>Ga0247611_10000449_pt1 | contig 83629 bp, 71 predicted proteins | sample 177DNAGHGhighgp2_FD_192422 | JGI IMG/M metagenome (GOLD analysis project Ga0247611, IMG submission 192422) | Sheep rumen microbial communities from Palmerston North, Manawatu-Wanganui, New Zealand - 1770 DNA GHGhigh gp2 | ecosystem: Host-associated > Mammals > Digestive system > Stomach > Rumen... | reverse complement strand
CGGTAATCATAAGTATTATATCTTTATTATTATTTTGACTTTCAACTACAAAGATACGAATTTTCTTGTGATTACCATTCTTTTTTCTGATTAAGTTATCAACAAAGTTATCCCGAACTCACGCATTTATTGTTTCATTTATCGACAGTATCACTATGCATTAACTATCGTCAGAGCGCAAATGTCAGTCCCCTTTCCCCGCACCTCTCAGACGGCCGAGTACTTAAAATTGAAAGTTCAAAAAAGATAACAGGCTCTCGGAAGGGCTGGCCAGGCATCGGCTCTGTGGCGCAGCCCAGCGCTCTGGCCTCCCAACAGGCCCCAGCCTTCATCCATGTGCTATCAGAATCGCGGTAAGCACAACGTTGTCCTCCTCCCTTCCTTTCGAGCCCAACGGGCCATGCTGCATCATCCCCTTTGGCGTCGCGCCACACTCCGCCGAAGTCACAGGGGCCGCCCTGTAACCTCTCTTTATTTTGCATATTGTTTCTATATTGTTTCTATGTATACTCTCTTTTATTTCTGTACAAGAGAAGAAATGCCGAATATGAGCTGTGGAAGTGGAAGCGAAGGAGTGGAAGCGAGGCGGACCGCGAGGGCAGGAGTGGGGAAGTGGACGTGAGGCCTGAGGTCGGGAGGTGTGTTATTGGCGGCGGCGCGAAGCGCCGCCGCCAATAACACAGGACTGTCGCCGGATGCGCATACGGAGTCCGAGGCCGGAGAATGGCCTTCGAGAGGGATGGCAAAATAATTGTGTCAGATGTCGCAAAAAATGTGTATCTTTGCATATTGATTCAACCGCACAGAGATTGGGTTAAGGAGCGGAGAAGTTTTTGATAGGCACTATGTTTGACGATACTTACCGAACGATTACAGGCCCTTCGCAGGGTCTTTATAAGGAAAAGGGCAGCAAGTTTCTGGCCTTTGCGTTCCCTGTGGGCAGTGTCGATGAGGTGAAGGGGCATTTGGAGCGGCTGCGCAAGGAGTATTTCGACGCGCGCCACCATTGCTATGCCTATATTCTGGGGCCGACCAAGGAGGCCTACCGGGTGAACGACGACGGCGAGCCCTCCGGCACCGGCGGACGTCCGATTTACGGGCAGCTGTTGTCGGCCGACCTCACGGACACGCTCATTGTGGTGGTGCGCTATTTCGGCGGTGTGCTGCTGGGTGCGTCGGGGTTGGCCAACGCCTACAAGGCCGCGGCCCGCGATGCCATAGCGGCGGCCACCATTGTGGAGAAGACGGTCGACACCACCTATCATCTGCATTTCGAGTATGCGTTGATGAATGATGTGATGCGGCTGCTCAAGGAGCTGGGTCTGCAACCCCTTAATCAGGAGTATGGGCTGGACTGCCGGTTGGACATATCGGTGCGCCAGTCGCAGAGTGTGCGGGTGTATGATACCTTGGCTAAACTCTATGGTTTGGAAATCAAATGATTTCTGCAAACAGCAAAACGATGAACAACGACGATATACTTTCGCAATTGAACGAGTCGCAGCGCGAGGCGGCGGCCTGCACAGAAGGGCCGGTGATGATCATAGCCGGCGCGGGAAGCGGCAAGACGCGCACGCTCACTTACCGCATAGCCCATCTTATCAATCTGGGTGTCGACCCCTTCAATATCCTGGCCCTGACCTTCACCAACAAGGCGGCCACGGAGATGAAGGAGCGCATCATGAAGCTGGTGGGCAGCGAGGCCCGGAATATTTGGATGGGCACGTTCCACTCGGTGTTTGCCCGCATACTGCGCTCGGAGGCGCAGAAATTGGGGTATATCAACACTTTTACCATCTACGACACGGACGACAGCAAGTCCGCCATCAAGCAGATAGTGAAAAACCTCAACCTCGACCCCAAAACCTATAGCCCCGGCTATGTGATGGGACGTATCTCGATGGCTAAGAGCAACCTGCTTTCGCCAGACGATTATGCGGCCAACCCCGAAATCCAACAGGCCGACAAGGATGCCCACAAGCCCATGATTGCAGAGATTTATAAGCTCTACAACCACCGCCTCCGCAACGCCATGGCCATGGATTTCGACGACTTGCTGTTCAACATGAACATACTGCTGCGCGATTTTCCGGATGTGCTGCTGAAATATCAGAACCGCTTCAAGTATATCATGGTGGATGAGTATCAGGACACCAACTACTCGCAGTATCTTATTGTCAAGAAGCTTGCAGCGCGGCTGCAGAATATCTGTGTGGTGGGCGACGACGCGCAGAGTATATACGCTTTCCGCGGAGCGAACATTCAGAATATATTCAACTTCCGTCGCGACTATCCCAACCTGCATCTCTTCAAGCTTGAACAGAACTACCGTTCGACGAAGGTGATTGTGAATGCTGCCAATTCGGTGATAGCGAAGAATGTGGAGCAGATTGAGAAGGAGATTTGGACCGACAACGCGCAGGGCAACCGCATAGCATTGCTGCGCGCCGCCGACGAGCGCGACGAGGGTCGCCAGATAGCCGAATCGATACAGGAGGCGCACATCGCCGACGCCCAGGACTACAAGTCGTTTGCCATCCTTTACCGCACCAATGTGCAGTCGCGCGCTATCGAGGAGGCACTGCGCCGCGCCAATATCCCTTATAGGATTTACCAAGGGCTTTCGTTCTATGGACGCAAGGAGATTAAAGATGTGCTGGCCTATATGCGGCTGGTGGTGAACAACTACGACGAGGAGTCGCTCCTGCGCGTCATTAACTATCCGGCACGTGGTATCGGCCAGACTTCGATGGACCGCGTGCGGGTGGCCGCCGCCGACAATGATATAGCGGTGTGGACGGTGCTGGAGAACCTGCGTTCGTTCGGGTTGGGGGTGACGAGTGGCACTGCGCAGAAGATAGAGGAGTTCGTCATGATGATTAAGCGGTTTTCGGCTATGCTGACGACGGTGAATGCCTACGACCTGGCCAAACAGATTGTCTACAACAGTGGCATCATCACTCTGCTGCGCAACGACGACGACCCCGACAATCCTAACAGGATCGAGAATATTGAGGAGTTGCTGAACGGTGTGAAGGAGTTTTGCGAGAAGGAGGCGCAGTTTGCGGATGACAACACTGCCGAGGACGAGGAATCGCCCCAGCAACCGCAAGGGCTCCGCACACTGGACCAGTTCTTACAGCAGGTGCTGTTGCTCACGTCAGAGGACAAGGGCGAGGACAAGGACGCTGATAAGGTGAGCATGATGACTATTCATGCCGCCAAGGGTTTGGAGTTCCCTTATGTGTATGTGGCGGGATTGGAGGAGAACCTGTTCCCGTCGTTTATGTCTATCTCGTCGCGTCAGGAGTTGGAGGAGGAACGACGGCTGTTTTATGTGGCAGTGACCCGGGCCGAGAAGCAGTTGACGCTGTCGTATGCCATGACACGCTATCAGTACGGCAGTGCGTCGTGCCAGGAGATGAGCCGTTTTGTGGAGGAGATAGACAGCCGGTATATCGAGATGCCCCGCCGTCAGGCGGCCTTCCCCAAGCCAGGCGAGTTGCCCAAGGCGTTCCAGTCGGTGACGGGGGTGAAATGGTCGCCCGAGACAGAGCGCGGCTTTAAGAAGCGCGAGGCCACCGAGCCGAAAACTCAGCGGCGACTGGTGCCCAAGTCGTCTGTGCCCAAAGGCCCGACGGCACCCAACTCGGTGGCAGCAATCAATGCCATCCAGGTGGGTATGAGGGTGCTGCATGCCAAGTTTGGCGAGGGGAAAGTGCTGACAGTGGAGGGCAGTGGCAATGAGCGGAAGGCTACCATCTTTTTCGACCAGGTGGGGCAGAAGACTATGATGCTGGGATTTGCAAAATTGTCGATTATAGAAAGCTGACAAGTAATATGAGAATTGTAATTCAGCGTTGCCGAAAGGCTTCGGTCACGATAGGGGATGTCCGCAAGTCGGAGATAGGGCAGGGGATGATGATATTGTTGGGCATTGAGGATGCCGATACCGACGAGGATGTGGACTGGCTGTGCCGCAAGATTGTGGCTCTGCGCATTTTTGACGATGCCGAGGGGGTGATGAATGTGCCGATCACCGAGGTGGCGGACAGCGGCATACTGGTGGTGAGCCAGTTTACGCTTATGGCTCGTACCAAGAAGGGCAACCGCCCCAGCTATATTCATGCTTCACGGCCGGAGGTGGCGGTTCCGATGTATGAGAAGTTTGTGCGGCATTTGTCGGAGCTGTTTGGCAAGGAGGTACAGACCGGAGAGTTCGGGGCTAATATGCAGGTGGTGCTTGTCAACGACGGTCCTGTGACTATCGTGATGGATACGCACCAGCGCAACCTGTTTTGAGACACCGCTGCTGCGGTTGGTGACTTTTGTTTCTTTAGCTTTGATGGCTTTGCAGGCTTTGGGCAATGATGTAGCGGTCTTTGCCCCGGAAGTCTTTGTAAAGCGTAGGCTGAAGACCTGCGCTGGAGTAAAGGGATTTGAGGATTTCGCCGTGGTGTTCGTTGATTTCAGTGACCAGTAGGCCATCTTTGGACAGGTGGGCGGAGGCATAGGTGGCAATGGCTCTGTAGAAAAGCATGGGGTTGTCGTCGGGTGCAAAGAGGGCTTGGGGTGGCTCGTGGTCCAGCACGTTGGGACGCATTTCGTCCCGCTCGTTTTGCATGACGTATGGGGGATTGCTGATGATGAGGTCGAAGGTTTGGGTGAGGCTGGACAGCTGGCGTTGGTTCAGGATGTCCATTTGGATGAAGGTGACGGCGGCGTTGTTTAGAGTGGCATTGTCGCGGGCCTGGGCGAGGGCATTGTCCGAAAGGTCCACGCCGACGACGGAGGCTTGGGGGAAGTGCTTTTTCAGTGCGATGGCGATGCAGCCGCTGCCGGTGCATAGGTCGAGGATGGCATGTGGGGAGAAGGCGGGGATGCCGAGGATGTGGTTTACAATTTCTTCGGTTTCGGGTCGGGGGATGAGCACGTGGGGCGACACTTTGATGCGTGTGTTGCAGAAGTCGGTGTACCCGATAATGTGCTGGATGGGTCGGAATTGCTTCAGGTCTTCAGCAGCCCAGTGGAAACGGAGCAGGTCGGACTGGTTGATGGTTTCGTCGCGGTGCAAAAGGAAATGGGTTTTGTCCCAGCCCAGAAAGGCTTCGAAAAGCATGTAGACGAAGGTGTGCAGCTCTTCGGGCGGATAGAGCCCTTCGAGTTCGGAGAGGAAGTAGCGCTCGATGTCCCTGACGCGGTTGGAGGGGATGTGCATGTGGGTGGTGTTCATGGCTGGGAGGATTCCGAGGGGTCGGGGCTGAGGGCGCTGCGCCGGGTGGCGCGCCAGGCTTTGACGAAGGTGATGAAGCCGTAGGTGGCTGTGGCTAAGAAGCAGGCGCTGATGAAGAGCCATTTATAGCTGCCGCCCATGATGCCGAGGGGGATGTAGATGGCGTCGCAGATGAGGTAGCAAATCCATGCGTTGACGTCTTTACGCACCATGAGGTAGGTGGCCACGGCCTGGAGGGCGAAAATGGCGCAGTCGAGGATGGGGAGGTTGGAGTGGAGCACGCGGGCGTCGAGGAAATAGGTGGCGGCCGCAATGCCTACCACTGCCAGCAAGGGCCAGAGAGGGTTGCCCCAGCAGATGGAGCGGCGGTTGTCCTCGGCTTTCTTTTTCCAGATGAAGACCCCTCCGATGGAGGCCAGGAGGCTGTAGACTTGGAAACCGAAGCTCATGTAGTGCTGGTCGGTGAAGAAATTGTAGCACAGGATGAGGCCTGTGATGATACTGAATATCCATGTCAAGCGGTTGCCGCGGGCGGCAAGATAGACGGTGGCTATTTGGGCAATGGTGATAAGGATGGTGAGTATTGCGTCCATGATGAATGTTATTTTCGGTTGAAGTCGGCTGGGATTTCGCCCCAGTGGTCGGTGTCCCACTTGCGGATTTCGTTGGTGTAGGTGTTGGTTTGCAGCCATGCCTCGGCACGGCGGATGACGTTCCACAGCTCAGCGGTCTGGGGTGTGAGGGGCAGTTTGGTGCGGCATTCTTTGCGTCGAACCCAGTTGATGGCATTGACGGAGTCGGAGTAGAGGATTTGTTTGAGTTGATGTTTTTTGAGGTAGGCAAGGCCGTGGACTATGGCCAGGAATTCGCCGATGTTGTTGGTTCCGACGGGTGCTTTGAAGTGAAAGATGCGCTGGCGGTTGGCCACGTATACGCCTTGGTATTCCATCACGCCGGGGTTACCGCTACAGGCAGCGTCGACGGCCAGACTGTCGAGTTCGGGACCGGGTACATCGCCTTGGCGCACAACGGTCATGCCGTTCTCGTCGATGCCTACCATCGTGTCGCGCAGGGTTTTCTGCCCCTTCACTTCGCTGTAGGGACGACGGAGAGCCTGCTGGGCTTGGTCGAGGCTGTCGAATGATTTGTATTGCGCACCGGCAACGCCTGTCACTTGTTTTTGGCAGTCGGCCCAGTTGTCATAGATGCCGGGTGTATTGCCCTGCCACACAACGTAGTATTTCTGTTTCTTCGCCATAATTGGGAGTGCAAAGGTACGAAGTTTTTTTTATATTTGGTTTTTTATTTGTATCTTTGCAAAATTAAAAGACTTAAAGATGGTTGCTATGAAAAGATTAGTTTTGCTTCTCCCGATGTTGTGTCTGGCTTGGGCTGGCTGCGAAAAGGATTATGACGATTATGTCACAGCGGGTTATCCTGTCTCTACGGGGTATACTGAGTTGGAGGTGAGCGACGCTTTCGAGGTGGTGATGTGCGACACGGTGAGTGAGGCTGTGGTGACGGTGAGAGGCGGTGAGCATAAGAATGTGGTCTTGACGGTGGAAGATGGAACGCTGAAGGTCGGTTTCCGGTCAGGACTGTTTGACTGGTTTCACGGAAAGGGTCGGGTGCTGCTGCCCGCCAACAGCTTGTTGTGTGACGTGGAGCTGTCGGGTGCCTCCACTTTCTATGGGGATTTGCATGGCGACAAGGTGGGGTTGGACTTGTCTGGCTCTTCCGAATTCTATGGCAATTTGCAGGGCAGGGAGGTGAATATAGACCTCTCCGGTGCGTCGGATGTTGAGGGTAACATTGATGCCGATGAGGTGGAGCTGGAGTTAAGTGGTTCCTCGTTGGCTAAATGCACCGGTAACTGCACTGAACTGATTGAGATGGAAGTGGCGGGTTCCAGCAGTGTATATGCATATGGGCTTGAGTGCCGCACGGCAGATGTTAGGGTCAGCGGTTCGAGTACCGTCCAGATTGCTTGCTGCGAAAGAATAACGGGTCATTTGTCTGGCTCCAGCGACCTATATTATAGGCCCCTTCCTGGCTGTAACCCAGTAGTAGACTGTTCAACCAGTGGTTCGTCAGAAGTGCATCGGCAGTGATGATGTAACTACGGGGCTTGAATACAAACAGAACTCTGGGCGAGAAGTTGTGCTGCTCATATTTTCTACAACTTTTTTTGACTGGCATTGTATAAAAAAAGCCGTGGGAGACAACCCACGGCTTTTAACGGTATAAACGAAAGTGCCTTAGGCACCCAGTTCGAGGCGTTTGAAACCAGTGCAGGCGAGTTCCTTGTCGGTGTTCTCGATGAACTGGCGGACGGTCATCTTGTTCTCCATGATGTACTCCTGTTCGACCAGGGTGTTCTCTTTGAAGAATTTGTTCAGACGGCCTTGGGCGATTTGCTCAATCTGCTTCTCATTAAGGGTGGCAGCTTTCTTGGCAGCCTCTTCCTCTTTGATTTTCTTGGCCAATTCGACCTGCTCTTCGGTAATCCAGCCTTTGGAGCAGTTGGAAGCCATGTGCTCTTCGGTGTCGACGTGGGCGGGGTTGATGCCAGCCTTTTTCAGGGCAGCGTCAACAGCCTTGCCGATGAGTTCCTCGCGGGTCTTCTCAGCAGCCACGGCCAGCTCTTTGTCTTTCACCTCTTGGGGGATGCTGGCAGCATCGAGAGCCAGAGGACGCATGGCGACAACCTGCATGGCAATGTTGTGTCCAACCTCGTCATAACCGGCTTTGGACATACCGATTACGGAAGCCATGCGGTTGCCTGGGTGGATGTAAGCGTAGACGGCAGTGGCCTCGATGGTCTCGAAATGGGCAAGCTCGATTTTCTCGCCAATCTTGGCAATCTGGTCGGTGATGCAGTCGCTCACTTTGCGGCCCTCAAGTTCCATGTCGAGCACCTGCTCTTTAGTGGTAAGGTGTTTGGACATGGCAGTGTCGAGGATGCTGGTGGTGAAAGCCACGAAGTCGGCATTGGTGGCCACGAAGTCGGTTTCGCAGCTCAGCATGATGACGGCACCGTAGTTGCCATTGCTCTTGGCCAGAACGCAGCCTTCGTTGGCGTCGCGGTCGGCACGTTTGGCGGCCATTTTCTGGCCTTTCTGGCGCAGGTAGTCGATAGCTTTCTCGAAGTCGCCGTCGCACTCGACGAGGGCTTTCTTGCAATCCATCATGCCGACACCTGTCAGCTGACGAAGCTCGTTGACCTGTTTTGCAGTTATGTTTGCCATATTGTATGGGTTCTTTTTGTTGTTAATGATTAAATGGGTTGCTTTGAAGGGCTGGTGGGCTTATTCGGCCTGGGGCTCTTCTTCCTTGGCTTTGGGAGCGTCGTTGCGGGGACGGCGGGGACGGGTCTTCTTCTCGACGGGAGCCTCCTCGGCCTGAGCTTCGTCCTTCTCCTCATTTTGGGCGTCTTTGTCGAGCATGCGCTCGTTAAGACCTTCCTGGATGGCCTCTGTCATGTGTTTCAGGATAGCGGCAATCGACTTGGAAGCATCATCGTTAGCGGGGATGGGGAAATCGATAAGGTCGGGGTTGCAGTTGGTGTCGACCAGAGCGAAGGTGGGGATGTTCAGGCGGCGGGCCTCGGCAACAGCAATGTGCTCTTTGTTGATGTCGATAACGAACAGGGCGCTGGGCAGACGGGTGAGGTCGGCAATGCTACCGAGGTTCTTGTCCAGTTTGGCACGTTCGCGCTGCACCTGGAGACGCTCGCGTTTGCTGATATTGTTGAAATCCTTGTCGTGCATCAGCTGGTCGAGGTTGTTCATCTTTTTCACGGCCTTGCGGATGGTGGCAAAGTTGGTGAGCATACCGCCGGGCCAGCGCTCGGTGACGAAGGGCATGTCAACGCTCTTAGCCATTTCGGCCACGATGTCCTTGGCCTGTTTCTTGGTGGCCACGAAAAGCACTTTTTTGCCGCTCTTGGCAATCTGTTTCAGTGCGGAGGCAGCCTCATCGGCCTTGGCAATGGTTTTTTGCAGGTCGATAACGTGGATGCCGTTATGCTCCTTGAAGATATAAGGAGCCATTTTGGGATTCCATTTTCTCTTGAGGTGTCCAAAGTGACAACCAGCCTCAAGCAGTTCTTCGAATTTGAGTTCTGTCATTTCTTTGTGTGTTTACTTTCCTTAATGAACCAATCGTGGAGTAGTCCTTAGGGCTTGGTTTTTCGGCTGTCCTATGCTGCCGAACTGGCAACCAGGCGGAGCGTCTCCCCGATTTGGATTCTAAACTTAATAATATAATTCTGTTTGGTGCCAGCGAAGCACAACGGTTAACGTTTGCTGAACTGGAAGCGCTTACGGGCTTTGGGCTGACCGGGTTTCTTACGCTCAACCATACGGGGGTCGCGCATCAGGAAGCCTTCCTTCTTGAGGGCAGGACGATCCTCGATGTTGTTCTCGCAAAGAGCGCGGGCGATAGCCATACGCAGAGCCTGGGCCTGACCGGTGATTCCACCGCCGTCGAGGTTGGCTTTGATATCCCATTTTCCCTCAGCACCCGTCACTTGCAAAGGCTGGTTGACGATGTACTGCAGCGGGCCAGTGGGGAAATATTCTTTATAGTCTCTTGAGTTGACAACAATCTTGCCGGTGCCGGGGGTCATATAGATACGGGCAACGGAACATTTTCTTCTACCAATGGTGTTGATTACTTCCATAGCTTTATTTATCTAACGTCATTAATATTGATTGCTTTGGGGTTCTGACCCTGGTGGGGATGCTCGGAGCCGGCATAGATGTGGAGATTGCGGTACAGAGCGTCGCCAAGACGGTTTTTAGGAAGCATGCCACGGATAGCGTGTTCGAGAACGCGCTCGGGATGGCTGGCGAGCACCTTTGCGGGAGTGGTCTCGCGCTGGCCACCGGGATATCCAGTGTAGCGTTGGTAGATCTTGTCGGTCATTTTCTTGCCGGTGAAGACAATCTTTTCGGCATTGATGATGATGACATTGTCGCCGCAGTCAACATGCGGAGTGTAGCAAGGTTTGGTCTTGCCACGCAGGATGTTGGCCACGCGGGTGGCCAGACGGCCTACGGTCTGGTTCTCGGCGTCAACGAGCACCCATTCTTTCTGAACGGTGTTCTTGTTGGCTGAGATTGTTTTGTAACTTAATGTACTCATTTTTTATTTTACTAACGATGGTGTTTTTTTGTTTTCTTGTTGATATCTCCTCTGACTGCATCGCTTTTTGACCGTCGACGGATAAACGGCATGAAAGCTTATCGGTCTGATGCAGAATGTCTTGAACGGGTAAGTCAGGCATTTTTGCACCATTTTTGGAGACTGCAAAGTTACGAACATTTTTTCAACCAGCAAAATATTTTTTCACTTCACTTTCAAAAAGTCATCTTGCTGGGTGGCAGGGCAGCAAAGGAGTCCCACTTTGTGGGTGCCCACTGTAGTCGCCACTATGAACAATTGTCCGCCTTCTTTGAGTCCCAGTTGGCGCTGCAGGGTGGCGGCTTCGACGGGATAGTTTCGGGTGACGACATGAGCCTTCCCTTCGGCTATGGCATGTGAAACCTCTTTCCTGCTGAGGTGAATCTCTCCTAAAACCCGAAATGCCCTGCCGGGGAAAGATTCGATGTGGGTCTCCGAGGTGTAGAGCTGGGTGTTCCGGGCCAGTTTTTCTACCCCAAACCACTGGCATATCAAGTTGAAAGCTCCGCCTTTCATCAATGCTGCGTCGGGTTCATAAAGATATTGCTTCACTTCTGTGCAGAAGCAGGGAACTGCCGACAGCTCGTCGGACCGGCAAAACTGGTGTTCATACCCCTTTGCGGCCGACAGGCCGGTACAATAGATAGTGGTTTCTTTCTCGTGCTGTCCGCATACGAACAAAACCTCTTTGCACTCCCCTTTGATTGACAAGATATGTATTTCGGTGACGAGGCCCAGTTGACGTTGAGCCAGACTGATGTCAATCATGGGAGAGGCCTTCACCATCAGCCATCGGCATCGGTCCAGCAGCGCGGGTAGATGCTCGATGATGTTGGGTTCACAGTCCTCAAAAGCCGACACTTTATGCCCCGAAGAGGAGCGGCGTGCGGGGTCGATGTATAGTATATCGTAGTACTTGCCGCCAGATGATATCCACTCCATGCTGTCAGCTTGGTGTACGTGCAGGTTCTCCAGCCCGAGAACTTTTCGGTTATGCTCCATCAGTGAGCATAATTCTGCATTCAGTTCGACGTAGTCAACCTCGGTGCACACGCTGTCGCCCAAAGGTTGGCCGACGGCCAGAGCAATGCTGTCGATCCCCATGCCCCCGGTCAGGTCGCAAATGCGGGCGGTTTCACTGTCGTTCAGTAGCCTTTTGGCCAGACCTGCTTTATACTTTGCCGTCGTCTCCGACGAGCTTTGCTCCCTGTTCAGTCTGGGAGGGTAAAGGAATTCGTCATAGTTCAGCAGCCACGGCCATTTTGTCCGGGCGACCCTCATCCCTTCAATTTGCCTGACAGCTGCGGGCATGTCAATAGAAGGATACCTCGCGGCCGAGAGCAGCAATCGCGAGGTATCTTCTTGTATATGAGCTTTTACAAAATCAATAAACTCCTTCGTCATGCAGTCTTTTCAACCGTTCGACCACGATGGGGCGATCCTCTTTGTAGGTCACGCCAAACCATTGGGCCGTGGTTTTCAGCACCCGCATGGTGGCATACCCGCTGTTGATGAATGTGTTGACGGCATAGGGGATGTAGTATTCGGATTTCAGCTCGGAGCCATGTTCGCGCAAGAAGGTGATGAAAAGCTTTTCGCTCTCCACGAAGTAGTCGGGGGTAAAGCCGAACAAATTCATCGACACTGTGGCGTCGGCTGGCAGGGGGTGCATAGAGCCGTCGGTGTCTTTATATTCTATTCCGTTTTTGGTGCGGCCGATGCTGGTGCGTTCGGTCATGCCAGCCAGCAGCCCGTCGGCATCCACCTCACACACGCCGCGCGACACGGTCCCGTTCTCGCTGAGTGTGTTTTCGAGGCGGTAACCCACCATGCAGTATTTCCCTTTGGTGCCCTCAAGGGTGCGCAAGTGGTCGGCAATCACCTGGAAAGCGTCCCGGCCATAGAAATCGTCGGCGTTGATGATGGCAAAAGGCTCATGAATCACGTCCTTGGCCATCAGGATGGCGTGGTTTGTGCCCCAGGGCTTTTCGCGTCCTTCGGGCACCGAGAAGCCTTCGGGCAGTTTGTCCAGCTCTTGAAACACATACTCGACGGCAATGCGGTTGCCGAAATGTTCTGCATTGATTCTGGCCTTGAACTCTTGTTCAAAGCTGTGGCGGATGACGAATACCACTTTTCCAAACCCGGCGCGGATGGCATCGTTGATGGAGTAGTCCATGATGATTTCACCATTGGGGCCTACGCCGTCCATCTGTTTCAGTCCGCCGTAGCGGCTGCCCATTCCGGCAGCAAGAACTAATAATGTAGGTTGCATAATATTGTTTTTATATGTTTTACTTGTCAAGTTGGTTGTTTCGGGGCTGGCTTTCGCGTTTGGCACCGAAGAGGTAATAGGCCAGCGTGGAGCTGGTTCGGATAAAGTTGCTGAGCAATAGGCAGAATCCGATGATGAGCATCGTTAGTATGACGGAGCATGTGGTCTGGATTACCGTGTTTTCTACACTTTCAAAGAAATGACCCAGTGTAGGTAAATTGGGTATGAGGAAATAGTGCAGTAAGTAAATGTCCAGTGTACGGCGGCCGATACATTGGAGGCAGCGGCCGGTACGTGTGGCTGACGAAAAGATATTCTCGTTGTGGTGGAAGAAGGCCACCATGCAGATGATGCCGAGATAGCGGATGGCTTCCACTATCAGTTTGCTTGCCCCACGGGCTGCTGCCAGTTGGAATAGGGCAGAGTCTTTCAGGAAAAGGTTGGCGATATAGAGGCCGAACAGGAGGAATATGGCGGCCCCGATGACATTGGGCCGTTGCAGAAACTTGAATATGCGCTGCCTGTGGCAGGCGAATATGTTCCCGAATACGAAGAACTGGAAGTTGAGCATGATGAAGAATAGGCAGAACCATTTTGCGGGAGCGAAACTGTTGATGGTAGAGCTGCCCGATAATGTCACCATGTAGAGCAGGAGGGCGATGCAGGCCAGGACGAGCTGGCGGGTGGCAAATTTGCAGCGCGACAGGAGGAAGGAGACCGTGTAGTAGATGATAAACATGACCAGCAGGGCAAGGGTAAACCAATATCCCAGTTTGTTGGGGCTGTTGAGGAAAAGGGACACGGACTCGGTGGGGCTGTGTCCATAGCGGTGGGCGAACACAGTGATGGCAAAAAGCAGACCGAAGAACAGGGTGGGAATGATTTGTATACGAAACTTTTTGAGTAGGCTGGAGGTGAAATGGGAGCGGGTCCACACTTCGTCGGCACGGTAGGCCATGAATCCACTGATAAAGAAGAAGAGTGGCATGTGGAACAGGCAGAAGAAGCTTTTAACTGTGCTGTCGGTATATTCGTATCCGAAAATCTCGATGTGTGAAAAGACAACAAGTATCATGGTGAAGCCTCGCAGCGCGTCGACCCATTCTATTCGTTTCTTCCCGGCAGGGGCGTTTGCGTATGTGGCGGTAAGACTCATAGGTGGCTATACTCTTTTACTTTTAAAAAAATCTTTCAGCAGGGTTTCGCACTCTTCTTTCATTACGCCACTCGTCACCTCGGTTTTGGGGTGCAGCATGCCTCTGCCCAGCCGTTCAAAACCCCGTTTCGAGTCCGAAGCTCCGTATACTATCCTGCCAATCTGTGTCCATCCCGCTGCCCCGGCACACATCACACAAGGCTCGAGGGTCACATAAAGGGTGCAGTCGGTCAGATATTTGGCATCCAGCATATTCATTGCTGAAGTGAATGCCAGCATCTCGGCATGTGCCGTCACATCGTGCAGCCGTTCTGTGTTGTTGTGGGCTCGGGCTATGATGCGCTCACCGCCCACGATTACTGCCCCCACAGGTATCTCGTCCTCGTCGAATGCCGCTTGTGCTTCGCGCAGAGCTTGTTGCATATAGTATTCATCGGGATTGTCAAACAGACTCATGTTCAGTATACGTTCTGGGTGAAAAAGGCTTTCCGATAGGGTAACATTTGGTAGCTGTGGTTCATCACAAATAGCTGATGCTCCACTTGGTATGACTCCACTGTAGGGAGCAGGCATCCTCTGAAAGGTGTGAATTCGTGCCATCCCCGCCAGTCCACTCGTTGGGCGTTGGCAGCCTTCTCGGCATTGCCGTAGATGTGGTCCTCTTCGGTGACCAGGAAAAGCAACCCCGTCTTCCTCTCGAAGAAATAGTTTCGGTCGAACATGTCTGGCGTAGTGACGAATATGCGGTATGTCGGTTGCTCGTTATAGTTGTATGTCCCCACATAGTAGGCTTCCGAGCCTTTGCTGCGCCAGTTGTGGAGTGCTCCCCTGATGTCGAATGGCATTGTAATCTCGATATATGACATTTGCGACATGTTTCTCCATGCCCGTCTTGATTTCGAAAACCGTTTGTACAGCTTCTTGCCGTCGGAGTAGAAGGCGTCTTCCATCCGGCCGTTCTGCCAAATCTCAATCCTGTTCTGGCGGTTGGCGCCATACCAGCGCAGAATCTTTATTGTGTCCTGAGGGTGTTCGCGTTCTACTAAAGAGGTCGAAACATGCACCACGCTATCTTTCAGCAAGTGCTCGAAGTCTATATACCCTAAATAATTGTTTATAATAGAGGCGGCAATGGCCGTGTCTCCTTTGGTGGGGTCCTTGTCCACCGAATCGGCTATTGCCTGCGACTGTGCTCCTGCGGCAATCACCAGTGCCATTAGGCTCAAAAACAATCTTTTCATAGGCATCGTTTATATGGGTTTTACGCTTTTGGGCAGTGCGAACGGGAAAGTCAGTTTGCTCACCTTTTTCCATGGCTCCACCGCTACGGTGGCCTCAATCCCCAGCTGTCTGGCCATCTCGGCCAGACGAGCCCCTGCGTCCTCGGCCCTCACTGCCTCCGAAAGGGTCTTGAAATCCGTGCGGAACATAAACCGCTGGTACAAATCCTCGTATGTCCCGCTAAAATAGCGGTTCATCATTATGGCATATACCACCACCGAGTCGGGGGTAAACCGCGCGCGGCCCAGTTCTATCACTTTCGATGCGCTGATCCAGAGTATGCTGTCTTCCATCATCCGCATTTGGCCATTGGCCGAGAGCCCCTGTGCCTCAACCGTGAAGTTGGTGGTATACAGCTTTGTTGTCACCCGATCTCCGGTTGACGTACCGTCGGTGGCGGATGAACCCTCCGCACCTTGTCTCAGGCTGCGGCAGCCTCCTGCCAGCAGTGTCAGCCCCAGGGCCATCAGCGCGATATATCGTTTCATTTGCATTGTTGCTCTATTTTTTGTTTCAAATCTTTCACAGCAGCCTCGTTGGGGGCTATCATTATGCACCGTTCAATATAGAACTTGGCCTTTTCGCAGTCTTCACGTTTCGAGTACCCCTCGGCAAGGATGAGATATGGCCGCAGGTGAAGCGGGAAAAGCTCCGATGCCTCACGGGCATGCTCCAGCAGCTCCTCCGAGCCTTCAGCATACATCCCCTCACATATCAGCAGCGCCTCCCATACCGTATACTGGTTCTTGTCCACGGCCAGATGCGCCTTGAAATGTTCGGCTGCCTCTTTATATCGCTCTTGGGCTGCCAGCATCTGGCCGTACAGCACATCGAATCCGTCGTGTTCCTCGCATTTCCCTGCCACACTGTCAGCCAGTGCGAAGCATTTCTGTCCATAGGCGTTGAAAAAAGCCTCCTTGCGCAGAAACTCCGTGATATACACCATCCTGTTGCGGCATCCCAAGGCCTGATTCTGCACCCCTTGGCGCAGATGCTTGTACGCATCGTGCATATTGCCCATAGCAAGGTGGCATGAGGCCAGCGATATGTGTATGTTCTCGTCCGTGGGATTCGTCTCAAGGATATAGTTGTAGTATTGTAGCGCTTTTCCATAGTTGTGCTCGGCCATATAGCTCTCTGCGAGGATGGCGCTGTAGCGCGGCTCTGACGGCACTGCTGCGGCCAGCTTCTCAAGCTCTTTGCGAGCCTTCTCGGGCTTCTTGATGGCGTTCCACAGCTTCTGTTTCTGTAGCGATACCGTCTCGTTGATCCCGAAACGCTTCTCCACACGGTCCAGCACCTCAATGCTCCCCGTCACATCGTTGCAGTACAAGTATGCGTTCGAGAGGTTATAATAATAGTCCGTATTGTCGGGATATAGCTTCACCAATTCCTCCCATGTGGCCTTCAGGTTCTTCCCGTCGTGCATCTGCTCGTATATCCGGGCCAGCTGTATTCTGTACCAGGCGTTGCTCCCCTCCAGTTCAACAGCCCGGCGGGTGTGATACAATGCGCTGTCTATCCATCCCATCATCAAATACAGTCTCCCCAGCCCATAGTGCGCTGGCGAATAGTCGGGACTCCGGCCCAGCAGGCTCCTGTACATCTCCACCGACTCCTCCTCCTTGCCCAGCAGTTGCTGCATCGTGGCGTCTATCAGCGCCGAGTCGTTGCTCAACTCTGTCTCACTCACCTCCTTGATAGGAGGGCGGCGATAGCGGCTGTCAGTCTCCGTGGCCTTCTTCCAGCCTGCACACGAGGCTAACAAAGCCAAGCTTGTTATTATTATGTATATACTTTTTTTCATTATGCACTACCATTTTCAGCCTCTTGTAACTGACAAATCCGCTTTTTATTGTGTGTTCATAATAATTATTCTCTCCCCGCAGTTCTCCCCGCTTTCCCCCACAAAGACTCTTCAAGGGTGAAAAAACATTAAAAAACCAAAAAAAACTTTCCATGTCAAAAAAATCATTTATATTTGCAGTGTAAAACAATGTACCCCATACCCCTCCAAGCAATACTGCAAAGAATTGTAGAAGAGTGGTATAACTTATGTAGATAGAAAATTTATTATTCATCAAAATTACAAACAACAATGAAAAAAACATTAATGGTTCTAACTTTTGCCCTGTGCGCTTCCTTCGTTTTCGCACAGACGGCCACTCCTTACCAAGGACGTGAAGTTAAGGCTGCCACCAAAGCTGCCAAGTATCAGAACAGCCCGGTCAGTTCCATCTTCACCAAAGATGAAACCGTTATCAAGACTGTCGACTTCAGTGCCGATAACCTTGACTACACCACCGGCACGGTGACCACGGGTTCCGCAGCCCACGGCCAAAACTTCGACTACGCCAGATGGCGTCGTATCCCCAATGTCGACATGACAACTCTCGAGGCTCAGGCCACTGTTTACCCTTACCTCGTTCAGTGGCTGGGCGGCGGTGATGTCACCAACTTCGCCACCTCCCTCCAGAATCTTGCTGACTCTTCCGTCTCCTCTGCCGAGAATGGTTTCATGATGATGAGCATGATCGACCAGCGCACCCGCGAGTCCGGCAACTTCAATGCCTTTATCCGCATCGACAATATCGATGCCTCCGAAGCTGATGTTGTTGATGTTCGTTTCTACCAGTGGTACCGTAAATACTACGACTACTGCTATATTGATTACTCCACCAACGGTACCGTTTGGACCGAGTCCGAGGTTAACATCCGTGGTATTGATCTCCAGGTCAATGATATCCTCCGTGGTTTTGCCACCTACACCCTTCCCGTTTCTGCCGCCGGCGCCAGCAACCTCAGCATCCGCATCCGCTACCATTCGCTCGACGCTGCCACCCGTAATACCTATGGCTATTTTTGGATTCTTGACGATGTAAGCGTTCTTGCTTGCGAAGCCGACCGCATGAGACACTTTGGCCAGGAGTACATCGAAGGTAACTACGGCCTCGTTCCTCAGGGACTTCAGGTCAACCCCGCTTGGTATTCCTTAGTGATGAACAACGGCGCCAACGTCCGTAGCAACGTCACCGCTACCCTCCACCACCTCAATGCCGCCCAGGACACTGAGACCGAGATTGCCTCCTACAACAACCAGACCTTAACCGCCGGCGAGCGCAAAGGCTTAGTCGTTGACAAATACGGCTGGATGCTGATTGACTCTCTTGATTATCGCGGCTGGTATGGCTATACCACCCACGATCCTCACGGCACAGGTATTGCCCTGCCCACCAGCACCCTTGGCGACAACTACATGTATGCCTCCGTCAACAGCGGCAGTGTCGACCTCACCTACGACACCATGTACTACAAAGTCACCGAGAACACCAACGGCTACTACCGCTGGGCTCACGACAACGGCGTTCTGGTCTACACTCCCACCAACTACTGGATGTACGGTTATGTCCAGTCCGGTGGAAACTGGTTTGTGACTGAGGATCCCGAAGATGTCCATTACATGAATGCCGGTTACACCGTGACCACCCGCTACACCACCGATGCCGCTGTGCCCGAAGGTTGGGTCGTCCGCGGTGTTGAGCTTGTGGCTTCGCCCGTCACCAACTTCCACAACACTGGTTCCAAGATTTCCGCTGTCCTGCAGCGCGACGAATATGACGGCAACCAGGTAGGATTCCGCACCGTCATCACCGGAGCCAGCGTGAAGGAAATCACCGCCTCCGATGTGAACGACAGCACCATCATTGGCCGCAACAGCAACGGCTACCGTGAGCTTGGCCAGTACAACACCGTTATCATCCCCTTCCCCGAGCAGCCCGCCCTCGAACCCAACACCACCTACCGTGTAGGCTACAGCATTGAGGAGACCAGCTACTTTGCCGTTGCCCACGAGGCTCTCGGCAGCTACCGTCTTGCTTCTCCCACCCGTCCTGAGACCTACGACACCATCCTCTACTTCCGCAACAACGAAGCCACTGCAAAATATGCCCACAGATATACTCCCAATATCTACCAGAACTTCATTACCGACCCCTCCGGTCCCTCCGACAACAGCACCTTTGCCAATGTGCAGTACAATCCTATGATTCGTCTCCTCGTTGGTCCCGCCCAGGCAGTCAACCGCATGCGCGTCAACGTTGAGTGCGACAGCACCGAGTTCGGTACTGCCATCTATGCTGGCGAAGAGGTCTGTGGCACTGAGCTCACTCCCGCTGAGGGTTCCTCTCTCACCATCATCGGCCAGGGTGCCAATGGCTGTGGCGTGGCTCACGTCTATGTCGACGGTGTCGAAGTAGAGCCTTGGGATGAAGAGGCCGAGACTGGCGACCCCCACCTGCTGGTATACTACAACAGAGATGAGAATTCTTATGCCTACCAGTACACCTTCTCCGCCATTGACGCTGACCACACCATCAAGTTTGTCTTCACCGAGCTCCGCGAAATCATCGGTATCGATCCCATCGCCGACGCAGTCAAGATGAACCTCCAGCCCAACCCCGCTACCTCGCAGGTCAACCTGAGCCTCGAAGGTGTCAGCGGCATGGTCAACTGCTCGCTTATCGACATGAGCGGCCGCGTGGTGTACAACCAGAACATCAATGCCGAGAGCAACAACACCATCAACGTCAGTAACCTGGCCAAGGGTGCCTACTTCGTGCGCATCACCAACAGCCAGTTCAGCAAGGTTGAAAAACTCATCGTTCGCTAAGCCTGTAAAGACTATATAGACAACGATAATGGAGAGCGGAATGCCACAGGCATTCCGCTCTTTCTTCTTTCTTCGCCCGTCCCTTTCACCTCATCTCCATACGCTGTTCGCCTTCACCAATTGTGCCGAGATGCCTCCCGCTCAGCGCACCTTCTCTGTCGAGTTGACAGCTAATGTCAGTCATATTATAACGTTCACTATTGACCCGGCCATAATAAGCTTGCCCCAAACCAAACACCTCATCTCATGCCGCGCATCTTCTCAGAATGCTTATTATTACCATTTTGATATACAAGTGTTACTTTGGTTCTCGTATGTCAAAAATAATCTGTATCTTTGCAACGTAAGTTCAATTATGCTGTAAGCTTGCCTATACATGATGTTTAATCCTGAAAAATAGTATATTATCCTATTAGTTCGTAGTATTTATTAATCATCAAAACTCCACCAGCAATGAAAAAAGCAGTAGTTATTCTATCTTTGGCGCTGTGTTCATCTTTTGTTTTCGCACAGACGGCCACTCCTTACCAAGGACGTGAAGTCAAGTCGGCCACCAAAGCTGCCCAGTATCAGAACAGCCCGGTCAGTTCCATCTTCACCAAAGATGAAACCGTTATCAAGACCGTCGACTTCAGTGCCGACAATCTTGACTACACCACCGGCACGGTGACCACGGGTTCCGCAGCCCACGGCCAAAACTTCGACTACGCCACTTGGCGTCGTATCCCCAATGTCGACATGACAACTCTCGAGGCCCAGGCCACAGTTTACCCCTACCTCGTTCAGTGGGCCGGTGACGGCAATGCCACCCAGTTTGCCACCTACCTCCAGAATTGGGCCGACTCTTCCGTCTCCTCAGCCGAGAATGGTTTCATGATGATGAGCATGCTCGACCAGCGCACCCGCGAGTCTGGCAACTTCAATGCTTTTATCCGCATCGACAATATCGATGCCTCCGCAGCTGCCGTTCTCGATGTCCGTTTCTACCAGTGGTACCGTAAATACTACGATCACTGCTATATTGATTACTCCACCAACGGCACTACTTGGGTTGAGTCTGAAATCAACATCCGAGGCATTAGTGTGGAAGTCAGTGAAAACCTCAGAGGTTTTGTCACCTATACCCTTCCTGTTTCTGCCGCCGGTGCAAGCAACCTCAGCATCCGTATCCGTTACCTTTCGCTCGACGATCCTTCCCTCAACGCCTATGGCTATCTCTGGATTCTTGACGATGTGAGTGTCCTTGCCCCTGATCCCGACCGCATGAGGCACTTCGGCCAGGAGTACGTCGAAGGTAACTATGGCCTCGTGCCCCAGGGCCTCCAGGTCAACCCCGCTTGGTATTCCTTGGTGATGAACAACGGAGCCAACGTCCGTAACGACGTCACCGCCACCCTCCACCACCTCAATGCCGCCCAGGACACCGAGACCGAGATTGCCTCCTACAACAACCAGACCATCTCCGCCGGCGAGCGCAAAGGCGTAGTCGTTGACAAATACGGCTGGATGCTGATTGACTCTCTTGATTATCGCGGTTGGTATGGCTACACCACCCATACACCTCACGGTACGGGTATAGCCCTGCCCACCAGCACCCTCGGCGACAACTACATGTATGCCACCGTCAACAGCGGCAGTGTCGACCTCACCTACGACACCATGTACTACAACGTCACCGAGAACACCAACGGCTACTACCGCTGGGCTCACGACAACGGCGTTCTTGTCTACACTCCCTCCAACTACTGGATGTTCGGATTTATTGAGTCCGGTGGCAACTGGTTTGTGACCGAGGACCCCGAAGAAGTCAAATACATGAATGCCGGTTACACAGTGACCACCCGCTACACCACCGATGCCGCCGTGCCCGAAGGTTGGGTCGTCCGCGGTGTTGAGCTTGTGGCTTCGCCCGTCACCAACTTCCACAACACTGGTTCCAAGATTTCCGCTGTCCTGCAGCGCGACGAATATGACGGCAACCAGGTAGGATTCCGCACCGTCATCACCGGAGCCAGCGTGAAGGAAATCACCGCCGCCGATGTGAACGACAGCACCATCATTGGCCGCAACAGCAACGGCTACCGTGAGCTCGGCCAGTACAACACCGTTATCATCCCCTTCCCCGAGCAGCCCGCCCTCGAACCCAACACCACCTACCGTGTAGGCTACAGCATTGAGGAGACCAGCTACTTTGCCGTTGCCCACGAGGCCCTCGGCAGCTACCGTCTTGCTTCCCCCTCTCGCCCCGAGACCTACGACACCATCCTCTACTTCCGCAACAACGAATCCACCGCAAAATATGCCAGCAGATATACACCCAATATCTACCAGAACTTCATCACCGACCCCTCCGGTCCCTCCGACAACAGCACCTTTGCCAATGTGCAGTACAATCCGATGATTCGTCTCCTTGTTGGTCCCGCCCAGGCAGTCAACCGCATGCGCATCAACGTTGAGTGCGACAGCACCGAGTTCGGTACCACCCTCTTCGCTGGCGAAGAGGTCTGCGGCACAGAGCTCACGCCTGCCGAGGGTTCCTCTGTCACCATCATCGGCCAGGGTGCCAATGGCTGTGGCGTGGCTCACGTCTATGTCGACGGAGTCGAAGTAGAGCCTTGGGATGAAGATGCCGAGACTGGCGACCCCCACCTGCTGGTATTCTACAACAGAGATGAGAATTCTTATGCCTACCAGTACACTTTCTCCGCCATTGACGCTGACCACACCATCAAGTTTGTCTTCTCCGAGCTCCGCGAAACCGGTATCGACCCCATCGCCGACGCAGTCAAGATGAACCTCCAGCCCAACCCCGCCACCTCGCAGGTCAACCTGAGCCTCGAAGGTGTCAGCGGCATGGTCAACTGCTCGCTTATCGACATGAGCGGCCGCGTGGTGTACAACCAGAACATCAATGCCGAGAGCAACAACACCATCAACGTCAGCAACCTGGCCAAGGGAGCCTACTTCGTGCGCATCACCAACAGCCAGTTCAGCAAGGTTGAAAAGCTCATCGTTCGCTAAGTCTGTAAATACAATATAGACAGTCATTCTACAGAGCGGAATGCCACACAGGCATTCCGCTCTTTTTATCCTCTTGTAGCACCCGCCACAGGCCGTAGCGGACGGCAATCCAAGCCCGCTTGGCAGTCAGGGTTGCCCCTGAGTGACGACCTCAGGCCGTGGCTTGCCAGCGGTCGTGCCTTCAGTTGGGCCGACAAGCGGGACCGTCGTATCTCCCCGCCGCTACGCATGCAGTGCTGTCGACGCACGGGGGCACGTAGTGTCGGTTTCCTCTCTTTGAACAACAGTTGTCTCTCATTTATTCTGCATTTCTTTTCATGGTAAGAAATAAAGAAGAGTATAAATAGAATGTAAATAGTGTATAAATAGAGGGAATGTGAAAAATGTGGAGGTTGGGGACGGTGGGGGAGGGATGTGGTGTGGGTAAAGAAATGTGGGTGATGGTTCGAGAGGAGGGATGGGGAGGGGACAGAAAACGGCCGCCATCGGGGTGGGAGGGATGGCGGCCGGTGTGGTTGAGGTGTGGCTCAGAGGATGTTGCCTAATTGTTCTTTGATTTTTTCGAGTTCGTCTTTCATCTCGACCACCAGCTTCTGGATTTCGACGTGGTTGGCTTTGGAGCCGGTGGTGTTGATTTCGCGGCCCATTTCCTGTGCTACGAAGCCGAGTTTCTTGCCGCTGTTTTCTTCGTGGTCCATGGTGTGGCGGAAGTAGTCGATGTGTTTGGCCAGACGGATTTTCTCTTCGGTGATGTCGAGTTTTTCGAGGTAGTAGATGAGTTCCTGTTCGAAGCGGTTTTGGTCGATGTCTTTGATGGCTGCTTCGGCAAAGTAGTGGTGGATGCGTTCTTTGGCGGTTTCGATGCGTTCGGATTCGTAGGCGGGTATGGCTTTGAGTTTTTGCTCGATGAGGTCGACGTGTTTCTGGAAGTCGGTTTTGAGTATTTCGCCTTCTTGTTTGCGGAAGGTGTCGACGTCGGCCACGGTTTGTGAGATGGTTTGTGAGAGGGTGAGCCAGCTGTCGGGGCTGATGTCGTCGTTGTTGGCTGAGGCCCATACGTCGGGCATGGCGAGGATGGTGCTGAGGATGGGAGTGTCGGGCTGGTGGAGGGTTTGGGCGAGGGAGTGGAGCTGGTTGTAGCGCTGGGCAATGAGTTCGAGGTTGGGTTGGGAGGCGGTGGCGGTGCCGGACTCTTCGGTGATGATGATGTCGACTTTGCCCCGTTCGAGGGGGTTGAGGAGTGAACGGATGTCGAGTTCGCGGGTGCGGAGGGAGGCCGGAAGTTTGGCTATGATGTCGAGGGTTTTGCTGTTGAGGGTTTTGATTTCGACGGTGTATTTGTTGCCGTCGATTGTGCATTGGCGTTTGGCGAAGCCTGTCATTGATTTCATGGCGTGATGTGTGGGTTGAATTTGTTATTGGATTATCATGTTTTGGAATGCGGGTGTGGCGTGGGTGAGGTATTGGCCGTTTTGGTGGTAGATGAAGAAGGCGGCTTGGATGTCGGGGTTGTCGGGGTGGTTGTTGATGAATTGGAGGGCGCGGTCGAGGCCCATGACCATGAAGGCTGTGGCCATGGCGTCGGCGTACCACGACTGGGAGCTGACGACGGAGACGCTGAGGAGGCTGTGGTTGACGGGGTGGCCGGTGGCGGGGTTGATGGTGTGGGAGTAGCGGATGCCGTCGCGCTCGTAGTATTTGCGGTAGTTGCCGGAGGTGACTACGGATTGGTTGCGGAGCTGGATGGCGGTTTCGATTTGTTGGGAGCTGTATTTGTTTTGTGCCGGGCGTTCGATGCCCACGGCCCAGGGGGTGCCGTCGGGTTTTGAGCCTTGGGCTATCACTTCGCCGCCTACGTCGATGAGGTAGTTGTGGATGTGGAGGCTGGAGAGGAGGTGGCTGAGCATGTCGACGGTGTAGCCTTGTGCGATGGCGTTGAAGTCGAATTCGATGGGTGTGAGACGGCGGAGGGTGTAGCGGTTGCCGTGGGGGGAGGTGATGGTGTCGACGATGCGGTAGGCGTCGGGCTGGAGGAGGGACATGAGGGAGTCGATTTGCTGGGGCTGTATGTCGGCCCGTTTTTTGAAGCCGAAGCCATAGAGGTTGACGAGGGCGCCGATGCGGCAGTCGAAGGCTCCTTCGGTGTAGAGTCGGATGGAGCGGGCCTTGTCGAGGAGGTCGAGGAAGAGGGGTGAGATGAGTGAGTCGCGTCCGCTGTTGACGAGGCGGATGGTTGAGGTGTCGTTCCAGAGGGAGACGGTTCGGTCGACGAGGGTGAGGACGGAGTCGATTTGGGGTTGGAGGTTGCGCTGGAGGCTGTCGAAGTAGATGATGTTGTAGTAGGTGCCTTGGGTGTCGCCTTGCAACTGGATGGGTTGGGGTGTGGGGTGGCATGCCGCTGTGAGCAGCAGGAGTGGCAGGAGGAGTGGGAGGTGTTTCATGCTTCGGTGTTGATGAAAAAAAGCGTCCGGCAACCAGGTGCTGGACGCTTTTGGGTAATGGGTTGTTACATTATTTGGTGATAATGAATTTGCGGATAATGGTCTCGCCGTTCTGGAGTGTGAGGCGCATGGTGTAGTTGCCTTTGGGGAGGTTGGTGAGGTCCATGACGGTGCTGGTGCCAAGGTTGGTGTTGGCAAGGATTTGCTGGCCAAGGGTGTTGAAGATGGCGACGTGGCTGATGTTTTCAGCGCTCTCGATGTGGAGTTGGCCAACGGTCGGGTTGGGGTAGAGGCTGATGTTGGCGTTTTCGGCATTGTTGATGCCAACAAAGGTGACGATGGTGATCCAGCTGGTGTCGTGGCAGGCGATGTTGGAGGCAGGGTAGTTGAGGGTGGCTTCAAGGGCGACATCGATGTTGCCTTGTACATCGGGGATGATGAGGGTGTCGACATTGGAGGTGCGGTTGCCATAGGTCCATTTGTAGGTGGCGCCGTTGGTGCAGGTGGGATAGAGTTTGGCGGTGTCGCCCTGCTGGAGGTTCCACTCGCCGTTGATGGCGGTGATGACGGGCGATTTCTGGATGGTGAGGTCAAGGTAGCGGAGGCTGTCGCAGCCGAAGGTGTCGGTGGCGAAGGCATAGCTGGGATAGGAGGTGGGAGTGGAGACATAGGTGGCATTGTTGAGTTCCCAGGTGTATTGGTCGCAAGCGGCGACGTGGACGGTGTCGCGGGCAGACTTGTGGATGGTTATGTGGAGGTGGATGGTGCTGTCGTAGCAGCGGGATATGCGACGGTCGACGAGGATGGTGTCGAAATCGGTGCTTTCGGAGAAGCGTTTGGTGGTGTTGCCGGTGATGGAGCTGATGGTGAAGATGATGCTGTTGCAGCCTTCGAGCACGTGGTCAGATTCGGGGGTGCGGGGAGTTTTGATTTTGAGGTCAATGGCGTGGTAGGTGACACAGTTGTTAGCGGTGTTGGTGTCGAGGACGTAGTAGAGGCCGGACTCGGTGTAGGTGTTGCCACGCCAGTTTTTGGAGGCGCAGGCGGAGTCTACTATTGTGGCGGCGGAGTCGACGACGATGGTGAGGTTGAGACTGTAGAGGGTGTCGCAGTTGTTGACGGTGTCTTGGTAGAGGTGGGTGTAGGTGCCGGAGGTGGTGAGGACGGTGTCAAACCAGTTGTAGTTGCCGCAGTGCTCGACATCGGCGGTGCTGTTGATGGTGTTGATGATAGTGAGGTTGATGCGGTCGATATGGGTGCAGGCGCCATCGAGGGTGATGGTGGTGTCGGTGTAGGTGCCGGACTCACTGATGGTGTCGCCCTGCCATACGTAGTAGCCGCAGGTGTTGATGTTTTGGATGTCGGTTTCGGTGTTGGGGAGTGAGAGGATGAGCTGGAATACGCTATCGCACTCGCCGCTGCCGGTGGCGGCAAAGAGGGTGTCTTGATAGATGCCGGAGGCAGTGTAGGTTTCACCGTGCCAGTCGTAGGAGCATCTGGTGCCCGTGATGGCTTGGGTGGATTGGTAGGGGGTGTTGATGGTCAGATTGAGGACGTAAAGAGTGTCGTCGGTAGCGTTGATGTAGTACACCACGGTGTCGTTGGTGTAGGTTTGGCCGTTGGCTGACCATGTGAAAGATTCGCAAGCGGCGGAATTGGAGGTGATAATGGTGCGTTGTGTGTTGTCTTGGGCAAAGGCCAAAGGCATGATGGCAACGGCCAATAACAGACTTAATAATGCTTTTTTCATCGTGTGAAAATTTATTAGTTTATCTTTTTGTTATTTATTATCAGAATATTAGTGTGTATGTGCTTCTATGCGGTTTGCGCAGAAACAACATGCAAAGATAGTATTTTTTTTTGAAATGGAGATATTTTTTTTATAAATAGGGTGTTTTTGGGGTTGTGGGGGCGTTGAAGTGTCAGTCGATGCGGATGAGTTCGGCGATGTTTTCGACGTGTTGGGTGTGTGGGAACATGTCGACGGGCTGGATGCGCCCTACGCGGTAGCGGGAGGCGAGGAGTGCGATGTCGCGGGCTTGTGTGGCGGGGTTGCAGCTGACGTAGACGATGCGGCGGGGCTGCATGGAGAGGAGTTGCTCGACGACTTTTTCGTGCATGCCGGCCCGTGGGGGGTCGGTGATGACTACGTCGGGGGTGCCGTGTTCCTGGACGAATTGGGGGGTGAGCACTTTGGCCATGTCGCCAGCAAAGAATTGTGTGTTGGCGATGTTGTTGGCTATGGCGTTTTGGCGTGCTGCGGCGATGGAGTCTTCGACATATTCAATGCCGACGACTTGGCGGCAGAGGTGAGAGAGGAAGAGGGCTATGGTGCCGGTGCCGGTGTAGAGGTCGTAGACGGTGTCGGTGGGGGAGAGTTGGGCGTATTGGGCTACGAATGAGTAGAGGCGTTGGGCTTGGGGGGAGTTGGTCTGGTAGAAGGTTTGGGGACGGATGGTGAAGTGGAGCGAGGGGGCGCCGGAGTAGCCTTGCATGATTTCCTGCACGTGGTCTTGCCCGGCATAGGTCGAGGAGGGCAGGTCGGCGTAGGAGTCGTTGAATTTGGTGTTGATGATATATTGCAGGGAGGTGATTTGGGGGAAGGTGAGGCGGAGATGGTCGAGCAGGCCTTCCCAGCCGGGATGCTGTTCGGCTATGACGAGGACGACCATCCATTGTCCGGTGCTGGTGTTGCGGATGATGAGGTTGCGGAGGCAGCCGGTGTGGTTGCGGATGTCGTAGAAGGGGATTTGGTGGAGGAAGGCATAGTCGCGTGCCGCCAGCCGAATCTGGTCGCTGAGGGAGGGCTGGAGGGCACAGTGTTCGATATTGAGGACTTTGTCGAAGAGTGAGGGGACGTGGAATCCAAGTGCGCCGGGTTCGGGAGCGGCGTCGGGCGAGGGGGGGAGGTCGTGCCATGCCCGCGAGGAGAAGGTGAATTCGAGCTTATTGCGGTATTCGTAGATGTTGTCGGAGCCACAGATGGGTTGCATGCCGGAGCAGTCGAGGTGGCCTAAACGTTCGAAGTTGTCGCGCACTTGCTGCTGTTTGGCGGCCAGCTGGTCGGGATAGTTGAGGGTCTGCCAGCGGCAGCCACCGCAGGTGCCGAAGTGAGGGCATTGGGCCGGGACACGGCGGTCGGAATAGTGGCGGATGGCTACGGCGCGCCCTTCGGCATAGTTTTTCTTCTTTTTGATGATTTTGATGTCGGCGATGTCGCCGGGGACAACGAAGGGGACGAAGATGACCATGCCGTCGACGCGGGCTATGGCCTGCCCCTCGGCTCCGATGTCGGAGATGGTTATCTCTTCAAGAATGGGTTGCTCTTTTCGTTTTTTCATGGGTGCGGGGTGTTTGGGATGTGTGGGGTGGTGAGTGGGGCTGAGGGTGACGGGCCGTCGGACTGTGGTGCGCAGGCCAGGACTGTCGTTATGTAAAAAAAAGAAGTACTGCAACACAACAATACTTCTTTTTCTCTTTGCAAAGAGTCGTATGCCTGGACTCAGGTAATCCGATTTTATCGCTCGTCGGAGACGGAAAGTTTTTTTCTGCCTTTTCTGCGGCGTGCAGCCAAAACTTTTCTTCCGTTAGCCGTGGACATTCTCTGACGAAATCCGTGCTTATTGGCTCTTTTTCTGCGTGATGGTTGGAATGTTCTCTTCATTTTTCTTCAAATTTTTGAGTTGCAAAAGTACGAACTTTTTTTCAATTGGCAAGAAAAAAGTGACAAGGATTGATGAGATGTATACGTAAGTGGTTGAAAAATACGTGTGTGTGCATAAAAATTTGTTCTTTTTTTTGTGGTTCAAAAAAAAGCCGTACCTTTGCAGCTGCATTTTGCGATGTAAAAAGTTGTTAAGGTAATGGATAAAAACAGTTTCGGAGCAATTATGGACCATCCCGGCGCGCTCAGCCCCGACGAGTGGCAGGCGCTGCACGTTGAGCGGGACCGCTACCCTTTTTGTGCTCCGCTGCAGGTGATGTCACTGGTGGCGGACAAAGCGGTCGATGCCCCATTGTGGGAGACGCAGTCGTTGCCCCGAGTGGCGCTTTATGTGCAGGATGCCGACCGGCTGAATGAACAGCTGACGGCGGCTGCGACACCCGAAAAGGTGGTCAGCGCGGTGGAGGAGCCTGCGGCAAGCCCGGTTGTCCCGCCGATGACTGCCGCCGAGACCTCAGCCGAGGCGGAGGACTATGATATCCTGAAAGAGATAAACGCTTATCAGGATGTGTCGTTTAAAACGGCTCCCAAAAGTGTGATTCTGTCGAATTTTCTGGAAAAAGATAGCGGAATGGTGCCCGAATTCGAGTCGTATGACGATGTTTCGGTGTCGGAACTTGCTAAAAATAGCATCAAACCAGCCGAGATGTTTGAGTCTGAGACACTGGCTGTTATACTTGAAAAGCAGGGAAAATTGCTCCAGGCTCGGGATATGTACAAAAAATTAATGGTCAAAAATCCCGAAAAAAGTAGTATTTTTGCAATTCGAATTTCCGAGCTGGAAACGAAGTTGAACGAATCAAAAATGTATAAATAAATAATAACAAAACACGATGTACACTTTTATTGTTATCCTTATTATGATTGTCTGTGTGGCATTGGCTCTTGCCGTATTGGTGCAAAACTCGAAGGGTGGCGGACTGGCTGCAAACTTTTCCGCTCCTAACCAAGTGCTGGGTGTCCGCAAGACCACCGAGACCATTGAGAAGATTACTTGGGGATTGGCCATCGCGCTGGTAGTCCTTTCGCTGGCTGCCACTATGGCTATTCCTCGTCATAGCACCGAGTCTGCCATCACCACTGAGGTTGATGTCAACGCAGCCAAGAGCGTGACTCCCGCCGCCACCGCTACAGTGCCTGCCGCCACTGAGGCTGCTCCTGCTGCTGAAGCTGAGTGATAGACTGCTTAGAACTATAAAAGGGAGATTCGCCTCGAACAGGCGGACCTCCTTTTTGTTTTCGACCGATGGAGAAGGTAGTTCGGTTTATCTTGTCGCATTTCCCGCACCAGCCCACCGACATGCAGCTGGGTGCCTGTGCCGAAATGGTTCGGTTTCTCTACGATCCCGACCCCGCATCGGCTTTTTTGCTGCGGGGATATGCGGGCACGGGCAAAACTTCGCTGGTGAGTGCATTGGTCAAGTCGGCTCCGGCGTTGCACATCAAAACCCTGCTGTTGGCCCCGACCGGACGTGCGGCCAAAGTGCTGTCCGGCTATTCTGGGCAAGCAGCCTTTACCATCCATCGCAAGATTTATCAAACCGTCACCGACAGCGCGGGCATGATGCACATGGCGCGTTCCTTGAACAAACATTCCTACACCCTGTTTATTGTCGACGAGGCCTCGATGATAGGCCTGAACGATGAGGGCGGTGCGAACAGGCATGACTTGCTGGAGGATTTGGTGGATTATGTGGCGGAGGGGAACCACTGCCGGTTGATGCTGATAGGCGACACTGCACAGTTGCCCCCAGTGGGTTCGAGCCAGAGCCCTGCTCTCGACCCTGAATATCTCAAGTCGGTATTGGGATTGGCTGTTCATCAAGCCGAGCTGACCGAGGTGGTGAGGCAGAAGAGCCTGTCGGGCATTCTGCTCAACGCCACCATGCTTCGGCTCCAGATCGCCTCGTTGCCCGACGGAGGGCTGCCCGAAATGCCATTGTTCAACGTCGAGGATTGCACCGATGTGGTGCGCTTGCGCGGCGATGAGCTGGAGGAGGTGCTCAACAAAGAGTATGATGACGACAGTCTGGAGCAAGTGGCACTGATAACGCGAAGCAACAAGCGCGCCAATCTGTTCAACCAGGAAATACGCAATCGCATCCTTTATCGGGAGGAGGAGGTGAACGCGGGCGACTACCTGATGGTGGTGAAAAATAACTATTATTGGCTTGAGGCAGAGAGCGGAATAGGGTTCATAGCCAACGGCGACATAGTAGAGGTGCAGAGCTTGCGCAATCATCAGGAACTGTATGGGTTCCATTTCGTCGACGCCACCCTTCGGTTTGTGGATTATCCCGACATGCCGGCCCACGATTGCAAAATCCTGCTCGAGACTTTGCACAGCGAATCGCCGTCCCTTACCGCGGCCGAGTCGCAACAACTGTTTGAGGCCGTCATGGAAGACTATGCCGACATACCCTACAAGGCCGACCGCCTCAGGGCAGTGAAACAAAACCCCTATTTTAATGCCCTGCAAGTGAAGTTCTCCTATGCCCTCACTTGCCATAAAACCCAGGGTGGCCAGTGGCGCACAGCCATCATAGACCAAGGCTATCTGACCGACGAGATGGTGGACAAAGATTATCTGCGCTGGCTCTACACAGCCCTCACCCGTGCTACGGGCAAAGTCTATCTGCTCAACTTCGAGGATAAATTTTTTGGCTCGGAGAGATAATATTTTCGCCAAATAATAGTTATAATCTTCAGTGAAGAAGAGTGAAGCGGTGTCCGGTGTTGCTCACCGCCGCCACTGTTGATTGTAGACAGCGAAATAAATTACACTAATGCCTATGAAGAGCGGACAACATCAGACGATGAAGATGCAACAGAAACTGTCGCCACAGCAGTTATTGTTGTTGCAGCTGATACAAATGCCCGTCACCGACCTGGAGCAGAGGCTTAAAGAGGAGGTGGAGAAGAACCCAGTGCTTGAGGTGTCGTCCAGCGACAGCGAAATGATAGAACCCCTGCCCGAAACCAGCAACGAGGGCCCCGACATGATGAGTGTGGACACCGATGACGACGACTATAGCTATCGTGAACGGCTGGAACGTGACAAGAATCAAGATGCACATGAGAAGGTCTTTGTGGCCGAAGATTCTTATTTTGACCACCTCATGGGCCAGCTCTCTATCCAAACGCTCACCCCCAGACAGTACGACATAGCGCAGGAGATAGTTGGCAGTCTCGACGATGCAGGCTATGTGGGCCGCAGCCTCGAACTCATTGCCAACGACCTTGCCTTCACTCAGGGCATCGAAGTCAACCCCGACGAGGTAGAGGAGGTGTTGCACATCATCCAGCAGATGGACCCCCCCGGCATAGCAGCCCGCAACCTGCAGGAGTGCCTCTCCATCCAGCTGCACCGTTCGCACGAACAAGACGACGACGTCCGCTGGGCCACGGCTGTCGTCGACCGATGTTTCGATGCCTTCGCCAGTCACAACTACAGGCGGGTGATGGACGAGCTCTCCCTCACCGAGGAACAACTGGATGCGGCCATTGCCGTCATCCGTCGCCTCAACCCCAAGCCCGGCACAGGCGACATCGACTCCTCCCACGCTCGCTACATTGTGCCTGACTTCATCATAACCCGCCACGAAGACCAGCTCACCCTCACGCTCAACGACCGCTACCTGCCTCAGTTGCAGAAAAGCCAGGACTACCAAGACATGCTCCAGCAGCTACAAAGCTTGCGCCGACCCTCTCCCGGCGAGAAACAAGCACTGGATTTCCTTCGCACCAACTTCGACAATGCCGACCTCCTTGTCGGTGCCTTGCAGCAGCGGCACACCAGCCTGCTCCGCGTCATGCGGGTCATTCTGAAAAAACAATACCGTTTCTTCCTCACCGGCGACCCCGCCGACCTCAAACCCTTGCTGCAAAAAGACGTTGCCTCCCAAACGGGCTACGACATATCCACCGTGTCGCGAGTGGTAAACAGCAAATACGTCCAAACCGAATTTGGCACCTTCCTGCTGAAAGAATGCTTCTCACAAGCCATCCTGAACGACGAAGGCGAGGAGGTGGCCACCGAGGCGGTGCGCCGAGAGCTGAAGGCCATAGTGGACAATGAAGACAAGCGCAACCCCCTCTCCGACGAGGCCTTGGCCAAAGAACTCAGCCAGCGTGGCTTTCCCCTTGCGCGGCGCACGGTGGCCAAGTATCGCGAAATGCTCGGCATCCCCGTCGGACGGCTGCGCCGTCAGCTCAAAATCCTCCTGCTCCTCCTGGCCTTGGGCGGCACACTCTCGGCCCAGCAGCCGCAGAAAGAGTCCTACTTCGACTCCTTGATTAATGCCCGCATACGCGAAGGCCAAACCAAGGCCCGTGCCCAAAAGCCCGGCGGCAAACAGCTGAAAGGGAAACCGGCCCGCCCAGCCCTCGAAATCCACGAGCCCGAGCCCGACCCCACCGCCATCGACACAGCCCTGGCCAGCGGCGACGAACTTATCGACGTCATGTATAACTCCACCCTGCCTCCGCCCTCACCCCTGTGGTACGGCCGCAACCTCAGCGGCGCCCACGTCAGGCTGGTCAACCTGTCCATGGACTCCCTTCCCGACGAAATCACCATCCAGCTGCTCAAAGCCAACGAGCGCTTCTGTTTCCCTGTCAAAAACATCATCACCTCCCCCTATGGCTGGCGGTGGAACCGTCCGCATCGCGGAGTCGACATCCGGCTCCGCATGGGTGAGCCCGTCCATTGCGCCTTCAACGGCGTGGTGCGCATCGCCAGACCCATGGGCGCCTATGGCAACCTTGTGGTGGTGCGCCACTACAACGGCCTCGAAACCGTCTATGGCCACCTCTCCAAAATCAAAGTCAAACCCATGCAAGTGGTTGCCGCAGGCCAGGTGCTGGGCCTTGGCGGAAGCACAGGCCGCTCCACCGGCCCCCATCTCCATTTCGAAGTCCGTTTCCAGTACGAACCCTTCGACCCTGAGTGGATACTCGATTTCTCCAACTATACCCTCCGCACGCGCAAACTCTACCTCGACAAAACCTACTTCGGCATCCGCAAACCCTCCAAAGGCGAAAGCTTAGTCTACAAAGCCGACAAAAGCATCGTGCCCGAAGAGGCCCCCAAACCCGTGCGGCCCGACAAGCCCGTCTATGCCACCATGCGCAAAGGCGAAAGCCTGGACGACCTGGCCCGTCGCAACTACACCACCACCGAAAAGCTCCGCTCGCTCAATCCCGACGTGACAAAGTTCAAATCGGGCATGCGCGTCCGCGTCCGTTGACAATCAGACTAATCTATTAACAGACTAAAATCCAAACCAATGAAAGTAGTCTTTATGGGTACCCCCGACTTCGCCGTGACCTCCCTCCAAGCCATCCAGCAGGCCGGCCACCAGGTGGTGGGCGTCGTCACCGTCCCCGATCGCCCCACCGGACGAGGCCTCAAATTAACCTCGTCGCCCGTCAAACAATATGCCGAGGCCCACTCCCTCCCCCTCCTCCAACCCGAAAAACTCCGCGACCCCCTCTTCCAGCAAGCCTTAAAGGCTTGGGATGCCGACATATTTGTAGTCGTGGCCTTCCGCATGCTCCCCCAAAGCGTGTGGGCCATGCCTCCGATGGGGACCTTCAACCTCCATGCCTCCCTTCTGCCGCGCTACCGGGGTGCGGCCCCCATCAACTGGGCCATCATCAACGGCGACACCCTCACCGGCGTCACCACCTTCATGCTCAACGAGCACATCGACGAAGGCTCCATCCTCATGCAGCAGTCCACCCCCATCACCCCCGACGACACTGCCGAAACCCTCCACGACCGGTTAGCACAGATGGGGGCCACACTGGTGGTGCAGACCCTCGACGGCCTGTCCTCCCGTAGCCTCACCCCCCGACCCCAGCCGCATGACCAACCCATGCCCCCGGCCCCAAAAATCTTCAAGGCCGACTGCGCTATCGACTGGACCCTCCCCGGTCCCCGCATCGTCGACTTTGTCCGCGGCCTGTCGCCCTACCCCGCCGCCACCATGCTTATGGCCGACCCCCACGGCGACACCCATTCCTTCAAAGTCTTCCAAGTCGCTTATTCACCCGACCCTTCGGCCATAGCGGGACAAACCCGCTCCGACAGCAAAACAACCCTAAAAATTGGAGTAGATGGCGGTTTTATCTCCGTTTTGAGTCTGCAACTCAGTGGCAAAAAGCGCATGACCATTGCCGAATTTCTTCGCGGATGCAATATAACCGACTGGAAAATAGTAATGTAACTTCAAGGTGTTTTTTTAACACAATTTTTTTTCATGTAGAGAGCCTACTTGTAAAAAAAAAAGTTTATTTTTGCAGCCGAAAAATCCGTATTATAAACCCAGTAAAAAAAACACCACTATGAACAAGACCGAATTAATTTCCGCAATGGCCGAGAAGGCTGGCATTAGCAAAGTCGATGCCGGCAAAGCTCTCAATGCCTATGTTGATGTAATTAAAGAGCAGCTCAACAAAGGTGAGAAAGTCACCCTCGTGGGCTTTGGCACCTTTGGCGTCAACGAGCGCCCCGCCCGTGTGGGCCGCAACCCCCGCACCGGTGCCACCATCAAAATCGCTGCCAAGAAATCTGCCAAATTCAAACCCGGCAAAGGACTTATCTAAGCAGGTAACCACCACGCATCTTTAAGCACTGCGGACTGAGGCACCCCTCGGCCCACAGTGCTTTCATTTTGCCCATCCCGCGGCCTCACTGCCCTCGTCCCCAAACAGTTACCAGTTCTAATTTAAGCATGGTAAATGTATTAATATCAATTATTTATATATCTATATTCCCTAAGGGTACCTCGTAGACGATTCGATTTGCAGACAGTCGTCCTTTCCCCGTAATCGGCATCCCGTAATCATTCCCGCAGCAAAAACTGGCCGGGACATATCCAGCATCAATCTGGCTCCCATATTTGTTGTAGATTTGTTATAGATTTGTTTTCTATTTTATTTCTATTTTATCTCTATTTTGTTTCTATTTTATTTGTGAACCAGAAATAAAATAGAGGCAACATACAAAACATCCATTAGCAAAGCATTGTAAAAGAGTGTGTCCTTCCGTTGTGGTGTGGCAAGGCCCCGAGGTATGAGTGTCAAGCTGTTGCCCGGTTAGTGTCGAGATGGTTGCCAACGGCCGGCCCGGGCCAAAAAAAGCGAGGACTGCCGTAGGGCATCCTCGCTTCGTATGTGTAGCTGTGTGGGGATTATCGCACGATGTCCATCTCGTCGATAAGGTTCTGGGCGTTGGCATACTTGTCAATGACAAACAGCATGTAACGGCTGTCGAGACAGATGCAGCGCTGCAGGTTCTCCTCGAAGTCGATGTCGCCACTCATGGCTTCGCCGTTGCCGTCGAAAGCAAGGCCGATCAGGTTGCCGTAGGCGTCAAGCACGGGCGAGCCGCTGTTGCCGCCGGTGATGTCGTTGTTGGTGATGAAACAGGTGGGCAGCTGACCTTGGGCGTTGGCGTATGTGCCGTAGTCCTTAGCGGCGTAGAGGTCTTTGAGACGCTGGGGGACGATGAACTCGGTGTTCGTGGGATCCTCTTTCTGCATCACGCCCTCGAGGGTGGTGTAGAAGTGGTAGGTGACGCCGTCGCGGGGTTCGTAGGCCTTGATGTTGCCGTAGGTGAGACGGATGGTGCTGTTCGCGTCGGGCGACATGAGCTTCTTGCCGGCGTTGATCTGGAGGATGCCGTCCACGAAGTCGCGGGTGCCGCGGGTCAGGTTGTCGCGGTTCTCCTTGGGCACGGAGAGATAGACCTCGCGGTATTTCTCCAAGATCTCGGTTCCGAACTTATAAATCTCGTCGCGCTCCAGTTTCTTGAGGGTGGGATTCTTGAGGAACTCATTGAAAGTTTTCTCGTTGGCGAACACCGAACGGTTGAACATGTCGGCCACCAGCGAGGTGAAGTTTCCACGATACTTGCGGTCGGCGGTCTTCAGGCAGTCGGGGATGTACTTCACATTGATGTTGCGGTAGGTGTAGTCCATCATGGCGGCCATTACGCGCTGTTCGACGGCCTCGTCATAGTCCTTGTAGAATTTTGCTGCTTTGTCGCGGAGTTCGGCAAGGATGGCGTCGCGCTGGTCGGGGTTCTGCTCGTTGCAGAAGGATTTGATGTAGCGGCCGAACAGGGTGGCCTGATAGAGCAGCTCGGGGCCTTCGAGCAGGCCTTCGTCCAGGTAGGTGATGGCTTCCTGAAGCTCACGACGGTCGGCGTAGCTCTTTTCGATGAGGTTGAGAGCGTTGCGGTATTTGGGGTCTTTGTCCAGAGCCCAGTCGTAGTACTCTTTCTCCACCTCTTTTTTCAGGGCCATGGTGTTCAGTTTTTTCAGGGCGATGTTCTGCTCTTTGCTGTATTTCCAGTAGTTGGAGCATCCAGCATACTTAGAGGCGTATTTGATTTTGATGGCTTGGTCTTTGTCCATCTCTTCGCGGAGGATGTTGATTTTGACCGTGCGGAGTTCGTAGCGCAGTTTGTTGGTCACTTCCATTGTTTCCTTCAAACCATAGGAGGTGAGGAAATGGTCAGTGGTGCCGGGGAAACCGAGCACCATGGCGAAATCGCCGTCCTTCAGTTCGCGGGTACTCACGGGCAGGTGGTGCTTGGGCTTGAGGGGGATGTTCTCCTTGGCGTAGGCAGCGGGCTTGCCGTCTGGGGCAGTGTAGATGCGGAACATGGAGAAGTCGCAGGTGTGGCGGGGCCAAGACCAGTTGTCGGTGTCACCGCCGAACTTGCCCATCGATGAGGGGGGAGCTCCGACAAGGCGCACATCTTTGTAGATGATGTGGACAAAAAGGAAGTACTGGTTGCCGTTGAACATCGGTTTCACCGTGGCCTCATAGTCGGTGCCGCGGGTGGCCTCCTCGGCAATGCGCTGGCTGACATTGCGCACAGCTTTGGCGCGGTCGTCCTCGCTCATGTCGTCGCTGAGGCATTCCAGCACGCGGGGGGTGACATCCTCCATGCGCACAAGTATCGAGGCGGTGAGGCCGGGATTGGGCAGCTCCTGTGCCATGTTGTAGGCCCAGAAACCATCGCGCAGGTAGTCGTGTTCCACGGTCGAGTGCTCCTGCAGTTTGCCGTAGCCGCAGTGGTGGTTGGTCGAAATCAAGCCTTTGCTGCTGATGATTTCACCGGTGCAGAAGTGCCAGAAGGGGCGGCCTTCGTTGCCAAGACCCACGATGGCGTCCTTGATGCAGTTCTGGTTGATACTGTAGATGTCTTCGGGTGAGAGCTTGAAACCGGCTTTCTGCATGTCGGCATAGTTCTTGCCGATGAGCGAGAGGAGCCACATGCCCTCGTCGGCGCGGCTGGTGGCGGGGGCCATGACCATGAGCGCCAGAGTCAGGGTAATGATGATTTTTTTCATGTTGTATTATTTGTTATATTTATATTGTACTTTGTTATATTCTTTTCGAGCCGGGAATGGCGATGGAGTGTCCCGGTGGGCGGTTCCAGTGTGCTTGTACACAAACAAATATGTACCGCACGGAGGGTTCCTCTCTGCGTCCATGGCCCGATGGAGTGTGCGTTGCGCGACACTCTGTTTCCGTGTGCAAAGGTACGACTTTTTTTTCAAACAACAGTTTTTTTCTCTTCAAGGACCGTCGCAGGCACGTTCTTTCGACTATTGAAAAACTCCATTCAGCCCGCTTTTAACTTCTGCCAGAGAAATAAAGAGGCGTCCGTCGGCACTTGAAATAGCGAACAAGGAGCGGCGCTGGAGCGAGAGCAGAACGGAGGCACGGCGGCCGACCGGGGAGGGAGGGGACAAGAATTTATGAACAGTTTTTTGTCGAAAAATGAAACTTTTTCCGGGCATCTGCGTATAGGCAAGTAATGAAAAAATGGCAGTTGAAAACTTTTTTTGGCAAAAAAAAACAATTATTGGAAAAATAGTTGTAACTTAGCATTCTGAAAAATAGTATATATAAATGGCTTTAATACTTGGTACAGAATACTGTAAGATAGATTCGAACGGTCGGTTCAAGTTCCCGATTGCTCTAAAAAAGCAGTTGGAGACGGAGGATTGCCGTTTTGTGATCCGTCAGGGATTCACGGCCGAGTGTTTGGAGCTATGGACGTATGCCAGTTTCCAGGATGAGGTGGAGAACCTCCGGAAAGAGTTGAACCCGTACAGCATCCGCGACAACCAGATTATGCGCCAGATGACGCGAGCCAATGTTGTCGAGCTGGACAGCAACGACCGCCTGTTGGTGCCTCCGGAGCGGAAGTCGGTGCTCGGCGACGCGAAGGAGATTGTGTTGCAGTCGACGGGCAAGTGCATCGAGATATGGGAGCGTTCGGCATACGACAAGATGAACAGCGAGATTGTGGATTTCGCTTCGATTGTTGACAACAGACTTGGACGGAACAGTTCCGCCAGCAAAACAGCGCCGAATGATGTACCATCTGCCAGTGATGCTCAATGAATGCATCGAAAGTTTAAACATACGCCCTGAGGGGACGTATGTGGACGTCACCTTTGGTGGTGGCGGGCATTCGCGTGCCATCATGTCGAAGTTGGGGCCGGAGGGCCGCCTGTATGCCTTCGACCAGGATGCCGACGCGCTGGCCAATGCTATCGACGACCCCCGTTTCAAGCTCATCCATGAGAATTTCAGACATGTGAAGAGTTTCCTCCGCCTGGAGGGTGTGAGGCGTGTGGACGGTCTGCTGGCTGATTTGGGGGTGTCGTCCCACCAGTTCGACGAGGCCGAGCGCGGGTTCTCAACCCGCATGGAGGGTGAGCTGGATTTGCGTATGGACCGCCGCCAGGAGCTGACGGCCCGGACGCTGGTGAACAGTGCCGACGAGGAAGAACTGGCAAGGATTTTGCGACTGTATGGCGAGTTGCCAAACGCCAGGCAGATGGCCAGGGCGATATGCCGCGCACGCGCCGAGGCCGAGATAGTGACTACGTTTGACCTCCGCAATGCCGTGAGCCGCCACCTGCCCCGCGGCATGGAGAACAAGTATCTGGCCATGCTGTTCCAGTCGCTGCGTATTGTGGTGAATGGCGAGCTGGAAGCCCTGCAAGCCTTGTTGCAGCAGGGGGCTGAGCTGTTGAATCCCGGTGGGAGGATGGTGGTCATGTCGTACCACTCGCTCGAGGACCGTTTGGTGAAGAACTATTTCAGGGCGGGCAATTTCGAAGGCGAGGTGGAGAAGGATTTTTATGGCAACCCCATCGTCCAGCTGGTACCTGTAAGCCGCAAGGCCATAGTGGCCAGTGACGATGAGGTGCAGCGCAATCCGCGTGCCCGCAGCGCAAGGCTGCGCGTGGCCGAACGGAAGGAGGACTGCGAGGGATGAGAAGAGGGGATAGGGAGCGCCCGTAACGGTGCCCGGAACACCTGAAACAATGACATATAAAGACAAGAGATGGAAGACCATATACAGGACATAGAGAATCAAACCCCCGAAGCCGAAAACACCGGGATGCAGCAACCAGAAGGGCGCAAAAAGCCCAATTGGCTGTCGCGTATTCTGGGTGGTGAGGTGTTGCAGAGCCGTGCGGTGCTGCGGCAGGTGCCTTTGGTGGTGATGCTTTGTTTCTATGCCATCCTGCTGGTGTATAACCGCTACAGGGTTGAGGATTTGACCAAGGAGCGTGCCGCAACGCTGGAGCGCATCACCTATCTGCGCGAAGCACGGATAGAATTGCAGAAACGCTATCAGGAGTCGATCAAGATTTCGCAGATAGCCGAGATGTTGGAGGGCACGGGCATAGGCATAACGGCCGGTCCCCCGTTCGAACTGGAAGTTGACGGCATGGACAAGATGCTGAAGTAACGTCAGGCTGGGCTACTGGCCGGAAGGAAAGAAAACACAACAAGAGAAATTGGAAGAAAAGAAACATAATAAGAAATTGTTCACCAAGATGCTGGTGCTGTATCTGCTGACAGTGGTGTTGGCAGGTGGCGGCATGCTGCTGTGTACTATCAATACGCAGGTGGTGAACGGCGAGATGTGGCGCGAGAAGGCCAAAGCGCGTGAGGTAATCACGCGCACGGAGGAGGCTCGCAGGGGAACCATCCTCTCGTCCGACGGCAAGGTGCTGGCAACCACAGTGCCTGTGTGTGACTTGTGCCTTGACCTGGGTCGCTGGCCCAAGCGCAACAGCAAAGGCGAGGAAGTGAAGGACAAGAATGGGAACGTGGTGATGGAGAGTTGCATATCCGACGAGCAGGAGTGGAAAAAAAGTGTCACCAAAGCATGCCGTATCCTGCACGAGCAGTTCCCCGCCAAGTCGTATGAGTATTACTACAACCGCATAATGCGTGAATATGCCAGCGCAAAACCCAGCCGCTGCCTTTATGTGGAGCGGAGGGTGCCCTATTCCAAGTGGGACGCCATCCGCAAGCTGCCGGGGTGGGGGAGATGTGTGGTGGAGAAGACTGCCGACGGCGATGTGAAGAGCTTTGTGCGGGCGCACATCTATGGCAACATGGGCGAGAATGTGATAGGCTTGCATTACAAGACCCCTACCCGTGAGGGCTACACCGGTCTGGAAGGCTACTACGACAGTGTGCTTCGAGGTCAGGACGGCCAGTATATCTGCCGTAGGCTGACGCGCGGCACCTGGATTCCAGTGGAAAACGGCAGTGTGCCCGACGAGGATTCGACTCTCGTCCGGACCCGTGTGGACGGGCAGAACATAGTGGCCACCATCGACACCCGCTATCAGGACATTGCCGAAAGCGCCCTGCGCAGCTCGATGAATCAATATGGAGGCCAGTCAGGTTGTGCCATCCTGATGGAAGTGGAGACCGGCTACGTGTTGGCTTGCAGCAGCCTTACGCGCGACACCACAGGTCGCCTGAGCGAGAACCTGTGGAGCAATGTGGCTTGCAGCGACAGCTATGAACCCGGCTCGACATTCAAGACTGTGGCCATGGTGGCCATGTTCAACGACAAGAAAGTGGATATCGACACCTCCAAACGCGTGCAATGCGGCGGGCGCAAACGCTACAGTGCCACCAGCGGCGAGATTAATGCAGGACATGGCTATACGACCGACACCTCCAACCTGGCCGGAGTCCTCGCGTTGTCGTCCAATGTGGGCATGTGCGAATTGGCATGGGAGTATTACCGCAATCGCCGTGACGATTTGAAAAAAGGCATTGAATCCATATTCCCCTTCGGGAAGATGCACCCCGATCTGGACGTGCTCGAGCCAAATACAAAAGTCGTAAAACTGAACTCTGACCGCGACTTCCTGAACCTCAGCTACGGCTATTCCGCCACCGTGACCCCCCTTCAGCTGATAACATTCTATAATGCGTTGGCCGGGGGTGGGAGAATGGTGAAACCCTTGTTCTGCCGTGAGATTCAGAACGGACGGCGTTCACGCCCCGTCAAGCCCGTTGTGCTGAACGAACACCTGTGCAGTGAAGAAGTGGCCAAACAGATGCGCGAGATGCTCGTCGGCGTGGTGAAACACGGCACCGGCAACAACGTCTACAACGCCGTCTATGGCATAGGAGGCAAAACCGGCACCACCGAGGGAATCAGTGACAAGAGTATCAAGAACTCCTCCTTTGTGGGATTCTTCCCCGCTGAGAAACCCCGCTACACCTGCCTCGTGCTCGTCGAGCGCACCAGCATCGCCGGACGCCATGCCGCAGCTCCCGTCTTCAAGAAAATAGCCGACTGTGTCGTGGCTTTCGACCAAGAGCTGGGAAGTGTCGACCTTCAGGACTCTGGCCGTGTGATGCGTCCCGTGCTGCCCAAAGGCCGTCGAAGCCAGCTCCAGGCCGTCCACAACCTGCTGGGGCTGCCCTTCGCCCAGCCCGACAGTGCCCGTTTCACGGACTGGACAGTGTATGACGAGAGCCGTGGGCTATATGCCGATTATGATGTGCCTATGGGGCAAGTGCCAGACTGCAAAGGGATGACAGTGCGCGACGCCATGGCCCTCCTCCGCGCCGCCGGACTCAAAGTGCGGTTCACAGGGCAGGGCAAAGTGGTCAGCCAGACCCCCAAAGCCCGCACAGCCGTGCGAAAAAACACAACAATAACACTACAATTAAAACCATGAAACTACAGACATTGATAGAAGGAACCGCACCCCTGGCTCCCGTCGGCGCCGACCCCGAAGTCGTGGACATTTGTTTCGACTCGCGCCAAGTCGTGCCCGGCAGCTGCTTCGTGGCTCAAGAGGGCACGCGGGTGGACGGTCATGATTATATCGACGCCGCCGTCCAGAAAGGAGCCGTCGCCATCGTTTGCCAGCGCAAACCGGAGCGCCAATACCCCGGCGTGGCCATCGTCCAGGTTGACAACAGCGACCAAGCCCTGGGCATCATGGCCGACAACCTGTACGGCCACCCCTCGCGCCAGCTCAAACTCGTCGGCGTCACCGGCACCAACGGCAAGACCACCACGGTCACTCTCCTCCACCGCCTCTTCCGCGCCCACGGATGCCACGCAGGCCTCCTCTCCACCATCGTCAACAAAATTGACGACCTCGAAATCCCCTCCACCCACACTACCCCCGACGCCCTCCAGCTCAACAGCCTCCTGCGCCGCATGGTCGATGCCGGGTGCCAGTACGCTTTCATCGAGGTCAGCAGCCACAGCATCGTCCAGCGCCGCATCGCCGGTCTCACCTTCGCCGGCGGCATATTCACCAACCTCACCCACGACCACCTCGACTTCCACAAGACTATGGCCAACTATATCGCCGCCAAAAAAGCCTTCTTTGACCAACTGCCACCCGACGCTTTCGCCCTTACCAACATCGACGACCCCCACGGCTCCGTCATGGTCCAGAACACCCGCGCCGCCGTCAGCACCTACAGCCTTCGCCGCATAGCCGACATCCGCTGCCGAGTGGTCGAAGACACACTGGACGGACTGCTGCTCGAACTCAACGGCCGCCAAGTCTCCACCCCCCTCGTGGGCCGTTTCAACGCCTACAACCTCACCGCCATCTACGGCGCTGCCCTCCTCCTCGGAATGGATCAGAGCGAAACCCTCCGCCTGCTCAGCACCCTCCAGGGCGCCGAAGGCCGTTTCCAGCGCCTGAGCGGACGCGGCATCACTGCCATTGTGGACTACGCCCACACCCCAGATGCGTTGGAGAATGTGATTGCGGCCATCAACGACATACGCACCAAAGGACAGTCGCTGCTGACGGTGGTCGGCTGCGGTGGCGACCGCGACACCTCCAAACGGCCAGAGATGGCTAAGATAGCCTGTACCATGAGCGACCGGCTGGTGCTGACTTCGGACAATCCCCGCACCGAAGACCCCGAGCGCATCCTCGACGACATGGAGGCAGGGCTGACAGACGAAGAGCGGAGCCTCGTCCTCCGCATCGCCGACCGCCGACAAGCCATCAAGACCGCCGTCATGATGGCCCGTGAGGGCGACATAGTGCTCGTGGCCGGGAAAGGACACGAAAAATACCAGGACATCAACGGCGTCAAGCACCATTTCGACGACCGTGAGGAGCTGGAGAACCTTTTGAAAGAATAGTGCGCGGCTCATAGACACCGTTTCTGCACTATGGAGGAAATAATGAAGAAAATAAACAGAAAACAAACAGAGACAATAGAGAACAGATTATGCTATACTACCTTTTCGATTGGTTGGACAGGGCTTTTGACTTTCCCGGTGCGGGAGTGTTCCAGTACATCTCCTTCCGGGCCTCGATGGCAGCGATACTCTCACTGCTGATAATGCTGTTTTGCGGCAAACCCTTTATCCGTTTCATTCGCCGCAAGTCGATAGGCGAGACAGTTCGCAGCCTTGGCCTCGAAGGACAGAAAGAAAAAGAGGGCACCCCCACCATGGGAGGGCTGCTGATATTGGCAGCCATAGTGATGCCCACACTGTTGCTGGCCAAGCTGGACAATGTCTATGTGGTCACAATGCTTGTCACCACCCTTTGGCTGGGCCTGATAGGCTTCATCGACGACTATATCAAAGTGTTCAAGAAAGACAAAGCGGGCATGCCCGGAAAGTTCAAGGTGTTCGGGCAGGTGATGCTGGGTCTGGGCGTAGGCCTTCTGCTCTCGTTCCATCCCGACATAGCCTCTACAAAGACCACCATTCCCTTTGTCAAAGGAAATGAGTTCGACTATGCCTGGATTATCAGCTGGATGGGCGAGTGGACCAAGGATTGGGTGTGGGTAGTATATGTGCTTGTGGCCATTCTGGTGGTCACCGCCGTCTCCAACGCCGCCAACCTCACCGACGGTATCGACGGCCTTGCCACCAGCACGGCATCCATCATCGGTGGCGCGCTGGCCATCCTGGCATGGCTTTCGGGCAACATCATTATGGCCAACTACCTCAACATAGTCTATCTTTCCGACATCGGCGAACTGACCGTCTTCATCACCGCCTTTGTGGGTGCCTGTTTGGGCTTCCTGTGGTTCAACACCTATCCGGCCGAAGTCTTCATGGGCGATACGGGCTCGCTGGCCCTGGGCGGCATCATCGCTGTCTTTGCTCTTCTGATCAGGAAAGAGCTCCTGCTTCCCATACTGTGTGGCATCTACGTGGTCGAAGACGTGTCGGTCATCGTGCAGACATACGGGTGCAAACTCTACCGACGTCGCAACCACCTGCCCCCCGACCAGGCCGTGCCCATCGAGAAACGCCCATTCCTCATGACCCCCATACACCACCATTATCAGAAGCAGGGGCTGCCAGAACCCAAGATAGTGCAGCGGTTTGTCATCATCGGCATCCTGCTCGCCATTGTGAGCATAGTAACACTAAAACTCAGGTAAACACCTCATGAGACAATCCCAGTCGGACTCAAACATACAGCCACTCGGACATTCAGAACATTCAGAAATATAAAAAGAAATAAGACATGAGCATAGAACAACTCGCCAAACAAAGTCTCAACCACATGCATGGCAGTCTTGCATCGGTCGACACGGCCCTGCTCCGCCAGATGCGCGACAACTCGCTGCGCGACTGCTTCCGCCGTATGGACGAGACCGCCCACCGGATGGAACATGTGGCCACAATACATGGCAAAGAATATATCGATGACTCGGCAGCCCGCAGCGTGAACGCCACCCTCTACACCATGCAGCGTACCGCTGGCCCACTGGTCTGGATAGCCATTGGCGACACCAACGGAGCCGATTACGCACCCCTCAAACCGATGGCTCTGCGCAAAGTCTGCCTGCTGATCTGCATCGGCCAACACACACAGGCCTTGCACCAAGCTTTCGAAGGGATACTGCCCGCCGTGGTGGATGCCCAAGACGTCCCTTCAGCCGTGGAACTGGCCGCACGCTACCCGACAGACAATGCGCGGATAGTCCTCTCCCCCGCCACCCCCGCCGGCGGCACCGCCGAGCAAACTGCCCACCAGTTCATCCGTCAAGTGAATGAAATTTAAGACACCATGATTCGAGGCTGCCGGATGTCCCGCAGCCCCAACACCAGAAAAGACAAAATATCTGAACAAACACGATGCGACGCAAACTGAACATAATAGCAGGCGACAAAGCTCTATGGGTGATATTCTTCCTTCTCTCAGGAATATCGCTCGTGTCCGTCTATAGCACCATCGGTCTTTCTGCCATCGACGACCTCAACTCCACCCCCATGCGCATCTTCTTCCGCCATCTCGTCTTCGTCGTCGCAACCTATATCGCCGTCATCCTCATCTCCCACATCAACTACCGGCGTTTTGCCCCCCTTTCCAAATGGGCCCTATACCTCTCCTTCATAGCACTCGTCATCGTTCTCATTATGGGCACCGAACGGTGGATAACAATCCCCCACGTTGCCCGGTTCGAGCCGTCGGAGATAGCCAAAGTGGCACTCATCATCTTCATGGCACGCCAGATAGCCCTCAACAAAGAGCCTCTCGACTCGGGCGGCACCTTCCTCAAAATGCTCATGCCCGCCTTCGTCACCTGTGCCCTCATCCTGCCCGCCAACCTCTCCACCGCCATCCTCCTCTTCGCCGCCGCCTACATCCTGCTCCTCTTCGGCGGGGTCAACACCCGGTTGTGGTGGCGTTGCTTTCTGGTCGTGCTGTTGGTGGTCGGCTTGGCATTCCTCTTCTTCTACTTTGTGGGCAGTCACATCGAAGTGGGCCGAATACCCACATGGTCCCACCGCCTCCAGTCGTGGATTCATCCCAACCCCGACGAGCTGACGCAAGAAAACATGGCCCGGATGGCCGTGGCCCGTGGTGGCTTTTCCGGCAGCGGCATCGGCACCACCATCCACGGACGACTCATGACCCAAGCCCACAACGACTTCATCTTCTCCATCATCATTGAAGAGGCCGGGATGCTGGCCGCCATAGGCATCTTCGCCCTCTACGCCTGGTTCTACTTCCGTTGCATCCGCATAGCCACAGCCTGCCAGGGCCCCTTCGGCAGCCTCTGCGTGGCAGGCATCGGCACCCTCATATTCCTCCAAGCCATCATCAACATGAGCGTAGCCGTCGGCCTGCTCCCCGTCACCGGGCAGACCCTGCCCTTCATCAGCTACGGCGGTTCGGCCTACTTCTTCTTGGGATGTGGACTCGGAGTGATACAGGCTGTGGCCTTCGACAACAAGAAACAGGCACGCCAGGCAACCATCCAGCGACATACCGAAACAAACATATCTCCCACCGACTCGGATGCCGAGTCGTCAACCCCAAAACATCAACAGCCATGAAAGTCATCATCAGCGGAGGGGGAACCGGCGGACACATATTCCCCGCAATCGCAATAGCCAACGCCATCAAACGACGCCAGCCCGACGCCGACATCCTCTTCGTCGGCGCCCAAGGCAGGATGGAAATGCAGCGCGTGCCTGCCGCTGGCTACCCCATACAAGGACTCCCCATTGCTGGGCTGCAACGCCAGCTCACCCCCGCCAACATCATCAAAAACCTCCAACTGCCCTTCCGCGTGCTGCGCAGCCGTTGTCTCGTGCGCCGCATCCTGCGCCAGTTCGCGCCCGACATCGTCATAGGTGTAGGCGGCTTTGCCAGTCAACCCACCCTCAGCACCGCCCAGCGCATGGGCCTCACCACCCTTCTCCAGGAGCAGAACTCCTATGCCGGACTCACCAACAAAACCCTCGCCCGCCTCGCCGACTGCATCTGCGTCGCCTACCCCGACATGGATCGCTTCTTCCCCGCCGACAAAATCGTCCTCACCGGCAACCCTGTCCGGGCCGATATCGAACAGATGACCGCCACTCGCGATGAAGGTTGTGCCCACTTCTCGCTCGACCCCACCCTGCCCGTCATCCTCAGCGTCGGAGGCAGCCTCGGCGCAGGCAGCATCAACCGCATGGTGCTCGACCACCTTCCCTTCTTTGCCCAAAACAAGGTCCAGCTCATCTTCCAGACCGGCCGAGCCATGTACCAAGAAGCCCTCTCGGCTGTGGAACAGCAAGGCGTAGGCCAATGGGTAAAAGTGCATCAATTCATCGACCGTATGGACATGGCATACGCCGCCGCGCAAGTGGTCATATCGCGTGCCGGTGCCATAGCCATATCCGAACTCTGCCTGGTGGGCAAACCCGTTTTGCTGATTCCGTCGCCCAATGTGGCGGAGGACCACCAAACCAAGAATGCCATGGCATTGGTCCAGAAAGAAGCCGCGATCATGGTGCCCGACAGTCAGTGCCACGACCAAGGACTGCCGCAAGCCCTGGCCCTGCTGGGCGACGCCGACCGTTGCCAGCGTATGGGGCAAGCCATCCGCAGCATGGCTGCTCCTGCGGCCGCTGACCGTATTGTTGACCAGATTTATATTCTCATGGAGAAAAGAAAAGTAAAAGAAAAATAACAGAAATATAAATCAACAAGAATCAATCACGATACACAAATCACAAACAACAACGCCATCATGAACTACTATTTTCTCGGTATAGGCGGCATAGGCATGAGTGCCATAGCACGTTACCTCCATCAGCGTGGCGACACGGTCAGCGGCTACGACCGCACCCCCTCTCCCCTCACACACCAGCTGGAGGAGGAAGGCATCGCTGTGCACTATGTCGACGACCCCTCACTCATCCCCCCGCATATCGACCTTGTTATCTACACCCCCGCCGTCCCGACCGACACCGCCGAATATCAGTATCTCCTCAAACTGGGTGTGCCGATGGAGAAGCGGTCCCAGATGCTTGGTGAGCTGACGCGTGGCAAGCGTTGCATAGCCGTGGCTGGTACGCATGGCAAAACGTCCACCTCAAGTATGATAGCCCACCTCCTCAGCCAGTCGGAGTTGGGTTGCAGTGCTTTTCTGGGCGGTATAGCCAAGAATTTCAATTCGAATGTGGTGGTGGACAATGAAAGTGATTATGTGGTGGTGGAGGCTGACGAGTATGACCGTTCGTTTCTGCGGCTGCACCCTTATTGTGCTGTTATCACGGCCACTGATGCCGACCACCTTGACATTTATGGCACGCACGACAATCTCATCGAAGCTTTCCACCAGTTTGCCGCCCAGATAGACCCGGAAGGTACCCTCATCATCAAGCAGGGCCTCACCCTCCAGCCGCATCACCACGATGACGACCATCACGACGAGGACCATCATCACGGGCAGCAGATTGAAGGCGTGGGGGCTCACATCTTGAACTACACTGCCCATGGTATTGAGGCAGATTTCTACCCCTGGAATGTCCGCCACTATAATGGCAACATCTTCTTCGACCTGCGCACCCCCAAAGGTGTGTTCTACGACCTGGAACTTCCCGAAAGCAGTCTCTACAATGTGGAGAACGCTGTGGCAGCGGCTGCTGTGGCTGTCTCACTCGGGCTGAACGAGTATCAGCTCCGCCACGGGCTGAAGACTTATGCCGGGGTGAAGAGGCGTTTCGACTATCGCATCAAGCGGCCCGACTTGGTGTTTATTGACGATTATGCACATCATCCCCAAGAGATTGCCGCCTGTCTCGACAGCATCCGCTATCTCTATCCGGGCAAGCGGGTGGTGGGCATCTTCCAGCCGCACCTCTACAGCCGCACGCGCGATTTTGCCGACGAGTTTGCGCAGGTGCTCTCGACGTTAGACGAGTTGATAATGCTGCCTATCTATCCGGCGCGCGAGAAACCTATACTGGGAGTGACGTCGTCGATGGTGCTGCGCAAAATCGACAGTATGTCAAAGTATCTCTGCACACCCGACCAGGTGCTGGAATTGGTGCCTGCCCTTTGTCCCGATGTGGTGGTGACGATGGGAGCGGGCGACATCGACCGGCTGGTGCCACGGTTAGAGGAAGTTCTCAAAGAAAGTAACGATTAATTCCTTTGCATGATGAAGCGAGTAAAAATAGTTCCCGTTTGTGTGGTGCTGCTGCTGGCGGCCTTGGTGGTGGCTGCCAACTGGTGGCGCGGTGGCTCGCAGGTGCGGGGCGTACGCGTGGATATCGATTATGGGGGGTCGGACACGCTGGTGGTGCCACGGCAGGTGGAGGACTTGATCATGCAGCAGATGCCGGACATCACTTCAAAGCGCCTGCGGGATGTGGACTTGGAGCAGGTGGCCCGAGTGGCGGTTGCTTCGCCTTGGCTTTGCCGCTGCGAGGCTGGCACATCGATTGGCGGGGAGGTGGTGGTGCACGGTGTGCAGCACCGCCCAATAGTGCGTGTATGCTCACGCAGTGGCGAGTATTATCTCGACGACAGGGGCTACCGTGTGCCTGTGAGTCCTTACGGCTCGGCCGACTTGATTGTGGCCTCGGGCAATATCCCACCTAAGGGCGAGGGGTTGCGGCAGGTGTGGACGCTGGCCCGCTATCTCGACGGCCACGAGAGGTTGGCTCCGCTTTTCGACCAGATATACCGCGACGCTGAGGGCGACCTTTTCCTCACGCCCAAGCTGGGCAACCATGTGGTGCAGATTGGCAAGGCGGACGACCTCGACTCCAAGTTTGTGAACCTGTTGGCATTCTACACCAGGGCGTTGCCGCAGGCAGGCTGGGAGACGTACAGTCAGATCAGCGTGAAGTACCACGAGCAGGTGGTTGGCACACGCAGGCAGCCGAGGAATAGGGTAAGTGCTGAATAGGTAGGTTACGAATTACAAATTACAAATCACGAATCACATATTAAAAACATACGCAATTATGAGTAAATACATCGTTGGACTGGATATAGGAACCACTAAGATTGCCTGCTTTATTGGCGAGCGGGCTGAGAAGGATAAAATACGTATTGTCGGGTTCGGCAGGACGGAGTCGGTGGGTGTGGACCGAGGTGTGGTCCGCAACATCCGCAGCACGGCCGAGTCGATCCGCCGCGCGGTGGCCGACGCTTCGGAAATGGCCAAGTATGATGTGGACGAGGTTTATGTCGGCATCGCGGGCCAGCATATCAAGAGCCGTTCGAATCAGGGCAGTGTGATGATTCCGCAGGATCACCGCCTCATTGAGAAGTCGGATGTCGACCGTCTGATTGAGGATCAGTATCGCATCATGCTCGAGCCGGGCGAGGAGATCATCCATGTCTTCCCCCAGAACTATATTGTCGACAACGACATGCTGGATGTGGACATCGACCCTGTGGGGGTGGCTGGCAAATGTCTGGTGGCCAACTTCCACATCGTAACGGGCAATACTGCCAATGTGCGCAACATCCGCGATGCTGTGGCGGAGGCAGGCTTGCGCATCAAGGGTGTGGTGCTGGAACCCATCGCCTCGGCATATGCTGTACTCGACATGGGCGACAAGGCGGCGGGCGTGGCACTGGTCGACATCGGTGGCGGCACCACCGACATCGCCATCTTCCAGGAGGGTATCATCCGCCACACTTCGGTGCTCCCTCTGGCAGGGAATGTCATTACCAACGATATCCGCGATAACTGCAAAATCCTGAAACACCAGGCCGAAAGTCTCAAAACCAAGTTTGGCTCCTGCCTCCCCACCAACGTGAATCAGGATGATATCATCGCCATCCCCGGTATCCGCAATCAGGACCCCCGCGAAATCTATGTCAAAACCCTTGCTACCATCATCAATGCCCGCATGCGTATGATTCTGGAGCAGGTGCAGTTCGAAATCCAGTCGTCAGGTTTTGGCGGGCAGCTCATTGCGGGTGTGGTTCTCACCGGCGGCGGCGCCCGTCTGAAGCACATCAAGGAATACTCCGAGCTCATCACGGGTATCGACACCCGCATCGGCACTCCCGACGAGCATCTCGACCTCCAAGGCAGCTCATCGTTCGAGGACCTCAGCCACCCCATGTATGCCACTGGCATCGGGTTGGTCATCTACGGTCTGCTCGAAGCTGAGCGTAAGGAACGCGAGAATGCAGCCCCAGCCCACGATTCCAAGCCCAAGGCCGAACCCGAGCCTGAGCCCGAACCCGACGAGACCGACGATAAGAAGAAGGCCAAGACCGAGAAATCCAAGCGCAAGTCGCTCTCGTCCGACGCCCGTAACTTCAGCAAGTCCATCACCGAATGGCTCACGCGCAACTTCACCGAAGACGGCCTGAATGAGTAGAGTGTTCATAACGTGTTGATAAACAAATGCGGCAAAACACCTGCCATGTCAGAATAAATTCGTAATTTTACAAATCGAAATTATCTTGCACCAATAGTATAACGACGTAAATAATAATCATTTATAAACTTGTATCTTATGCCCGATTCACAACTAATTACTTTCGATTCGCCTCTTGAGCAGTTGGAACAGTCCTCCTACATCAAGGTAATCGGCGTAGGCGGTGGCGGCAACAATGCCGTCAACCACATGTACCGTAAAGGCATCTCGGGTGTCGACTTTATAGTCTGCAATACCGATATGAAGGCTCTCAAGGGCAGTCCTGTCCCCACCAAGCTGGCGTTGGGCAACGAGGGTCTGGGCGTGGGTGGACGTCCCGCCAAGGCTCGCAAGGCCGCCGAGGAACGTGAGACGGAAATCAAACAGCTGTTTGAACATGATACGAAGATGGTGTTCATCACCGCCGGTATGGGCGGCGGCACCGGCACTGGCGCCGCACCTGTCATAGCCCGCATGGCCAAGGAGATTAAACTGGCCGCCGACGACGAGGATGACCCCACGCAGATTCTGGTGGTGGCAGTGGTCACCACACCTTTCCTCTTTGAGGGTTACCGCCGTATTCAGCAGGCCCACGAGGGGGTGGAGGAACTGCGCAAGCATGTGGACTCTATCCTGGTAATCAACAATGAGAAGCTCCGCTCGTATGGCAATCTGGTGATGACAGATGCCTTCGCCATGGCCAACGATGTGCTGCTGACGGCCGTGAAGGGCATTGCCGAGATCATCACGCTCAACGCGTATGTGAATATCGACTTCCGCGATGTGTACACGGTAATGGAGCGGAGCGGCACGGCCCTGATGGGCATAGGCGAGGGCGAGGGCGAGAACCGTGCCCGCCAAGCCGTCGAGGAGGCCACCACTTCGGTGCTGCTTAACGACAACGACATCGCCGGCGCCAAGCATGTGCTTCTCAACTTCTCTTTCGGTCCCGACCACGAAATCACGATGGACGAGATGGGAGAGGTGACGGACTATATCACTTCCAAGACGGGCAGCATGGAGACGAACGTGATTTGGGGCATGGGCTCGGACGAGTCGTTGGGCGACAAGGTGAAGATTACCCTTATCGCCACAGGTTTCGAGCAGTGCGAACGTGAGGACCCGGTGGTCCACGTGCTGCACGATACGCCTAAAGCTCCCGAACCCAAGCCCACCGATGCGGGCGACCCTGTTATTATCCATCGCCCGAATCCAGCCGAAGCCGACGAGGTCACACCTGTTCCGCTCGACAGCTTCCGCCCCACAAAGCAGTATGAAGCCCCCACGATCGAGACTGTCAAGACCCAACCGGCTGACAATCGCCAGGGACTGGAGTCGCCGTTCGCCACGACAGAGGGCGAGAAGACGGTCCGCCGCAATGTCTACACCCTCGACGATGACTTCAATCAGACTCCTGCCCCACAGCGCAACACTTCCACAGGTCTGGACGACGGCATCCGTCTCCGTTCCAGCAACAGCAACGAGTCGGCCGTCGGCGCGGCACCCAATGCCCCACAGGCGGCGGAGGTGAAGCCTCAGCAACCCCAACAGCCCGCAATCCAGTCGCAGCCGAGCCGAACCGCCACCACCTTCGATATGCCGCAGGCCAAAGGCTCGACGCTCGACGCCATGGCCATAGAGCGGGCCAAGCGTATAGAGATGATCAACCACATGCTGCACAACGATGCCAACGGCCCGCAGATAATCGAGGCCATGACAATTGAGCAGATGAACGACAGCGACTACAGCCGCATCGACCAGAAGGAGGGTCCCCTCTATTCGTCGCAGTCCGAGGCCACCGGAACAACCCTTGCTCCCGACGGCACGGTGCGTCCCAACACCTCCCTGTTCGGCCTGCCCGACTAATCAGAACAAACACAAACAGCAATATCTTAAGAGCTAAGAAGTCTGTGCTTCTTAGCTCTTAATTCTCACTCACTCAAATCTTCATACTCAATAATGAACCTACAAATCAAAGGCGTCAAATCAAAAAAAGGCTGGGGCATGCTGTGCGGCGTGCTGGCCGCCGTGTGCTACGGCACCAACCCCCTCGGAGCCCTGAAGCTCTATGCCGAAGGCATGTCCACCGGCTCGGTGCTCTTCTACCGTTTCGGGCTTGCATGGCTCATTGTGGGCATTGTGCTCCTCCTCCGTCGCGAAACCTTCCGTGTCTCCCTCCGCGAACTGCGCGTGCTCCTTGGTCTTGGCTTGCTCTTCACAGTCTCCTCCCTCACCCTCTATCTCAGCTTCCATCTTATGGACGCCGGGGTGGCATCCACCATCCTCTTCACCTATCCGGTCATGACAGCCGTCATCATGGCGCTCTTCTTCCACGAACGCATGAATGCCGTCACCATCTCCGCCATCGTCCTCTCCTTTATCGGCGTGGCTCTCCTCTACCGTGGCGATGGCCACACTGTCCTGCCTTGGGGCGGAGTGGTGCTGGTGCTGCTCTCTGCCCTCACCTATGCCGTCTACATCATCGTGGTAAACAGCAGCAAACTCCAGCTCTCCTCGTTCAAGATCAACTTCTATGTGCTGCTGTGCTGCGCGATAGGCATGCTGGTCTACTCGCTGCTCAGCGGCGAGCGTATCATCCTCCCGCCCACACCCACCAGCTGGTTCTACGTGGTGTGGTTAGCCACAGTGCCCGCCATCATGGCCTTGGTGCTGTTGGTCTATGCCGCCCGCTATGCAGGCTCCACCACCACCGCCATTCTCGGCGCCCTCGAACCCCTCACGGCCGTGCTGATAGGCATCGGCGTATTCGGCGAACAGTTCACCGGCTGGTTAGCAGCGGGCATAGCCCTCATCCTTGCCGCCGTGACGATGGTGGTGCTGGGCAAAAAAGACAACACAACCCAAACCTCACCCAAGAAGGGAGAGACCCCCAGTCCACAATCACCCCACACATCAGCATAAACCCCATTCATCAATCACCTTTTAATCAACACCGACCCCACATGGAACGTATAGCAGCTTTGGTCTCAGGAGGCGTGGACAGCTCCGTAGTAGTGCACCTGCTCTGCCAGCAGGGCTTCAAGCCCGACATCTTCTACATCCGCATCGGCATGGAAGACGAGGAGGGCTATATCGACTGCCCCGCCGAGGAGGATATCGAAATCACCCAGTTCATAGCCAAGCGCTATGGGTGCCGTTTCGAAGAGGTCAACCTGCACCGCGAGTACTGGGACAACGTGGTCTCCTACACCATTGAGTCCGTCCGCCGGGGCCTGACCCCGAATCCCGACGTGATGTGCAACAAGCTCATCAAGTTCGGGGCTTTCGAACAGCGTCGCGGCCATGAATATGACCGCATCGCCACTGGCCATTACGCCACTACCGCACTCGTCGACGGCGTCCCGTTCCTCGCCACCGCCAAGGACCCCGTCAAAGACCAGACCGATTTCCTTTCGCAGCTGGACTATGCCCAAATCAGCAAGCTCATGTTCCCCATCGGCCAGATGATGAAAAGCGAGGTGCGGCAAGTGGCCCACGACGCCCATCTGCCCAGCGCCGACCGCAAAGACTCGCAAGGCATCTGTTTCCTCGGCAAAATCAACTACAACGATTTCCTGCGCCGCTACCTCGGTGAGCGCGAAGGAAAGATAGTCGAACTCGAAACCGGACGCGTGCTGGGCACTCACCGAGGCTACTGGTTCCACACCATCGGGCAGCGCAAAGGCCTATACCTCAGCGGAGGTCCCTGGTTCGTGGTCAAAAAAGACATCGACGAGAATGTGCTCTACGTGTCGCAAGGCTACGACCCCGACGCCCAGTACGGCAACACCATCAACCTGCTGGGCTACCACCCCCTGACGGGCGACCTGTGGGGCGACCGTCTGCAGCGGGGCGAAACGGTCGACGTGAAATTCAAAATCCGCCACACCCCCGACTTTGCCCAAGGCCACCTGACCCGCACCGACGAGGGCTATCGCATAGTGTCCGACGTCCGGGTGCAGGGCATCGCCGCCGGGCAGTACGCCACCATCTACGACAACGACGCTCACTTAGTGGTCGCTTCGGGCATGATAGGCGCTTAGCCGCCGGGCTCCCTATCCATCCCTTCTACACCCGTTATACCCTTTTTCCACACTACCTCAGAAATAATATAGAGTATAAATAGAGTATAAATAGTGTGTAAATAGAAACTATATGGATGGGACTGGGGCTAATTGGTGAAAACGTATTGCAGTATATTTTCGCCCATCTGGAAGGCTTTCTGACGGGTGGCTTGGCTGTCGTGGTGCACGTCGGGGTCTTCCCAGCCGTCGCCGAGGTCGCATTCCCAGGTGAAGAGGCATACGAGGCGGCCTTCGTAGAAGAGGCCATAGGCGCGCGGGGGGAGGTTGTCGTGCTCGTGGATTTTGGGCAGGCCGTTGGGGAAGTGGTAGCGCTGGTGGAAGATGGGGTGGCTTGCGGGCAGCTCGACGAAGTCGAGTTCGGGGAAGACGAGTTTCATTTGGGGTATGACGAATTGTTTGATGCCATAGTTGTCGTCGATGTGGAGGAAACCGCCGGCCAGAAGATAGTTGCGGAGGTTTTGGCGCTCCTGCGGGGTGAAGACCACGTTGCCGTGGCCGGTCATGTGGACAAAGGGGTGGTTGAAGAGCTGGCAGCTGCCTACGTCGACGACGGCGTATTCGGGTGCGAGGTTCATGTGGGCGTCGGCGTTGCAGAAGGCTATGAGGTTGGTGAGGGAGGTGGGGTTGGCATACCAGTCGCCGCCACCGCCGTATTTGAGCAGGGCGATTTGGGTTTGGGCCTGTGTGCCGAGGGTGAGGGACAGGAGGAGGGCGGCCAGGAGGGTGAGGATTCGTTTCATGGGTATGTGTCAGGTGTTAAGGATTTGCAGGGCTGTGAGGGCGTAGAGGGCGGCGGTCTCGGTGCGGAGGCGGTTGTTGCCGAGGGTGACGGGTTGGAAACCGAGTTGCAGGCAGTTGTCGATTTCGGCGGGGCTGAAGTCGCCTTCGGGGCCGATAAGCACGAGGGCGTCGGTGCCGGGGGTGTAGAGCTGGCGGAGGGTGAGGCGGTTGTCGCCGTCGCAGTGGCACACCAGTTTGCAGCCGGGCAGGGGCTGGGCCAGGAGGCGGGCTATGGGTGTGGGGCTGTCGATGAGGGGCAGTGCGGCCTGGAGTGACTGTTTCATGGCGCTGAGGGCTATCTTGTTGAGTCGGTCGAGGTTGAGGGTGGTGCGTTCGGAGTGCTGGCAGATGAGGGGTGTGATGCGGTCGATGCCTATTTCGATGGCTTTTTCGACAAACCATTCGAGGCGAGCGTTGTTTTTGGTGGGTGCCACGGCTATGTGGAGCCTGTAGGGCCGAGCGCCGTAGTGGGGTGTGCGTTCCACTATCTCCACCTGGCAGGCGGTGGGGTCGGGGTCTACCACAAGGGCGCGGCAGAGGGTGCCGTTGCCGGAGGTGACCCACAGCTGGTCGGCGGGCTGCAGGCGAAGCACGCGGATGGCGTGTTTGGACTCGTCGGGAGGGAGGGTGGCGTAGGGGCCTTCGGTGTTGTCGGTGAGGAAAAGGTGCATGGGTTGTTGTTTAAGGATTGTGGACTGGGTGTTGTGTGGGTTGTTTGTGTGGGCGTTGGGTACTGGGGTCAGGAGGGGTTTAGTTGTTGATTGTTTCGGAGGCCTGGGTGAGGCCGAGGCCGTAGATTTTCATGCTGTCGGCGTGTTGGCGGAGGGAGGGCTGGGGAGTGGCCAGGAGGTTGGCGGCAGAGGAGTCGGAGAGCAGGTGGAGGCTTTCTATGCATTCGGCGGTGCGGTAGATGTAGAAGTAGCGGGGGTCGATGACACCGATTTTGTCGTCGTTGCAGAAGTAGGCATAGGGGCGAGGCTGGCTGAGGAGGTCGAGGCCAAAGGTTGTGTTGACCCATTGGATGGGGAGCATGGCGAGGAGGGTGGGGCCGAGGTCGACCTGCATGGCCAGGCGGTCGAGGCGCTGGGGTGTGAGGTGGGCGGGGTTGTGGAAGATGATGGGGATGTGGTGGTATGTGAGTGGCATGTCGTAGCGGTTGGTGCCCCACACTCCACCGTGGTCGGCGATGAGGACGAAGAGGGTGTTGGGGTACCAGGGCTGTCGGCGTGCCATGCGCATGAAGCGCCCGAGGGCCCAGTCGGCGTATTCGACTATCTGTTTGTTCATTTCGGAGCTGCGGGGATGGAAAGGGATGTCTTGGGGAATGGCGTAGGGAGCGTGGTCGCTGCAGGTCATAATGGCTGCGAAGAATGGGCCTTGGGTGGCGGCTTGGTTGCAATGGAGCAGGGCGTGGTCGAACATGACGTGGTCGGGCACGCCCCAGGTGCCTATTACTTGGGAGGGGGGATAGCTGTGCTGGCCAATGACGCTGTCGAAGCCGTTGCCGTAAAGGAAGCCCCGCATGTTGTCGAAATCTTCGTCGTGGGTCATGAAATAGGCGGTGTGGTAGCCGGCTTGGTGCAGCACTTGTGGCAGCCCGTGGACTTGGGGGATGGTGGCTTGTTTCATGGTGTGGCGCGAGGGGATGCAGGGACGGGAGTAGAGTGTGGAGTAGACGCCGCAGTAGGTATGGATGCCTGAGGAGTAGGCGCGGGTGAAGGTGAGGGACTGGTCGATGAGGCTGTCGAGACAGGGGGTGAGGGATGGGCAGCCGGTGGTGGAGAGGGAGGTTTTTTCGACGGTCATGGACTCCATGATGATGAGTACCACGTTGGTGCCTTGGGGCAGGGGGAGGTTGAGCCCTTGGGGCATAAGAGAGGTGTCGGAGGGTGTGTGCTGGAAGTCGAGGAGGACTTGCTGGACCGTTTGCGGGGGGAGGTAGGAGAGAGGTTGGTTGGACTGTTTGCCCAGCTCGGAGGCGCTCTTGATGAAGGTGAAGACGGGGTTGAGGCCTATCTGGTTGAGGAAGGGGTCGGAGCAGAAGTAGGCTGTGCCCACCCGAAGGGGGCTTTTCTTGCTAAGGCGTCCCCGCATGCCGACAAAGGTGGCAAAGATGAGCAGCAGGGCCAGAGGGATGCAGAGGGCGTAGGGCTGGAAGCGATCGAGGTGGCAGAGGAGTGTGCGGCGGAGCAGAAGGCGCATGAGGAACCAGTAGCCTACGGCTATGGCCAGAAAGGCCCCTATGCCTGCAAGGTACATGGGTTCGGAGATGATCATGTGGGCAATGATGCCGAAGGAGTCGATCTCGTTGATGGCGGTGGCGTTGAGACGGGTGAAGAAATAGGCGAAAAAGGGGATGTCGGCAGTGCAGGCAAAGAAACTGACGATGTAGCCGATGAGGAGGAGGTGGTGTGCCACCAGGTGGTAGGCTTTGGAGCGTATGCGTGCCAACTCGGCGATGATCATCATCAGCGCGGGCAGAGCCAGCAGATAGCAACTGACAGCGGTGTCGAACCGCCATCCCATAAGGAGGGCGTGCCAATAAAGGCCGCCGAAATCGTGGGCAGAGGGGTTGGCGGCAAGATAGACAACGGTGCCGGCAAGCCGGAAGAGAGTGAAGAAGGCAATGCCAATAAGGTATGCAAAAATGATGTAGTTATAACGGGCAGATGTTTTCATAAGCGGGTGCAAAGGTACGATTTTTTTTTCAATCAACAATTATTAACAAACCTGCATGAATAAAAAAGTCCTTGTTCCGTTATCTATGTTGCTAAAAAGTGCTATTTTTGCATTTGTTTAATCATTGGATAATATAAAGATGAAACGGTTAGCCCTATTGTTTTTTGCCTTGGCGCTGCTGACAGTGCAGTGCCGGGAAGTCAACGCCCAAAGCCGTCCCAAGCGGACGAAGGTGGTTTTTGAAGTGGATTCGCTCCCCGCGCAGTTGCTGGTGTATCTGAACGGGAATTCGAAAGCGGAGGAGAAACTGGACGCCAACAAGGCGTTGGTGGACAAGATGGAGGCTGTGTATGACGGCCTGGACGGCCAGCACAGGCAAAAGGTGACCGACCTCTATAACGCCGCACGGAAAACCAAGCTGGAGCCCACGCCCGACTATGTGGCGCTGACCGAGGCTTTCGTGGACTATGGTACGACCCGCTTGACGGCAACGCTGTTCGACGAATGGGTGGCGGCCACTACGGCTGTCATGTCGATCACGAGTAAAAAGAAGGAAATCCAGGAGTTTGTATCTTATACTGACCGTCTGCTGAAGGAACATAAGTTGTACCATTCGCGTACATCGGTGTGGAGTGTCGGCCCGGGCACAACATTCTCGTTTGTGCCTATACGGAACGATATCAAGACGGTGTTCAACGGTACGTTCGACTTGACTTACTCCTCCGGGACGGGGAACAATGCCGACGAGTCTACCATCTTCGGCACGTCGGGCACCTACTTCTTCTTGACCAATACCTTTGAGGGCAAGGGGGGAAGGGTGACCTGGGAGCGTTGCGGAGTGGCAAAGAATGTCTGCTATGCCGACTTGGACGACTATTCGGCTGTGGTGAAGTTCCCTAAATTCGTTGCCGACTCGGTCACGTTCATCAACTCCAATTATTTCAAGACCCCCATCCGGGGAGTGGTGGAGGAGGCCCTCTCCACGCGCACGGAGCCTGAGAAATACAACTTTCCCAAGTTCCGGTCCTACCAGAAGGACTTCCAACTGAAGGATGTGCTGCCCGGGGTGGATTTTGAAGGTAACTTCATGATGTACGGTCCCCGCTTTGTGACTAACGACGACAAGAACCCCGCCTCTATGATATTCTATCGCAACGGGAAACGTTTCTTAGTGGCCAGTTCGACCCATTTCGCTATCCTGCCCCACATGCTCACTTCCGAACGGGCAACAGTAAAGATGTATATCGGGGACGACTCTATCAGCAATGCCGGTGTGTTGATCAGGTATACGACCAAGGACAACCGCGTGAACCTGCTCAACAGTCCCAAACGCAACTACTACAGCCCCTACACAGACAGCTATCACCAGTTGGATATATATTGCGAGAATATAAACTGGCTGATAGATAAAGATATTGTGGAGTTCAACATGGTAGCCCAGACGGGTACGCAGACGTTTGTGACTTTCGAGTCGAACCGCTACTATTCGCAAAGCAAAGACATAGAAGTGAAAGGAATAGACGAAACGAGCCCTGTGGTTCGTGTGTACCGATATATGAAAGCCCACGACATGAAGCAGGACTTCTCGCTGGTGTCGTTGCAGAACTTCATCAGGATGGATGAGGGACAGACCAAGCTGATGGTGCATGGCCTGTCGCGCCACGGCCTTGTGTCGTTTGACGAAGCGCGGTCGAGAATACATGTGCACGACAAGCTGATAGGATTCTACAAGGCTATCGTGAAGCAGCAGGGACACGACTACGATGCACTCACCCTCCAGTCCGACACGAAGGACAACAATGCCGAGCTGGACCTCGCCACCCTCGACCTCCGTGTCCATGGCATCAAGAAATTCGTTGTCAGCGACAGCCAGTTGGTGGTGGTGAAACCTTATATGGGTGACATTATTGTCAAACGGAACCGTGATATCCTTTTCTCAGGCTATATCAATGTGGGCCGCTTTGAGATGAACGTTACGGAGGCTACTTTCTTTTACGATGATTTCCGCTTCGACCTGCCACAAATCGACTCGCTGCGGTTCTCGGTCACCTCGTTCACCGACCCCCAGAAGCAGGTGATGGTCCGCACACCGCTGTACAATCTGGTGGGAGATATTCAGATTGACAAACCCGACAACCACTGCGGACTGAAAAAGAACAAGGATTATCCTATCTTCAATAGTGTGAAGCCCTCGTATGTGTATTATGACAAGCCTTTTATCTTCAACGGAGTGTATGACCGCGAGCGGTTCTACTATTCGTTGCATCCCTTTGTCATAAAACAGCTCACCGACTTCAAGACCGACAGTCTGGAGTTTTTGGGTGTGCTGACATCGGCGGGCATATTCCCCGATATAGAGGAACCGTTGAAAGTGCAGCGAGACTACTCCTTAGGTTTCCGTGTCACCAGTCCGGCCGACGGCCATCCAGCCTATGGCGGAAAGGGTACTTTCAAAAACTTGATAGACCTCAGCTACCGGGGTCTGCGTGGCGAGGGCACGCTGGAGTACCTCACCTCGACAGCCGTCACGGACAAGTATCTCTTTATGCCCGACTCGGCAATGGCATTGACCGACACGTTCTATGTGAAGGAAGAAGACGACTTTCCCGATGTACACAACGGACATGCGTTGTTGAGATGGTATCCTTATCAAGACTCTATGACGGTGTCGCAGCTGCGCGACGGGACCCCATTCACGATGTATCACGGGGTGACAACCCTTGCAGGAAGGGTGACCCTCCAGCCGAAAGGCGCATCGGGATATGGCACGGCAGAACTGTATGAGGGTACGCTGAAGTCGAAGCATTTCCGTCTGCACACCCTGACAATGGATGCCGAGCACACCGACTTCAGACTCCGCTCAACGATGTATAATGACGTGGCCTTCACGGCCTCGGATATGCGGTCGCTGGTGGACTATGAGGGACATACGGCTCAATTCACGTCTCGCGACACGGTTTCGAAGACCCTGCTGCCAGCTTTGGGATTTGCGGCATGGGTAGACCGGTACACCTGGCAATGGGACGAGAAGTTCCTCGCACTCGAGAACAGCAAAAGTATGGAGACCAACGGGACGGAGGCCCTCACGCTGCGCGAGAGGTCTAAACGGATAGACCGTATGCCCGGCGCCCTATTCCAAAGCACAGATGCTGCGCTGAAGGACATCCAGTTCCATGCCATCAACAATCTTTACAAGTATGATCAGCTCGAGTTGTCCAATCATAATGTCTACGCCTTGCCTGTGGCGGACGCTTTGATTGCTCCCGGCGGCGATTCGTTGCATATTTCTAAAGGCGGGCAGTTCTCGCTGATGGGGGGCAGTCAGTTGCTTTTCCCACGCGACAGTGCGTTCCATCTCTTCTATGATTGCGACCTCATGGTAAAGAACGGCCAGTCGTATAGCGGCAAGGGTACGATAGATTATATCGGAGTTGATGAGAAAAAGCAGCCAGTCTATATGACCGAGATTGCCCCAGACGCGCAGGGAGTAAGCACGGCAAAAGGCACGATATCGGATTCGGCCCAGTTCACCCTCTCTACTGCTTTTGGATTTGCAGGCACCATGCGCGTTGATGCGCAGCACAGATTCTATCATTTCGATGGCGGCGTGCGGCTGCTCCATAGATGTGCCCCCAGTGACCAATTGGCGCTGCTTGCCTATTCGGACTATCTCGACCCGGAAAACATACGTGTGGTGGTGCCCGAAAATCCTGTTGACTGGAAAGGAAAGGCTATCAGTGCGGCGGTGGCTATGGGTACACCTGGATTGCAACCTTCGTCGGCTTTCCTGTTGAGGCAGACTGGTGTCAGCCCGTTGATGAGCAGTCATGGCTTGTTGCACTTTGACGAGGGAACGGGAAGCTATACTATAACCTCGCAGGAGAAATTGGACGACCCAGAATTTATAGACCGTTATCTAACACTGAACACCGAGAGTTGTGTGATAGACGGTGAAGGCCCAATCACATTCGGCTCGATGCTGCAGCCAGCAGGGGTTCAGGCATACGGCACGTTGCATTTCGACCCGGAGAACCATGACAACTTTAGCATGAACACCGTTTTCGGAGTCACCTTCCCGATAGACCAGTCGTTGCTGAACCAGATGGCCAAACAGATAGAGGACGACCTGCGCCCCTCACCGGCCGACCGCGACAATGAGCTGCTGGACCGTGCCCTCCTGTACCACATGGGCGACCCCGACGGGGAGTTGGCTTACCAGACCTATCTCAGCACAGGAGCATTTGACAAGCTTGAAGGGTTCCTCAACAACACATTCCTGATAGAAGGTATCAGATGGCGCTATTCGCCCAAAGTGGGCTACACAGCGGCGGGAACCGTTGCCCTTTGCAATGTTGGCGAAAAGCAGCTGCATGTCAACGTAAAAGTCAGAGCCCAACTCTTCAGCCGCGGAAACCAGACATACCTTGTGCTTTATCTGCAAGTGGCTAACGATCATTGGTATTACTTCAATTATCAGTATCAGACGCATCATCTCACCATCTATTCGAGTGTGGGCGAGTGGAACGACCGCATCCTCTCCATCAAGAAAGACAAACGGACCTCGGACACCTTCAGCTACTCCCTTGCCAGTTCGAGAACAGAGATACAACGCTTCCTGTCGTCCTTCACCAGCGATGGCTCAGACGAAGAAGAGGAAGAAGAATATGAAAGTTCTGACGACGAAGAATAGTTGTATATAATATTGAAAGCCAGTGTTGTGATAGAATATATCCAACACTGACTTTTTGTTTTAAAATGTTGATAGATATGTTTTTGTAGATGTTTGCGATGATCAAATGTATAGGATAGGTGCTATTTTTGTTGATTCAGCCTTCAAAAGTCGATGTGACAATAGTGGTGTTAAGGCTTGGGTGTCTGAAAATACAAAACTAACAACTCTGAATAGTAGAACGTTAGAAAATCTTTCTCAAAAAAAGCGAGTTTTTTTTTGCCATATCGGAAAAAGTTAGTATCTTTGCAATCGCTTTCAGAAAGAAAAACGAAAGTTTTGCCCAGGTGGTGGAATTGGTAGACACGCTACTTTGAGGGGGTAGTCGCCGTAGGGCGGTGCAAGTTCAAGTCTTGTCCTGGGCACGAATTAATACATATTACAACAGCCTCGAGAGTTTGAGGTACCAAGGTTGCCCGGGTGGCGGAATTGGTAGACGCGCACGTTTCAGGTGCGTGTTCCGAAAGGAGTGCAGGTTCAAGTCCTGTTCCGGGCACCAAGAGAATTCTACAAGTAGTTCAAAATGAATGAAATGTAGAATTCTTTTTTTATGTATCTTTCAATTTTGGCCATGTTTTGGCCATATTTTCGGAGAAACATACTTTAGTCTTTAGCATGGGTATGGAACAGGACTCCTACAAAACATTTGGTCATTTTGACTGTTATGCCGCCATCGGGATAGTCGCCTCAGAACTATCCAAGACACCCTTTGAGAAAGCAAGATTCTCGATATGAACATCGGCCAATTCCATTGGACTTTCATTTTTTACTAGGTCGGTGAAGACATTTATGATTGACTCCAAAACCATTTTCAAGTCCGATGCCTCAACAATGGGTAGATTTACACTTCTTACTGTGATACAAGAGCCCCAACTAGTCTTTAAAACGAAACATCCATCCTTCATTTCAAAAGTAGAGATAGCTCCACCACCATCAACCACTTTGGCTACAAATCCACTATCAGTTCGTTTGGCTTCTTTGATTTGCATAGTCTCTAATCTTCTCATCCTATCTCCTTTGTCCCATTTCCCCTTCTTGGTGGTTGCCACAATCCCCGATGCATTGACATCCATCTCTCTATTTTTGAACGGAAACCACTCGTCATAGTCGAAGATATCGGAATCTGGATACCCCTTACCGGCTTTCTCCATATGACCATAATAGTAGTAGAGATTTTCGACTCTGCAATTGTGGTAGTCACCGTCGAGATAACGGACACTTTTGCAATTGTTAGGATTCTCCAAAAACACTTCAGCGACCATCTTGTTCAGACGTTCACCATTGGGGTTGAAGTGTTTTCTTCTCACATTAACGGTATATCCGTTACCTGTATCAATCTTTTTGAGTTCTGTTTCTTGTCCACGTCCTTGAAAGTCCTTGGATACGACACGCCCCTTATCACTAACCCAAATGTCACGGGAACGAAATCGGCCAAAACGTTCGCCCTCTATGGATTTATTACAGGCGATACGAAGCTCCTGATGGGTGAAAAACTTCTTAATACTAATAACTGTTTTTTTCATTTTTTGATGTAGTTATAATATTAATAAAATAATTTTCATCACTTTGATTCTTCTCTTTTCTTCATTGCATTGACGATGTTATTCACTTTGGATTTCGAGATTCCCAATTCGGATTCAATCTTCCGGCAGCTCAGGCCTTGTTTGTGCAGATGCCATACCTGTTGATAGACAGACTCCTCATCGACATCTTTGGGCATCTTCAAAAGACTCTGTTCTATACCTGTATCTCTGAACTCGAAGTGCAGGCCACCGTCTCTCACCATCTCAACTATCACCACAGGGTCCTCATATTTCTTCTCTCCACTACGTGCTTTCAACTGTTTGATGTACCGAAGTCCAGTGTCTCCCATCACACGCCCAAGAGCGAAAGCGGCGTCGATGAGATTGCCGACCTTTGCCGAACCCGCCAAATCGTTTATTGTCATTGGTTTGTTGTCCTTCTTGTTCGTGTGAGCCACCACCAAGATGGTGATACCAAGTTCGTCACGGAGCTTTCGGAGTGCCTTGATTGTTTTCATTGCCTCGTTTGCACTTTGCATATTGCCCATGAAAGAGATGTTGTCGAACACGAGCACCTTGCAGCCCTCCTCACGGATAAAATCCTTCAAGTGAGCAAGGAGCTGTTCCATAGTGTATTCTACACCCATCGGCATTTCCAGTATCTTGAGTTTGTCGGAAAACCGATGCCCCGAATATCTTCCGGCAAACTGGCAATCTGTGTTCTCCAAATCAACGTAGACCACATTTTCTCCTTTCGTCAGTTCTGAATCAAACCCATTGTCGCTCCTGCCTTGTGAAATAGCATCGGCAATTTGAAGAGCTAGCACGGATTTGCCGACATTTGTCGGTGCAGCAAGAACCGTAATCTCACCTTCAATCACAAAACAGTCGAAAAGTCGTTTTGGTCTCTCCATCAAGATGGAATCCTCGAGTCTTGTCTTGGCTGTTCTGGCCTTGAAGAACGGGTTGTCAATTCTTGTTTTCTCTTCCGTACTTTTTAGCTTGTAGCGTGGCTTAATAATATCGGTCGCCTTGCCACTGTCCGTACAGTTCAAATCATCTGTTCTTTTCAGCGTGTAGCGTGGCTTCAAACTATCGGTCGTCACGCCGCTGTTCGTGCTGTGCAAATCCTTCACACCTTGTGTTTCTTTTGCTTGAATAGATACGTTTCTCATTGTTATGCTGCTTCGTTTTCAATTACATCTGGGTCGTTCTTCCGATACCATAGAGAATCACCGGCTTTATGGTTATTCTCTCCACGTACAGCCTTGCCGATTGACTGATGCCCCTTTCCAAGAGCAACCTCGGCCACAGAAGCACTATCCCATTCCTTCACAAAATCTCCGTCGAGGGTGAATTGGAGAATGGGAATGCCCTTTCTTCCGGCTTTCTTTCTAACCGATTGGGCGGTTACGGTGTCCTCATTGTCCGTTGGACGGGACGTGCCACCCTCCAACTCCTTCACATCGACCAAACAAGAACCGCTCGTTTTAAGACAGGGAAGTACCCCACGAGGATTGACGACACGGCTGATTTCAGGGTCAGGAAAGTTCTTTCTCCCAATCTCGGTATTACCTTCTTGAAGGATTTGATTCACGAATCCCTTACTCAACACCTTTTCAATCTTGAAGTCAGAAGCCTTGTCTTTCTCCATACCGAAATGCTCCTTGTCAATGAGGACAACATCGCTTAATCCTTCATTCTCCGAATTGGTCTTGGTCTCCTTGGAAACCGAAGGAGTCAGGCTGCTCAACAGTTCTTCTCTATCACCGCCTTTCTCGATGTAGGTCCGAACCAAAGCCATAATGTTTTCCTTAATCTCGTTTCTTTCCTTCTCCTGCTTCTTTGCTTCGAGCAGCAGGTTTGCATTCTTGATGAGTTCCACCAACTCATCGTAATTAAGCTGTTTTAATTCAATAGTTTTCATTTTATTACATTATTAAGTTATACTCCATATTTGCTTATATCCAATTGAAGGTAGAGTGCCTTTAACACACCTACCACGATGCTGTTTCCGGATTGTTTGACAACTTGTGTGTCCGAAACCACCTTCTTGAAATCTTTGAATCCCATCAGTTTGATACATTCATCAGGAGTAAGATGTCTCAAAAAGTTCTTGTGGGGGACGCCTTTCTCCAAATAGTCTCCGAGGCAAGTCTTCAACTCGATTGGAGCGGGGAAGAGAAAGTCTGTTTTCTCTTTGAAACCCACACAAAACAGGCGGGGTCTGTTCTGGGGAACACCGTAGTGTCGAGAGTTCAACACCTGCCAGTGCAGGTCATATCCTGTCTCTTTCTCCAAAGAGGAGCGAATCTTCTCCCAACAGGTGATACCTTCTCCTTTTACTTCGAGATTCATCATACCGACGACATTCTCAAAGACAAACACCAGGGGTTGGCACTCGTTCACGATACGGATGAATGATTTGTACAAGTCTCCACGTGTCGGGTCATCCACACCCAGTCTTTTAGTTGAGCTGAGGCTGAACGCCTGGCAGCAGATGCCCGAAACGAACAAATCCACCATGTCTCTGTAAACAGTGGCATCTACTGTTCTAATGTCGTTGTGCCATCTGTCTTCGGTGATGTCGTGGTTGGCGAGATATGACTGTTTTGCATACTTGTCAATGTCGCCGGCAAAAACAATCTCGTAATTCAGACCGAGTTGTTTAAGAGCCTCCTCCGGTGCTCCGATTCCGGAGCAGCTCGTGGCGATTCTAATGGTTCTTTCAGGATGGGAGAACGGTCTATTCACCCAAGTTCCTGACCAGTCAATGTTTTCTATACTGTTCTGTTTCATATCCTTATTTTTTTATGCAGCGAGTGAATAACTGTCTGATGTAGCCCATACAATCAGTTTCTTGACCACCTTCTCCCAACCAAGGATGTCGAACTTCTCTTCAAGGGACATATTCAGGTCTATCATCTTCCATCCTTTGTCGTTCTCATCGTAAGCGTTAAGAGAATCCAAGTACGACATCACATATCCATACTCCAAACCCGAATTGAGGATTAAGTTCAGGATAAAAGTCTTGTAGCACTTGGGTTTGTTGAGATATGGGACTCTCTCTATCTGCTCACGGACGGCAGCAAAGAGTTTCTCGGTATCTTCACAAACAACAGGAATGATTATGTTTTCTTGGATTTCATTCATATATCTCTTATAGAGTTTGGGGAGAACATTCTCCGCCTGCTGCTTTGCCATTTCATAGCGTCCGTCTTTCTTGAATTCTTCCATCTTCTCTTTAAATTTTTCGTATGTGTAGAGTGTGCCAGTGTTCCTATTATGTTCCTTGGTCACCAATTCATTATTGTTTGTTCTCATACTATTATGATTTAAGCGGTTGATAATTATAATTGTTCTTTACCATAGAGGTATTCGATTGACTTGACAAGGTAGAGCTGCATTTCGGGAGCACACTTGTAGTATGGATTATCCACATATAGCCATACTGGTGCTTTGTCAGCGATTTCCTTACCATATAATTTCAAAAGGGTAGATTTGCAGATTTTCTTTTCTTTTTCATACCAATATTTTACTGTTCTCGCCACTTCTTCTCTTGCTTTCTTTGTGTCTTTCTCTACAACCAAGTCGCACAGCTTATACCAACTCTTTTTCATTCTGGCGTTAGTCACCAGAACATTGTCCTCTTTGAGGTCGATAACCGCCTTGTATTTGCCGACAGGCAGTCCCATTAGGTCGTTTTTACGGCATTCATAACCTACGGTAATTGTACCATTTGTCTCTGTATTATTTTTGTAAGTATCCATAATCTTGATGCCTGAATTGCTCTCAGGCGGGAGTGTTAAGTTTTAATTGGAGTCCGTGTGCTGGACGAACCTCACACACGAACCGTTGTTAATTACTAAATTTTACTTCTCTGAAAAGTGTCCTTGCCCCCTTGGACAAGGACACTTGACCAAATACCATCTCTCCAATATGTCAAAGAACTCTGTGTTGTTCGTTTCTGAACTCTCTACTCATCGAAACAATCAAAGGTCTGCAAGTGATTTTCATTTCTCTATTTTTCTTTTCAGCGACCTCCTCTTGTCTCTCTCTGTCTTACCAAACAATCAAAGGTCTGCAAGTGATTTTCATATCTCCATTTTTCTTGTTAGTGACCTTCTCTTGTCTCTCTCTGCCATACCAAACAACCAAAGGTCTGCAAGTAATTTTCAATTCTATTTTTTTTGTTTAAGAAGTCTCAAAATCACATATTGAGATATCATACATCCACCTACGTTGGGAAAAAATACTTGGAGGGTGATTTCGTAATCCGTTGACTAAGCAATCGTTGTGATTTTATTAGCCCAACAATCTGCTTTTCAGGTGGTCAAAATCAAAAAACAATGAAAAAAAAGTAGTATCTTTGCACATCAAATACTTATAATAAGATGGCTCCAAATCCCATACAAGCAATCAGAAATGTTTGGCTCGTCGAACTGCTTGAAAGCAATCCTGACGGACTAACGCTTCAAGAAATAATTGACGAGTATCATTATAGACCACCTCAATTAGGGAACAATGTCAATCCAACCCAGGTGAGTGAAAGGACAATCCATAATTGGGTGAAGGAGATTGAAGAAATCTTTCACATCAAGATATCGTGTGGAAGAGGAAAGAGGACATACCATATTGAAAATGACGACTATCTGGATAATCCCCTTCTCAATACAGCTCGCCAAGTAAAGGCTGCTAGCGACATCTATGTGTCAGCAGGTAGCCAGCTGCACAAGAAATCTGGAATATCCAGACACGGAGAACTGTTCAACTGCTTTATGCAAGTCGGCAACTCTATGCTCAATGGTGAGTCCATTGCCATCCGTTACGGTAAGAAGCATCCGAAGATTGGTTTCAATGAACCTTGTATCTTCAAGCCGTTCTACATCAAGGTTATTGAGAACGAATGCTACGTAATAGGAGAAATTAGACCTGTCAGCGGACTTTGGAGCGAAAGAATTGAGGTCTATTCATTGGACAGATTATCGTTGTTTGAAGGTGGCGATATTCCTATTGAAAACTACACAATCCCCTACGATTTCACCCCGTCAGACTACTATAACGATGATTCTATTGGAAAAGGAAGGTACAAAGACAAGCTGATGGCGGTCTTTTTCAATGCCCATAATGATACCGCTGACTATTTGAGAGAACATCCTATTGCTCCAACCCAGACCGAGATAGAGAGCAACCGTACCTTCAACAAGAATATCTTTATGGTTGTCGTCAAGCCAAATGAAGATTTCTTCACTCAAATACTATCATTTGGAGAAGAACTGACGATAACTGACCCTGACTTCCTTAAGAGAGAAGGAGAAGATGGTGAAAGCAAAAGAATCTTCGGATACAGAAGAAATAACAAAGATTTGATTAGTTATGACTATTTCGCCATTAGGTCTCTCAATGATATGAGAAGACGGGGAATAGGAGTGAATAAGCTCCTTCAGTCCAAATACGGCGGATTTACAGATGCCCAATTGGTTGCCGAATATCAACAAGGGAATGAAAGATGTTTCGATGTCTTATACACAAAATACCAAGACAACACTTTACGATACCTACGGAACCTTACTACCGACAAATATTATGCCGAACATCTAAACTCCATCACTTGGGAGAAGATTTCTGTTTCCTTACTGGAGGGAAAATACCAAGATTCAGGCAAGTTTGAAAATTGGGTAAAAGTAATTGCAAAGAGAACCTTCTGTGACTGGTATGAGGAGAGGAAGGAAACACTTCCGTCTGCATCATTTGACTATGATGAAAGTGTGTTTGAAGGAGTGGATGAGGGTCCGGAACGTGCTCTTGAGAAAAAAGAAAATACAGAAGTGCTTAAACATCTTATAGAAGACCTTCACCCTGATTTGAGGAGAGTTCTCGAACTTGACCAAAAAGGATACGCCCACTACGAAATTGCTAAGATAGAAGGAGTGCCTGTGGATGTAATAAAACGGAGGTATAAACGTGCAGTTCGTGCCATTCAAGAGATGTTGTTTTAGTCTCCGAACTTTACATAATAAAAAAGGGCGATACGGTTTATTTCGTATCGCCCTTTTCGCCTCCTGCAACAACCCACGCTTCGAGTTTTATTATTTGCATTATCCGGTTGTATAGTGCCCTATCCACCATCAAGTTTCCAATTAGACATTTATTTTGAGGATGCAATCGGACATTTCCGACGGCATATTCAAATCCCGTATTGTCATATTCTCGGTTGATATATCTTTGGATATAATCACCCTCTTTGGGATATCTCTTGCCATCCTTGTCAATCCAAAATCCATTCTCTATATAACCGCCATCCTTTTTCCATTTCTGCGTGGCGGCAACGTGCATCACGTCATCCATAATCTCGTCATCGTTGAAACCCGCCTTAACAGGATACAACAACCCATATACGACTATCTTCAAATCAGTTTTGGGTTCTAACGATACTGGTTCCTTGAATAAAATGCATTTATAGTCAATCATTTTCCGTTAGTTTATTTGAGATATTTATGTCTCTTCAGACCTTCATTCTCTACTAACGACACCGAAATGAAAGCATTGCATTAATGCTGATAGATTTAGCTTTGTTTTGCTTTCCCTTTGTCCTGCTTAAGGACATCGGGACACTACATTCAGAGACTGTGGGATGGAGACTGTCCATCTTGTCCATCCCATCCTTGGACAGGACGTTGGTTCAACCACATAACTCTTACACCGTCGGATTCAGTAATGTTTTGTGGAATTCGAAATAATCATCAGGTAGATTATAATCAAGTCTCCCATTATCTCGTAATTCCATCAGAAGTCTTCCCATAATGTTGGGTCCGACGTATAGTTCGCCTTTGGTCTTCACGCCCCATCCATTCGGTCTGGATGAGTCCGTGTCTGTCTTTCTGTCTTGCAACTCCACGATGTAGTATCCTTTGGTTTTATTCAGTTCCTCTCGGAATTTCGGACATTGGTCATACTTCTGTTGGAGACAATACTTCATTACGTCAATTATAACTGCACCCCAATCATCATGTCTATGACCACCCAACTTCTGATAGTGCTTGGCGGTCATCTTGGGAGAATGGGAGTGATATACCGCTGAAACAGATTCTTCGGTGGCGAATTTCATCACCTGAAACAGGTGTTCGCTGCTCTTGAAATGGATTCCATTCACAACAAGTGGTGTTGCCGCCATATTGGACAATATCCAATGGTCATCCGTCTTTTTGTGAAAGAAAACGGATTTAGAGGTAGGGTATTTTTGGTCTCCTATATATTCGGGATAGTATTCCTTGATGAACTCGTAAATGCCGGAACTTGAACTCATATCTCAACTGGTTTTACATCGACATTTTTTATGATACTGTCATCAAGGATTGCCACATTTATCTCACCGTTGTCGGGATTGGTTTGTGCATTGGGCCAGACAAGGAACAGAACTCCTATGGAGTTTAGGAACTTGGACACGGCAATCTCACCTTCAAGACTCAATTTGTCCATCATTTTCTTTGTTGTGCCCTTGTTTCCAATCAAGAGGTTCCCGACATATTTCCGGAAATATTTGCCAACTTGTTTTACCTCTTCGGGCAATGGACCAAGTTTCTCTTCGGTCTTGCTGATGATGGTTTGATGTACTGGTTTTGCTGATACAATATGGTTGTCATCAGTCAGGTCTGGCACCTCAATGGTATAGACATAAGGTGTATCACCTTTTCCTTTTTTGGCATATACTACTGCTGTTCTATACACCGAGGTGGCGTATATGCCGACTCCGAACTTACACTTTCCATCCCCTTCGAACAAGTGGGAAATGTCAAAGTGGTCAAACTGTGCTGTGGTACCGTGGTAGAATGTTTGCAAAACTATATGGGTTTTTACTTCAATCTTATAATATCACTCCACCGTGTCGTGGGGTTCTTGCTCCTGAAATCGTGCTTGATGGCATTTGCAAAGACATCAGATTTCCCTTGCTCGTTTTTCTGTCGGTATTGTTGGGCAGCAAGGATTACGGTCTCGGTCCCATTGACCTTGTTTATCCGGTCAATCACCTTGTCCAACGACTTCAACTTCTCAAATCGTTCAGCGTTTATGTCAAAAAGATTTAACTGGATGGGTGAGGTCGGTGCAATGCCCATCACAACCACACCGGCTTTCTTGTACTGGTATCCTTCCTTGTAAATCTCATTTATGACCCCGTGGGCGGCTTTTACTATCGTGGTGGTGGAATTGGATGGTGTGGGTAGAGATAGCTCCTTAAACTGCCAGTATTGGGGCAAATCGTCCCTAAAGTAGTTTGTGTTTAGGAAAACTCCGACGATAGATGCAACGGTGTTCTGCTGCCGAAGTTTCTCTGCACATCTGGCGGCATAGTTTGCAACGTGTATCTTGATGGTCTCTAAATCGGAAATCATTCCGTTAAAACTCCGACTCGTGCAGATACTCTTTTTCTTTGTCATTGCCTCATTCGGGACACAATCTTCTCCATTCAGTTCTGCCCAAGTACGGTATATCACCACGTTGTTGAACGTGGCATTCAATGCCTCTTTTGACATCGAGGCAAACTCGTATGCAGTGTGTATTCCGAGAGATTCAAGTTTGGCGGCATATCTCCTTCCTATCCCCCACACTTCATCGACGGGATACAGTTTAAGTGCTTTTATTCTCTTCTCATCGGTGTCAATCAGACAGCAGTGTCGGTATCCGGAGTGTTTCTTGGCGAAGTGGCTTGCCATCTTGGCAAGTGTCTTGTTGGGAGCCAGACCTATACTCACGGGGACTCCGACAGATTTCTTGATACGGTTATGGAGGTTTTCACCCCATTGTTTGAGGTCTATCCGTTCCATACCGTCCAGATAGACGAAACATTCGTCAATGGAATAACGGAAGTATTGAGGTGCTTCCTGACGGATAATTTCGACCACACGGGCGGTCAGTTCTCCGTAAAGCTCGTAATTGGACGAGAAGACGGCAATCTTCTGGTCAGGGAATTGCTGTTGTAATTGGAAGTAAGGTAGTCCGGCTTTGATGCCGAGTTTTTTTGCTTCATTAGACCGTGCAACTATGCAACCGTCGTTATTGGAGAGGACAACAACGGGCTTCCCGTTCAAATCAGGACGGAAGACTCTCTCACACGAGACGTAGCAGTTGTCACAGTCGATGATACCATACATAGGGCTACTTCTTCCAGTTTCTGATGGTCCAAACAACTACACCCCACACCTCGAAATCATCACTGTCGTTTATCTTGATGGGATGGTATTTCTTGTTAGCAGGACGTAGTTCTATATAACCTTCGGCTTTGTGAGAAAGGTCAAGGAACTTGATGGTGAATTCGTTATTCACGAAAGCAACAATCACGTCACCGTCTGCTGCCTCTGCACTACGGTCAATGATGGCTATGTCCCCGTCGTTGATACCGGCTTCAATCATACTGTCCCCATCGACACGACCATAGAAAGTTGCCTCCGGGTGTTTGATGAGGTCTCTATTGAAATCCAATGTCTCGTGTTGGTAGTCCTCTGCTGGGGAGGGGAAACCCGCCTTTATTGAGTAAGCAAGTTGAAGTTCTAAGGATTGGTTGAACTCACTTGGTATGATGTGGATTTTGGACATGAGGTATCATTCTTTAGTATAAAGAAAACGAAAACGAGTGAGTTTTATTGTATATAGGTGGTTTCTTCCTCAATCTGGGTTATGACCCTCAGCAAAATAACACCCACCAATGAGAAGCATCACTCATACACACTTTTTTACAAGAGCAACAACATGCCCAGTAAGTGGCTATTAGGCTGAACGAATAAGGATTCCTTAGGGCTTGTATGTGACGGAAAGAGAATTTTTTTGTCTACTTGAGTAAGTTGTTATTGCATCTGTGTGCTCTATCATACATCCCAGTGCAAGCCATTGAGGTCTTGCAGTATATGCTATTCCCCTTTGCAGAGAAGTCTTGCTTTATCCAGCATAAATCAACATTCTAACATGTTTTTTAGGTTCTCTTATATTTTTTGTCTTCAACAAACTTCTTAGTGGATTCAATCACAATCTGTAGGAAACTAGAGATGTCATCCCTCATCTTCTCAAGGTTAGAGTAAAGATATAATCCGCCACATTGAGAGAAGCTGACGTTACCATGAGCCAACAAGTTCCTCTTGTTTTTAACTACCAGGAAACTATTACTATATTCTTCTCGTTTGTCATCAGCAATAATGCACCCATGCTTTCCAAAAGATTCATATATCTTTTTGATATCAATGCTGCCAGATGTATTAATTGACAAATTATTAAAGACCACTAATAGAGACATCTTGTCCGCCTCGTCCATGTCCTTTTCGGGACGGTTTGATTTCCGGCATGATGCATTCCACATATTCCGCATCTCATCTGTCAACTCAGAGTAAGTCAGCCTATCGTCAGCTACGGTATCGTAGATGTAGTTTAGACACTCGCAAATCGTGGATTCCACCATGTTATACAAAAGTACCAGTGTTTGTGCTTTTATACAACATTGCATTTGCTGGTCCACATATAATTCCCTGCCACTGTCCTTATCAACAACGGGCTTGTGCTTATAGCTCTCAATGCTATTGATAAATTCTAGGCATCGGAAGTGAGCCTCAACGTCGCTCAGCCTTTGCTCAAAATTCGCATCCAGAATCATTTCAGGCAAACGCTCTTCACGTAATCAATCCTCTGCAGAATCTTGCTTGCCGTATGAGTTCTGTATCTTCCGTCAAGCATCTCGCAGAATTCATTTCTTTTCTTTTTGTTCACCACAAGTTCAGGGTGTCGCATTGGCTTTAAGTTGGGATTTGCATCGATTGCCAACGAAGTTCCAACTGCAATTGCCTCGAAATATGGACGTGAAATTCCTACGGCATTCACATTCTTCGTAAAGCCCTGCTTTGGATATGCCTTTTCAATGTAGTCTATAAGTTGATAGAACACAGAGGTCAAACGTACCTTTTCGGCATTATTGAAGGTTATGTTCTTTTGTTCCAGATAATTGTCTAAGTAGGCTGCAACACCTTTGCTCTCAACAGCTTTATAGTTAGGGAAAGCTTCTCTGAATGCAAAAAGTCTGAGAATTAGTTCCTCTTCTTCTCTCCTATTTTCCAAATACTTCGCCATGGGGCATAGCTTCTTGAATCGAGGTTCTTTTGCAAGTATAGCGATAAAATCGGTGAATCCTCCTTTATATACTCCTCGCCTAGTTTCCATTGGCAGCAAGGGTACGCTGCTGGTGTTAATGCGGTCGAACATTTCATTTCTTACGTCTTCTGTAGCTTTGGTTGAAAGCACAATCATGCGGATGGCAATGTTCTTAAACATGCGTTGAATGGCATTTGGCAAGTCCTTGTAATATAGGTCATTCATATGGGATAGCTTCTCAAGTGAAGCAAGCCTCATGTCATTATTTAGAAACGCCGCCAAAGTGCGGATTCGCTGAGAGCCGTCTACTATTTCGAGCCGTCCTGTTTCTTTGATTTCTGCTGAAAAGATAAATGGAACCGGCAATCCAAGAAATAAGCTTTCAATAAAACGTGACTGATGTTTAATGTCCCAGATAAACTCTCGTTGATAGTCGGGCACATACAATTCATTGTCATCAGTATCTATACCATTCTGATACTTGTTTACATAGTATTCCACTGTGAATTCTCGTATATCATACGCAATTGCACTACGCTGATTATTCAACTGCTCTTCAAGTAGCCTTTTCTTTTCTTCCGTCATGTTCAATTGTATTAAATTAAGTGCATCTTTTTATTAATTACGCATAATAACGATTATTTCTTCTTATTATTACATCGTTGATGATTATTTTTCCTATATAGATTCAACAATGAAGTGCAACCCATTGTGCAAAGATAATAAGTCTTTTTGTTTCGGAGAAGAGAAGTTCAAAAGTTTTCTACTGATTCTGACCCAAGAAACATTATTTGAATATGTGCAAAATAATTGCTACCTTTGTATGTTTAAGTTGATACATTCATCTTGAAGTAAGGTTTTTGAATACAGATGTTTATGTTGTTATTATACTAAATAAAATAATATGCAAAAAAGTCTCTTCATTTATAAAGATGATGCTCAATTGGTAGCAGAACTCTTGGCGGGAAACGAGGGGGCACTGCACTATGTTTTTTACGACCACTTCAATCCTCTTTTGAAGATGAATGCCTATAAGGCCGCTGGTACAAAACAAGTGGAATACGACGATTTGGTACAGGAACTATATCTCTATCTAAGTAATAACGATTGGGAAAAACTACGAAAATACAATCCTGAGAGGCCTTTTATCAACTGGTTTTCGGTGGTGTCGTACAGATTTTTCAAAGATTTTTCTTGTTCGATGATAGATTTGTCCAACCAAATCCCTATTTCCAACATGAACGACCACCAGACGGCCTTCATGAGCAATGGGACTATCGGAACGATTATGATGGATATCAAACAGGCCATATCAAAACTGAAGCCTCCCAGAGATAGCGAGATACTCGAAGCCCTATTGCTTAGAGATGAGGAACCGGAAACTGTGGCAAAACGACACAATGTAACAGTAGACAACTTATACAACATCAAGCGCCGAGCGATAACAAAATTGATAAAACAACATTTAATAGACTATAAAGACTGACACCATGGAGAACAAAAAAGAAATATCTGATGAGTTGCTCGATAAGTACCTCAGCGGACAATGCACAGAAGCCGAGGAGGCCGAGGTGTTGGACTATATGTCTCAAAGCGACGAGAACATAGATGACTTGATGAACATTGTTGCCGCCATCGAAGCACAAAAGAAAGCCACCAGCCTTGCCACCAAGAAGGTAACTCGCCGTTTCGTTCCTTGGGCAGCAGCTGCCTCCGTCTTGCTGTTGGTGGGCCTTGCATGGTTTTTCACTTCGAGAAACAATGGAATGCAGATGTATCAGTCTCCTGCCTTTGCCGAACAGGACACAATTGAAATGACCGACTCAATCACCAGCGAAATGCTCCCCTACAATGAAGAATAGATTGCTCATAATGATGTTGCTGCTACTGCCTATGGTGGCCATGTCTCAGGTCGATACTGGGGCAAGGAGAAGAGCCATGGAGGAGTATAGACAGCAATATCAAAAGCAATTTAATGAATACAAGGACTCTATCAATGGGCAGTTTATCCAGTATCTGAAGCAACGCTGGGACGAAATGCAACTGTTCCAAGGTGAACAACAGCCCGTCCGACCCGAACCTGTCAGACAGCCCGAATCGGATACGCTCCCCGACACTCTCCACTCCGAACAATTGCCCATAGGCGATATGGTGACACTTCAAGTTGAGCAATACCAACCCATCACTACCGATAAGGCAGCCACCTATGTCGCCGAAATATTCAATATCACATTCTACGAAAAGCAGCTCACATTCAAGGTGCCTGTAAATGTATCCAAGATTAAGCTCTCGGGCTCTCGTGAATATCAGGTATCAAACTATTGGCAGCAGTTGAATCAAGAGAAACTGGACCAAGTGACGCTTCAACTGGTACGGCAGAAACAGGAGCTACGACTGAACGGGTGGGGACTTTTTGATTTGACCCGCCAACTCTCTGCCAAAATATACCCCAACAATGCCGACCAGCAGGTTGCCCTCTCTGTTTACCTCCTCAACAATATGCATTACGACGTAAGGATGGGACGTGTCGGGACCAATCTGCTCATCCTGATGGCATCCGTCGGCAAACTCTACGACACTCCTTTCACTGTGGTAAACAACGTCCGTTATTATGCCTTCCAACCCTTTGGTGCCAAAGAAGAGCTCAAAGGCAGATTGTACACCTACAGCCATCAGCTCGATGTCGCCAACCACTGCATCGACCTCTCCATGAACCAAACCCCTCAGTTGGGCGGCAGACTCTGCCCCAATCCTTATAAAAACAAATTTGGAGGGAGGGACATTACCATCTATGTAAACCAAGGCCTGATGGACTTCTATGCCCATTATCCCCAGATGGAACTCCACATGTATGCCAACGCCGCTATTGATGAAGTCTTTTACTTGGCATTGGAACGTAATATCAAGCCCTTGATTGAAGGTAAAAGCACCTATCGTGCAGTCTCGACCTTGCTGAAATATGTCCAAGAAGGTTTCGGCTATCAGGTCGACAACCTCCAGTTCGGTCGGGAGAAGAATTACTTCTGTGAGGAAAACTTCTATTATCCCGCCAACGACTGTGAGGACAGGGCACTGCTCTTCAGCTATCTTGTCCGTATGTTTGTGGGTGTCGATGTGGTGCTGTTGGAGTATGCCGACCATGTGGCTGCAGCCGTATGCTTTCCCAAGGATGCCAAAGTCAAAGGCGACTACTATCTCTACAAGAACAATCAATATGTGGTATGTGACCCTACCTGTAAAGGTGCCAAAGTGGGTCAGATAGCAAACAAATACAAGAAACAATCTCCAAAAATAATAAAAACAGTTTAAAATCAATAGTCATGAGAACCAAGATTTTTATCATTGCACTGGCACTTACCGCCATCACATTCACTGGTTGCAAATCCACCAAAGTCACCACTCAGGAACAGTTAGGCAACAAGGAGATTGAACTCCCTTGTGCCGGCTACGACCAGGACTCCGACGAGTATTTCACCGGCATGGGCATCGGCGAGAATGTCAATATGCAGAACGCCCGTCTTGCCGCCCTCAATGCCGCCAAGCAGATGGTCAATGCCAAAATCGGAGGTGTTGCCAAAGGTCTTGCCACCGACTACAGCCGTACCATGGGTGGCAACGTGGCACAGCAGGATGTGCAAGGTATCGTCGAGCGTGAAGTCACCCAAGTCATCGACCGTATGATGAACGATGTCGAGCAGACCTGTGAGAAGATGTATCAGACACAAAACGGCACCTACCAGTCTCACATCGCCATCCGTATCTCGAAGAAGGAGCTGGTGCAGCAGACTGCCACCGCTCTTAGCGAAAACGAGAAACTCGAAACCCTCTTCAACCGTGAACAATTCCGTAAGTGGGCTGAGGAATACTTGAAGAACTACAAAAAATAATCATTAAAACACATCGTTTTGAAACGCTTTTTTCTCTCTTTGATTACACTCCTGTGCTTGGCAACAATCGCTTGTCAGGCACAGCGTGTTCCTTCGTGGATGAACGAGTTGCCCAAGGCAGGCAATAATACCTACGTGTATGTACGTGAGTCGGGTGAAGGCTCCACCATCAACGATGCCCTCAACCAAGCCATGGCACGGGTGTTCCAAAGCACTGCCAACCGTCTGGGACAGCCTTTCGACTCCCAAAAGATTAACAGTGCCCTGCAAGACGGCACCAGCTACGAAGTCCTTTCCCAGCAATACAACATCCCCATCAACAAGGTTGACCAATACGAAAGCCGGTTGAAAGATGGCACCTATCGTGTCTTTGTCTTATGTCAAGTGGCAGTGGCGGGCAACGTCCAACCCGTATGGGGAACCCTTGAACGGCAGGGAGAGAGTAGTCCTTGGACTTCTTTGCTCAAATCCGCTGTCATACCAGGGTTGGGGCAGATGGGCAAAGGCTACTATGGCGAGGGTGTATTCACCCTGTTAGGCGAGCTGGCGTTGATTGGTGGCGGTGTGGGCTGTTACTACCTTGCACAAGACCAACTCCAGACGATGAATAGTAGCAACATCACTTTCGACCAGTACACAGCTGCCCGTAACAGTTACAACACCTATCGTACCACATCCTACATTGCATGGGGTGCAGCGGGTGCCTTGTATGTCTATAACTTGGTACGTGCCGTCACCATGCAGCCCAAACGGAGTCAGGTCCTGGCATTCGAGCCCTCACTCATTGCCACTCCTTCTTCTCTGGCACCATCCCTCAGTCTTACTCTTAACTTTTAGCCTATGCATAGACCCTTACTCATCACATTACTGTCACTACTGCTCTTTTCGTCCTGTGTCAAGGATTTGCAGGAGGAGGGACATTTTGAAGCGACAAAATGTCACGGTGTTGTGCTTGACCAACGTACCCAACACCCCCTTGAAGGAATACGGGTGCTCTCAACCGATGGCACCATGACCTCCACTGTCGTGTACACGGCTGCCGATGGGACTTTTGACATCAGCGTCAGCCTGGACGAGCAGGGCAAAAGATACTATCTGCATATCGAGGCCGACTCCTTGTACTACAGCCGTGATGTCAGCCTTAGCAATATACGTTATGGAGTCGAGACCTACGACCTTGGCACCATCTATCTTGCAGGCCCCAATGTGCCAGTGGTTCTCACCCTCTCCACTTCCGATGTCACCGCCTCCACCGTGCATTGCTATGGCGAAGTCACTGACTCGTGCAATTCCACCGTCGTGGAGCGTGGCTTTGTCTATGGACAGATGCAGTACCCCACCGTCGATAACTACAAGCGGGCTGTGGGGCATGGTGTTGGGTCATTCAATACCACCCTTACAGGTCTCTCACCTCACACCACCTACTATATCCGTTCTTATGCACGTAACGGTGTCGGCGTGGGATATGGCGAACAGATGGTCGTCACCACCTTGGATGGTCTTCCCACCGTGAGTACAGGTGGGGTCAGCAATGTCAGTTCTACCACAGCGACGGCAGGAGGTCACGTGAGTGCCGATGGAGGCTTCCCCGTCACCGCCAAAGGGGTCTGCTGGAGCACTGCTATGCAACCGACCATCAACAACAACCACACGACCGACGGCACGGGTTTGGGCGACTTTGTAAGCAGTATCACCAGTCTTGAGCCGGGTACCACCTACTATCTGAGGGCATACGCTCGTAATAGTGCCGGTACAGCCTATGGCGAGCAGGTCAGTTTCACCACCGCCAGCGGTCTGCCCACTGTCACCACTGCCGATGTGACAAGTGTCACCAGTACCACTGCCACCTGTGGTGGTACTGTCGTTGCCGATGGAGGCTTCCCCATCACCAATAGGGGTATTTGTTATAGCACCACTCCCGACCCGACCACCTCCGGACTCCACACCAACGATGGCGTGGGGTTGGGTTCCTTTGTGAGTCAGATGACTGGGCTCAGTACTCATACCACCTACTATGTAAGGGCATACGCCACCAATAGTGCTGGCACCGTCTATGGTGAGCAGCGTACGTTTGTTACGAACTAAAAATTGGAAAAAGTTGTAAAAATCGCCTCAAAAAAATGGAAAAAGTTGTAAAAAATCAGGTGTAGAAAAATGGAAAATATTGTGTTTTAATAATTTATTATCTCATTATTTTATGACGAAAAAATCAATTCTCAATTCACTATGTCTTGAACGGAATTAACTTGACACTTTTTTGCGCAAAAAAGCAAAAAAGAGATGGAAACCACAAAAAAGAAATGGACGCGGAGGATGTACACCCCGGAGTTCAAGTTGGAAGTTCTGAGCTACT
>Ga0247611_10000448_pt1 | contig 83689 bp, 71 predicted proteins | sample 177DNAGHGhighgp2_FD_192422 | JGI IMG/M metagenome (GOLD analysis project Ga0247611, IMG submission 192422) | Sheep rumen microbial communities from Palmerston North, Manawatu-Wanganui, New Zealand - 1770 DNA GHGhigh gp2 | ecosystem: Host-associated > Mammals > Digestive system > Stomach > Rumen... | reverse complement strand
ATAAAAATTGTGTACCTTTGCTCCGAGTTTAACTGTTTGTACATAGCAATGCAAAATTAGTTATTCTTGGGGAGATTTCGGTCTCCCTTTTTTCTTTTTTATGCATTGCTTGTTGAAATTCCAAGTTCATGCTATCATGGGGGGTACTCGCCCCCAAACCCCACGGTGTTTTCAGGTATTAAGTTTTCATACCACTACACCTTAGAAAATTGCACTTCTATTGTGAACTTGCATATCTTTTTGGGTATTAGAGGGATGAGATTGTACAAAGACTTATTTGCTTCAGGTATGGAGAAAAAAAAGGATATGAATCGATATTATGAAGATATGAGGTTCTTCTTTTTATGGGGAAACTAATGTAAAATAAATTTATGCAACAAGAATCATTAAAGACTAAAACCAAAAAGGGATTAGCTTGGAGTATGATTGAGAGGTTTGCCACTCAGGGTGTGCAATTCCTTTTTGGAATCATTCTTGCCCGTTTACTTTCACCGGATGATTATGGTATCATAGCTATGCCTTTGGTGTTTTTAGCTATAGCTCAATGTATAATAGATAGTGGTTTTTCAACTGCGCTTATTCGTAAGCCAGAGTTGACAGAGGACGATCTTTCTACAGCTTTCTATTTCAATATTGGTATAGGAATTTTGTGTTATGCTGTATTGTTCTTTTCATCCCCATTAATAGCTGATTTTTATCATACACCAATTCTTTCTAGTTTGTTAAAAGTAACGGCTTTGGCAGTACTGTTTAATCCTTTATGTGCAGTACAACAGGCTATTCTTACTAGAAAAATAGATTTTAAGACACAAGCTATAGTTTCCCTTAGCGGTGCCGTTGTAAGCGGTATTATAGGATTGTATATGGCCTATAATGGTTTTGGGGTCTGGGCTTTAGTCTTCCAACAAGTTGGTGGTTATGTAATGAGAACTATTTTGCTTTGGGTATTAGGGAAATGGAAACCTAAAAGGAAGTGGTCGTGGGAGTCTTTTCATTATCTTTGGGGATTCGGTAGTAAAATGCTTGGTTCTGCTCTATTGGATACAATATATAATAATATTTATCCAATAGTTATTGGAAAGTATTTCAGTGCTCAAGATTTAGGAAATTATACTAGAGCACAACAGTTTTCATCACTGCCTTCTAGTAATGTGACGGGAATGCTTCAGCGGGTAACGTTTCCTGTATTAAGTAGTATTCAAAATGAAGATGAACGACTGGCTAGGAATTATCGCAAGATTTTGAAATTGTCGGCATTCTTGATATTCCCCTTGATGCTGATACTTTCGGCTGTAGCCGATCCTCTTATTCGGGTGTTGTTGTCGGATAAATGGGAAGGTTGCATTATCCTTTTGCAGATACTTTGTTTCTCGTTAATGTGGTATCCTATTCATGCTATCAACTTGAACTTGCTGACCGTGAAAGGACGTTCTGATCTGTTCTTCAGATTGGAAGTCTTCAAGAAAATCATAGGTGTCAGCATCATGGTTGTTACCATTCCGCACGGTATTATCTGGATGGTAAGTGGTGATATCGTTAGTTCTATGATTTCATTGATTATCAATACCTATTATACAGGAAAATTAATCAATGTAGGGTATCTGAAGCAGATGGGCGATCTTCTTCCAATCTTTGGAGTCTCTTTTGCCATGTGGTTGGTTATTCATGCCTCATTCTTATTGATATCCAATATATATGCTCAATTAATAATAGGTATAGCTGTTGGCATTATATTCTATCTTGCAGGTGCAAGAATTATATTGAAATCAGAATGGAATGATGTCTTAGATATGATTCCGGAAAAATTTAAACATAAATAATTGAATCATGAAGAATATTCCTAATTTTTTGGTTGATGTACGTTGTTTTACATTCAATCAATCTGAATATATTACAGATACCATGAATGGGTTCTGTATGCAGAAGACTAATTTTCCATTTATCTGCTGTATAGTTGATGATGCTTCTACTGATGGGGAGCAAGAAGTTATAGAAAAGTACTTAGAAGATAATTTTAATTTATCTAAAGAATCGGGGTTTTATAAGGAGGAGACAGACTATGGCTTTATCACTTACGCTAGACATAAAACCAATGATAATTGCTATTTTTATGTGATTTTTCTTAAGAAAAATCATTATAGCGACCCTGAAATAGAGGGAAAGAAAATGAGTTATATTAGTCATTGGCAGTGTTTGTGTAAATATGAAGCTATGTGCGAGGGTGACGATTATTGGATTGATTCTTCAAAGTTACAAAAGCAGGCTGATTTTTTGGAAAATAATTCTGATTATATTATGTGTTTTACTAACTTTAATATATATATTCAGAATAGTGGTAAAATGGATTATTCTGTTTTGATTAGTCAATCAGAACGATATCCTCATGAGTTTACAATAGAACAATGGATAATGGCTAAATCTTATGTAGGTCCAATGTCTTGGATGTATAGGACATCTTGTATTTACAAAATACCAGAGTTGGGGGGGCCTGATGGAACTTTTGTTTGGTTTGCATATTTTATAGCGACTTCTAAGGTTAAATGTTTGTTACAAGATACTTCTGCTGTTTATCGGATAAATAATGGTGGCGTAACTCAAGTGAAACATATTCGTAAAGTCTTTGATAGAGTAAAAGGTCTCCGTGAGTTACAGGTAAAGCTTGCTGAACTTTTTCTAAAAGCAGATACGAAATCATTATTGCTTAGTAAAATAACTGAGGAATATTTGAACAAGAATATAAAATTGATTTATTTGTGTGGCTCGAATGTTGATAAAAAGGAGTTGATAAAATCATTCAATATGTTATCTTTTGCTAATAAAAATTTGGTGTTTCTATATTTTGTTGCAGGAAAGATTCTTAATTATATTTATTTAAAGCATAAGTGCAATTTAGGATATTTAAAATAAAAGATAATCTATGTGTATTTACTTAATTATAGATATTTTTTTGTATTTACTGTTTATAGGATCGTACAAAAAAAATATCTATAACGTTTTTGTAATTTGCTGTATGTTGATATTTTTTGTGATGGTAGGTCACAATGGTATATTCTACGGCATGAATGATTATACTTCTTATATGAATCTTTTCTTAGGAAAAAATAGTATGTATGGGGATTTAGACGTAAAAGATGGTTATACGTTGGAGCTTCCTTTTTATTATTTTAATAAAATTCTAAGAATATTTCCTCGCTTACCTATTGTATATATATGGGGAATAGCTATTACATTTTGTGTTCCTTTATTTATGATAATTAAAAAGGAGTCTGTTAATCCTGCTTTTTCTTTTTTACTTCTTATGTTAGTAAAGAAAACAGGAGTGTTTTTCTATTTTATGACAATACATAGACAAATGTTGGCAACGACATTTTTCTTATGGGCGTACTATATTTTTGAGCATACAAATATAAAATACAAGAAATTTTATGTTTTAATACTCTTACTTCTAGGATTGTTCTCGCATTCGTCTTCATACTTTGTTTTGATTATAGCGTTTATAGTATATTTCATAAAATTACCACTATCTAAAAAAACACTATATACAATAGTATTGTCTTCTTTATGTATTGGATTATTTATACAAAATACGATTATTAATAATCTTACTATTTTGTTTGGAATATTAAATAATAATGAAGAGGTGTATAGAAGTACGCATTACTTGGTAAGTGGCGATTTTAATGATGTTCAGTCGAACTCTTTGTTTGCTTTGCTTCCTATGGCTTTTTTGGTATGTGCGTTTATACATTCTTATACAGAGAAAGAATTAAATAAGAAAAGTGTTAAATGCTGGTTAGCTGCATTTATTATATATTTGATTTTGTCGACTTTATTCCTTATAGATAGAGCTCTTTTGGTATTTTTCTTAATAGGTTTGGCTGGTGCAATCCCACAAAATATATATCAACATAAAATAAAAAGGATATTTATATTTATAATGCCGATATATTTATATTTGGCATATAGAGCTTATTCTAATCCAGATTATGGGTTGCTACCATATAATTTTATTTGGGAATAGTCGATTATGAAAAAGGTATTAGTTTTAATGTCATCATACAATGGTGAAAGATTTATAAACGAGCAAATTGATAGTATATTATCACAAGAAGAAGTTGATGTACATTTGTTGGTACGTGATGATGGGTCTTCTGACAAAACTGTGTGTTTATTGAATGAGTATGTATGTAGATATCCAAAGCAGGTTGATATCATTTTAGGTAATAATGTTGGCTACAGAAATAGTTTCTCAGCTTTGGTAGAGGTTGCTTTTGAAAAATTCTCTAATTATGATTATTTTGCGTTTGTAGATCAAGATGATACCTGGCATGCCGATAAGCTAAAACATGCTATCAGTCATTTGGAAAAATATGATGAGAATATTCCGAATTTATATTGTAGTAATTCTTTTCTAATTGATGAAAATGGTATAAAAACTGGTTTGTTCTATAATTATATACCTCGGTTTACTAAAGGTAACACGCTTTTCTATCCAACATTGCAAGGTTGTTCTATGGTCTTTAATTTGGCAGCTTGTAAGTTGTATGTAGAGCATAAACCAGAAGGTGCTATCCATGATCGATGGATGTTTTATATTTGTTCTTTACTTGGCAATGTATTTTATGATCAAGAGCCAAGATTTAATTATAGAATTCACGGGAACAATCAAATAGGGATTCTACCTCATTATAGTTTAAGGGATAAATTGATAAGATTATATCAAATGTTGTTTTTTAAAACAACATCTTCATATTACCAAGAAGTGGAAGAGTTTAGTGAGAAATTTAAAGGAATCCTATCAGATCATGCTCAATCACTAGTGGATGTATATCTTAGTTATCCTTATAATTGGAGTAGTAAGATTAAGCTAATCTTTTCTAAAGAGTTTGGCTATAAGATTCCTACATTCAAAGAGAAAAGTTTGCATGTGATTCATGTTTTAAGAAATAAGTTATAAAAATGAAATCTGTTGATATTGCTGTAATTATTTTAAATTATAATACTTCGGAAGATGCTTTAGCTGCAGCAAAAAGTGTTATTGACAATACAGAACATAGTTTTCTAATTTGTTTGGTAGATAATGCTTCACCTAAAAAAGGAGAAGTTGAACGTCTTCAAAATCACCATTTACCAGATACAGTTTTTCTTCCTATAGAAAAGAATGAAGGATATGCAACTGGTAATAATAAAGGTGTGAGATTTGTGTTGTCTATTTGCGAACCTAAGTATATTGTCATTATGAATCCTGATGTTCTTGTTTTACATCATGGAACTATTGATAGACTAGTTGATCGTTTGAGTAAATTGCCAGCTAACTATTGCGGGGTACAACCTCTTGTATGGACCCCATATTTAGGAGAAGCAAATATGCAGACAAATATCAGAACTACGTATTCTTATTTTGAATGCTTGATAGAAAATTTTTCCTTATTCAAGAAAATATTTCCTTCGCAGTATGGAAAGACTATTTACAAAAAAGAACGACCATATTCTAAAGAACTTGATTTTGAAGTTCCATCTGGAGCTTTTTTTGTGACAAGAGCAAGTGATTTCAAATCAGTGGGATTGTTTGATGAACGAACATTTTTATATTCTGAGGAAATTATTCTTGGAGCAAGATTTAAGCAAAAAGGATATAAATTTCGATTTATTCCAAAAGAGATAGTTCAACATGAAGGTGGTAAGTCTATAGGTTCTAATGCCAAACGTGTAAAATGGTATGCTGTGAAATACGGAATGGATTCTGTAGAAATATATCTTAAATACTATTTAAATTGTGGTAAGACAAAAGTAGTGATTGTCAAATTCTTTATGATTTTAAATCAGCTTATTAAAGCATTGTTATATAAATTAGGAGCAAAATGAAAATTGTAACTTTTTGGGGAGGTTTGGGCAATCAGATTATAGAGTATGCTTATTATGTGTGGCTGAAGGAGAAATGCCCAAAAGATAAAATTTATGGTTTTTATCCAAAGGCAGGACTTAAGGCACATAATGGTCTGGAAATAGGAAAAAAATTTGATGTCGTTTTGCCTCCAAAGTCTTTGCTGACAAACATCTGGGGGTATTCGCTATTCTATATAGACAAAATTTTAGTAAGAATAGGTTTGCCGCAGTTTTTTACGTGTACTTTGAAACATTATAATATAAAAAAGACGTTTCATTGCGATTTCTTCCAAGATATTAATTATATGCCTAATAATTTTTGTATTAACTTTAAGCAAATGAAGTTGAATGACAAGAATAAGGAATTATTGGAACTTCTAGAAAGGGAGAATTCTGTTGCAGTCCACGTCAGACGTGGTGATTATTTAAATCCTAATACTCTTGGTCTTTATGGAGGCATTTGTACTGATAACTATTATAATAAGTCAATTGATATAATATGTAAGGAAGTAAATAATCCCCACTTTGTGTTTTTTAGCAACGATCCTGCTTATTGTAAAAAAACATATAAGTTTGATAATATGACCGTTGTCGATTGGAATACTGGCGATGATAGCTTTATTGATATGTGTCTGATGGCGCATTGTAAATATATGATTTTAGCTAATAGTACATTTAGTTATTGGGCTGCTCGTTTAAATAAACATGTTCAAAAGGTTATCTGTCCTATTAGATGGTGTAATGAGGTGCCAGGTCCGAATTTAACGTTGTCTGATTGGGTAGAAGTGGAACCATAGGTAGAAAGTCATGAAGTAGTAACTACTCAGTCAATTATAAAAACAGTATAAAGCTTGGCCTTACTCAGTATATTTCGCAGTGTCAGCATGCACGTAAGTATATTCATAAAGGAAACGATAATTTAGATCTGTTCCATGGAAAGAATGTTCGTTATTGGGATGGAATTAATTCTTGGCTACATTTGATATTTAATAAGTCTTTATGTATTATAGGTTTAACACTTGATGCTAATGAAGTATTCCTTCGATGGCTTTTGATAGAGAGAAAAAAATACTTAAACAAGAAGAAGTTTGATCACGAAGGCTGGTATATATGTACAAACGACGAGATAAAGAATCAAGAGGATAAAAAATTCTTCCTCAATGAGATGGGATTTGAAGTAGTTGATTTAGGTAGCTACAATGATATATATAGGGAAATTTTCGGCCTATAGGTCAATATTTATCTTAACAATTTGTACTATTGCATAGATGGTATGGATAATTAAGAAATCTTCACAAGCATGACTAAAATGATGCTATAGTTAAAAAATAACAGATTCATTGAAAGGGTAAATCTATAGTTTATATGCAAGAAAAGAAAAAATAGAAATATATGGAAAGACAACCACAAGTATCCATTATAGTGCCTATATATAAGGTACCGGAGGAGTATCTCCGGCAGTGTATTCAGTCCTGCATCAATCAGACGTTGCAGAATATTGAAATTCTTCTCGTTGATGACGGGTCTCCCGATAACTGCGGGGCTATCTGCGATGAATATGCTGCTAAGGATGAAAGAATCAAAGTTATCCATAAAAAGAACGGAGGCTTGGTTTCTGCCCGTAATGAAGGTTATGAAATAGCTACGGGTATTTGGCAAATGTACCTTGACGGGGATGACTGGATAGATGAGAATACTTGTGAGGAATTGATGAAGACTGTTAGCAGATATCCGGACGTGGATATTTTATTCTGGAATTGTATTCAAGAGCTTGGCGAAAAGTCTATCAAAGGTAAATGGGAATGGTCTTGTCCGGATAATGAACATCTTTATAAAAATTCGGAATGTCAGAACCTTGCACTTAACACGCTGATTTATAAGTCAGGCATTGCCACGGCTTATTCCAAACTGATTCGAGCTTCTTATGCAAAGGAACATAATATCTTCCATGATAAGCGCTTGAAGCAGGGGTCGGAAGGCTTGGAATTCTCGCTCCGAGCTTTTTATTACGCAAAAAAAGCACTTTTCATACGTAAGTACTACAATCACTACCGTTACAATCCAAATAGTATCTCTAAGAAGGTCGACGAGAAGAATACTAAGTACCTCATTGACTGCTACCAAGTGATTTATGAGGACATTCAAAAATATGTGCATCAAGATATGTTCCGCGAGGCTTTCTATCAGCGTGTGGTGTATGTTCTTATTGCAATTGCTCTTGGTACTTATTTCCACCCCAACAATACGGATAGTTTGGCCACCAAGATCAAGAAATATGGAGCTGTGATTCGGGACAACACGATATTCAAGGATTCTATTGCCAAAGCCCCTACAACAGGGATGGATAAGATGCGAAAGATTACTCTGCTCTTTATCCGAATGAAGATGTATTTCATGCTTGATATAGTGGCTCGTGCAAAACAGTATTTCCTGAAAAAGGGCAAATATAACTATTAATAATATGACAAAGAAGATAGCGCTCGTCACATGTTATTTCCAACCGAATTATGGTAGTCAGCTGCAGGCTTATGCTACGCAGAAGGCTTTCGATAAACTGGGACTTGACAATGAGACGATCAATATAGAGGGTATTCAGCCGGAAATTAACAAGCGGAAGATGAAATACTTCCTCAGTAAAATTTTCGATAAGCAAACAGTACTCGATAAAATGGCCACGGTTCGCAAGGTCGTAGCTAAGAAACGTGTGCCTGGATTGGCAGAACTATTAGCTCAGCGCACTCGCAAGTTTAAGGAGTTTGAGGGAATGTTTACCGTTTCTGAAAGATATGACTCAATTGCATCAATAGGAGAAGTTTCTCAACAGAAGTACTTGGCCTTTGTCGTAGGCAGTGACCAACTCTGGCTGCCATCCAATATTACAGCAGATTATTATACGCTGAATTTTGTTCCAAATAATATCTGTACGATAGCCTTATCTACCAGTTTTGGAGTATCAGCGCTGCCGAAGAAGCAGGCTGTTATGGCCAGCAAGTTTCTCAAACGTATTAACTATGTTTCCGTACGCGAGCAGAGTGGAAAAAGACTGGTGAAGCAGTTGGCCGATCGGAACGTGCCGGTTGTCTGCGACCCAACGATTTTATTCAATGCAGAAGAATGGATGGATATCGTACCGAAAGAACGCTTCTATGCTGATAAGTATATCTTCTGCTATTTCCTCGGCAACAATCCAGAACAACGTGACTTTGTGCGTAAAGTCCGGGAATTGACAGGTTATAAGATTGTGCAACTACAGCATTGTGATGAGTACATTAAGAGTGATGTTGGTTTTCCTGACTTTGCTCCGTATAATGTTGGACCGCGAGAATTTATCCAGCTCATACGTGATGCAGAGCTTGTATTTACAGATTCTTTTCACTGCTCTGTGTTCTCTATGCTCAACCGCAAGAAATTCTTTACCTTCCGTCGATACAATAATGACAGCGTCGTTTCGACCAATGGTCGTATCTATGATTTGCTGAATGAGGTAGAATTAAGCAACCGCCTGTTGACAGCACATGAAAATCCAGACGAGATGTTGAAGCAGGAAATAGATTATAATAAGGTAAGCGACAAGTTGGAACACCTTCGGCAGTTTACTTGGAATTGGCTGAAGGACAGTCTTAAAGATGCAAAAATCTTATGATTGAGATAAAGGATAAAAAAGATTGTTGCGGCTGTTGGGCCTGTAAAAATGTCTGTCCAGTACAGTGTATCTCGATGCCAGAGGATGAAGAAGGCTTTCGTTATCCAACTGTCGACAAAGACAAGTGCATTAACTGTCACCTCTGTGAAAAGGTATGCCCGATCATTCATGCGGAAGCAGATAAGCCTAATGAAAAGCAGCGAGCTTATTTGTTGCAACATAAAGATAAGGAAGTACTTCTCCAGAGTGCTTCCGGTGGCGCATTTACCGCAATAGCATCTTGGATTATTCGTCAAGGTGGTGTTGTCTTTGGTGCTGCCTATGATAAAGACTTCCAAGTAGTACATCAGTATGTAGAAACAGAGAAAGATTTGCAGAAGTTTAGAAACAGCAAGTACGTACAGAGCTATACGGGCGATGCACTGAAACAAGTGAAAGATTTTCTTAAACAAGGTCGGATGGTCTGTTATAGTGGTACGCCTTGCCAATTGGAAGGTTTATTGCGTTATCTCCGCAAACCGTATGATAATCTCATCACAATAGATGTAATGTGTCACAGCATCACATCACCTAAGATCTTCCGGATGTATGTGGCTGAGATGAAAAAGAAATATGGCGACGACCTGAGTAATATCATGTTCAGAGATAAGTCACCGTATGGATACAAGTACTCGCAGATGAGTGTGTATAAAGGAGGCAAACAGGTGTATCGGGAAGGCGTGGATACGGATGTGTATCTCCGTTCTTTCTTCTCAGATGTTAATGTGCGTCCGAGCTGTTATGACTGCAAGTTTAAAAAACAGCACCATCTGACTGATTTCTCTATCTGGGATTGTTTTGACGTCTATAAGTTTTCCAACAAATTGGACAATGATAATGGTGTGACCCGTATTTTAGCAAATACGGAGAAGGCCCAGCTTATCCTAAAGGAAATCCAAGAGGATACTACTATAATGGAAATACCTGTGGATGAAGCAGTGAGCGGAGTACATGAAATGTTACATTCTGTCAAAATGAGTCCGAGACGAGAAAGATTCTTTGAATTGACAAATATAGGGAGGGGTAATGTCTTATTCTCTTATTTTCCTAAATCAGCACGAACAAGGACGGAAAAATATTTCCGTGTTATTACGTGTAAGTTAGGAATTTATACCTTAATTAAAAGGTTTGCCAAGGCGACAATAAAGAATATCAAACGAGTATAACATAATCCCGATTGTTTGTTTCAAGTCTTGGAAACCTGTAAGACTTGCAACAAAAGTAAACGTCTTATTTTCCGCCTTGACACCGGCAAATAAAAATATTACCTTTGCAGCATCAACTTAAAACAGAAAAGTTATGCCGAAAGAATAGGTTAATTATCAGGAAGTCTACGATCTGTATCAGCTGTGCAGTGAGACTAAGGATCTGAAGAAGTTCTGCTCCGAGTATGGTGTTAACTATGACAAGTTTATGAACTGAAACTGGAACTTGCATTTAAAGTCCAGAAGCTAACTCCCGATCAGATTAAAGTGCGACGGGAGCGACGGTCCAAGACAATAGTCAGCAAAGAAACCTATGACAAGCGGCAATTGCTGCCCTGTTATATCAAAATATAGGTTAAACTTGGAAAATCATTTTTTTGCGTAATCCACATAATCGGCTGAAAAACAGCCGGGAGATTTGGTGTGGCGGAAAATAAGACGTTTACATACTGCCTGACAGCTTCGGTTGATTTTTAAGAAAATAGATTAAAACCACTTTTTTAGTATTAAACATTAACTATAAGTTTCTTTCACAGCATAGTGAAGAATATTGTTGTGGAAGTAAAAAAATAACTATGAATATAATTAATACAGCCATCGACGGTGTGGTGATTATTGAACCACGACTTTTCCGCGACGCTCGCGGTTATTTTTTCGAGTCCTGGAACCAGAATGAATTCAATGAAAAGGTTCAGCCTATTAAATTCTGTCAGGACAATGAGAGTATGTCTTCTTATGGAGTGATGCGTGGACTTCATTTCCAGCGTCCGCCGTACACCCAGAGTAAGATTGTCCGCTGCGTGCGTGGTCGAGTGCTTGATGTTGCGGTGGACATACGTAAGGGCTCGCCAAGCTATGGTCAGCATGTGGCAGTTGAGCTGACGGAGGACAATCATCGCCAGTTCTTTATCCCACGTGGTTTTGCTCACGGATTCGCTGTACTCTCTGAAACAGCTGTGTTCCAGTACAAGTGCGACAATTTCTATCACCCGGAAGCAGATGGAGGTATCAGTATCCTCGACGACAGTCTTAACATCGACTGGCGCATCCCGACTGAGCATGCGAATCTTTCTGATAAGGACACTAAGCATCCGTTGCTAAAGGATTTTGACACTCCATTCGATATAAATGTCGATCTATATAAATAATATATTTCACCATGAATATTTTAGTAACAGGTGCCAACGGACAGTTGGGCAATGAGATGCGTATTGTGTCTAAGAACACAAATGATAACTACATTTTTACGGATGTCAATGAAGTAGAAGGGCTTGAAATAACTTACCTGGATATCACCGATATTGATGCTATCCGTAAGATAGTGAAAGACCATGCTATCAATGCTATCGTGAACTGTGCGGCATGGACAAATGTGGATGCTTGTGAGAATGATGATAAATTGGCAGCATTAGCTGAAAAACTGAATGCAGATGCTCCTGAGAATTTGGCTAAAGTCATGAAAGAAGTTGATGGATGGCTGATTCAGATTTCTACTGACTATGTCTTCGGTAAAGAGCCCTATAATGTTCCTTGTGGTCCTGATCAAAAGGGTACTCCTACTGGCGTATATGGTAAGACTAAGCTCCATGGCGAGCAGAAGATTATTGCTGCAGGTTGCAAGTATGTCATTATTCGTACTGCATGGTTATATTCAGAATTTGGTAAGAACTTTTGCAAGACGATGTTGAATTTGACAGCAACCAAGCCTGCATTGAAGGTTGTCTTTGACCAGTGTGGTACTCCTACATACGCTTTAGATTTAGCTAATGCTATCATTACAATCTTACAAAAGCCACAGATAGGAATTTTCCATTTCAGCAATGAGGGTGTTTGCTCCTGGTATGACTTTACACAGATGATTGCTAAGATTGCAGGTCATACAGCTTGTGATATTCAGCCATGCTATAGTTCTGAATATCCATCACCTGTAACTCGACCATCTTATTCGGTCCTTGACAAACGTACTATCAAAGAAACATTCGGAGTAAAAGTTCCTTATTGGGTGGATTCTCTCGAAAAGTGTATTGCTAATTTGAATAATAAATAAAATATATAGCCATGAAAGGTTTAGTATTAGCCGGTGGTAGTGGTACACGCCTCTACCCAATTACCAAAGGTGTAAGTAAACAGCTTATCCCTATATTCGACAAACCAATGATATATTATCCAATATCAGTATTGATGTTGGCTGGTATTCGTGAAATCTTAATCATCTCTACACCATTTGACCTTCCTGGTTTCAAGAGATTGCTTGGTGATGGTAGTGATTATGGTTGTAAGTTTGAATATGCCGAGCAACCTTCACCTGATGGTTTAGCACAGGCTTTTACCATTGGTGAGGAATTCATTGGTAATGATAGTGTTTGTCTCGTACTTGGTGATAACATCTTCTTTGGTTCCGGTTTTAGCAAAATGTTAGCAGATGCTGTTAAAACTGCTGAAGAAGAAAATAAGGCCACCGTATTCGGTTATTGGGTAAATGATCCTGAGCGTTATGGTGTAGCAGAATTTGATAAGGACGGCAACTGCTTAAGTATCGAAGAAAAGCCAGAGCATCCAAAGAGCAATTATGCTGTTGTTGGTTTGTATTTCTATCCAAATAAAGTAGTTGATGTGGCCAAGACGATTCAGCCGTCTGCGCGTGGTGAATATGAAATTACGACCGTGAACCAGCGATTCCTGGAAGATGGTGAACTAAAAGTTCAATCGTTAGGTCGTGGTTTTGCTTGGTTGGATACTGGTACACATGATTCGCTTTCTGAAGCTTCAACTTTTATCGAAGTTATTGAGAAGCGTCAGGGATTAAAGGTCGCTTGTTTGGAGGGTATTGCCTACCGCAAAGGTTGGATAAACGATGCGAAATTGGAAGCAGTTGCTAAACCTATGCTCAAGAACCAGTATGGTCAATACTTAATGTCTCTATTGAATGCCAAGAAGGAAGATTTAAAAATAAACATAGAATACTAAGAAATTCAAGATTATATGGAATTCAAAAGAAATATAGTCATCACAGGTGGCGCAGGGTTTATCGGTAGCCATGTAGTCCGCCTGTTCGTCAATAAATATCCCGAATATAAGATTATCAATCTTGACAAACTGACTTATGCTGGTAACTTGGCTAATTTGAAAGATGTAGAAGATAAGCCAAACTATAATTTTGTCAAAATGGATATCTGCGACTTTGATGCTTTCTACAAGTTGATGCAAGATGAAAAGATTGATGGTATTATCCACCTTGCAGCTGAGAGTCATGTAGACCGAAGTATCAAGGATCCGTTTACTTTCGCTCGTACTAATGTGATGGGTACCCTGACTTTACTTCAGGCTGCTAAACTTTATTGGGAAAGTCTGCCTACACCATATATGTTTTCTCCCTCACAGGGAGGAGAGTTAGAGAGGGTTCTTTTCTATCATATCTCAACCGATGAGGTATATGGTGCACTCGAAATGACGCATCCTGATGGTATAGAGCCACCTTTCACAACAAAGGCTTCTAGTGGTAAGCATCATTTAGCATACGGAGAAAAGTTCTTTACTGAGGATTTGAAATATATGCCTCATTCTCCATATTCTGCAAGTAAGGCAAGTTCTGACCATTTCGTTAGAGCTTTCCATGATACATACGGTATGCCAACTATCGTGACCAACTGCAGCAATAACTATGGTCCATACCAGTTCCCAGAAAAATTGATTCCACTATTCATCAATAACATTCGTCATCGTAAGCCATTGCCTGTATATGGTAAGGGGGAGAATGTTCGTGACTGGTTATATGTAGAGGATCATGCCCGTGCTATCGATATGATATTCCACAAAGGTAAAATTGCAGACACCTATAATATCGGAGGCTTCAATGAGTGGAAGAATATCGATATTATCAAGGTGGTAATCAATACTGTAGATCGATTGCTCGGACGTCGGGAAGGTGAAGATTTGAATTTGATTACCTATGTAACCGATAGAGCAGGTCATGATCTCCGCTATGCCATTGACTCATCTAAACTCCAGAAGGAGCTCGGATGGGAACCAAGTTTGCAGTTCGAAGAAGGTATCGAAAAAACGGTGAAGTGGTACCTTGAAAATCAAGAGTGGATGGATCATATTACTTCTGGCGAGTATGAGAAGTATTATGAGAATATGTATAAGAATAGATAAGACAAAAAGGTATAAGCAGGTACACAGGTGGAACGGAAGTTTATGGTTCGATACCATTACCTGCTACAAAAACAGTTCTATTTTCCCTCTTAACAAGTACTCTAATATACTAACTTTGTGGCATCAACTTTAAAACAGCAAGAAAAAGTCTATTATCAGGAAGTCTACGATCTGTATCAGCTGTGCAGTTAGACTAAGGATCTGAAGGAGTTCTGCTCCGAGTATGGTGTCAACTATGAAAGTCACTTGAAAATACAGCCTTCGTCTTTTCGCTTACGGAGAGTTGCAGGCTCAACGGCATCAATCCAGAGACATACCTTGAGAAGCTCTTCAAGTGCATAGTCAGCAAAGAAGCCTATGACAAGCGGCAATTACTGCCCTGTTATATCCAAATATAGGTAAAACTTGGAAAATCATTTTTTTGCGTAATCCACATAACCGGCTGAAAAACAGCCGGGAGATGTGGTGTGGCGGAAAATAAGACGTTTACGTAGGGAAGTACCTTTGGAAATTTTCCTGGCAAATAATATCTAGCATAGAATGATTTCAAATATTACTATATCAAATATAAAAGGCTTTGGTACAACAGACAATAGCTTAGATTTAGAATTGAATCCTAAAAGAATTAATATTGTCGTTGCACCTAATGGCTTTGGTAAATCATCATTAGCTACTGCTATTAAGAGTATCAATAACAATAATAGAAGGCTCGATGTAGAATTAAATAATAAATACAAGAAGGAAGATGCACTTAATTCTTTTGTGTCCATTGTAGTTGATGGTGTTAAGTATGAATCAGACAAAAACAAAAATGAAATCACAAGAGTATTAAACTGTATTGTCATTAATAGCAGGACTATAGCCGCTGTTTCAACTAAGCGTTTTGGTACATATACCAAGTCTCAAGGCTACGTTGATATTGAAGATATTGAAGTGGCAAAAGTACCTAATAAGCCAACTTTTAAATATAAAGTTTCTGATTTACAAAGAGCCTTTGGAAAAAATGGTAATAAAGTTATTAAAGACATTAGCCATTTGTTTTCAAATAACAAGTTTATGTCAGTATTACCTCAAATATTTCCTGTTTGCAAAAAATTTGAGGCTAAAATGAGATCCTCACTTACTGAAGAAGTCATAAAAAAGATATCAAGCATGAATGGTGATATAGCTAAACAAGTTGATGATTCATTATTCATCAACATAGAAAAAGAGTCTAGTTATCAAGTTTTCTTATCTATTCTTGGACATTACATGACGGTTGATGATAAGCTTAATGACTTTCAAGTTTTCTTTCAGCTTAATAAGATTTATCAAAATCATAAAAAAGATTTGTCCGATTTGGCTCATTGGGCAAAATATCAGAATTACAAAACAAATATAGCTGACAGCATCCGAAGATTCAATACGTCAAATTGGGCACAAGCTGAAATGCACGAAACTAAAGGTAAACTGGTTATTAAATTTCCTAAGGCAGATGAGCTGTCAAATGGTCAAAGGGATATATTGACATTCATAACCCAACTTATTATTGCAAACTCACAGCTTAGTAATACTAAAAAGAACTTTGTGATAATCGATGAGGTATTTGATTATATGGATGATGCTACACAAATTGCTGCTCAATATTACCTTTCGAAGATGTTGGACATAGAAAAAGGTAACATCTATTTAGTTATGCTAACCCATTTAGATCCGAAAAATTTCAGGAGTTATATTTTCAATAAGAAAAAAATTAATATACAATATCTTTCTAAATCCAATATTTCTATATCGGATTCAATGAGAGCTTTTATTACATTTCGTAATGATAAGAATACAAACAAGGATTTAAAGGACAAACTATCACGTTATTTCTTCCACTATCATCCTTGTTCTAATATAGACCTTACAAATGAGTGTATTCCAAATGTCAATAATTTAAAGAAGGCGTGGTTTAGACTTGAAACCTTTAAATCCTATATTATTGGTGAACTCAACAAGTATTTAAAGGAAGAAGAAGATTATGATCCTTATGCTGTCTGTTTTGCACTACGCTATGGTATAGAAAAGCAAGTATACTTCTCTTTATCCAAAGAAGATGAAAAACAGAAATTTATTGAAACTTTTGGTACAGAAAATAAACTTAATTATGCAGAGAACCATAATGCCCGGCATTCAGATTCTTTTCATATCCTTGCTGCTATCTATAATGATGCCGAGCATAGTACAGATTATACCAAAGATAAAAGATGTATCTTCAAATTGCAAAACAAGGTCATCAGGGATATAATCAAAACTATTTTCAATTATCACGGCACTGATATAAATATTGATGTCATAAAATGACAGTCATCAAATATAATCATAAATTTTGTAGACATCATATAAGTAATAAATAATGAATAACAATCCACTTATAAGTATTATAGTTCAAATAACAATGTTGAGAAATATCTTCGACGCTGTGTGGATAGTATTTTAAACTAGAGCTATCACAATCTTGAAATGTGGCTCGTAGATGACGGTTCACCAGACGGCTGTCCGGCAATATGTGACGAATATGTAGGGAAAAATAAGTTGAGGAATCACACATAAGGATTTCTATTGTTTGCTTCATAATTTTATAATTAACAACAATGAAAATTACTCATATACTTGAGTGCGCCGGCGGTGTCGAGCGGTATCTTGAGATGCTTGCGCCAAGACTGAAGAAGGAATTGAGCAGTCGATCGTTTGCTCTCATTCTGTTAATCTCGACAAACTGAAAGACAGTGCTGATGCCTGTTATGTCACAGATATGCGGCAGACGTTCAATCCTCATGGGTAGGCATTCAACATGCGTAGTGCATCGGCTCATAAGTTGATGGCTTTTAGAATAATGGAACGGATTCTGGCGCATGTGACTGACAGAATTGTGTGCATATCTGAGGCGGAACGTGAGTCGGCTATATATAATAATGTGGCACCGGAGGATAAACTTGCATTGATACCGAATGGGATAGATATAGATACTATAAGAACAGCAATTCCTGTAAAGCGATCCGAGCTGGATATTGCTGGGGATGCTTTCGTTGTCGGCATGGTAGGCAGATTGTCAGCCCAGAAAGCCCCAGACGTTTTCATTAGAGCTGCGAAGATGATCCATAAGAAGATACCTAACTCAGCATTCATTATTGTCGGGGATGGCGAGCAGCGAGAGGAAATCGAAGAATATGCACGGGTACACGGATTAAATCTTGTAGTGACAGGATGGACAGACAAGCCTTATAGCTATCTTAAAGACTTTGATGTAGCTATGCTCCTATCCCGTTGGGAGGGTTTTGGGCTGGCTATTGTCGAGTATATGGCAGCGGAGAAGAATGTAGTAGCAGCCAGGACTGATGCAATACCAAGTCTCGTGGATGACGGTGTTGACGGATTCTTAGTTGACGTTGACAACGCTGAACAAGCTACTGACAATACGCATCCAACAGAGGCAATAGATATGAGAAAGAAAGCCTTACAGAAGGTTATGATGAAATATGATATCAATCGCGTAGTAAATCAACATATAGACATGTTTAATAAACTAATCCCAATGAGGGGGGCAAAACAAAATAAGGCTCTAATTCTTACACCTGCCTTCCTCGATAATAAAAAAAGGAGGGCAGCATGAAGATACTTCATGTAGGCCAGATGATTGGAGGGTTGGATATTTATATAAGAAATTCCATCGTCTACAACAAAGAAGATAATGACTACATAATTGTCTGTGGTGACGAGGATAAGCATAATCCCGTAATGAGAGGTAGTAAGGTTGTTCGGGAATATCACATCTCTCTTTATCGTAGCCTCAATCTCTTCAAGGATTTGAAAGCTCTTTTGCAAACTGTTAAGATCATCAAGAAGGAGAAGCCTAATGTTATCCACTGTCATAGTGCCAAAGGAGGCGTAATCGGTAGAACTGCAGGTTGGCTTACACATACCCCAACATGCTATACCCCCCATGCCTTCTCGTACCTTTGTACACCCTCGAACTTGAAAAGGAAAATATATCTTGTCATTGAGAAACTGACCAAATTCAAGACGTTCGTGCTTGCTTGCTCTGAATCGGAACAGCAAATGGCAAAGAAGGAAGTGGGGTATGATGAGAAGCATGCGCTGGTTTGGCACAATGCCGTCCCCGACGCATCATTGGAACAAGGCAAGCAGGTTGATCTAGGTTTTCCTTATGCGTGTTACATTGGCAGACCCAGCTATCAAAAGAACGTATTATTCTTATTGGACGTTATCAAGGAAGCCAAGGACAGAGGATGCCGCTTGAAGTTTATACTGTTAGGCGTAGGATATCATTCACCTGAATTGGTCGAAGTAAAACATAAGATACAAGAGTTGCACATAGCAGACAATATCATGCTAATGCCGTGGGTTAGTCATGCCGACTGCATGGAATATGTCAGGAAGTCCTCGTTTTACTTGTCGACGGCGATTTATGAAGGCTTACCATTGGCTGTCATTGAGGCTATGTCAGTTGGAAAGACCATTGTTGCAAGCAATGTCGTAGGAAATAAGGATTGTGTGAAGAATGGCGTCAATGGTTATCTGCTGCCAATGAACGTTAGCGATTTCGCTGACAAAATTGTGGAACTTGCACAAAATGATGAACTTCGAAACAAGATGGGCAAGAAATCGCGCGAGTTGTTCATCGACGAGTTCTATATCGAGAATAGAATACATTTGTTACAAGAAAAGTATGAGGAGATCATTTCTCAGTGAGTACATTATTTTCTTACGTTGGTGCCTGCATCCAACTGGTAATATTCCAGCCTGTACCTCAACTATCAATTGGCAAGAGCTCTTAGCTTTTGCCAAGAAGCAGACCATCGTCGGTATCTACTGGCAGGGGATTCAGAGGCTTGGAGATATCCCCAATAAACCTTCTGAGGACGATGTTTTGGACTGGATGGGAGCTTATACGAAGATTGTCCGGCGGAATGTAAATACTGGCAGGGGATTCAGAGGCTTGGAGATATCCCCAATAAACCTTCTGAGGACGATGTTTTGGACTGGATGGGAGCTTATACGAAGATTGTCCGGCGGAATGTAAAAACTGACGATGCTGTTGCTAAGCTGACAAAGATCACGCGCGACAACGGCATCGCCTTTTTTGTTTTTAAGGGACAGGTGATTGCGTCTTATTACCCTTCACCTGAAATACGGACGAGCGGGGATGTGGACTTCTACGTTTTCAAGAAGGATTGGGCACGGGCTAAATCCTTATTGGAAAAGGATGTCACGATGACTGACGACCACTCCGGCCAGCACTGGGAGTTTAGCAAGGATGGCATTCCCTTCGAGATGCACTATCATACGGCCGTGTTCGCAAGTGGCAGCAGACAATGTTATTGGGATGAGCTCATAGACAGCTATTTCGATGATATACTTGACCATGTGGAGATAGATGGTGTTGGGGTGCCAACACTGCCTCCAACGCTCAATGCCATCTATCTGTTTGTTCATATCTACCACCACTTCCTGAAAGAAGGCATAGCCTTGCGACAGTTTATCGACTGGATGATGTTCTTCGAGGCCAAACACAAAGAGATCGTGTTGCCAGAGTTGACGGCTAAACTTGACAAACTTGGTTTGTTGAGCGCATTCAAGGTTTTCGGAGCTGTGCTGACAGAAGTGCTTGGTATGGATGCGGCTTGCCTTCCGTATTCACTGACTGAATCTGATAAGCGCTATGTGGATAAGATCATGACTATCTTCCTGAGATATGGTAACTTTGGCAAGTATGGCCGTAAGGAGCAGCTAGGAGGATGGAAGCATTCCGTAAAGACAGGGATGAGGGCGGTGCGCCATATCACCCAGTTCTTTTGGCTGTCCCCGGCAGAGAACCTGCTGTGGATACCTAAGCTAATTTGTAGATCATTAATGAAGAACACTATACATTCTAATTGACTAGCAGATTATAGAATGAAATTTTGTTAGATATATAAATAATTAAAAAATGACAGAAAGAAAAATTGCCCTAATCACGGGTATTACGGGACAGGACGGCAGTTATCTTGCAGAACTGCTGTTGAGTAAGGGGTATGACGTGCACGGAATTATCCGGCGGTCATCGGTGGACTTTCGTCCAAGGATAGCACACCTTGAAGGTCATCCACACTTCCATCTTCACTTTGGTGACTTAGGAGATAGTATGAGCCTTGTGAAGATTGTAGATATGGTTCGCCCTACAGAAATCTATAACTTGGCGGCACAGAGCCACGTACAGGTTTCTTTTGATAGCCCAGAATTTACAGCAGATGTTGACGCAACAGGTGTACTTCGCGTTTTGGAGGCAGTTCGTGCCAATCATTTAGAGCAGACATGCCGTATCTATCAGGCTTCTACCTCAGAGCTTTACGGTAAGGTAGAGGAGGTTCCTCAGAATGAGAATACTCCATTCCACCCATACTCACCTTATGCTGTGGCTAAGCTTTATGGTTTCTGGATCGTGAAGGAGTATCGCGAGGCTTATAATATGTTCTGTTGTTCAGGTATTCTGTTCAACCACGAGTCAGAACGCCGTGGTGAAACATTCGTAACTCGTAAGATCACCCTTGCAGCAGCTCGTATTGCTCAGGGCTTGCAGGATAAACTCTATCTCGGTAACCTTGATTCTCTTCGCGATTGGGGTTATGCCAAGGATTATGTAGAGTGTATGTGGCTTATCCTCCAGAATGATAAACCGGAAGATTTCGTGATTGCAACAGGTGTACAGCATACTGTTCGTGAATTTGCCCAGGCTGCATTCCAGGCTGCAGGTATTACCTTGAAGTGGGAAGGTAAAAACGAGAACGAAAAGGGTATCTGTGCTGAAGGTCCAGAAGATTTGAAGGGTAAGGTACTCGTTGAGGTATCTAAAGACTTCTATCGTCCAACTGACGTTGTCAATTTGTGGGGCGACCCAACTAAGGCTAAGGCAAAACTTGGTTGGAATCCTAATACTACATCTTTTGAAGAATTGGTTAAAATAATGGTTGACCATGATATGGCTAAAGTTGCTTCAGAAGGTGCTGCAGCAAAGGTACGTATGAACCTTGCTGAATACCTGGAGAAGGGAATTGTTAAATAAGACCCACCTCGTTCCTCCCTGCAGGGAGGATGTACAATCCTGCTATATTCCTGTCAACACTATTATTACAGGGATATGGTTGATATTTAAAGATTATGAGTTTAGATAAGAATTCTAAAATATTTGTAGCGGGACACCACGGACTTGTGGGGTCTGCTATTTGGAATAACCTCAAGTCTAGAGGTTATCATAACCTGATTGGTAAATCTCATAAAGAATTGGATTTAACCAATCAGGAAGCAGTAAAGAAGTTCTTTGATGAAGAACAGCCTGATGCTGTCGTGCTGGCGGCAGCCTTCGTTGGCGGTATCATGGCGAATTCGCTCTATCGCGCTGACTTCATCATGCAGAATATGAAGATGCAGTGTAATGTTATCGAACAGGCGTATCTTCATGGCGTGAAGAAGCTGTTATTCTTAGGTAGCACTTGTATCTATCCGAAGAATGCGCCACAGCCAATGCCTGAGGATTGCCTCCTGACATCACCATTGGAGTATACCAATGAGGAATATGCCATCGCGAAGATTGCCGGACTGAAGATGTGCGAAAGCTACAATCTGCAGTATGGTACCAACTATATCGCTGTGATGCCAACCAACCTCTATGGTCCGAACGATAATTTCCACCTGGAGAATAGCCACGTTTTGCCAGCGATGATGCGTAAGATTTACCTGGCCAAACTTATCCACGATCACAACTGGGAGGCTATTGCGAAAGATATGAACAAGCGTCCTATCAATCCACCATCAAAACTCGCTGAACAGATTGGTGAAAAGAATGTGGATGGCAACGAGCCTCAAGAAAGAATTTTGAAGGCCCTGGCTTTCTATGGTATCGAGGATAATAAGGTAACGCTTTGGGGCGATGGCTCTCCATTGCGCGAATTCCTCTGGTCTGAGGATATGGCCGATGCCTCTGTACACGTCCTCCTGAACGTCGATTTCAAGGATATCATTGGCATCGAGAAATATTCATCTGTACATTATGGTGTAAAGACCGATGGTGTTGTGGATCGTAACAACTCTGAAGGTCGTGGTGGTGCCATCCCAAGTTTGGGCGAAATTCGTAACTGCCACATCAACGTGGGTACAGGCAAGGAATTACACATCAAGGAGCTCGCAGAGCTCGTGGTGAAGAGCGTAGGCTTCGAAGGCGAACTCTGTTGGGATGATACCAAACCAAATGGTACCCCTCGTAAACTCATTGATGTGAGCAAACTACATTCACTCGGTTGGACTCATAAAGTCGAAATCGAGGATGGTGTAGAGAAATTATACCAATGGTATAGATCAACTATAGATTAAAATAGAAAATTATATAATATGAGCAAGCAAAATATTGCCCTGATTACAGGTGTTACAGGTCAGGATGGTTCTTACCTGTCAGAGTTATTGTTAGAGAAAGGTTATGATGTACACGGAATCATTCGCCGTTCATCTGTAGATTATCGTGAGCGCATCGCACATCTTGAAGGTCATCCACATTTCCACCTTCACTTTGGTGATTTGGGAGATAGTATGAGCCTTGTGAAGATTGTAGATATGGTTCGTCCAACAGAAATCTATAACTTGGCTGCACAAAGTCATGTACAAGTATCTTTTGATAGCCCAGAATTTACAGCTGATGTTGATGCAACAGGTGTACTCCGTGTACTTGAGGCTGTTCGTGCCAACCACTTGGAGCAGACTTGTCGCATTTACCAGGCTTCTACTTCAGAGCTTTATGGTAAAGTAGAAGAAGTTCCACAGAATGAGAATACACCATTCCACCCATACAGCCCTTATGCTGTAGCTAAGCTCTATGGTTTCTGGATTATTAAGGAATATCGTGAGGCTTATAATATGTTCTGCTGTTCAGGTATCCTATTCAATCATGAGTCAGAGCGTCGTGGTGAGACTTTCGTAACTCGTAAGATTACGTTGGCTGCTGCTCGTATTGCTCAGGGACTACAGGATAAGCTCTATCTTGGTAATCTTGACTCTCTCCGTGACTGGGGTTATGCTAAGGATTACGTAGAGTGTATGTGGCTCATCCTTCAGAATGACAAACCTGAAGATTTCGTTATTGCAACAGGTGTTCAGCATACTGTTCGTGAATTTGCTCAGGCTGCATTCCAGGCTGCAGGTATTACTTTGAAGTGGGAAGGCAAGAATGAGAACGAAAAGGGTATTTGTGCTGAAGGACCAGAAGAATTGAAGGGGAAGGTACTCGTAGAGGTATCTAAAGACTTCTATCGTCCAACAGATGTAGTCAACTTGTGGGGTGATCCTACTAAGGCTAAAGCAAAACTTGGTTGGAACCCTAATACTACTTCTTTTGAGGAATTAGTTAAAATCATGGTAGATCATGATATGGCTAAATTTGCTTCAGAAGGTGCAGCTGCAAAGGTACGTATGAACCTTGCTGAATACTTGGAAAAAGGTATCGTTAAGTAAGACCCACCTCGTTCCTCCCTGCAGGGAGGATATACAATCCTGCTATATTCCTGTCAACGCTATTATTACAGGGATATGGTTGATATTTAAAGATTATGAGTTTAGATAAGAATTCTAAAATATTTGTAGCGGGACACCACGGACTTGTGGGGTCTGCTATTTGGAATAACCTCAAGGCTAGAGGTTATAACAATTTGATTGGTAAATCTCATAAAGAATTGGATTTGACTAATCAGGCTGCTGTTACTAAATTCTTTGATGAAGAAAGACCTGATGCGGTAGTTTTGGCTGCAGCCTTCGTTGGCGGTATCATGGCGAATTCGCTCTATCGCGCTGACTTCATCATGCAGAATATGAAGATGCAATGTAATGTTATCGAACAGGCGTATCTTCATGGCGTAAAGAAGTTACTTTTCCTCGGTAGTACCTGTATCTATCCGAAGAATGCTCCACAGCCAATGAAAGAAGATTGTCTGCTTACTTCTCCATTGGAATATACGAATGAGGAATATGCGATAGCTAAGATAGCCGGACTGAAGATGTGCGAAAGCTATAATCTGCAATACGGTACCAATTATATCGCTGTGATGCCAACCAACCTTTATGGTCCGAATGATAACTTCCATCTCGAGAACAGTCATGTATTGCCTGCGATGATGCGTAAGATTTATCTCGCAAAGTTGATTCACGATGATAATTGGGATGCTATCGCAAAAGATATGAATAAGCGCCCTATTAATCCTCCTTCTAAACTTGCTGAGGCTATCGGCAAGAAAAACGTGGATGGCAACGAACCTAAGGAGCGTATCCTTCAGGCTTTGGCTTTCTATGGCATCGAAAATAATAAGGTAACCCTTTGGGGCGACGGAAGTCCATTGCGAGAGTTTCTTTGGTCAGAAGATATGGCCGATGCTTCCGTTCATGTACTCTTGAATGTCGATTTCAAGGATATCATTGGTATCGAGAAATATTCAAGTGTACATTATGGTGTAAAGACCGATGGAGCCGTAGACCGTAACAATTCAGAAGGTCGTGGTGGTGCTATCCCATCGCTTGGTGAGATTCGTAACTGTCATATCAATGTAGGTACAGGCAAGGAATTACATATTAAGGAGCTTGCAGAATTAGTCGTTAAGACCGTAGGCTTTGAAGGCGAACTCTGCTGGGATGCTACCAAACCAAATGGAACCCCACGTAAACTCATTGATGTGAGCAAACTACATTCACTCGGATGGACTCATAAAGTTGAAATCGAGGATGGTGTAGAGAAATTATACCAATGGTATAGAAGTACTATCGACTAAAATAAAGGTACAAGCAGGTACACAGGTGGAACGGAAGTTCATGGTTCGATACCATTACCTGCTACAAAGTATCAATGTTATCATCTATGAGCCAACACTGGAGGATGGCTCTTTATTCTTTGGCAGCAAGGTGGTGAATAACTTAGAAGAGTTTAAGGCACAAAGTAATGCTATTATCGCTAACCGATATGATGCTTGCTTGGATGATACAAAAGAAAAGGTGTATACCATGGACTTGTTTCATGAAAACTAGAAAAGTTATGACGGCACTATGATGTCATTGGTCTGCCTGTATAGGAGCAACCAGATTTCTTTCGAGCAGTTTTCGAGACTCTCTGAGTCTGAAATTCTGAACATTCTAGATAAGTCCAAAGACCTTCCTATCAGCAAACTGTACTTATTTGCCCTTATGGATTTATAAAGATAAGCTGTCGTAGGCAGTTAAAAATGATGAAGCGAGGATATTGAATCTTGTAATATGCTTGCTATTTAATACCGTGATTTTGCAATTTCCAGACTAAAGAAAATAAGATGAATACTGTTCAGAAACAATATATAGCAGAATGGCATGATAATTTTGTTAATTACACTGCAAGGATTTGCTCTTTTGTTGATTCGATGAAACTACTGCCAGAGGCTACTGATCCCGACAAACAAGCTATTGAGCTATTCAAATATTTACTGCATAGTAAGGACGTTGCTGATGTAGAGAAAGATTTGTCTGATGGCATAATAAAGAAAAGTACATTAGATAAAATAGAAAAACTTGATAAAGATATGGTCAATTTTGCTATTGAGCATATTTCAGCTTCCCCAGTTTTCAAGGATATTCTAAAACGAATATCTTATCATCAGATAGAGTTCAGTAAACAAGTGTGTGCTGAAAGACTGAATGAACTACAGATACCATTCGAAGAATAAATCATACGAGAATATTTTGTATAGATGTTGACGATAATATTGGACATATTTCTCTAACAACAATAAATGCATTAAGTTCTCTACAATATATCATACCTTCGTAAAAACCTGTAATCTTGCAGGAGTCTCTGTACATGGGGCTCCTCAAGAAGTTCTTTAATGAAGTACGCACAGGAAGAGCTAATTATGAAAAATTATTGCTAGATCAAGTATATAAAAATGGGGAAAATTCGTTATGTAAAAGGAAATATTCTAATTAATACAACAGAGTTTAAATATCATGCTGATGATGGTTGTTTGTGGGTTATTCCTGATGGTGCAGAGATTATTCAACCCAATAGAATTGTAGATGGAGTTCCATGTTATGTTATAGATGATAATAATACAATATCTATCTTTGACTCATTAAGGGCAACTGGAGGCTTCACAGCTTTAGATAATGGATCTTATTATTTTAATTCTTCCTATCAAGAAGTGTATGAAAGTTATTTGCAAAATAAAAAGGAGATAGAAGATTTTCTAAATAATAATGCTTCTAATTCATTTGCTTATAAACTGCTTTTTATGAACATTATGACCTTATTAGATTCTTTTGTGTGTGAAATATTTATATCTAGACTTACATCTGATGAAGGGTTATTTAATACCATTTTCGACGAAGTTTATAAAACAAAAGACTATAAAAAAATAGTAAAAGAATGTGGTCCAAATAAGGAAAGGTGTTTAGTCTATTATGAAATGAGTCAATCATATATAAGTAAATATAAAATTAATTCTATTTTTACGAACCATTTCAATTCTAAAGATATTATTTCAAAAAAATCACCTATTGTTAAATTGATAAAACTTCGACATGATGTTGCACATAATAATGCACGAGAAAGAAATGGAAAGGTGCATATCTTTACTAAGAGTGAAGTACAAAATACATTGAAAGAGGTCGATAGTCTAGTAGGAAAAATCATGACTATTGTAAATTCATATAAATAAGATTAAAGGAAAAATACTATAGAAAGGTGTGATGTATTGCAGTCAAAAATGAGCTGACTGAGACCTTGAAAAATAATATTACGAATCAGAAAGACCAGATACAGAATGGGCGCAATCATCTCTATAGCAAAAATGCTGAACGGTAAGGTGGATGTGCTATATTATGGTACGTAATATCGAACGTTTACCAGCCTTTTTACTATCTTGTAATATCATGTATGAGATGCTTCCCACTATCCTGGGTGCATTGCCATTTAAGAGCCGAGAAAGATGTTCGTAAACTTGCCGCCATCGCTCTCCTATCCGCTGATTATGCTGATGACATGTCTGAAAACTAGGAAAATGAGTTACTTGATGATGCCGAAGCTTATGAAGATGGTGAAGAGTGAGATGGAAGGCTTAAGGGTATAAAATGACGATTATATTGAGGAAAAGAGGGGGGAAAGTATCGGGGAAGGTTGTTTCTTGGCGGTTTGTGCTCAATTCTATTAATGCTCGTTGCTATTCGATACTTCTGGAAAAAAGGAAGATAGGAAAAGGATGATCCTCTGTAAAAACTCCAAAACGCTCAATCTTTACATATCAAACGTCATATGAGGAATATAGATAATCATTTTGAGAATGAGGTGATGCATAGCGATAGTTCTTATGAACAAATAGTAGTCAAACTGAAGGACAATAACTGGTGCAAAGCTCATAGTGTCCTATTCTCTTACGTTTTAGGGATGGTGATTATGGTCATATTAATAATATATTGTGCTACAATCGGTGCTCAATATTACGTGGAGCAAAGGAAAATGGCACAATTGAAAGCTGATTCTATTGAAAGTATACGTAAAGCTAGATTGGAAAAGGCTGTTAGTGAGATTTCTAATCGGATGGATAGTCTTGATAGTCATTTCAATAGGGAATCTGAAAAGCTATTCAATGTTGTTAAAGGAATAAAAGATAAAAAGAAGTAAAGATTATGCCTTTCGATTTTACAAACTATACATTCAGTGGACTTCTGTCCATTTTAGCATCTCTCTATGGCGTAGGTTATCCGCTGATAGTGCAAAACATTGGGCAAATACATACGCAGTATGACTCTGAACGGTTGTCTAAGCGATTTGTAAAAGAGCCGATATATAGGCTATTCCAGATATTGATGCTGGTTAATATGGTGGCGGCAGTCCTTGCTCCTTTTTTGCTATTGCAGCAAAATTTTAATTTATGTATTATTACCATTCAGGCTATCCTCATCGTCGCTTTGGTCGGTGATAGCATCTTGCTCTTCAGACTTATATTGACTTATCATGAAGGAAGTAAATTGTTTGCACTAGTAAGAGGAGAAAAGATTGATAAGGATAATGTTCTCGATTTGTTGGATCTAGCTATCTATGCTGACAGCCATCATCAATATCGGTTTTATTTCGATTGTATGTCATATGTGTTTGCTTATATTGAAAAGCAACAGGGGGATAAGCCAGATCAGCCATTTAATACGATACTGCCACCTGTATTCTATGACGAAGTAACATCCAAAATCGTGTTGAAGATTAAAGACTTTCTAAAAAGTGACGACGGTCATCATTATATGTATGGTAATAATGATATCGTTTCGGTGATGTATAATCAAAATTCTGCATCCAGATTGAGTTTACAATGTCATCAATGGATGTGGTTACTTCTGAGCGAGGCTGTAGCCAACAATAACCATTCTTGGTTTAGCCAGTACTGGCAGTCTGCTGACAATTATGCTTCAATAAAGTATTATCTTGTAGGATGTGATAGCCCCTTGAATCATGACAGACGTATGTTTATGATGCGTCATGTGATGATAGGAGCTATGCTGATACATCATGGAAGAATCAGATGGTTAAACGAGACTTTCTTCTATACTCACTCAGAACCAGAATACTACGGGCTGATACCCAGTAGGTTTGAAGAAATTATCCTTGTGCTGGAGATGATTGATATGATGTGTAATGATATCGGTTCTAGATATTACTATCAACAAGGATTTTACTTTAAAGACCAGATGGGAGGAGTGAAAGCCAATAAATTTGCTTTCAAAGAGGCATTAAGTTATCTTTCGTTATTGGTTATCAGACTGTGGTCGATGGAAGGTAGAAATTTATTAGGTATGCATGACGTGCTTGCTCTGCCAGCTTCTCCGAATATGCTTAGAGATGAAGAGCGAGAGGCACAGCTAATGGATATGATAAAGGGTGAAGTGAAACGTTGGATGGACAAGCATGTTTTTGATGAAATACCTCGCATGTCTGCCGTTGAATATGATAAGGTTGAAAAGCTATTGGATGATTATAAAAATCAGTGTATTAGTGCCAAACAGGAGAAGGAAAATCATCCAAAAGTAAACTCAAAAAAATTTGAGATGTTTAAGGAAGAAATGATTGAGGGTATGGCCAATGTGGGGAAAAATCTTCCTAGTAAAAATGAATATGAAGGCAGTGTTTCAGAAGAGGTAATAGTAGAAAAAGAAGAGGTATTAAAGACTATAGAGTATTCTGGATATTTGGATATTGGTGTCAACGGTGTGCCTTTAGCGATATGTTCAAATTATAAGTTTGACATTGATAGAGCGTATGTAGGTTTTATAGAGAAACAAAAGTGCTTGGGAGGTTTCTTCGTACCCAGAGCGCAGATTAGAAGTTTGCTTGATGGCATGGGTTATAATGAGCAATATGCAATTATTGTAACTGAGGAATTCGCTGAGTTGAAAGATGCCGAGGTGGTATTGGAGACTATGTACAGACCCATTTACTTTTATGTGGTGAAGAAAGATGAAATACCTTCGATAAGGATGATGGAGATGGATAATGAATCATTGAAGCCTTTATCGGCGGATGGAGTCATATATACTAATATTGATGATTTTCAATTGCATCAAGAACCGCAGTTCATCATGAAACTGAAGACCAAATTAAAATTTTCTAAGCCCAAAGAATTTTCAGGATTTGTGAGATTTGTGGTGGATGATAATTATCTACGTAGAAATGTGAAGGTAAAAGTGGAGAATACATTTACTGAGTTGTTCGGAGAATCTTGATGAACAAACTTGTCGATTAGAGATTATTCGTAGAAATTGGTATTGAAACTTTAACAAGAATAGTAGAACAAAGTTGAGTAAACGCTCTATTTTCCTTCTTGAAAAGGACTCTGATATACTAACTTTTTGGCACCAACATTACAATTTAAAAGTTACGACAAAAGAAAAAGTAAATTATCAGGAAGTGTACGACCTTGACCTTTATAAGTGATGATAACCGAGCTCTTCTAAAAACGAAATAGCATAAAAACCTTAGATCTGAAGCCTTTTAAAATAGAGAGCCGACAACAAACCCATGGCAAATGAGTATATGGTAGCTTTATTACCTTGCTACTATAATAAATATCGCTAATTGTTAGGAGTCCGGTAAGTGGTGTTCAGACCTTATAGGTGAATAATAGAACGTTTACCCATTGCCGATACTAATCAATAGGTGGAATCATAATGAGTATCTTCAAATATCCCCCGAGTATAGAATATGAAGATATGGTAGTGGTAAAACTGTTGTTGATGGTGTTATCCCGGCAGGTTATTATGTTTTCTATCCTGTCAATGAATGTGGTGTAAGGTCTTTCATTAAATGGGCAGAATGGCTAAAACGTCGTATGTAACAGATAACTTTACTGTAAACAAGATATTCATTAATTGTAATTTCTTTTAAGTCTATGATAAATCAATTGAGAATAAAGAATCTTAGAAGCATTAAAGATTCTGGTGATATAATATTAAAGCCGATTAATATTCTATTGGGAGCAAATAGCTCCGGTAAGAGCACATTTCTTAGAAGTTTTCCTCTATTTGCACAATCTGTAGAAAAAGAACTTCGTGGTCCTATAGCATGGTTTGATTCAGCATCAGTTGATTTTGGCGATTATAAGACGGCTCGTAACAAATATGCAGATGAAAATGAAGGAATATCGTTTTCATATGAATTTGAAAATGCAGAAAGTGTAAAATCTAGAAGAAGGTTTATGCTGGAATTAGATTCTGTCAGAGAGATAGAATTCGAAAAAGGACATGTTTCTTTTGAATTAGCGGATGACAATAAGGGAACCTTTGTCAAAGCATTCCAAATAGTTCTTAAAAATATAACTGTCGATATATCTATAAGTGAAAGATCAAGTGCTGCAGAAATTATTATCAATAATCGCAAATATGACGGAGCCGATAAGATACTATTTAATCATAATACTGGTATCGGTATCCTTCCTCGTTTAGTCACGTTGAAATCTGGAGATGAAAGTAGTAGCCTTTCATCCATGATGAATTCGAAAATGCTAACTATTTTAAAAAAACATTCTGATAAAAGACTTCGTAATATTCAGCGTTTGGATAGTATTATAGGCTATGACTTGTTGGATAAAGATGGCTTTTTATTTAGATTAAAGCACGGAGGCGTTAAGTCTCTGACAAAAACGGCAAAGAATTGGACTATTCACTCGACTTCCTTTCTTGAATTGTATGATTGTCTAATTCTCTTAAAGTTAAATGTAATTATAGCTTCTATAAATAGAGAGTTAGCTAAGTTCTACCATCAATGTGATTACGTAGCTCCATTGAGAGCCGATGCCTCTAGATACTATCGCATTCAAGGCTTACAAGTTCAAACAGTTGACCCAAGTGGAAGTAATCTGTTAGAATTTATTGCCTCATTAACTCCTAAGGAAAAACTGAGCTTTGATTCTTTTATAAACGATATTTTGGGCATTACTGCTTCTGCATCTTCTGAATCCGGTATGAAGAGTTTAAGAATAAATACTCCAAATGGTGATTTTAATATAGCAGATGTAGGCTATGGGTATTCTCAGGTTTTGCCCGTTATCACAAAATTGTGGCATACATCATATATTATTAATAATAATGCTCAATATATGTCACGTCTTAGATTTCGCGAATTTGATAAAACCACCCTATTAATGGAACAGCCTGAATTACATTTGCATCCAGCAATGCAAGCAAAAGTAGCAGACACATTAATTAAAATAGCTAAACTTGCGAAAGATAATCAGGACAAAGCTACTTTTATTATTGAAACGCATAGTCAGGCTTTGATAAATAGAATCGGCAGAAGAGTACGTGAGGGTAAGTTATCCCCTGACGATGTTAATGTATTGCTGTTCAGTAAGGATAAAGAGCTGAAAAACACATCAATTAAACAGATAAAATTTACGGAAAACGGTCAACTTCAAGATTGGCCTTATGGTTTTTTTGATCCTGAAGATTAGTACCTTATGCTTTTTTATCTAAAGAATTCACTTATCACTTCTGAGGATGATGTAAGTTTTTCATCAATATATAGGAGTGTCAGATATATTGCTGAACAAGTAGAAGCTAGCAGCCATTTACTAACAGGGGATTTTGAAGTCATTGAACATTTTCGGAAGGTATTCAAAAATGATCCTATTCTAAGCATATTGTTTGATAAGATATATCAGCATTATTCTGAATATATAGTCCCCAATTTTATAACTTTCTATCTTGAGATAGTAAAAGACAATCCACTACAACAGAGAGTTGAAGGTGACAAATTGATTGCTCAAATAGAATATAGTCATTTTTCTACATTGGAGTCTGCTTCTACATCCGTTTTAATGGGGGAAGATTCTAATGATGGAAAATTCTATGAACATGTTATGCAATGGTATATAAAAAAATATGCTAGTAGAGCACATGTTTCATTGAATTTTAGACATGGTGGAGGTGTTAATACTGCACGAGAAATAGGTTCTTATCTTGATCAAGGAGTAATCGTATTGGCCATAATAGATACTGATAAAAAATATCCCAATTGCAGACCCAAAAGAGATGGCACTTATGATAGATGTGTTAAATTGCATAGGACGGAACCTTATTATAAATTATTACCAATTGATGTGCATGAGATAGAGAATCTCATACCTAGAAATTATATCCAAGCATGTCATGATTGGTCAAATCCTTATAGTAATGATACAATCAGAAAGAATAAGATTGATAAACTATATAATGATTCAGAGCATACTTTGCCATATTTTGATTTCAAAAAAGGTTTAATTGTTTGCGATGATATGCGTAATAAGCCTGATTACAAGGAATATGCAAGAGCATGTTATAATGCTGATCCTGAAAAATTAGCACAAGAGCCAGATTTTGATAAATTTCTTGCTAATACACCTAATGATACAGAAATATATCCGCTTTTATTCAGTGGATCAGGTTTGTCAACAAGGACTATAGACCTAATTGAAGATGAAGTAAATTGTCCAGAACCATCTTTGCTGGCTTTTCAAGAAGAAAATTGGAAAAAAATTGGCCAGGAAATGGTTAACTGGGGGATTTGTCGTGGAAAAGAAAGATTATATTAACATGTAATTCTTTCGATAAAAAGTAAGATGAGGTGTGTGCAGAATATGTATGTAATTTAATAGTTTTTTGTTAGGAACAAATATGGAAGAAAAAAAAGATAAACCAAAACAACTTCGTTTAAGGATGTATAATGTAGTTATCCATCCAGCTAAGATGCAATCTGTAGAAGCTTATATTAGTCTCTTTGACAAAATACATACTTTAGCTCGTACATATGATACAGGAACTGATAAACGAACTAAGCTTCGTTCGTATAGCAAGGCTGAGGATGTGATTTTTGGTACTCTTATCAATTATTCAACTCTTGATGGTGAAAATTGGTATGATTCAAGTTCTGACGAAGTTGTAACGCATAGAATTGAACCTAACATTTTTCCTAATGCAAAGGAATGGGATTTTTATTTTTTGCCAGAGAAACATAGAATGGCTGTTGCTGTTAAAAGAGGAGTATCATGGATACAATTTGAAAAATATATGAATAAGGCATTTCTCGATGCAGCAGAATCACTCGGTCTCGATGAAGTGCGATTTACGAATGAAACTTCTCAAGAAGGTATAGATGAAATTTTTTCATTAGAAAGTATAGATTCCATAGAAATAGAAGTTAGTTATTCTAATAATGATACTAATGACATAACTGCAGAGTTTATTGACAGAGAATTGAAAAAATCTAATGTAAATGTTTACAAAACAAAAGCTACTGGTACTAAGCTAAATCCGATATTGCTAGGAAATGCAGGATCATATCTTGGCTCCTTGGTAATGTTATCAAAACATAATGGTTTTACCAAAGCTATCGGTAAGTTTAATAATAGAACTAAGAAAATCAATACAAATAATTATCCTAGCGTTGAAACTGTTAAGGTTACAGAACAGAACAAGTTAAGTATTATAAAAAATCTTATTAGAACTCTATTCTAGAGTATGGAATTTTTTCGATCTATACACATGGGAATTTTGGACATATACCCTGTTAGAAAGTTTTTCAAAGGGTGCATACGACCTTTAATAGCGATCTTAATATCATTTTTCTTTTTTATGCTTAGCGATGCTCCTGATCCAATAAAACTGATTCAGATGATTGGAAATATAATAACTTCGGGATTCCCTAGTATAATAGGTTTTGTATTGACAGGTTATGCTCTGATCATAGGTTTTAGTGGATCAGAATTAATAAGAAAGCTATCCACTTTCAAACCAGGAGGTGGTGAACACTCATACTTTGAAATAGTGAATGCAATATTTGCAGTTGTTCTTTGCATAATAATCACAGATTATATATTAGCTTGTATAACCTGCTACATTATAGAGCTTAAGATACAATGGCCATTTACTTGCTGGAATAGTTATGGCTATAATACAGTGTTTTTTTTCATATTTCTCTTTTTTTTCTATTACTCTATATTTTCACTTATTGATATTGTTCTCAATATTTTTAATATTGGTAAAATTGCTAACGTTCTTGCGGTAAAAGAAAAAACAGAAGTGGTGGAGAATAAGCCGAATATTGTAATTCGAATATTTAGATCTATTTTCTCTTTTTATAAACTTGAAGAGTAAGTTTACTTAGCAATATCGATTGATTCATATCTATGTAAAATGTATCAAAATACCCACTTACCGCCGAGTAATTTTGGATTTTACCTGGCGGTAAGTGGGTATTTTGGAGATATTCCTTTGTTTTGCTCATCATGGATACAAGACGGACAAGGAGGAAACCTTGTTTTATGATTTTGCTGTACAAGGATATGACCTCATGATTAGTTATCAAGATAAGTTTTATTACTTTATGGTAGATGATGATGGTGTGAGGTTATCCGACGATGCGTTTACTGCAAAGATTACCCGATTCGAAAGTGGTAATGACGTGCTTGAACATTTCTTGATTGATGGTAAGCCGCTTATTAAGATGATTGATAAGTTGGATGAGTGCGAGCCAATATAAAAAACGGGAGATATGACTAAGCCAGATAAACAAGAATATTCTAATAAATCAACAAGGAGTAATTTTGCACCATACTTTTATAGTTTGTATGAAGTTTCTTGGGTGCTTAAGCTAGTTATGTATCATTTTTAATATAATAGCGACTAACTTAGTACTTTTTTTGCTATCTTTGCATAAACAAAACAATTATCCCAATGATTCATCTTTTAATTAAAAATATAGGTCCATTATCTAATGCAGATGTACATTTAAAGCGCATTAATGTAATTATTGGTCCACAGTCTCAGGGAAAAAGTACTCTTCTGAAGATTGCGAGTTACTGTTCATGGGTTGAAAAGCGAATAGAACTTACCCAGTCTTCTTCTTATTTCTCTTCTGACGATCATTTCGTAAATGACTTGATAGTTTTTCATAAAATGCAAGGATATCTTCGTAAGGATGCCTACATTTCGTATGAATCGGAGTTTATGAAGTTTTCATATGATTTTAATTCTAATAAATTTGATTTTTCATGGGGTAAAAAACAATGGGAATATCGTCGCCCAAAGATTAGTTACATTCCTTCCGAACGCAACCTTGTAGGTGCAATTCCTAATTGGTTTGAAGTAAGTATGGAACGTAATAATATCCGTAATTTTATGACAGATTGGGAGAATGCACGCAAAAGTTCCATTGCAGATCTTCAAATTCTTAATTTAAGCGTTTCTTATCGTTTTAATCCTGATAAGAAGAAAGATGAGGTAATAGTTGGTAAAGAAGGGTTGCCTATGGATTTTACTAATACTTCAAGTGGTCTTCAGTCGCTTATTCCTCTTTTCGTTTTGCTTAATTATGAATATACTACTCAATATGAATCTGAAAAAGCAAAACGTATAGCTGGCGATTGGGAAGATGTTGATCTCCTTAAAAACATTTATAAAAAATTATTTAAAGAGAAAGGACGTACAATAGGACGAGAAACCTCATTTACAGATGAGAGTGAAAAGTCTAAGATTACAGTCAGATTACCATATAACAAGATTGTTGCTGGTAACTTATTAAAATTTGATGACAAGAAGACAGCAAATGAATTTGATGATATTTATGGCCATTACCTGCTTACAGACCATAATGTTGTATATTTAGAGGAACCTGAAAATAATTTATTTCCACCAACTCAAGCACAAGTGTCAGATTGGTTGATTGAAAAGACTTTGAATGGCCGTAGTAATTCTTTGATGATTGCCACACACAGTCCATATGTATTGAATCATTTTCTAGAAAGAAACATCGATGAGTTCGCCCTTTTCTTTACATTGGAAAAAGGCAAATATGCAGAGGTTTGTACTGCTACAGAGGATGATTTACAGGCCATATACGATGATGGTGTTGATGCATTCTTTAATATTGAAAACTTAAATAACCTGATACAAAAGAAGGATTGATGAAGATTACAAAGCATAAGGATTCTTTAAATAATAAGGATCTTACTAAACTATTTAAAAAGTTGAGAGATGCTAAGGAAATGACGATTCTTCGTGAGACTATTGAATATCTAATTCAAAATCCATATACTGCAGACGAAATAGTTCTGAAGAATTTTTTTTGCAATAATGGGTAAAATAAAATACGGGTCAGGGATATGCCTGACCCGTATTTGCTGTTATCGTCAATCCCAATTAACGATTAGAGATTTAGAAGATAGTATAGACTGCGGCATTAATCCGCCCGATGGCAGCCAAAGTTGGATAGCTCCTTATGCGCAAGAAGCATTTGATAAATATATCGCACCTAGAAAAGATTTGTCTACATATATCATAGAACATAGCTGCTTAGATATAGCCAGTAATAGATGAAGCCTGCTAAATAATTATTTTAGATAGCCTAAGGAATACTTCTTATTCGGATTTTTTTGTTATATTTGCACTAATAGTAGATGAAAAACATAACTTTTCACCACATTCAACTATTTCTAAATAAAATCTGGATTTGGACTATATCTTTGTTAAATCGCAAAAGCGTGGATTTGAAGACTGTGGTAGCATTTACGCACATGTACGAGAGCCTGGAGTTAACCGGAAATATGCTTTAGGTTTCAAGATTAAGCTTACTGAATGGGAGAATATTCGACAACTCAACTATTCTTCCTCGGCTTTTATGTCTAGTATCGGCATCACTTATGGCCAGTTCTCGACGATTCTCTCTCTGATAAAAATAGAATTAGAACAGCATTTCGATGCAAATACGGCTGCTAACAAGATACAAGAAATTAAGATTTCTATTCTTGGTGAAGAGAAGGCGAAAAGCCTGGGTATACATTATCGTAAGCAAACCCTGCTCATGCAGTATATGCAAGAGTATATTGCTGATTTGAAATCGGGTAAGCGACTTAAGCGACATCGGGCTGTACCTGTATCTCAGGGGTATATCGATAATATGCAGGCCACATTAAAGTGTCTGTACGATTATCAACACCTCGCTCATCATAAAGTTACGATAGAACAGGTAGATATGACTTTTCAACGCAACTTTGTGAAATATCTCCAGGATAGAGGTCTTAAGCCTAACACGATTAGCACGAGAATGGCTTCACTTCATGTCATCATGAAATCAGCTTATTTCGATAAAAAAACGAAAAAGATAGATTGGCAACATCCTGATTTTATCCCGGCTCAAGAGGAGGTGGATAAAATCTTTCTGACTCCTGAACAGATAGAAAGTCTTCGAATGGTAGACTTAAATTCTATTGACTCTTCGAGCGAACGGAGTCATACAAGTTTAGAGCAAACTCGGGATGTCTTCATTGTAGGGTGCTTGACAGGTCAACGTATATCCGACTTTATGCGCATCAGTCGTGATATGATATTTAATCTGAATGGGCATAATTTTATCAAGCTCAGACAAGTGAAAACAGGAACTATCGTCTATATACCTCTTGATGTGCGAGTGAAGGCGATATTGGATAAATATGGTGGCAGTTTACCTCAAACAAGTAAAATAACTTTCAATAAAAATCTGCGGAAACTAGGCGAAATAATGGGCTGGACCTGGTATCCGCATTTTGATCATCAGCCCTGTACGAAGACTTCTAAAAAAACACCAATACGATTTTGTGATATGTTATCATCGCATACCGCCCGAAGGAGTTTTGCGACAAATTCTTACACAGCAGGTATTCCGATTAGTTCGATTATGACCGTAACGGGCCATAGCTCCGAAAGGAATTTCAGGAAATATCTCGGTCTGCAGGCTCAAGATAGAGCTATCGCTGCAGCCGAAGACTTTAAGGGCTTTATTAAGATGGAGTAATCATTCTTTGTATGATACATTAGCTATCATAGGCTTACATTATACATATTAATTGATTGAATTCTATAATTTTGACTATTTTAATTGGTTAATTTTAGGAAAATCATTATTTTTGCATGGAATAATCTAGAAAAATGGATTGTTGAATATAATGTGCACTGAACTATGCGTATTAAGAAAATTGAAATTATAAACTTCAAGGGATTCCAGCATAAGACGATAGAGTTTAAGAACAATCTTACTGTCGTCATAGGAAACAACACTGCGGGAAAGACCACCTTGCTCAAAGGATTACAGATTGGTCTTGGTGCTTATTTGCAGTGTTTGAATTCGTTAATAGGTCCCAAATATCGTAGAAATTTCAGTACGCATGATGTGTACAGACCCTTTGATCCTATAACAAGAGACTATACACCTCTAAAAGAAAGAACCAAAATTACGATTGACGCTGATTTTGTTGAAACGATTGGTTTTTCATTTGAAAATTTAAGTTTTCAGAATCGAGCAATTACATGGAAAAGAGAGTACACAGGAAGTTACACTACTCATACAAGAGCTTGTGCAGGAGAATTGATGGATGCTGTCAATGCTATGGAAAATCGTAGAAATGAGCAGCATTTACCTACAGCATATCCACTGGTATTATCTTTTGATGCTAAAAGAACAAACGATTCACAAGCTAGAACCACCAGCAAAATCAAGGAACGCTCATCACGTATAGAAAAAGCATATAAATTTGCATTACACGATAAGGTCGATTTTGATGGCGCTATAGAATGGCTAAAGCATTATGACAAAGATATCAAAGATAAAAAGGAATTTGTAGGTACTCGAGAAGCATATTTTGAAGCACTACAGACTGCAATTCCTGCTCTATCAGAAATTGATTTTGACAATGGTGAGATAGAAGCTGTTGTTACTGTAACAGGTCATGAGCCATCACGCCATCATTTTTCATATATGAGCGATGGTCTGCAATCTATGATTAATATTGTTTCTGAAATCGCCCATAGATGTATTGAACTTAATGGTATTTTCGGTGTAGATGCCGTTAAATTGACTCCTGGTGTTGTGATGATTGATGAAATTGATCTTTATCTTCATCCTCATTGGCAGAAGCATGTTCTTCAGGATTTATGCAACGCTTTCCCTAACATCCAGTTTATAGTTTCGACCCATAGCCCATTTATCGTTCAAAGTCTTGAAAAGAATCAGCTCATAAGTTTTGATAATGATGTAAATACTGATGGAGAACCTTTTAAGGAGAGTCTTCGGATGACGTAATAAATGAAGCAAAGAACCTTGGCCACTGGTCTATATGGTTTACTGTATTCAGAGGCATCGATTCAATCTTGAAACGTCTCATTTCAGATTTTCCAGGAACATGTGCTTCTTGTTTTGATCCGAATAATCATTATGAACCTGTAGAACGTAATCCTGGTTCAGAAGATCCTGTTTAGAGCAAACATTCTATTATTCGCCTATAAGGTTTGATTGCCGTTTAAGTTCTGTAGTCTTGCCCTTTTTCTAAAAGGTGCGTACATATTCTGCCTAAAACGCAGACCTAACATACTACAATAAGCTTGTTGAGCATGGTGCCCAGGTCTTTGTAATATCACCTCTGGCAATTTAAATATTCTTAAATAACTTTATCCTCGATTTGCTTGTTTCATTCGAGAAATTAAGCTATCTTTGCATCGACGAAAGTTAGTGCATGTACACATATCCAAGGTGTATGGGCACTTAAAAACGAGAAGGGGGAGGATACTTATGTGTGATGTGCCCCCGAAAAGTTGGACATTAAATTAAACATTAATTATTCAACTCTCTATAGTAGTGAGCTCGGTATTGTACCGGGCTCATTCCTTTTAGCCTTAGTTCTTCGATGGCCCGTGCCCAATCTCTCGTAGTCGGGCATTCCTTTCCTCGACTAAGGCTCTCACTTTTTTTAGCAGAGCATTCTCTGTACTGTTTGCCAGAGATTTTGGAGATTATTTGCCGGTCTCCATCTTTAAGAACGTCATCTCCTGCACATTATTATTCGTGTAGCAAGCCGTCATCTTGTATACAAGCTGATATCCATTCTGACTCGACAAAAACAGAGAGCGGGGGCGTTCACCCGCAAGGCTCTTGCCGGGCAGTATCCTATACCATCTGTTAACCCACACACCATTATAACGGGAACAGATATAAGACTTTACGATTTCACCTTCTCGCCAATCATTGATAAAACGTGGCAACCATGCATATCTATTGACACGCACATGTATCTCTTTGTCGTTCTCGATAATCTCCTTCAATGCGCTGAAATACTTTCCGTCCTTATCATCTGTCTCATGCTGGCTGCCCTTGGGATAAAAAAGAATAGTATGTACACCTTTGGCATCAAAGTAGTAGTGAGGATGAACATATCCTACGCTGAGACCCTTGAGTGTCATCTCGTAAGCCAGCTGCTTACGGTCACGCTGACCCATCCTCTTTATCTTCTGCCAGATTTCTTCGTATGTCATAACCGATGTTTATTAATATCTTCTTCTTCAGAAGAAATGCCAGGTACGGAACAATGGCTCCCAAAGTGTTTCACTCGGATAATACCTCACAAGACTGAGATTATGGAATGTCTTGTAGAAATAGCGCTTAGGATTGATGTCCTTGCCATCATGCGCAAATGATTTGTTGTACTTCCCGAAGTTACCACCACGGATGATATCACGCAAGAGCAGCCTACAAGCCTTTTCATTAGGCGGCATTAATAAGTATTTGTCTTCAAGACCTAACACTTTCTTCATGATATACATCACGGCAGCGGCGAAGCGGTACATCCCGAAACTTGACAGCAGCTCGCAGTCATGTTTCCGCTCTTCGTCAGTGAAACCTCGGCGAAGGAGATAGAAATAATCTAGGAGTTGCCTTAATCCAATGCCTTCATCAAACTCGTGGTGCATGATATGACACAGTTCAAAGATACGATTGAAACTGTCGGTTGGCGTAGGAAGTCAGAGCGAAACGAAGAAATTCAAGATAAATATCAACGTTCATTTCTGTATCCATTATTTACTTGTCGCTTTTTCCCACAGAAACTTCACTGGGAACACGAACGCTGCTTTGGCGTACCTCTTTCGTGTGTGCGGCTCTTTATACATACGGTACACGAAACGCAGTCCATGCTTGTCCACCCATTCGGGGTAGTAGTCCACCTTGTCCTGTGCCGTCTGATGGATGAAGCCCCCGCACGTATACCCGATGCCCTGGAAGCCGGCATCCCGCACCTTCAACAGAAACTCTTCCTGTTTGATGATACCCATGCCGACAATCAGAATGTCAGGGTGCAACCCAACAATCTTCTGTGCCTCGGCATTCATCTCGGCATCCGAGGAGAAGTAGCCATTTCTGAAGTAGCTGATGTTCAGTCCGGGATTGTTTCCTTGCAAAGTCTTCACTGCCTTCTCCACCATCTCCTGTTTTGTGGCTACGATAGCCACTGTCTTTTGGTCCTTTGCGGCAAAGGAGAATACGACAGGTGCTAGACTTGTCATGTCAAAGCTCAGTCGTTTTACACTCTTTCCATACAGCATCTTGATGGCTTTAGCCAGCAATCCGCCATCGGCATATATGCCGTCAAAAGATGAAAACAACTCCTTATGCTTCAACGCATCAAGATACGAAACGGGGTTAAGGAACGTATATATTCCCTTCCCCGCTTTTAAGGACTGCTCAACGGACTGCTGGTCCGTTGAAAGAATTTTATTTATTAATGGTGACATATAATCAATTTTAGTAAGCGTACTTAAGCCAATGGAAGCCCCTTACATTCCTCATTCTGATAATGAACTCAGAAGACAGCCAACAAACTATTAATGTGATTACATATAATAATGGCCCATTATGTATGTTACTGAAAAGATATTTCGGGATTTTCTTGAAACTATCGTGAACGCAATAGAAAATGATACTGTATATTCTTAAGCGTTTATAAAGTATATCATTTGTGGGCAAATTCCATGTATAGGCTGATACAAACAGCATGGTGACTAAAAGTATTTGGCCAACAAATGGAATAAGTCCTTGGAGAATAAACAAAGTTAATACAGACAGCCATGCGACAATGTTAGGCATTCTTTTTATCGTATCAACTACTTTAGAATTTGACAATATATAGCCTATGGATATCCATATCAAACCAGAAAGGAAAGAAAGTCCAAGATTAGGATTTATATTCTCACTAAACCAGGTAAGCCCATTCTGTATGCATACAGGCATGTTGGAAGGATGGTAGATTATTTGTGCAACTCCAAATGGTATAATCCACACGCCCCATTTCTTAGTTACATATAATATTAATGATTAGATTTCTTTTTATCATTTTGATGTAGCTATCGCATCATACTGCTCAAACTGGCAAATCTTATCATTATGACTTTCCCATCCTTCGGTCTGTTGAAGGAGTGTCTTACGGTATGCCTCATCGTAAAGGCCGCGCTCTATAAGAAGGGCTAAAGCCCGCTCGTCCTCATGAATGTCAGTGTCTATATCCCGGCAGTTCGAAGAGTTGAAGATATAATGCTCCCATTCAGTCTTGTAAGCGAACATCTCCTCAGGCACAGCTTTCCGACTGCCTACGAAGGGAATTCGGAGCGAAGAGACCTCTGCCAATACGATAGGGAATCCTTCGAAGATGCTGGAAAGCACAAAGAGATCGGCTTTCGCCATATATTTATAAGGATTCAGGCTGAAAGGAAGAAATGTCACTTGCTCGTCAAGAGACAAGTTATGACTAAGATTCTTCAATTCTTCAAGATTATCCCCAGCTCCAATAAGAACAAGCCTGCTGTCAGCATGTTCTTTGGCAATCAGGGAATAGGCCTTTAGTAATTTCCATTGTGCTTTCTGGTCGGAGAAGCGACCTATATTTAGTATGTACTTCTTGTCTGGTTCAAAGCTGTAATTGTCTATCGTTTCCTTGGCCTTGGTGGCAATGTCTTTCCGGTTGACATAATTGTTTATGACCGTAATATTCTCCGCTTTTACCCCGAAAGAAGATATGAGATCCTGCCGTACCTGTTCTGACACTGCCACTACCTTCGGGCAATGATTATAGCACTTGCGGATCATGCGGTATACCATACGGTGTACAAGTGGGTTGTGCACCTTGGTGTATTGAATGGAAAGCACATTATGCACCGTCATCACCTTGTGAGCCGACGTGCGTACCTTACTCACCAGTAAATTGCTCTTCTCAAGGAAGGAGAAGAGGACATCGGGATGAAACGAATCTGTAAGCTTCTGAAGTAGAGTTTTTGTTCGGCTCTGTTGTAACGACTTGCGAAATAGGTTGTCACAGTCAGCCGGGGCACCATATACCACGTCTATACCCTCCGTCCATTTGCTCTGTCCGGCAAAGCCGACGAGACAGAATATTCTCACCTCGTTACCTTTATTGACAAGATAGTGATAGTAGTCGAGCAGAATCCGCTCTGCTCCGCCAGTACCGATATGATCAATTACTAAGATGTATTTCATCTGATTCTATTCTTTCAGTTTGTAATATTTCACCCAATCAACGACAGTTGACTGTGGCAGTACGTTGTCGTCAGCCGAGCATGACGCAGCCCATCCACCGAACGACATTTGTAGGCAGACTTCTTGCGGCATGTCGAAAGGCCATACAGGGTAATCTTTCTTCCACCAGGTTCCCACTACTTGATCATCGAATCTGATGATAAGTTTTTCTGGATCCCATTCTGCAGAATAGAGATGAAACCTTCTGAGACTTCCTCGCTTCAGCGTAAATTTTTTAGGATATTGTGTATGGTTGCCTTTCTTTCCGTCAAATTCACCCCAAAGGTGAAAGTTCGCCTGAAAAGTATTTTTGTTGAAACAGGATATCCATTCTATCAAGTCTATCTCCGGCACCACCTTCTCATTCAATCCCCGTTGAGGGCGTATCCATAGGGCTGGCCAACAGCCGGGCTTCAATGGCATCTTAGCCCGTATGACGACCTTGCCATACCGCATATTATATTGAGGCTTTGAGAATAGAATTGTACACACATCCATCTTCTTGTCCCATTTATGGCCTTTATGCAAGGTAAGATAGAGCTTACCTTTGTGTACCCTCACATTCTTGTCCGCCGTAAAGTTCCACTTTCCGTCGAAATGTGTCTCATATCTCCATTTGCTTTCATCCACTTTGCTCCCCTCAAAGTCCTCCACCCATGAAGGCTTATCAGAGTATGAGACAGACTGAGCGTAAGCAGAGCAATTTAAAAGGCAAATAAGAAGAAGTAAACAGAATCTATTCATTTATATAATAATGTAAAGTAATGGTGGTAATCTAACAGTTCATGTAGAACCATGTGATGGTAACTGGAATGTAAAACAAAAAGGTGCTCAAAGAAACTCAGGCTATTTTGACACACAAGCGGAAGCTATTGAAAGGGCAAGAGAACCTGCTACCAAATTGCATAAGGAACTTTTTATCCTTGAGAAGAATGGTCAAATACGTCAGAAAGACAGTCACAGCAATGCCCCACGGAATATTAAGGATTAAATAAATGGCTAATGGAATTTGTCAAGCCAGAACCACAAAATAAATATAGAGAGCATCATCTCGTAACATTCATGTCACGCTCTTGCCTCATCCGTGTTACGTTACCGTTATGCTTGTGTCGTTGGCCTTTATCGGTAGTTATGCGATACGAATTGAGATGCAATAAACTCTGGGGCAGCCCAACTAATAGATAGCAAAACTTCACTTGTTTATTATACTTATCCAATATTTAAAAACCCTTTAATCCTGTCCCAGAATGAATTGTTCTTTTTTGCTATTCTTCCCCAATACAAGTTCCTATCCGAAAGATACACAAGGCTAATAATTAGAATAAATAGAAGCCCTATGCTATCTACAATTTTTGTGGAAAAATTTTCATTAAATTCTGTCTTAATCCGAATTGTTGCTAATATGGTTGTTCCCATGGGTATTCCCCATGCGTAAAATATATTCGCTACATTGCCAAGTAACGGATATTTTTTTGCATAATCTTTTCCTTCTCTTGTAATCTTATACCCATTTTTTGACAACTCCTCTTCTATAAAGTTTAAGTAACGATAAGTTCGTTCAATTGTTAAACATACCTGATAATACTGTAATGCAATATAAGCAGTCACATATACCAACAACGAATTTAGTGCTGCAAAATTTACCTTTATTATTGACTTTTCTGCATTAATATAGTTATTTGTAACAGCGGTTATTACATCTGGATTAGTTAGACAAACAACGAACAATGCTAAACAAATAATAAGATACAATGTCAAGCGGTCTCGCTTGGCATTGTATTCTTTCATCTGACTACAAGTTTCCTTATAGTGGTCGTAGAAATTTTCTTCTGTCATTTCTTTGCTGCATCAATAAGGGCTTGGATAATAGCATCCTGTGTAAAGCTTAATGCCCATGTTGCTCCATGACCTAACATTTCTTCTGGTGCAGCATAATTCGAATTGATTTTAACGCCAACTAACTTGTTACCATAATCTACACTCCGAGCAATTTCGAAATTTTGCCAGTTTTTATATCCTATTTCCATATAATCCTTGTGACACTTATTTGCATCCTCACCAATAATTACTAAAGTATAAGTTGCCTGCCTGATTTTTGTAGTGAGACCAGCCTTTACTCTTGAGATGTTATCAGTGTTAATTTCGTTTGATGACATGTCACTAAAACTGAATTCAAAATATGGATTTGCATCCCAAGCTTTCAGCAAGAACTCATAATACTTGTCCTTGTCATAGTCGAAACTAACAAAAACTTTTTTCTTAGCCATACTTATTAATTTAAAATGTTTTTCTAAATATAATCCATATCTCTTTATTAAGGTATGCAAAATTATGCCAAACGACAGCTTTGAGCAGTATTATTTACTCAACTTGAAAATTACTAACAGTAAGTTCCTCCAGATACATCCACGATTTTTCCCGTTCTCTCGCAAGAATGACATCTACCTTTTGATAATCTATGGGCTGTTGGAGTTTTTCAAAAATATCTGCTGAAGAATCCGTCAGACTCATGATCCGATTCTCAAGTCCCACAAGTTGCAATAGAGATTGAAGACGTGTAACACGCCCAGATAGTCCTGGCAATATCACGAATTGGCGATGATAGAGCAAAGAGATGACCAAACAATGGAAGGAGTCTGTTAAAATGTACTTCGAGGAAGCTATAGCTTGCATCCAACCTTCGATTCCTTCAGGGTATCTGCATATCACTCCTAGTTCTCGGCGCAATGATCCAATGCTTCTTACTGGTATAGCTGCGAGTTTACCTATTTCCTTGGCTTTGGCATAGAACTCGTCCGTCTTGTTTATTTTGAATAGTCCAATTTCCTCGCGCTGTTTGGGTGAGTAGATCAATTCATCATAGTTTTTAAACAGCAATACAGGATCAACCACTTGAATGCTGTCTATTCCATACTCGCTTAGTAACTTCTTGCCTGATGTCTCTCGGATAGCAATACACTTGAATTTACGAAGTAATTCAATGATACGCTCCTTAGAAATCCATTGAGTGCCATTGAGCGTATCTTTACCCAAGCTTGCTGCGTAGGTCACCTTTCGCTTATTGTCTTTTACAAAGTCAAGAAAAAATGATGGTGCCTTATCCATGGATATCTCTGGATTCCATGTCTGGTCACTGCCTATCATATAAAGGTCGGCTTCGGGCGGATCGTTTCTCAATTCCTCGGAAGATGCGTAGTGTCTCGTTATATGTTTGAAATACTTCTTCCGGAATTTCCAGTGCTTATATTCCTTTGGCAACAACAGCATGCGTTTAGGCAGAGATGCAGTTTCCGGAATATATAAATTGACGAGCCAAACTTCATGGCCTAAATGTTCCAATGCTTTTATTGTTGCATATGTTTGCAACGTGGCTCCATAGCTTAAAGCATGAAAGTATGTCAATAAAGCAATCTTCATCAGTTCCTATTTCTTTTTAATTTTCAATCTTAGTGTAGGTGTGCCAGTCGTAACGATGCGACTGCGCAACCTTCCAGTTTTCTTTATATGATCCAATACCAATAAGTAAAACGGGCATCTCATTTCTGCCAATCCCCATAACCCTCAACATGTTCTGCAATTCGTTGGCGCGTCTTCCCATGGTCAATGGTATGGCAGCGATATCGTAAAAGTTTAGTGCATAAAGCAGATTCATGGCATAGAGTCCACCATCTACAAAAGGCAGGTTGGTCTCTGCCGAGCTGTAGCCGGTGATGTCCGCACAGATGAGGATAGCTCCTTGGAACTTATCAGAGAACCCTTTGCATCCTCCTTGCATTGCACAAATTTTGTCTTTCTTATCTTTGTTCAAATACACATGAACACGTTGGCTCTGTCGGTTGCAAGCGGATGGAGTTCTCTCACAGAGTTTCAGTGCCTTCTCCAATGAATCCATATTGATAGGCTTGTCTCCAAAATCACGGCAGGAATAACGACTTTGAGAGAATATGTCAAATGAGGCCTTCTCCTGTTTTTTCAATTCTTCGTGATGAAGTTCGTAGATACCACCATAAGGCGAGGGCAGGATGGTGTACTCAGCACAAAATGAAAGATAAGCTTTCTTTATGTCCAACATGTCAGCACCATTTTTTTCATTGAATGCAATATATTCCTTTATAATGCCACAGCAGTCGTTGGCAAACTCCTTATCGCCACCAATTATTAGGTATCTGTTGAGATCAGAAATAACCTCCATGGCTTTTTGTTTACCGAATCCAATACGCCCATTACCAATAGACATCCCTTTTTCGAGGGCATGCGCTTTAATATCAATATGAGTTCTCAGTTTCTCTGGCTTACATAACATACCATACGAAGCCATGTATCGAGTCGCGATAACAGCTTCAACAAGCTTATAGTAAGCAATACGAAGGAATACTGCAAGGTAAGATTGCTTAAGCCTAAGCACGAACAAACTAAAAAATGACATTTTTGAAATCTCTTTCATAATCTTTATTTTCTGTTCATTATCACCTTGTCAAACATATCACAATACTTATTGACAATTACATCAAAAGAATAGTTCTTATCTGTGTAGTTTTTCATTCTTTGCAGGAGGTCGTTATAATCATCGTCGCTCATATTCACACAATTCTCCATGACATCAGCAAGGCTATTGACATCTTCTGATTTAAAGGAAAAACCATTGATGTTTTCTTTCAACTCACACATCAGGCCTGGGAGATTAGAGACAATGTCCGGCAAATTATAACGAAAGGCAATTTTCATAGGACCGCTCTGAGATACTACTCTATAAGGCTGTACAAGAAAATGACTGCCGTTAAAGAGGTTGGGGATTTCCTCATTCTCCACTCTGCGTATATCAGTCTCTATGATCTCAGGATATTTGATATGAGCTTTGCACCGATTCCAATCTCCACCCTTACCAGCTATAACGACACGAAAGTTTCGGTATCCTCGCTCAAAAAGAGTATTTGCCGCATCAATCAACAGGTCGATATGTTTTGCATAGACCATCAGCCCAAAAGACAAAAACCTAACAACTCTCTTTTCTGGACGCTGATTTGTAGGATCCCCGAAATCCTTCAAAGCAAGTGGTATCTTAATAATATCAACCGAAGGATAACGTGGATGTAATTTATTGGCTTCAGAATCGGAGAACATATTGACATACTCCACACCTTTATACCCAAGGTCCCGTATAAACTGTGTCCATTTAGTAAATCTCATGTCTTTTCTTACTATTCCCTGATGAGCCGTAAATATCGTCATATCTTTAGGCATTTTTCTAATGAAGGGTACATTAAATATGGAATCTCTCAAAGAATTGTAATATATAACATCCGGTTTTGAAGCTTTAATTGCTTTCCAAATTCTTTTGTTATGCAAAAGAATCAAAGGATTGAAGCCTCTGAGACTTGGGAGGTTATTATATATGTATTCAATAGTGATATTCCTACATGCACTATTAATCACCTCATAATCTTCTTCCTTATATCTGTTACCATGCTTGCCAAACAGTATAATCCAATGGATGTTATATGTCTTTGCAACCAATGGGACCAAAGGCATGTCACAATCAGCAAAATAGTCTGGGGTCACCCAGCATATCTTTGGTTTCTGCATATCTTAATTTATTTAAATTTCAAAATTGAAGTGTTACTTTCACAGTAAGCTAACGGATGTGTGAAAGTTTAATTTTATTTCGTACTACATCATCCGATTATTCATTCAAAATATATGTATAAACAGATGACAAGAAATTCCATTCTTTTACACGTGTAAGTACATTTTATTTTCTTATCTTACATAATCTTCATTTTAATGTTGAAAACAAATCATCGATTTTCAGATCATCATCTTTTTCATAACCACCGTAACGCCCTTCTCCATAATCATAGTCATCATCATACATTAAATCATCTGGTGATCTATGGTTGGCTAAAGCTTCATCTATCCATGATGAATCCCAACTGGGAATAGTAATTTCTATCTCCGCTACATCATCTTCGATATCGGAAATGTTATCGTTGTTATCTATATCCTGATTAATTACAGTGTCCAAGGTTTCGTGGAATTCCTCGGAATCAGCATATTCAGAATAATCCGCAAAGGCATTTCTTAGCGATTTCGCAAATTTTAAACATTCCTCAGTTGTAAACAATTTGTCTTTTAAAAAACGGAAATAATCATCAATGACAGTCTTAGATAACAGAGACAGCTCTACATTTTCCAATAGGGCCAAGACTTCTCCTGCCGTACTATAATAACTATATAATAGGTCGTTATCTACTTTTGATGTTAGAATTTCAGGATGAAGTCTACATATCTTTCTGAACGAATGATAGAAATCATTAATAAATTCTACCCTCGAAATTGGGTATGGTGAGCAATATGTTCCTTTTAATTTATCATTCAACAGAAAAGCTTTGCAACTTGCAAAATTTTTCCAGAGTTCTTCAAATGCATTAATAATGTCAACATAAAGATCCGGTTTTATCTCAATATCTTTAAAGTGCTGCTCAGCATCTTGGAATATAGTAAATATTTGCTCAGCAAATACTGAATTTCTAATCAATTTTCGCTGAATATCAATATCTTCTGATATGACTTTTACGGCAAAGTCCTCTATACTTGGATTGTAAAATTTAACATACTCACCTTTAAAGCCACTCTCTATAGTTATAAAACAGTCGGATAAAGACCTTGCACAATGGTTCCAAGTTGTTTTGTCAATAGTCTCGCCATTATGACACTGCTCGTGGAACCATCTACATGCACGCTTCCAATCATCGTACATTACAGTTGAGCCCATTGTTGCAAGAACAAGAACCATTTCTTTAGCTGTCTGCTCTAGCTGGTCATAGGCACCTTCCCAAACACTGCCAGGATTATTAAAGTATCCTAACACTTTTTGGAAATAAATATTTGGCGATATAGTCTCTTTCGAAGCTTGCTTTATAAAACTTTCTACGATACGTGGATTAAAGTTTGGATGCTTGATAAGCTTCATGTAGTTGCGATTGGCTTTGATTGAAGCAATATACTCATGACTCATTCCACTATTAAAAAGATGATTATAAAGAATCTCGCCTTTCACAAAAGTTGAATATTCGCCGACATCAATAACGCATTTTACCAAGTCTATATCGAAGTCTTTCAATTTTTCGTAATAGTTCTTCGCATCATTTAGAATATACTCTCTCGTTGTTAAAATAAACAATTTATCTTTCTGTCTTCTCACTTCATGGATAAACTTCAACAATTTAGAGTCGAAATTCTTTCCATCCTGTTGAAATCTTGTACTACCTAAAAAATCATCAAATAAAAAAAGTTGCTTCTCCCCGTCTTGTAGAACTTTATATGCGTTATCTATATCATCTGCGATAAAATAAAATTGATCATAATGGTATTCTGGTTCTTTCTTGGATAGAAGTAGATAAGACATCATACGAGCTAAGGTCGTTTTTCCGACCCCTGGCACTCCAGACAAGATCACATAGTGATTCTCCAAAAGGATTTTCATGGCCTTGTCAAAGCAAGGATTCATTACAAACGTCCTTACGGTCTCTTTAATTTCCTTCATTTCTATGGAGGATTGATTAATGATATGTTTGTTAATAAATGCTTGCATTAAATCAAAACTGGAGAGCCATAATTTATAATATTGCAGTTCGATATGCTTAAATGCAGGTCTTCCAAGTAATGAATTTAAGCTTTGCTTCCCCAAAACGTCAGTGTCATCCTTTATATAAGAAGGAAACATATTCCTGATTTCATCGACATTACCGACTGATAAATCAACAGATGTAGCAACTATGTACCTGGCAGGATTTAGTTTTTTTACTTTATCTATTTCTTTCTTAAGTTCCTGTTTGAGTTCATTCCACGTCTTATATCTCTTGGCTTGAACTATTATCTTCTTACCTTCTCCATATGATGCACGTAAATCAATTCCGCCATCTCTGCCTTCAGCAAAATTGCTGTAGTCAATACTGTCTCTTTCACACAGAATGTCCCTGACGAAACATTCAAACTCAAAGGGGCTTAGAATGCCAAAATCGTAGCTCTTCACTTATTAATAACTTTTGCTTGCGAACTTCTTGATGAATTGTTCATTTCTAATTTCTTCGCTTTTTCCCTTTAAATTCTTGTACATAAGCAAGAACTCAAGATTTTCTAACTCTTGAAAGAGGTCGGTATATTTCTTCTTAAGCTCAGACATTAACGTTTTGCCTCGATAATCAAAATTAGATCCGAACATCACATGTTTAACAGAATTCAAGTTTTCTAAGATTTAGATTGCATTGTAAACAAATAATTCTGATATATCATTAAGATATGACGACGCGAAATTATGTTTTAAGTTATTGCTTTTGTAACTACTCGGCACCCTAATATGTATAATAAGTCGTCTCACTATCGTACGATAACAAACGTTGCTTTAAATTTAGCGTTTTCATATTTCATGACCGTTTCTGCAATGTAATGAAGTCTTGCGAAATCGTCTACGCCACCCTAAGATCGAAAACTTCCTCAGCCTACCTGATGTGACAGATATTGTACCTCTGCTTTCGATCCAAGCAAGCATTAATCCAAAACATGAAACATCTTGCAATAGGAGTTCTTAAATATTACTCAATAGTTTTTGGATTCTCTTATCAACCATACCCACATTTCGTAACTCCTTAATAATGAATTTAAGGTCATCATTGTCTTTCATCGCTTGTGCAATGCACACGGAGTAGGGCTCTGAAGGTTGTGCTTCTTCCAATTGGGCAATAAACCTTGCTTTCCACCGCTTTAATGGATTGCCACCATTTTTCAACACCCCTTCTTTGACCTCTTGTGCAAGCCGAGAGAATTCTTCTTGATTGAAATGTATTCTGTCAGCACGTTGTTTCACATAATGCTGTGAGTTAAGAGCATATAGATTGATACTGTTCTTTGCTTTTATCTTTGCGATTGGATCCGACAAATTCTTAACTATGCACATGGCTCCAACATATCTGAGATAGTCGTTCGGATTGTCTTTGAGCGGATTGATGAGTGGTACAACTCTCGTATCCGTATTTCCCTTGGCAGTGTTGGAAGTTTTAGTTGCAGGGAGCAGGTTCCCCCATTTGACGACCTCATCTGGGTAAAGGCTCTTCGGATGGAAGTGGTCAACCTCCATATATGCACCACCTTCTTGAAGTTTGGCTTCTGAGTAGGCACACTTTGAGAACGTCATCTGTAAGAGCGCAGCAGTAATATACGGTTTCCTCCATACTGCCTCACCAGTTCTCTTATAGGTATTTACCAGCCTTGTTTCTTCCTCCTGCGTCAGCTCCACAGGTTTTTCCGCTAATTCAATTTTCCTCATTGTAGCTCTTCAGGTATCTCAGTTGATTTGTAAGACGTTGCATTAAACTGCCATTTGGGTCGATACTTCTGATAATTTCGTTATAGAGATTGGTGCCCTTTATAAGGTTATTGTCCGCACAAGCCTTATTAAAGTGATCAAGTTTCTCTTTCAGTTCCTCAGAAGTGTCTCCGCCTTCTACATCCATGGTCTCTTGCAGAATCTCTTCCATCTGATAGCCTTCCCAGTTCCTTCCGATGATACGCTCCGCTTTCACGCTGCCATCTTCCTGGTGGTTGAGTACGTAAAGATTAACATTACTTAAAGACTGAATGATGATGGGGCTATGTGTTGAGACGATGAACTGGGTATTGGGGAAAGTGTCACTCAATGCCTTAATCAATCCACGTTGCCACTTTGGATGAAGGTGCAAGTCGATCTCATCAATGAGCACCACGGCTGGTTCAGCCAGTGGATTCTCGGAATTGGGATAACGGTCATACATGCGCTTGCAGAAATCAAAGACCCACGCAAGCATGCATTGATAACCGTAGCCTAAATCTTCAAAATGGAACTTACCGTCTTGAGTTGTAAAAAGAATCCTATTGTTGAAATTGTCATCTGTCTCTAATGAGAAAGAGTCAATATTGGGAAATAGCTCTGAGGAACGGAAGAGATTTGTAAGCCTTTTGATTATTTTTTTTGCCCCAGCTTTTTTAGAATTATTGTTAGTACTTGCCAATTCCAACTGCAGAAGCCAGTCCTCAAAGTTCAGCAATCTCACATCATCTTGAAAAAGCGTTGCTGCATCGCTTGGCATTCGTGAACTCAGTCCCTGTTTTGACGCAATTCGGTTCACACCGTATGCATAGATTTTAAACTCTGCCAATTCCGCAGTTGGGTCAATACTGTTTGAAAGATTGGTATATCCTATGGATGTAGGTGAAGAGATCAGCATGTTGCCAGCTCTTACAACACTTCTATTAAGTGAATGCCCCGTTTTCTTTGATAGCTTTTCGCTGCTATTTGAGAAAATGAAAGATGCATTTACATTATAGCCATTGCCTGAAAACCTTTCATAAACATGAGGACGGTACTTCTGCTTGTTTTTATTGGCTTCAATTGGATCAGAGATTTTTTTGTCGCCAAGAGAAATGCCCATATCAACCATCATATCATCAATCTTCTGATTGTATTGCGATTTTGCTTTTCCCTCTTTGCCACCATTATCAACAGAAGTCTCAACCGGCTCTGGTTCCATATTGGCAATAACTTTTAGCAAGTTCGTCTTACCCGTACCATTGTTGCCCAAGAACACGGTCCACTGACAGATCTTAAAATTGTCCCGACCGTTTTCCTGTACTAATGAAAAGACATTGTTACCCTTGAAACATTTATAGTTGTCAAGAGATATGCTTCTTAAATATATTTGTTTTTGCTGCTTATCCATAGATTTGCGCTAATGATCACGGTTATTACTTGCAAAGATAGTCGAAATGGACGAATTTACAAAATATTAGATGCTTTTTGTGATTTATCGACAACGTTTTCCCGTTATGCAATTAATCAGAGATAACCTAAAGTGACACAAACTATTCCGTAAGCATTTCAAAGAGCTTTACCCATGAGCCAGTAACATGTTCCACAGAGAACTTGGCGAGGGATGGAGCTACCTGCTTACTTATCTCTTCTTGCTTTTGACGGTCTGCTACAAGGTCAAGCATGGCATGCAGATAGGCTTGCTCGTCATTATTTTGTATGAGAATCCCGTTCTTGCCGTTGTCGATAACATCATTAATAGCTGCGAAACTATTATATACGATGGGAATACATCCAAACAACATTGACTCGATGATGGTCATCGGGAAACCTTCATAACGGGATGTCATCAGGAAAAACTTCGCCTTGCGATAGAACTTCTGTGGCTCATGGGTGCGTCCCATAAAAGCGACGTTCTTAAGTTGCAAAGATGAGGCGTATTCCTTCAGCTGCTCTTCATCTGGTCCGTAACCGACAATCTGAAGTTGATAGTCGTTATTCTGCTTGCAGAACTCTTTCCATATTCTAAGAATAGCGCGGATATTCTTCTGCTTTTCCGACAGGCGGGCCACAACCAAAAAGAGGTTCTCTTTTTCTGTCGGTTCTTCTTCCGGCTTTGCCATGGTGATAGGGTTAGGGATGGCAATCACCTTTCCTTCATCCTGCAAGCCGAAAATCTCATAGAAGCGTTTGATATAAGAAGGCGAGAGCACCACGTAACGGTCTGCTACATCATACATACGCTTATGCTTGGCCATGTATATCGTTCGGCCTGTAAACCAATGGTAGATGACATTTTTGATGGTCTGAGCATTGATCTTCGTATAATGCGGAATGAACAAGTCGGGGGTGTTATGCAGACAATAGATGATTGGCAAGTCTTTACGCTTTGTCTTTAGCTCCCGGAAGAAACGCGACACATTCCATTCGCAGACATTCTCGTTAATAATCAAATCTATGTTGTGTTCTGCAACATAGTTGTCCATCTTTTGTTTGAAAGTTGAGTAGCTACAGCGATAGTCCACCAATAGTTTCTTCTCTTTTGGAAACGAAGGATCGTCACCTGCACAAAACGTGATAAAGCATGTCGTGCCATGGTGTTCAAAACTTTCCATCAGCGTTCTGGTGACACGTTCTGTACCTCCCACAGTCGGATCAAGGCCGAAAGATATAAACAGTATATTCATTGCCTAATATTCATTCAGAAAGTATTGCATAATCGTATACTTGACACCCTTCACTTTTGGTATAAGGAAATCCTTGTATGTCAGTTTGAAAATCTGAGTATTCTTCGTCAGTTCGATAAAACTTTCGGGAGTATATTCCTCACCCATGTGGTTGCGAAGCGTATAAACATTCTCGTTGGTATAAGGAACCTAATCAAGCATCTTCAGGAATTCTTTATTGTGCTGGCAGATCAAGAGCATTACATAGTCAATAAGCATATAGTCAATGGTTCGGTTCTGCCGTTTCCAATATGCATATAGGAAATCTCTGATCAGCAAGAAAAACGTGTTTTGCTTCTTGCTATACATAAAGAAGGTTGCAAATCGAAATTTTGAGACAGCGCCATCTATATAAGTCAGATGATTCTTAATGGAGAAGAATGGTAAATTGGAATAGTCCTTATCCCAACCATCAAACAGAAGTACTGTACTGTCAATCCAATAACCGCCATATTGATAGAGTAGGGCCATGCGGATAACATCGCTATAGTTAGCAATAGATATACCCCCCTCATTAAACTTATCTGTAATATACGATGGGATTTGCACATATTCTTGATAATTGTTTTTGTCCAGAAAAGTAACTTCATAGTCTGGACTTTTCTGCTTTAGTATATTGACGCATTTCTTCACCAAAGCAGGAGCATTGTTAATCCCTTGCCACCACATCACCCAAATCCTTTTTATAGGCTCTGGATCACAAGTGAGCGAAGTACTCTCTATTTTTGAAAGTTCTTCAGGGTAATTTTTCTCTAACCATCGAAAGATATTTTGATGCTTTTTCTCAAACAATTGGGGACTTTGGGTCCAATTGAAGCAGATTTTCAAACTAATATCTTTTACAGCAAAACGCCACCCGAAGTCTTTGACTTCTTTAGGCAGAACAAAGAGGTTCCATATGCTTCACTGAGCGGATTACGAGAAATAGTGGATTCATAGAAAATTATTATTTAGCCGTCACTTTGACAAAAGCCAGATAAAAGTCATTTGCCATATGTCTAATGCTATACTTATCATAGCGGGCAACACAGTTATTTTTGAAATACCCCTTTGGCTTATCAAGTACTTGTTGTAGGCCCTCCATCAGACTATCAACGCTATTTTCTTCAACGACCTTTCCGACGGTATCGTCTACAATATCGTATGACGAACCTACCGCTGTTGTAGTAATGACCGGCGTGCCTTGTTCTAAGCATTCGTTGACCACCAAATCCCAAATTTCAATTCTTCCATGACTCTCATGAGTTGGAAGTACAAACGCGTCTGCTTCTCTAAAATAAGATGCTCTCACAGCCGGTTGGATTTTTCCTATAAAACGGATACGATCTTTGGATGCTTTAGTAGCAGCCAATGCCTCACATTCAGCCTTGAAACTGCCATCACCACCAATCAGGAGGTAGGTATTAGGATAATCTGACGCTATCTTGTCAAAAGCCTCAATAAGCAAATCCAAGCCTTTCATCTCCATGATACGACTCAGGTAAAGCACAATACGGGAATCGGCGGGAAGACCGTATTTCTCACGGATATCATTCAAATCTGACTTTGGCGATGTACTGCTATCTATTGCCATCAACAGTTTACCCTCCCCTAAAGTTCTCATATATTGATAAGAACGAGTTCCTGAGACGATACACAAATCAGACATAGAACAGATTGTCTTACGGATATGACGCTCATACCAAAGAAATGGAATACGATGAAGTGGCTGCTTGGGCCATGTCCCACGACCTTTGCGTTACCCGTTTTTGCTGCTTTGACAAAATCTTTGCATATATGATAATCCCTCTTGCTATCAACAGGCGATAGAACTACGACATTAAACTTGTAGGAATCTTGCAGCCATTGTTGGTAATTAGAAAGAGTGAGATAACTGATGTTCAATCCGGATTCATCTTTCTGAAACCCGTAGGCCTTCCGTTCACAATCCTTGTCCGTTATAAGGAGTTGTAATTCAACCATTCCTGATAAAATCCGCCAAAGCTCCAGTCTGTACTCGGGAACCGAATTATGAATGAATAATACTTTCATTTCTATAGGATATTATAGTTTTGACATTAAACGGCAAACAACCTTACAATCGGAATTCAGCTCTTTAGTGATATTCAAAGAACTGACATTAATATCAGCCGTATCAATTTTAGATGATATTACGAAATGATGATGTCCTGAAGACTGAAATTTAGAAGCCTCTTCACTATTGTCAGTAACAAAGAAGCAGTAAGGTTCCGTACTTACCAGCAGCTTCAAGGATTGCTCTATCTCAACTTTCACATCATCCTCACTATCCCGACATTCGTAATGAACCTCAGCACCACAACCTTCTAAGCGCAGGATCGGATAATCATAAAAGAGCTGGTCTTTGTATTTGGAATCATTCATCCGAATAAATGAATATCGGCCGTTTTTCAGATCCTCTATCATCTTGTCTATATGAATGAAGTCTTCATCTGATATCCAACTACCACCAAAAGGAGATATGCAATGTAGACTATAAGTAGACTGATAACAATCAGATAGATAATTATTGGTAATGACCACGCGATTGCGATGCCTTATCGTATACTTCTTGAGCCAGTGCTTTAAGTCAGCTTTCTTTTTGTTCAACTTAAACTTTATGCTTGAGACATCTTGAATACCCTTACTGCCCTTAACCCATGTTGCTGAGAACTGGTGAATGGTTCGAGTGTTTTCTGTTATTTTTAAAATATCACCTCCCTTAGGATTAAAGAACTCTTTCGGATAGATATAAGTACCTGTACAAAATTGGAGTTCATTGCTACGCTTGAGACCTTGCCGACACAGCTCCACGGTAACGTACTGTACAACAGTCCGAAGATTAAGTGAACCATCTGTAGTCCGGAAATGATATCTTTGATAATTGTCTAATATCTGCTTATATAATGGCATTCCCTTTTCTGCTCCCAGACCAAGACCAGCATTAACGGTCTCATATCTGTCAGAAGTAGCGACATTCTCAATTCCCATAAACGGTCCACGGGCTATGATGTCGTCCATGTTCTTGATGACTTCTACATCCGTGTCAAAATAGATGCCACCATAATAATAGAGTATCCAAAAGCGGGCATAGTCACTGACAAAGGCATATTTCTTAGCTTGATATGCCTCCTGGGTGTATGGAATGATGTTAACATCGAAGTTGTCTTCGTTCCACTCCTTTATTTCATAATCAGGAAGGAACTTACGCCACGTAGCTATGTACTTCTTGGCATAGTCGGGCAATGGATTGCGACCAAACCAACAATAATGGATTATCTTGGGTATCATATTTAAAATTTTTATTCAAAATCACCTGTGCACGCCAGTTTCCATTCGTCCTTGACAAATCTCTTGTCCATACGGCTGAGAAGATCATTCACGACATATAAGAAGAAACAACAGCGATATAGAAAATAATAGGGCTTGGAGTAGCACTTCTTAAAGAAGAGAATTTCACTCCTTCGGTTGATCAGTGCTTTCTTGTTGTATGCTTTCCGACTGGCAGGCACCTTCTTCTTGAATGACCCACCCTCCAGATGTACGATTTTGGGGCCTTCAATCAGTCTGCTGCCGTACCCATTCTTACCCCACCTATGTTGCATCTCTGTCTCTTCATAATACATGAAGAAGTCTGGGTCAAAAGCACCATAGCTGTCTATCACTTGCTTTTTAACAAAAATGTCTGCTCCACAGATGTAATCTACATTAACAGCTTCCGACTGGTTGTCCCCCCACATCCTTTTCTTGCCATAAATATCAGGAACATGACCAAAATGCTGAGTCAGAGTCTGGAAAATCATCTTAATTTTTAAGAAGTTTCCACACGACATGGCTGGTCGTCCTTCTCCATCAACAAGTCTACAGCCCAAAGCGCCAAATTTCTCATTACTATGTGCCTCCGCATAGTCGAAGAACAGCTTTACGGCATTGTTTTTCAATAACGTATCTGTATTGAGTAAGAATGCGTATTTCCCAGTTGCAGACTTAAAACCAAGATTGTTGGCGCGTCCGAATCCTAAGTTAGAACCAGACTCTATGAAGTGAACCCGCTCATCATGTGAAAAGAACTCTTGACTACCATCTGATGAAGCGTTGTCTACCAATATCACCTCAAAGGAAAGACCACTAGTGTGCTCGTAGATGGAATCTACACACTCTTTCGTCATCTCTTTTGTATTATAGTTGACTAATATTATAGATACATCCATATTACTGTAATGCTAAGGGTGAATGACTAATGTGCAGATCCGCGATATATAGTGCAATGGACCATGCCATGAATTGTACTGGACCTGTGTATGGATAAATCAGAATTGAAGTTATAAAAGTAAGGAATGTCATAAATCGAACATACGGAGCAATATCGTATTTTCTCTTAAAGAAGATCTTATAAAGCAAGAACAAATAGGTAAGAATAGCACCTATACCCCAAGCAAACCACTGTCCTACAAGACCTATATCCACCCAGAACCAGTTATATAGACTGGCTCTGGCAGCAGCACTACTATACGGACCCGCACCAAACAACATCGTCAGATTGTTTGTAATGATTTCATTCCAGTAGTATGCAAAAGCGAGCGTTCTTACATCTTTATCGGAAGCCTGTGTCTGATCTTGCGTCTGTTCCATTAGCGAGCCGAACAACGCATCAGAAAAACAATAAAGGATGAAAAGCAGTAAGGCAATAGGAATGAGGAATTTTACTTTTGACGACAAGCTCGTCTTACCTATAAAGAACACGGAAAATACACACATTCCCAATGTTGCTACCATATACTGTCGAGTTAGGAACAGATATAATGACGCAGCGAACATGACGAAAAAAGTAATGTTCTTAATGCTTCGCTTCTTTAAAACTTCCTGCCAAGCATAACAAAGGGCCATAATGGTAAACAAAATTCCTGATATTCTAAAACGATACAAACCATTTCGCTGTTCAACATTATTAACATCACTATTGTCTGTTCCGATACCAAACAAGGCCCCAGATGGATTCAACTGTTGTACTAACTGTAAAATAAATATGCAGACCGCAGCCGTGATAAACAGACGTACTAATGTCTTTTCGTTCACTTGTAAGGTATGTAACACGAAATATAGCATGAACGTCACGCTTCCACACATACTGATGAAGGTGGTAGGGTGGGACTGCCATTCCAAATCGCCATTGCTGAAGTAAGAGATGAAACAGAGAAATGGTACTATCATCATCATCATGATCAATCTCGAGAACTTCATACTTTCACGATTTCTATGCAGTACTTTTTGATGAGACATAATCACAATGAAAAAGTATGCATAAAATGGCAAATAAATATAGGTCTTGATATCCCAATTCTTATACGAAAAGCAATTCGTTGCTACAATTAGAAAGGCGAACAAAATCCAAAATAAGAGTTTGTTGACCTTCTGCTTTCTTGTCTTAATGTTCATTATTTTTTAATATGTAATATTTTTGCAGGGCTCCCTGCTGCTATTGCATTATCTGGAATATCATGTGTGACTACCGACATTGTTCCTACAATAACATGATTACCAATAGTTACATCTTTAACAATTTTGACTCCTGGACAAAGTGTCACATGATCGCCTATGACGATAGTCTTTGCTGCATCTAACACAACACCTTGATTGACAGTAAAATTTTTACCAACCTTTGCCCGCTCTCCAATATGTATGAAGTCGCCGTAATGAAAAAATCGGAATCCAGGTCCTACAACAAATGGCGCAACATAAACATTCATTTTATTACCCAATCGCATATAGTGAAACTTGTGCCAAAGTGCTTTTATTCGTTTCATACCCCCCCACTAACGGAACTGTAATACTCATACGCACGTAGATGGATGAGATAGTGATATATATACCACCCAGAATTTCCCATTAGCCAATCCTTCCACGTCGGCTTCCATTCCCATAGACATACGTCTTGATTGATGTATCGTGTACTCTCTTTACTCATAGAAATCATTTGTTGGAATTAAAATCTATTTAAGATTGCGACTTAAAGGCAGGGACATAGTCACAGAATTTTATATTTCGTTCATAATCAGCCCACCTTACTTTATACTTACATCTTTCTATTACGTTCATTATGCTGGCTTAAGTCACAATAACAAACTATAAAGATCGCTCCTAACTTTCTTATTTAGTAAACGTCTTATTTTCCGCCACACCACATCTCCCGGCTGTTTTTCAGCCGGTTATTTGGATTACGAAAAAAATGATTTTCCAAGTTTTACCTATATTTTGATATAACAGGCAGCAATTGCCGCTTGTCATAGGTTTCTTTGTTGAGTATTGTCTTGGACCGTCGCACTTTAATCTGATCGGGAGTTAGCTTCTGAACTTTAAATGCAAGTTCCAGTTTGAGTTCATAAACTTGTCATAGTTGACACCATACTCGGAGCAGAACTCCTTCAGATCCTTAGTCTCACTGCACAGCTGATACAGATCATAGACTTCCTGATAATTGACTTTTTCTTACGGCATAACTTTTCTGTTTTAAAGTTGATGCCGCAAAGGTAATATTTTTATTTGCCGGTGTCAAGGCGGAAAATAAGACGTTTACAGATAGGGAATTACACTTTATTTATCTTCTCAGCAAACTTGTCAAATGCTGCCTTAGCGATAGCTTTAGCCTTTTCTTGTGCTTCTGGACTTCTATGTATGTTCGGAATGAGCGCATCAAAAGTATCAATGACGTGCTGGTTGAAATCACTAGAACTGAAGAGATCCTTAATATCTATCATCTCATCCTTAAGGTTGAGTTCCTCTAGTAGACCGGAGATTTTGTGCTCGTAGTTAAAAGCTACAAAAGGTACATTATTATTGATGGCAAATACGACAGAGTGATATCTGGCACCAAACATGGCTTCGGCATTACGGATAATAGTCTGTTGGATATCACTACTATGCTGATCATCTACTACTATAAGGTTGGAATGAGAGCGGTTCACCTCTATATCTTTAAACATATTGATATCATCACCAGCATAAGTACCATAGTTAAATGTCTGAGGCAGCATCACTATCTTATGTTCCGGATAGTGCTTAGTGATCACGTCTACAACTTTGCTCCAGAAATCTACGACCTGCTCCTTGGAGGCTTTGTCCTTATAGTAATAGTGCCAAATAAGTAGGTTTGGAACAAATACAACATAACGAGAGTTCCCAATTTTGCTTTGAATTTCTTGGGGTATCTCGACTTTAGGGTAATCGAGAAATGCAGTATCTACGGTCTGCACTACATTCTTGATGCCTAAGTCGTGTGCTATTCTCATTGACTCAGACTCTCGAAGACTGACGTAATTCGCATAGTTTAATATGTCTATGGCTTGTTTCTTAAACAATTTTTTCTCCTTAGGCTTATCCCCAAAAGGACCAATACTTCTGCCATAATAGAAAATAGGCTTGTGAAGTTTCATGGCGGTTAAAAGCGCATGCTCATGACCCCAATCCATAAAACCGCCCATGCAGATTCCACCCGGGGCACAGACGACAGCGTCTGCCCATCTATAATAGTTTAAATATTCAGCTACGTACGGATGAATGTGCCAAAGTATAGGATACTTCAAACCATATTGGATAAAAACATCAGCTTTAAGCCTATGCTTGCGATAATAGTTCACATACTCAGTCCTTGGAGAATTTACTTTAAATTGATCTATTGACGCTTGATTGGCACCACGCCATAGAACTCTGACTTTTGAATTGGGTATATATTTCAATATGCTCCTTACTAATGCACGATGAGCAGACTCGTCACCTCGATTATTTAAAGGCTGATTGACTATAAGTATATTCATAATTTGCTATTGATTAATTGTTATATTTCCTCCCATGTTATTGATATTAACTGCATGATCACCTGTCTGAACAATGGTCGAAGCTGTTGTATTTGAATCTTGAGTTGGCGACGTAGCAGGTGATTGTGGATTACTACATAACAAAGCCATTTTTTCTTTTATGGATTTAACCATTATTGAAAAATTGTTTGCCGTCAACTCTTCTTTAGTTGAAGTGAGATAATTTTTGAACTACCGATATACGGTCTTTCGGCTTATTCGCTTTTTCATTTATCCATGAGAATATTTCTTTAACTTCCTCACGTTCGAAATGTTCATCTAATATATCCGACTTCCATGTCTCCAAACCTACAGAAGCCATTTTAAGCGACTTTAATTCTAATTGATTTTGGGAATTAAAGTATATATTGCCATCATTGTTATTAACGGCAATAGCTTTCTCGCCTGTCTGAAATGTTATATAAAAGATGTTGTTGTCCATGAAGATCAATTTCTGTGTAAACGACTTTCTATGAGCATGAATAAGATTCTACGAACTTGGTCAATACAAAGTATAGTAAGACACAATCCTCCAATCATTAATAAGCCATACCCTTTAAGCACAAATGGAAGTAACCATGAGTCAAGTGTCGATCTTACATCCGGATAGTCTGTGACAAGATAAATTGCAAGCGAACCTACTGCCAGTCTATTGACAACCGCATTATAGAACGCATGTTGCTCACACTTGTAAATAAACCAATAGCTTACTGTAAAAAGTAGAATATTGTTGTTTTGCAGAAAATAGGCATTCACTTTATCAGATTTCCATCCAATTTGTTCTACAAGAACAGGGGTGGCCAAGATAAGTATTATACTCATTACCCCCCCTCTACGCAAAGTCAAGGCGATGGAGGAGGAAGGATAAAGTCTCAAATAGCGGGCTCCCATATATACTGTTAAAAATAGGATAATATCGTGGCTATTGTCTTTATAGAGAAAACGCATAACGTATGTGTAGACGAACATACAAACCACTAAAAGTTTAAACTTTCTTTCACTTACCTTATTTATACTTTCCTCTACGAATGGAGCTAATAACATCAGGAAAACATAACAAGAAACAAACCACCAGTTATTAAAGGAAAAAAAGAGATTGATTATGTCGTAGATTCCATAATGACTATAATACAAGTTCAGTAACAAGGTATAGAAGATAGTAAAGGAGAGTATCTGCATAAGACTCTGCTTTGAAGTCTTTATTCCAAAATATCCAGAAATAAAGATAAAGCCTGTCACGCCAACTTTTCCAAGACTAAATAAAGATAGGTTCCATGCTGTCGACCAATCTGCGCCTAAACTATAGATCCAATCATAATTTAAGCCACTCCCATGCCCATAGATATGAATACTCAGAATTAAAAACATAAAGAAAATTCTGAGACTTTCAATACTTGAATTCCTAGCCTTCTTGGTCATCGAATAAGATGTTTTCGCTACTTTCTTATTATTTTAACTATTTCCTTAATCTTCTTGATATTATCTTCACCAAGAACACTCTTCATTGTTTGCTTCGCCTCTTTTTTGATGGAGTTTGGAGTCTTGACGATCTCCCACATACGCTTCAATGCTTCATTCTCATTATCAGGATCGGTGAAGCACTCAAAAATCATAGGCTTCTCAGTCAATTCCGGTGTAACGAAGCGCTCATAGCATTTGGCAAATTCCTCTTTACTCCAGGCACTCATATATTCATAGCCCAGATCGGAGGCAAAGTGATGAACCAAATCCGGAGATTTATGACCGAAGTGCCCCTCTGCAGCTATGTATTTCTGGACATCATTTACCAAGGAACTGTTTATCTGCTTAAACAACAGAAATTCTTCTCCCAGGGAGTTATTGATGAGCAGTATACGCACGTTTCGTCCAACATGGCGGTTGCCTAAGGAATTCAAATCGTAAAAGAATGAGAGATCTCCAACAACAGCGAAGTGTATTTTGCTTGGCTGGGCAAGAGAGGCACCAATCATCGTTGACATGTTTCCGTCAATGCCAAATCCGCCCTGGTTACACTCCACCTCGATAGTCTTATCTATGTCAAAGTAGCTCCATGAACGCAGGGGCGCTAAGATCCCTAAATGCAAGACACTGTCTTGCGGTAACTTCGGAGCTATCTGAGAAGCTATCCAAATATGCGAGAATGGCAAATCCGGCATACGCTGAATCAAACTTGTCTCCTCCTTATGGCAACTCTCAAAATAAGTCATTTCACGTGGTGCCTGTTTCTCTGCATACAGATTGAAGAAATTCTCCTCCTTCATTTCAAACACGTTTGTGAGTGTCCGATAGCGGTCAGCCAACTTTCCGTCTTCAGAAACACGCCACACCTCTTTGGGATTGCCAACTTCAGAGCACATGTCACTCATATTGCCTATATGTATCAGTAAGTCAGGGTTTCGGTTCTCACTCATATATTGCTGAGAACTAACCAATGAGAAGTTTACCTTGTATTTGCCCGTATAATTGGACGCAGGATCACAGAAGACTACAGCATTGTAAGCCTCACAAAATCTATCAGTGGCTTCGACTTCTTCTTTTGTCCATTTGAGATGAGTACCGCAGTATATCGCAATTTTTCCTCCTTTAACATCAGGATATGACTCGCTTGACGAATCGTATCTATGAATCACTTGAGCAGTCGGTAGCGTTTTTACGCTAAAATCCTTGCTATAAGTTGTTGAGAGATTAATATGTACTGGGCCCAAACCATGATGGTCCAACTCAAGAATAGCACGATTCGCTTTCAGAGTGACATCCCATTCATCTTCCTTGTCTTTCACATTTTGAAGGTGCTGACTCAACTTGACAATGTCATTGGGCTGTTGAGAACGGTCAAGCACCTGTGGGATTAGATTGCCTATGCGGTTCTCATCTTGTGTAGATGTAATTGCTAAAATAGGCAACTTTCTATAATAGGCCTCTGTCAAAGCAGAAAAATAGTTACGTGATGCAGTGGCTCCTGTGCAACTTAGAGCAATTGGCTCCTTCGTCTCGGCTGCCAACCCCACGGCCATATATGCTGCACTACGCTCATCCACACAAGAATACATCTCAAAATAAGGGTCTTGCTGTATGCTACCCACAAAAGTCACATTCGTAGATCCTGGTGATACAACTACTCTTTTGATGCCATGCTGTTTCAACAGATATACAAGAATTTGAACATTGCGCTCATTACTATAATACTGTTCCATAAACTAAAATTTTAGAATGAATAATGGACGTCATCATAAGTGACAACGCCAGAACCTCCAGTCATAAAGACCATATCGCCAATAATAGACCTTCCCATATTGCTTACGAGGAATACAGCCATGTTCGCTATTTCACCAGGCATGATAAATCTACCGAGAGGATTTGTCGGAAATGATATATCATCTTTTATACCATTTGACATAAGCATTGGGGTAGCCGTAGGGCCGGGAGCAATAGCATTTACTGTAATACCATAAGGGGAGAGGATCTTAGCAAGCCCTTTTGTCATGCCGCGTATTCCCCATTTGGTGATAGTATATGCAGATGTTGCAGGACGCAGGGATGAACTTGATCCTATGTTGAGAATGTTTCCTTTAATAGAATTCTCTTTCATATACTCAGCAATGAGCTGGGCCATAAAGAAAGAACCTTTTAAGTTTGTATTAAGGATGGAATCGTATTTTTCCTCAGTGCAGTCTTTGATTTCGCCACCAACAAGACCTGCATTGTTTACAAGGATGTCAATATTCCGCCCGTTCAAGATTTTCAGTGCTTTTTGTAGTCTTGCTCCATTGCCTTTGACATCAGTGACATCCCAAGACAACCCGAATATATGATCCTTTTTACTAACTTCTTTGTTTATCTTCTCACAGGCGCGTTGGACTTTATTTTCATCTCGTCCAGTAATGACACAAATAGCTCCCGCGTTAATGAAAGCTTTTGCTATCTCGTAACCAATGCAACTTGTCCCTCCCGTAATCAGAGCGGTTCGACCCTTAAGGAGTTCTGAAGGTGAGAGATAAGTTATTTGCGCATAAACCTTTTGTGTCGGCTGTCCATGAAGAATGTATTTTATGCCGCGTTTCAGATATTGAATGTATTTCATAATGTTTTTTCAGAAATCCAAAGCGCAGCATTCTTGCCCTGCTTAAATATTAGGATTGTACAATCCTAACCTAGTCAGGACATACTTCGCCTTGGCTTTCTTTCCTTCTATATTTTTGATTTCACCTATTGTGGCTCTTTCGTGTGTTAACTTGTCTTTTAGAGCCTCATAGGTCCAGTTTATATTACCAAATTTAGGATTGTCTATGAAATGATTGATACACAGCTGAATGGCTTCTTTAGTAGGGTGGAAAGTGGTTAAATCGACAAATTCTCCAATTTTAGAGTTATCAAACTTTCGTGTATATAGTCTGTCATACTTTACTTGTAATGGGTTGCCCCCGTAAAATGGCTCGTATCTTGGAGTGATTAAAATTTTCGGATGATTTCCCGTTTTCTTTTCTATTGCGTCGAGGTACCATTCAGCTATTTTCTTCCAGGTATAGTGTTGGGTGTTGGTTATATGAAAGGCCTCTCCAAGTGCTTCCTTCTTGCCAAGAATACTGAAAATACCTCTTGCAACATCTTCTCCATAAGTGAACGTAGTGCATTTTGATGCAAGATCTTCAGAGAAAACAATGGTTCTTCCTTTCAAACATCTATACAGCCATGATTCTTTCTCCTCACAACTAAGTTGTAGTCTATAGTCACTGAATGTAACATATGGTCTGATAATAGTCCAATTGTTTCTGCCACTATTTCTAAGAATGTCTTCTTGGCGAGCTTTCGCTAGTGCATATTCATCTGTAGAGATGTATTTGCTGTCCCTACAAACATCAAGCAGTCGTGGCGAATCCTCTGTGAGAGGCTCTTCTGATTCTGCATAAACCCTTGAGGAACTAAGATATATATATTGTTTTGTAGAGTTGAGCAGTTGCTCGTATACCTGTAAGAAGTCTTTTGTACCATAAGCCATAAAATTGATAATTGCATCCCATGGCTTTAATGATAGAGTTTCCTCCAAAAATGACGATTCAAAAGCATTGCCCCTTAAATAATGCAGGTTGCCATGATCCTTATAATATGATCTTGAAGTGCAATACACGCTTACCCCTCCCACCTTGTTTAACAGGTAAGTAAGATAATAGCCCATGGCACCAGTGCCACCAAGTATTAGTATGTTCATATCCTTTTTATTGTTTATTAAATCTAATTTTCCGGAATGCCATTCCAATAGTTTTCTCACGTTCGTGTTTGGTCATACCGATATATAATATACTGATAATAGTAGAAAATCCACTGACGAGAGTAACAACCCCTGTTCGCAACAATGATGGTCGCATTGAAAAGTAGATTATTCCCGGAATGATGAATGAGACAATAGTTGTTGGCAAGACTCTACCCAGCACATCTTTATAAAACATCATAGGGTTAAAGTTGATCAAACCTCTGATAATATTGACCTTTATGAAAATCAAAATAAAATAGACGATCATGAATACGATATACGATGTATATGCTGGACACCCCAAAGCGAACAAAGCCCATGAAAGAGGAAAAACAAGGCATCCTATTGTTGCTACATACATATAGTATTTTTTTATTCGTCCCGTAGCCCATGCTGCATTGGCAGTGGAATTCCCAAGCATATCAAACAACGTTCCAATCATTGAAAGCCTAAGAAAGATAGGAGCTTCAGGAGGATAGTTTTTCAACCAAAGTCTCAAGATGGTCTCTGTCTCAAACATAAACGGCACCACAAAGAGAAGCATGAGAAGATATGAAAATTTTGCTCCTCGACATACCAAACTATACAGATAATCCATATCTCCTTTGGCATAAGACTTCATAATTTGAGGATTGATAGCCGTTGTAAAATTGGTAACAAATTGCTTGACAATACCCTCGACTTGGTTAGCTACTCCTCGAGCTGCATTGGCTGTAACACCAAAGAAGATATTAGTAACGATATTTACACCCTGCGTATTGAACAAATAGGCACTAGAGCCGAAAAGGTTCCATCCTGCAAACTCGCCCATATCTTTTAGAAGAGACTTGTCGAAAACGAAATGATAGTGGGCTTCCACAAAATTTCTCCCACAATATATGCCATAGATTATACGGTCTAGAATTCCTACGCAAAGGAAGAGAAAAGAATATGTTATAAGTTTGTCAAATGGAGATATATAAAGCATATAGACGATGATTAATTTCATCGTTACATCAAATATACTCATATATGAGTACACGTTCATTTTCTCGTGAGCAATGATAGTCGCATTGTATGGAACACTGATGAGGTTAACAACAAATGAAAGAAGAGAAAATTGTAAAACCCAATTGGCAGCATACATTCGACCTTCTGGTATATTCATTTTGTTGTTCAAAAACCAAATTGAAATAGGCTCGGCAAGTACCAGAATAACAGCCGACATTAACAACATGATCGTGACGCTTGACGAGAAAACGTTTTTCAAACGCTTTATGTCTCCCTTGCCTAATGACACATTGATAAACCTACCAATAGCTGCCGACAAAGAACCCGTCAGCAATGAAAACATAGAAACGAATCCAGCCACGACATTGTTAATACCATAGTCTGATATGCCTAATGTGTTTAATACAACACGACTTGTAAATAGACCCACGGCCATTGTTATAAACAACCGCAGATACAACATTAATGTGTTTTTTGCTATTCGCTTATTATTTGCTTGATTGTCAGACATTGATCTTTATCTGTAACTGTTAATTTTGCTTGTACTTATGGTAATGGATACCGCAAAAAAATGATTTTCCAAGTTTAACCTATATTTTGATATAACAGGGCAGCAATTGCCGCTTGTCATAGGTTTCTTTGCTGAGTATTGTCTTGGACCGTCGCTCCCGTCGCACTTTAATCTGATAGGGAGTTAGCTTATGGACTTTAAATGCAAGTTCCAGTTTGAGTTCATAAACTTGTCATAGTTGACACCATACTCGGAGAAGAACTCCTTCAGATCCTTAGTCTCACTGCACAGCTTATACAGATCGTAGACTTCCTGATAATTGACTTTTGCTTTCGCCATAACTTTTCTGTTTTAAAGTTGATGCCGCAAAGGTAATATTATTATGTGCCGGTGTCAAGGTGGAAAATAAGACGTTTACATTTTATGCTACCAAGCTCATTTCAGACTTATGCCCCCTAAAAACTTCTTATTATCTTTGCAGGGTTGCCAGCTACAACGCAGTTGGAAGGAATATTTTTTGTTACGATTGATCCAGCACCAATCATTACATTATCTCCAATAGTTACTGGTCGAGTAATAATTGTTCCTGCTCCAATAAAGACATGCCTTCCTATTATGAGTTTACCTACAGTAGAGCGATAGGAATTATCCTTTTGTCTTACCATCCCATGAGTGAGTAGTATGGTATTCATTGTGATTGTACAGTATTCGCCAATGTCATATAAATCCGCACTCCAATTATCAAATGTTACATTTGCGCCTATATGAGCATGGTTCCCCAACTTTATACCTGCTTTACGGATAATCCACGGACGCAAATGTTTTGATTCAAGAAAGCGATTCATTGACAAACGAAGCAACAAGAACAACTTGAATCTTCTTATATGATCTTGCTCAAATATAAATTTTAAAATCATAAAATATCGGAGTTTATAGTGTAAACGTCTCATTTCCGCCACACCACATCTCCCGGCTGTTTTTCAGCCGGTTATGCGGATTATGCAAAAAATGATTTTCCAAGTTTAATCTATATTTTGATATAACAGGGCAGCAATTGCCGCTTGTCATAGGTTTCTTTGCTGAGTATTGTCTTGGACCGTCGCTCCCGTCGCACTTTAATCTGATCGGGAGTTAGCTCCTGGACTTTAAATGCAAGTTCCAGTTTGAGTTCATAAACTTGTCATAGGTGACACCATACTCAGAGCAGAACTCCTTCAGATCCTTAGTCTCACTGCACAGCTTATACAGATCGTAGACTTCCTGATAATTGACTTTTGCTTTCGCCATAACTTTTCTGATGCCGCAAAGGTAATATTATTATGTGCCGGTGTCAAGGCGGAAAATAAGACGTTTACCTGTTCGCATTGTCCTTCTCCAAGTGTTGCATTGCCTACAATTATCGTTCCATAATGAAAGATTGTCAGTCCTGGCCCACATGTATTGGGCGGTATCTGAAATCCAGTAATATAGCCAAGGTGACGGAGCTGTTGGGGATATACAGTAAACCTAGATATATCTATCCTTCTTTCGCAGCCTATTCTATTTTTTCGGCTTCGAAAGGATATAGTTATAGATAAACCGGTTATAACCACCTTGGGGCGAATTTTCTTTTATACTTTGCCTGCAGTCTTACTGGATATCTTCTTCAGATGCCTTACCACGCTTTCAATATATGCTCAGCAAAACTGCCAGAGATAAACGATTGATGTTTTTCGTGGTAGGTTCTGTATGTTTATTCGTTCTACCTTTAGGTTTAAACTTTTGCAAAGTTACTATTTTTATAGCTAATAAAAAAACATTTTATCGCTTTTTTGAGCTTTAAAATATTACCTTTTTCTTATTTTTATGCTTATTATACTGATATATAACACTTTAACTCTATAATAGATTTACAATATTTCATTAACGAAAAGAGCCGTTTTTAGGAATCGTTACCACATAAATTTAATAGGTTTAATAGTTACTGATAGATACAACAAAACATACGGCTTCACCTTTAAAGTATATAATTAATTGCGACTTTATATATAAAATTAGCTCATTATTAACTCTTTTTTCGTATCTTTGAACCGAGGAATTTACTCTAATATCTATTTGGATAATGTTAACGCACCTTACAACTATTATTAATATGAAAACTAACCAAAAACATTTTTTTAGGTGGCTGATACGAAAGACTTTCTATCCGCAAGCGCTGTTCATCAATAGACTGGCAGCTGTAATGGTTTTGCTCACAATGACCATAGCAACCTATGCTGACAGAATGAACGACAATAGCTACTTTACAATGAATAAAGTGAATGATCATCTGCATTTTAGCTTGCAGATGGCCGATGCTGAAGGCAATAATACTTATTGCGACTGGGGCGGTATCATCGCTACGTGCGGCAGTCAAGAGATAGAGGTTATGATTCTCTTTTCCGGCGACGATAACGATGATGGGCCAAAATGGGCCATCCATGCTAAAGACAGAAACGGCGACAAATGGGGAGGTATTTCGTTTATCACCAATACTTACCCTAATGGTAACCGTACGCAGGTGGCATACCAATCGGGTGACTATACCCCTTCTATCGATATCATGAAGAATAATCTCTACCCTAAAGTGGAGATTGACTTCTACTGGCCTGCTTCGATGAGCGGGAAAAACTGGACGTTCGTATATGCTTTCAATCATGTACGTAATAATGGAACTGACGGTGGTTGGAAGACGATGAACTTGGGGTCCGTCTATCTAGGTAACTCTCCCGTGAACTTTAACTATTCCACTCCGAACATTAAGGACTATACCTATACTCGCGAACGGATGGATAAATTAAAGTTTACCGTACCTGAACTGCCCGATGATATTCCTTCGTATCTCTCATCTAACCGCTGGTTTGAGTCTGACTATGAGCTTACGATGACTTATACCATGCCTTCTCATACAACTCAGGTGATAAAAAACGAAATCTTACATGGCGAAGTGGGTAAAAAGAAGACTTTCGAAGTGGATATTCCTAACTCGGTACAGAAATTCACGAAGATGGACTTGAGGGTAAAATCCACAAGTAGGATTAAAAGTATTAAAGGTAACTATTTTTGGACCAGTACTTACGATCGTACCTATGCTGACGCTCTCATAAGTACTCCTGTCCCTAAAAACCTTGTGACTGAGTATCACCAGTACGACTATGAGACCGTATTGGCCTGGGAGGCTTTCTCTATCGGCGATAGGTATATCGAGAAGAGTGTGCCTTATGTATATCGTATAGAGACGAATGCCACCGGTACGCCTCTCTCTGGACAGTCGTGGCTGAAACGTGACGTATTGAAACCGATTGGCACTCAGCAGACACAGAGCTATACTGACCAGAATGTTAGCTCGGGTAAATATTATCGCTATATGGTGCTCAATGTACCGCAAGACTGGATCAACAAAGGTATAAGTACTAGCGACCTCAATAGTCCTAATGAGCAAGTTTTGGAGCGTCTTCCTTATACCCAGAGTGCTGTTATCAGCACTGCTCCCAGCGTTACCATCTTCGGACTGCACCAGGATACTGAGGTAGAAGACCAGGTGCGACTGAAGTGGCAATACTCTCGTATTCCTGTGAATACTCAGACGGTAAACTTCCAGGTGTTGCGCCGCACGTCGGCTGATGGAGAATGGACTCCTTACGGCACCGTCACGGCCAATAGCAAACCTGCTGCTGGTGCCATGGTATCTTTCGAAGATAAGAATCTGCCTGACAACAAGACGCGTTACGACTATAAGATTGTGCTGGAAATGAACAATGGAGCTTACCGATTTGAGAGCGATCCCGTAACGGCAGGTTTACTCGGCGGCACGATGGTTAAAAATCTGCAGGCTACTAAGGGTACACATGATGCGGTCGTCCGTGTAACATGGAATGCTAAGCAGATTGGTACAGCTAATAGTACTTATGTCCTCTCGCGTCGCTACGCGGGCAGCACAGGTGCATTTATGCAGATTTATACAGCGCATGGCACTGCCGAACAGTATGTCTATGAGGACAATACGGTTATGCCGGGTTACTATTATGAATATAAGGTAGACGTCTATGGTGGCGACGAAGGCACTCTGCAAAACGTACTCACCGATGTGGGCTTCTGTCAGGCTCGTGGTGTCATTTCGGGTCTCGTAAACTTCGGCACGGGGGTGGCCGTGAAAAATGTGCGCATGAATCTCACGACTTCTGGCGACGACGAGGCTATACATGGCTATTCCAAGCGCATCGAAGGAGCATCGACTGGTTTAACATGGGATGCTGGTGCCGAGGCCTTGAACCGTCTGTTTGGCCCTGAACACGATTTCACTGTACAGATGTTCGTACGACCAGACGAAGGGCTAACCAATGGTGCCGTTGTTGCACAGATTCCTGGCGTTGGAAATATGTATATCGACGGTATGAGCAATGGTGGCTATAATCTGTCGGTATCGACGCTCAAGGGCAACGTAAAAACGGACTGTACGTTGCCTGTCAATAGCTTCTCTCTACTGACGCTTAGCCGTTGCGGTGATCAGTTAAGCGTACAGGTAAACCAGGACGAAACGAAGACGTTTGCAACCGATAAGGCTTCTACTACAGCGCTGTTCTCTATCGGTGGTGCCGAGGGCATAACCGAAGAAAAGGCTTTCCGGGGGTACATAACCGAGGTTCGTGTTTTCGACCATGCACTCAGCGAAAGTGAGCGAACCAGCTACTTCGACCGCACACTTAACGGTCGTGAGAATGGACTTTGCCTCTACTGGCCGATGGACGAGGGGCTAGACCGTTACGTCTTCGATGCTTCTTATGCTAACGACGTGCCTAACAGCCGCCATGCTACCCTGGGAACCAATATCAGCACGTCAGCGTTGTTGCCTACGAAGAATCAGCTTTCACGCTATGGCGTGACTAATGACAAAGGTGAATACATTATTCGTGGCATACCATTCTCTGGTAGTGGTACCAGCTATCGTGTGGTACCAGAGTTGGGTATCCATGATTTCTCGCCTTCCTCACGCTCGATGTTTATTTCGCCTAGCAGCATCACGGCGAATAACGTCGATTTCCAGGATGTCAGTTCCTTCCCTATGGAGGGTTACATCTACTACGCTGGTACTAACGTGCCTGCCAAGGGTATTCAGTTATACATCGACAATGAGCTCGTTACCGCTAATGGTGAGGTGAAGCAGACCGATGATAATGGTCACTACCTGATTAGTGTGCCTATCGGCAACCACTATGTAGAGGCTCGACTCGATGGTCACACGCTGGTTGATGGCGGACGCTTCCCTACCGAGGGAACCTTCAACTTTGACCGCTCTGTTACTTACGACTTCACTGACTCTACGCTTGTCAACTTCGTGGGTCGTGTGGGCGGCGGTGAGCGCAACGATACTTTGGCTGTGGGGTTCGGAGCTTCTAAGAATAATATCGGTATGGCTACCGTTGTGCTTCGCCTGAATAATGATTCTTACTCGTTCAACTGTGCCAGCGATCATATCTCTGCGGTCGCAACTGAACGCAGTTGGGAGAGCGACACCACGGCTATACAAAGTAAGGCCTGGACTGGTACGGGCGATAACTCGCGCAGCATCAACATTCGTACAGACTCTCTCACCGGCGAGTTCTCTGCCTTACTGCCACCACTGAAGTACATCGTCAAGAGTGTCAGTATCGATAGCAACCAAGATATAGAGTTCTCTGTGGGGCAAGAAGTAGATTTATCTAATGCACGTGCCCAGCTTGCCGACACCATTACCGTGGAAAGTGAAGGCGGAATTACCAATAAGTTGGGATACAACTATAATGCAAAAAGGGTTTTCACTTACTTTGCTTCTCCTCAACTCGATTTGCGACAGAAAGACAATCCACAAGGGGCCTTCGGACAAAGATCGGTAAAGTATACTACCGATGAAGAGGGTACTACTGTTTCTGTTGACAACCTCTACTCTGTAGATGAAAAAGGCAACGTAAGCTACCGTTTCGGGTATCCTATTTATGAGATGGGGTTGAGCCAGCACTTCATGCTCCACGTCTTTGAGGAATATATTAATCGCGACGGCGCCAAACCTGTAAGTGACATCATACCAATGAACAACATGTCGCTTACTATCAGCAACGAGATGAGTTCTGAGCAATCTGTTGTCGCTACCGTAGAGAACCCAAATACGGGATACCAACCGGGTGACATTTATGAGTTGAAAAACAATGAGCTCACGCTTGACGACGACGGGCGAGGCGAATTGCAGTGGAAGGTCGGATTGCCTAACATCGTAAGTCCTTACACGCGCAACTTCAGTGTCACTATGGAGCGCAAGGGACGTACCTACATTCTGGGCAATCTTGACGCTATCGTGCTGGGCAACATCACCACGGGCAATAACTTCATTACCAAAGGTCCTGACCAAGTGCAGTTCGTGCTTCGCGATCCTCCGGGCGCCAAATCGAATACTACCCTGAAGGTGGGCCAAATTACTACCAAGACACACTATGACACTTATACCAGCTATGGTGACCATAGTCTGGTGACGAATAATATCTTTGGATCTGTGATTACTACTGGACAAGGACTTGGATTCATACAGCTTTCAAGCCATAAGGTCAAGGACCAGCTCGATGTCGGCACCGAAGCCCACTGGCAGTACAATAATGTGGGAGATACAGCTGTGGTAACAACTACCATTACTTCTGTCTCTACCGGTACATCAAACCCTTACGTAGGTAGTAACGGCGATGTCTTTGTCGGTACTTCATATAACTTCCTTATCGGCTCTTGCCGTCGTCTTTACTTGAAACGGGACGACCATACAGGTGAATATGCCATCACACTGGAAGATGCTCTGGCATTGGGCGATTCTATCGCCACCACTTTCAACTATTCGGCTTATGAGCTCGAGACTGTGATGATTCCAAAATGGAAGGACCAGCGTGCCCGATTTATCACGCGCGTAGCCTCACAAGCCGAGGCGGAAGCTTACGTTAATACGGGCTCTAAAGACCTCTATTTAAGTTGGGTGGGCGAAGATGACCCGGACTTTGGTGTCAATACAGAGACCAAGAAGACTTATCGCTATTTACCATCAGACAACGACACGCCTAGAATAGACAGTGTGCAATGGTGCAATAACCAGATTGACAACTGGGTGTCTGTGCTATACGATAATGAGAAAGAGAAAGTGATGGCTATGCGCAATCAGACGGCTACCAACTTCTCTATCGATGGAGGTAGCACTCGTTCCTTCAGTGAACGCAGCGAGATTGTAAGATGGAACGAAAAGAAGACTACTTGGCGAATGGGTGCTGTCCTCGGCAATCAGTTCGGATTCCACTTAAAAAATATTGTTTCATGGGGTATCATTACAAAAGTACAGTCTAACGAGGGAAACGGTAACACGAGTGGAGACGGCACGAAAACGCAGGACTACACAGAGTGGGAATATACTTTCGCTGATGGCAATCGCGATACTGATATTTCCATCAATCAGTATAATAGTGACAACAAGAAGAATAGTAAAATCTTCTCGGTATTCGGTGGACAGACGTACAATCCTTATGAGCCACAGGAATTTACAAAGTACTATGAACCGGGCACACCGTTGGGCAATGGTACGGTACAGATGGAACAACCTAACCTCATGATTGGCATCGGTAACGAATCGCCTGCTAAGAGTGTCACCATCACTGATATTCCGGCTGGCAGCGAGGCTAATCTTACCATCTACTGCACCAACATGTCTAACACGCATCAGGGTACAAACTTCAGCTATAATCTGTTCATCACGGAGCGTACTAATGACAAGGGGCTGGAGATACTCATGGATGGTGTGCCTGTGAACGGACGTTCTGTTTTCCTCGATCAAGGCGAAACGACGACAAAAGTGCTTACCATACGCCAAACCGATCAAGGTATACTCGACTACGAGGGTATCCAACTGCGTTTCTGTTCTCAATACCAGCCTGCCAAAATTGCTGACGTGGTAACGATCAACGCTCACTTTAAGCCTTCGTCATCACCTGTCAATCTGGTTATCCAAGAGCCGATACTCAATACCGTAACTAAGGATGCTAAGCTACAGATGCGTCTCACTGGGTTCAACCGACAGTTCAAAAAACTGAAGAATATCGGTGTGCAATATCGTTTTGCCGGCAATACGGAGTGGATCGACTTGCACACATGGGTAACTGACCAAGTTGACTCTACCTCGACCAGTTTCAGCACATTGCCTTCAGAGGGCGACTTGCGCTGGGCTGAGGATATGTCGAGCAACCTGAGCTATCCTGAGGGTAACTATGAATTCCGGGCTTTTACCACTACCCCATACGATAACGAGTTCATCCGCGTATACAGCGACATCGTTACTGTAATCAAAGATCTGACTCGTCCTCGTAACCTCTATACCCCATCGCCTGCCCACGGTATCCTAGGTTACGGTGACCAACTTGCTATCGAGTTTAACGAGGATATCGTGCCTGGTTACGTAGGCGACAAGAATGTTATTGTTACCGCCAAGCTTAACAGTCAGCAGGTGAACCACGAGGTGGCATTGCATCTGAATCCGTTCGGTGAACAACCTCGAACACAGAACCCTGTGTTCCTCAAAGGTGACTTCTCTTTCGACTTCTGGTTGAACTGGCACGATGCAGGAACGCTCATGCACTTGGGCGCTAATACTAGTAATTTCGCACTGAACATACGCGAGGACGGTTACGTTGTCGCTAAAATCGCTGGCAATGAATTTGTTAGTAGCCAGCCTATGCCTAAGGACAACTGGACCTTTGTGGCGCTCGCTTACAAGGCTAGTAGTATGACCTTCGATATGCTTGCTCTCTCTGAGGACAAAAGCATCAACCTTTTCCAAAACAAACCTGTAGCACAACGGGCTGTGCAAGCTGTCGGCTATGCTAACGATAATTATCTCTACCTCGGTGGTCTCAACGCTGATATCCATGCTCTCAGTCTCTACGATATTTATCGAGACGTTCACGATGCCGGTGCTACTAAGAATCAGAGCAAGGACAACTATGTCTATGGACTGGCTAATTACTGGCCTATGGATGAGGGACACGGCAGACTTGCTGCAGACTCTCGCCGTACACACAATTTCATCGTACCGCAGTCATGGACCCTGGAGAACGTAAACTATGCCTTGCGTATCGACAACACTGACGGTGTCACTGCTGACATCTCACGCATCAACACCCGACCAGGCGACAGTTACGCTATCGAACTCTGGTTTGACTGTTCTATTCCTACGCCTGATGGACAAGTGATTTTCGAGACCGCTACTCCTGGGACTGAGCAAGATTTGCAGAAGCAGAGTGACAAACTGCGTCTACGTCGAGACGGGCAAGACAACCTCATCCTCGACTATGGCACGAAATCGCAGGTGTTAGTTAACCTCGCCAATACTGCTAATAATGAAGTATGGAATCATCTCATCTTCAACGTCGTGCGTGGTCAGGCGGCTAGCTTCTATCTGAATGGTCAACGCACAGCTGTTATTGCCGAAGCTGATGTTCCACCTCTTACCGGTTCACGCCTCTTGGTGGGTAAAGGTACTAATATGCAATACGTCGACGAACTGCGCATCTGGCATGCTTCGCTCAGCGAACAACGCTTGCTACAAAACATCTACAACACCATCGACACTTCTGAAGTCTATTCACGTGGTCTCGTGGCTTACTATCCTTTCGAACAGACTGGCATAGTAAATGGTGTCACGACGAAGGTTCCTACGCTTAAGAATATGATGGGCGACGACGAGTTGCAAGTTGCACAGTACACTGTGATTCAAAATGCACCACCTATTAAGAATGCTCCTGAGGAGGTTCGCCTCATCGCTTCACCTGTCGCATCAGAACGCAAGGTGGTAGTCAACCTCACCGGAGCCGGTATTAGTCCGCGAGATATCGAGGGTACCACACTTAACGTTACCGTAGACCAGATACGCGATTTACACGGCAACACGTCGCTGCCTATTCGCTGGTCGGCTTACGTTCAACAGAACACGCTGATGTGGAGTCGTGACTCGGTGAATATTATCAAACAGTATGGCAAAGGCTATACCTTTGATGTCAATATCGAAAACTGGAGTGGCAATACCGAGTATTACACCTTATATAATATGCCTGAGTGGCTCACATTGGTGGACAGTAACACGCAAGACGAACTGGCACCTATCAAAACGAAGACGCTTCGCTTCGAGGTAAACCCACAGGTGGCTGTGGGCAATTACGATGTAACAATAGGATTACAAGGTAACTTGGAGATACTGGAACCTTTACGTATCGTGATGAAGGTACGCGGGGAGAAACCGCAGTGGACTGTCGACCCGACCAAGTATGAGCACCAGATGAATTACATCGGACAGGTGTATATCAATGGTATCTTGATGGAGAACGCTGAAAGCATGGTGGCTGCCTTCATCGACGGAGAGTGTCGTGGTGTTGCATCACCAGAACAGGTACGTGGCGCAGCCTATGTTACGATGAACGTTTATGGCAACAGTGACTATCAGGGAACTAATGATGTGGGCAAACCGATTACTTTCCGCATTTGGAATGCATCGGCAGGTATCGCTTATACGGATGTAAACATCAATGCCTATGATGGTTCGGCTGCCAAGACAACCTTTGCGGTCAATGATATTGTGGGTTCGTTCGATCAACCTGTTATTTGGGCGAAAGGTACAGATGTAGAACAGGTGATGAAGCTGAACCTGAACTGGAACTGGGTATCACTCGGTGTAGACCCTGCTGACAAGCGACCTAACGCCGTATTCCCAGAACTGACCAAATGGAATACCATTATCAAGGGTAAGAGTATAGAACCGGTATACAGCAACGGAACGGAGTGGGCTCCAAGCGGAGCGCAGATACAGTCGGGCACTGCATACAAGATACGCATTACCCCAGCTACAGAAGACCAGCAGCTGCCAGAACAACTGTCGATAAGCGGTGCACAGTTAGACTTATCAAAGACACCTGTGACGCTGACACCTGGATGGAACTGGATAGCTTACACACCGTTATCAACAATGACCATAGGTCAGGCGCTGGCTGCAGCCCAACCGGAGGTGGGCGACTATGTGAAGTCACAGCACGCTATTGCCTTCTACAGCGTAAACGGTTGGGAAGGTAGTCTGAAGGCCTTGGAAAGCGGACATGCTTATATGTATAACAGCACTGCAAACACCGAGAAATCATTTATCTATCCGACAGTATCGGCTATGAGTCGTGCAGTTACCATGAAGCGTGCTCCAGAAGAGCCACATATCTTCACGCCTATCGGTGCGGGAACCTATCCAGATAATATGTCGATGGTTATCCGTCTGCTTGGAACAGACGAAACCGTCATCGATACCTGTGAAGTAGCCGCCTTCATCGACGGAGAGTGCCGTGGTACGACACATGCCAACAACGGACTTTACTATCTTATCATTGCCGGCGAAGGCAGTGGACAGCCATTAGAGCTACACACCTGCATCAATGGCAAGACGGTAACGATAGACCGTAAGTTGACCTTTACCACCGACCTGAACATCGGTACACCGTGGTCACCATATGTTATCGATCTAAGCGAAGTGCTGACGGGCATTACCGAGATTAGTAGCAATGAAGAAGATGACGATGAAGACTGGTGGTCAGTACAAGGCTTCAAGATAGGTCACAAGCCAATTCAGCCAGGAGTATATATTCATCATGGTAAAAAAGTAACGATTAAATAAACGATCATTCCCGCCAACGCTTCTTCACAATGCGTATGGCGGGAATTTTCTTTTTTATAATTCTTTCCAATCTTTTAAACATTGGAAAGAATTTGAATCACTTTATTTCAATGTGCTCTGATACCACTCGTAAAGTTTCTCTACTCCGTCTTCGATTTCGACTTTGTGAGTCCATCCGAGTGAATGAAGTTTGCTCACATCAATGAGTTTACGTGGGGTACCATTTGGTTTGGTAGCATCCCAGCAGAGTTCGCCTTCAAAGCCTACGGTCTTAACGACTAATTCTGCCAATTCTTTGATATGTAATTCCTTGCCTGTACCTACATTGATATGACAATTACGAATCTCACCAAGCGATGGGATAGCACCACCACGACCTTCTGAATTGTTGCGGTCTACGGCTCCATCGGTCTTCACACCATAGTGCACGGATGAGTATTTCTCAATGCCAATAATA
>Ga0247611_10000447_pt1 | contig 83693 bp, 59 predicted proteins | sample 177DNAGHGhighgp2_FD_192422 | JGI IMG/M metagenome (GOLD analysis project Ga0247611, IMG submission 192422) | Sheep rumen microbial communities from Palmerston North, Manawatu-Wanganui, New Zealand - 1770 DNA GHGhigh gp2 | ecosystem: Host-associated > Mammals > Digestive system > Stomach > Rumen... | reverse complement strand
TCAATCCACATCTCACCTTTGATAATAGGCATAAGATTTTGTCGAATAAACAATGCTGCTTCTTCCAATGTATAGCATGATTTATCTACATGAAAACCGAATTCTTCAAAATAATCATCAACTTGGTATTTGTCATGGCGATATATTGATGATGATATATCATTACGGGATTTGATAATACAAAATCGCTTTACTATCTGTAATATCAAAAACAAAATATTTGAATTCATCAGGATTATCTTCATTCTCTTGAAAAATATAATAACCCTGATGATTATCACCACAAATCTCTCTTCGCATGCGTTGGTATCTTCTGATAGTATCAGGGATAGGAAACTCCTTCGCACCTGCATTAACAACTGCGTCTATGTTATTTTTGGATATTTTATTAATGGTGTAAACAATATGACAATGTCCTTCTCCATGTGGGGTATGCCATTGATCGTCAAAGGATTCGATTTTATAGTCAAAAGAGGAAATATCAATTCCAAATTGAAGTTTTAGCAAGTATTCAGGTGTTCTACGAACACATGAATTGCATAATAACAACACAATAGTAATTGAAAATAATAATAATTTCCTCATATTAGAATATTTTTTTATTGTAATAAATACTAAAATCTGTTCCATTTGAAATTATATTGTAGGTTCTTGTAATAACCTCATTTTTAAAGCTTCTAATACCCGAAGGTTTGGGTCTCATTATCCTATTAAGTCATTCCAACAAAGTCTTAACTACCCCGTCCCAGCGGATTTGCTTGCAAAGATAATGTATTTATATGTTACCGTGCAAGAGTTTCCCGCAAAAATAGGAAATATTAATCAGAACTGGAAATAAATGAACGACTGTAGGTCGGCCGTGATGAACTGGTAGATGATGAATACGATGAGAGCACAAACCACAATCATCAGCGGGATGGGCATCTTGGCAAACCAGATGCGGTAGCGCCGCTTGAAATTCTCAGGCAACCAATGGATAACCAGACCTATCACGATGAGGATAAACACATTGCGATAGTGGGTAATGATGTCAGGAATCCTGTTCAAGTCCCAATGGCTGCCCATCTGGTTGACCATATTCTTGGCCGTGTTCCACGCCGTTTCGTTGGCCTCGGCAGGGTCGAGGTTGGAACCGCTGCGGAAGAAAAGTCGCGTGAAAGTGATGAAAGTAAAGGTCTGGAAAATAGCCCACGCGTCTTGTAGCCATTGCCAAGGCTTTTTCCCTCCGAATAGGTTGTAAGTCATGCGGATGATATTCCCACATAAGACGATGAGGCACCACACGCAAAGCACATAAAACACGGGTTGGGGCGTGTAATAGCAAAGCAGCTTTAGTCCGGCGGTTACAATAAGAATAAACAAGGTGCGCACATACACATTCCAATCTTGCCAAAAACGGTAAAACACCATTCCAAGCCCGTTCAGGCCACCCCATATCATGAAATTCCATGAGGCTCCATGCCACAATCCACCTAGCAGCATCGTGTCCATCCTGTTGATTTCGGTGGTGATTTTTCTTCGTTTTTTAGGGACGAAAATGGCCACAACCCCTAATGTCAAAGCGATGGCGCCAACGCCGACAGCCACCCATAGGCTGTTGGAGAGGAAAACCGCGATGGCGGCAATCACGATGATGATGCAGAACGAGCCAAAGGTGGCTTTGCGGTTGCCTCCCAAGGGGATGTAAAGATAGTCTTTCAGCCAGCGCGACAGCGACATGTGCCAGCGGTTCCAAAACTCAGCGGGGCTCTTGGCCTTGTAGGGCGAGTTGAAGTTCTTGGGCAGATAAAAGCCCATCAGCATGGCCACTCCAATGGCGATGTCGGTGTAACCCGAGAAGTCGGCATAGACCTGCAACGAATAGCCGAACAAGGCCATCAGGTTCTCGAAGCCTGTAAACATCAAGGGCTGTTCAAACACGCGGTCGATGAAGTTGATGGCGATGTAGTCGCTGAGCACGATTTTCTTCACCAATCCGTTCATGATCCAAAAGACAGCGATGCCAAACTGACGGCGACTGAGGAAGAATTTCTTGTGCAGTTGCGGGATGAACTCGTTGGCTCTCACGATGGGACCGGCCACCAGCTGCGGGAAGAAGCTGATATAGAAGCCGAAGTCGAAGATGTTTTTCACAGGTGAGATGCGCTTGCGGTAGACATCCATGATGTAGCTGATGGCTTGGAAAGTGTAGAACGAGATGCCTACGGGCAGCAGGATGGAGTCAACGCTGAAGCGGTTGTCGCCCGTGATTTGGTTGCCTACCCATGAGAACACGTCGAACACACGGAATTTCAATCCAGTAAGGTTGTTGAGGACATCTGTAAGGAAATAGGCGTATTTGAAGTAGAAAAGTGTGAACAGATTGACAATGACGCTGATGGCCAACACCATATTCCGGCTCCCGTCTTTCTTTCGCGAATGCAGCCATTTGCCCGCAAAGAAATTATATAAAGTGATGAAAATCAGGATTAAAGTGAAGAGACCGCTGGTTTTGTAATAGAAAAACAAGCTGACGAAAAACAAATAAGTGTTGCGGAGCAGACACTTGTTTTTGAACAGGCAGAAAAAGGCGAACACGATGGCGAAGAACGCCCAAAAATAAAACTGTGTGAACAACAAGGGATGCGCCTTGTCGAACGAAAACAGGTTTTTCAGGAAATCCAATGCTATTTCAGGGAAAGTCAACATGTCACGGTCGTTTTGCAGTGGATTTAATATGTTCTATATATCTATCAATGAAGGCATTGTAAAGCAAATCGCCCAATAGCCTGTAGCCTTCGTTGGTGAAATGCACCTTGTCTTTCTTGGCCAAGCCTGCGTCTTCCCATTCCTTCATCGAATTCAGTCCGCCCATGATGTCGAATTGGTCCCACACGGCGGCATTGTACTTTTTCCCCATTTCCATGAAGGCCTGTTGCGCCACCAAGCCGTTTTCGTTCACTTGGTATTTGTTTTTCTTTATCCGTTTGAAGCTGTCGTTGTTGGTCATGAAAAGCATGGCACAATCAGGATTGACGCGTTGAATGATTTTGATGAGTTCCTTGTAGTTCTGCTTGAAAATCCACTTGTCGAAGTCTTTTTCTGCCGCGTCATTGATGCCGATGCCAAAGATGACGAGGTCGGGCTTGATCAAGGCAAGGTCGCGTTCGAAGTCTTCGCAGCGCAAATAGGAAGGTACACTGGCTCCATTGACGCCTATGCCGTGCACATTGATTCCCGTTTTTTCGCTTTCCAACAGAACGCCGGTGATGGTGAACTCACCAGGGATAGAGTCGAAATAGATATGGATGGAATCGGTATAGGAAGGCAAGTCGAAAATGTAGGAGGATAGTTGTTCGTCACGATGGGCCCGAATAGTGGTTCCGTCGTAGCTGACCAAAGGTTCCACATTGACGGTATCGGCGAACCCAAGGAGGGTCACCTTGTTGAAATCGAAAACAGGTGGCATGAGGGAAGGATAGCGCTCGCGGGTGATGATGCTGACGGAGGCGATGGAGTCGGCGGTGGTGATGGCAGCCCCTGCCAGTCCCATCCGTTTTTCGTTTTCATTTTTCACGGCATTGCGGCAATAACTCCACGAGCCGGTATATTTTACCATGTAATAGGAAGGGTTGTTGGTGCTGCCGGCTGAAAATGGGAAAACGAAACTCTGTCCGCCAATCAAATCAGTGCCAATGCTTAATAAATTGTCGCGAAACTGCTGCGTGAAAACACCCGCCTGCACATGTGAACCGCCAATGTGCATGATGGTGACATTGCCATCGCCCAAAAACAGGACGGAATCCAATTTTTGGAAGAACTGTTCCATAGGCAGGCTGTCGCCCGGATAGACAATCCGATTCCGTTCAAAATGCGTGAACGGGTAGTTTGGGACCTCTTTCGTCAAAGGTTGCGTCTGACCAAAGGCTGTCAGCGTTGCTAATGCCCAAAAAAGTATGACGAGGATTCTTTTCATCGTTTGGATTGGGCATAGGGTTGATAGATGGGTAAATGCTTTCTGTAGGCTTCTCTAATCGAATCCTCGGTTTTGTCGCTGTTGATAAAGTCGATGACGTATTGGGAGGGCACGTGCTTGCGCAGTTGGTAGAAGTCGTAATAGGTGGTGAACGACTTGGCCAAGTCGGAACCGATTTCCTGTGCGCCGTGGAACGTGAAGTGGATATGGTCGGGGCCGGCCAATGCGGGTTTGTGTTTCACCCATTGCACCATCGAGCCTTCGCCGCCCATCACATGAAACATGTCCCAATAGGCAATGTTATTGCGCAGGGCCATCGAGCGAAGAGAGTCGTTCAGCTCTGGAAGACCTTTCCATGTGCCTAACTTTCCATTGTAGCTCTTGCTCATGTCGGCAGGACCGATGAATATCAATGTGGCTTTGGGAGCCACACGTTTCACATAGTCGATTTGTTTCTCCAATTCCCTGGTATAGGCCGAAATACTGCTGGAGGAAGTGATGCCAGGCATCCTGTTTCCGCCAAATTGCAGGATGATCAGTCGGGTGTCGAGAAGGGCGAAAGATTGCCGCATGGTGGGCTCGTCAATGCGGGTGAATATGGTTCCCGAACATCCGCGCAAGGCTACATTATCGATGGCCACGCCAGGTTCGCCATCGAGCAGAATGGCATAGATTTCGGCATTACCCTTGAAGTTGATGGTACCGCGCTTCACGTTGACAGGCAGATTCCAGGTGATAAGGGATACGCTGTCGTTGGCGGGCAGGATCTTAGGCTCCAAATTGAGGGAATCGCATTTCAAGGTAGCCTTAAAGCCATTGCTGTTTCTTCCCAAAAGCACCGACACGGTTGAAATCATCTTTGAGTTCTCGAAGGCGCGCGAGTGGCTGGTTTGGATGAACGAAATGGAGCCCTCGCCTTGCACTTGGGCAAATTGGGTCATCACTCCATAGCGGTTATGTGGAGCACGACGCGTGCTTTCGTCTCCATATAAGGTGTAACGAGTGAGGTTGGAGCATTGCTGCGAAACGGATATGGTAGGCACGGCTTGGATGGCTGGAATCATGTTAGGCCCCGAACCTCCGAAAAAATCCTGCAGCTTTTGGCGAAGGACAGAAGAAATGCGGTCCATTTCAATCTGAGAGTCGCCGTAATGCATCACACGGTAGGTTTTCCCTTCCCCCTTGGCTTGCTCGAACAAGTAGAACAGCGAGTCGAAATACTCGTAGTCATCCTGAGGCAGATAGATGCGGTTGGGGTTTTCCTTGAGGTAGCTGCGGAAGAAACGCAAGCTATCGAGCAGTGATTCGGAATAGTTCATCACAAAGCTCTTGTTCACCTTGTCGATGACATCATCCACGTCGACGGTCTTGTCTTCACTAGGATTCTTGTCTTCTGCGTATGAGGGGAAGCGGAGGTTGTGGTTCTCGACCTGAATGCCTTCTTCTGGGAAAAAGAACCAAACGATTCCAAGCAGGGCAATCACCGAAATGATGAAAATCAATATGCGTATGGGCTTCATTTTTTTATTATCAATTCTTGACCCTCCCGGATAAAGTCACTTTCCAGGTGGTTCCATTCAATTAATTCTGATATTGTAATATGGTGTTTTTTGGCGATATGACTCAGTGTGTCACCTTTTTTCACCTTATATATTATGGTCTTTTCTTTACTTTTTGGCTGTTTCTCATGTTTTTTGGGCTCTTCTTTGACCGTTTGTTTTGGCTCTTCCTTAATGGTAGGTGCTTCAACGACGGTCTCCTCATAGAGTCGAGTCTCAATGTCAGCAAATTGTTTCGCGACTTCGTTGGGCAATACTAATGGATAGTGTTCAAGAGGAACGAAGACATCTGAACGGTAGACAGGATTCAGTGCTTTGATCCTTTCCACAGAAAGACCTGTTTTCTGTGCCAATACTTCGATGGAAATGGGTTGTGAAAAACTGATTTCCGTGGTTTCCCGCTCTTTGGGTAGGGTATCTTCAACCTGATGGTCGTGGTAAACGCATACACAAGCAATGAAATCGCTGATGATTTCAGAGTTAGGGATCAGTTTTTGGTGGTAGAAATCCCATAATTCAGGGTCTTTCTCGCTTTTCGAGAGGGCATGTTGCAGTGCGTTGGGGCTGCTTGAGAAAGCCAGGATGGCATGCCACCAGTCGTTGTATTTTTCATGAAGGTCCGAAAGATAGTCCAAGGCGGCCTTGGTGGAGGCTTCAACGGAATAACGCTCATCATGCCGTTCATCGATGATTAGGCCATAATGCATTCCTGTTAAAGCAGGCATGGCCCAAACCCCGCAGCGACCATCATGATGATAGCCGGGCTGCATCTCAGAAAATGCCAAGGGTAAATACTTCAGCTCCAAGGGGAGGTTACGTGTTCCTAATTCTTCTTCAATGAAGGCCTCGTGAGCCAAGAACACTTCCGGCAAGGATTTCTGGTTGTATTTCTCGATAGATTTGTCCAAATCATGGTGATAAGGAAGAGAGATTTCTTTTTCTATCGTTTTCAGCTCTTTAGTAATGGCGTTGGAGCCTGACGATACGCAATAATTGTTGGCCGTCAGGCAGAAAAACATGAATAATGATATGATTAACGCTCTAAAATTCATCTTATTACAGGTTTGAATGCTATCTCACTTCCTCTTTTGAAAAGAGAAGGCAAAAATACGGAAATTGTTTGGATTAGGGACGGGCTTTTTTGCTACTTTTGCAACCGTTTTTTTCTCATTTCTCTTTTTTTATTATATGCATCAGACGGATAGAACTTTAGAACTTGAAACTAAGAGTATCAGAAGATTACTTTGGATTTATGCATTGCCATCAATCGTAAGCCAAATTATCGCTTCGATTTACAACATAGTCGACCGTGTGTTTTTGGGACAGTGTGTTGGGGCTTTGGCCATTGCAGGCCTTGCCATCACCATGCCTATCATGAACATCATCCATGCTTTTGGTTCTTTGGTGGGTGTGGGCTCTTCGGCGCGCATGTCGATTGTGCTAGGCAAGAAAGATTACAAATGGGCTGAAGACATCTTGGGCAACAGTATGCTGTTGACGTTTATCTTTGGTTTTCTTTTTGTTTCGGGAGGCTATCTTTTCATGGACCGTATTTTGACTTTGTTTGGCGCTTCCGATGATACTATTGCCTATGCCCGTGAGTATATGGACATTGTGCTGCCGGGTATGTTCATGACCACTGTGACTTTCAATTTGACGGGTTTGATACGTGCTACGGGTTATCCTATCAAATCCATGTGGATTTTGGCAGGAGGTGCCATACTCAATATAGTGCTTGATGCCTTGTTCATTTTCGTGTTGGATTGGGGCATCGGAGGTGCGGCTTGGGCTACCACAATCTCTATGACATGCTCGGGTATTGTGGCCGTTTGGCATTTCCTGCAACGGAGCTCGTTTATCCGTTTCCGTCGCCATTCCTGGAAGCCGAAGCTCTACATATTCCGTAACATTCTGCTTATCGGCATGAGTCCTTTTTTGATGAATGTGGCGGCCTCTGGCGTTGTGGCTTTGCTCAATCGGCAGCTGATACGTTATGGTGGTGACCTTGCTGTGGGGGCATACGGTATCGTGAACACTTTCGGCAGCCTTAGCGTGATGCTGATCCTTGGCGTGTGCCAAGGCATGCAGCCCATCGCAGGCTATAATTATGGTGCGGGACATCTCGACCGGTTGAAGTCGGTTTATACGTTGACCATGAAAATCAATGTGCTGATAGGCTTTGTCGGAGCCTTGCTTGCTTTGACCATTCCAAGCCTTTTGCTGCGGGCTTTTACCACCGACGATGCGCTGATTGAAATTGCAGTACCCGCTATGCGCTTTATGATGGTGATGTTTCCTTTGGTAGGTTTCACCATCACCAACTCCAACTTCTTTCAAAGTATCGACAAACCTTGGATTGCCATTGTCACCAGCCTTTCGCGTCAGGTGCTGTTTCTTGCCCCGATGATCTACATCATTCCGCCACTCTTTGTCAATATGGGCGGATTGGGATTGACGGGGGTGTGGGCTTCGATGACCATCTCTGATATGATGGGTGCATTGCTTGCTTTTGTCTTGATGTTGTCCCAAAGAAAAGTGTTTAGACCCACAGAATGATGGATACCTCAAATGCCATTCCTACAGTCACCAACACAAAAATTCTGGATTCTTGCATCGTCAAGAGCAAAAGCGCCATGCGTGATTATTTGCAGGAATTGCGCGCGTCTGTACCACCTGAAATGGCTGTTTGTCAACGCGATATAGAGTCACAGGTGCGTGAATGGAGGTCGCATAACTTCTTCTATCGGATACACATTTTCCGCAGCCGCACCAAAGACGTAGACCTTGAACTTAAACAAGCTTGGTATCGTGAGCTCTTCTGTCGGATAGTGAGTTTCTTTTACTTTTGGGACAATGATTAAACATGCTATTTGTTCAAGTTTGGGATTGATTCTGTATATTTGCGCCAAAATAAAACAACATTCATGAACAATTCATTCACCATAGGAGGTCAAATAGTCGACCTTGTCAACTCAAGGATTTTTTCGGGGGTTGTCGTTGTCGAAAACGGGAAGATTAGCAAAATAGAGGAAAAGGCGGTAGGCAACACACGGTATATCATGCCAGGCTTCGTCGATGCGCATGTGCATATTGAAAGCTCGATGCTGGTGCCGTCAGAGTTTGCCCGGCTGGCCAGCTGTCATGGTACAGTGGCCACCGTCAGCGACCCTCACGAAATAGCCAATGTACTTGGCAAGGAAGGTGTTCGTTATATGATCGACAACGGCAAAAAGGTACCTTTCAAGTTTTTCTTTGGTGCTCCCAGCTGCGTGCCTGCCACAGCCTTTGAGACGGCTGGGGCTTCTCTCAATGCTTCGGATATAGAGGAACTGATGGCTTCCGACGATATTTATTATCTTTCAGAGATGATGAACTATCCCGGTGTTATCTTCGACGACCGTGAAGTCATGGAAAAGATAGCTTCGGCAAAGCGATATGGCAAGCCCATCGACGGACATGCTCCCGCTGTGACGGGCCCCGATTTGCAGAAATATGTGAGTGCGGGCATCACCACCGACCATGAGTGTTTCCGTCTTGAGGGAGCCTTGGAAAAAATCGGTCTTGGCATGAAGATCCTCGTTCGTGAAGGCAGTGCGGCCAAAAATTTCGATGCATTGATTCCACTGATGGCCACACATCCCGACAAGTTGATGTTCTGCTCCGATGACAAGCATCCTGATGAATTGGATGATGGTCATATTGATGTGTTGGTTCGTAAGGCTATAGCATTGGGCTATAACGTGTTGGATGTTCTCAAAGCGGCTTCACTCAATGCTGTGAAACATTACAAGCTCAATGTCGGAATGCTCCAATTAGGCGATGATGCCGACTTCATCGTGGTCGACGACCTGCATAGTCCGGTGGCCAGACAGACTTATATTAGAGGGGTTCTGGTTGCCGAAAATGGTGTGTCGAACATCAAATACAAGGAAACCGAGACTCCCAATCGGTTTGAGGCCCATTTCCTTTATGCCGATGACCTTTTTGTGCCTGATGAGGGGAAGCGGATTAAAGTTATCGAGTGCTTTGATGGACAGCTGATTACTAAATCTTTTTTTGCTGAGCCTAAAGTGGAAAACGGTGGCCTTGTTAGCGATGTGGAGCGCGACATATTGAAACTAGTTGTCGTCAACCGTTACAAACCCACAAAACCTGCAGTTGCCTTTATCAAGAATTTTGGCCTGCAACGTGGCGCTTTAGCATCGAGTGTGGCCCATGACAGTCACAACATTGTGGCAGTGGGTGTCACCGACAATGACATCCTTCATGCTGTCAACCTGCTCATTGAGCATGGGGGTGGCGTGACGGCCTATTGCAATACAGAGATGGTGGCAGTGCCCTTGCCCGTTGCGGGACTGATGAGCAATGAGGACGGCTACGAGGTGGCCGCCGCCTATCAAAACGCCGATGCTTTGGCCAAACGCTTGGGCTCAAAGCTTTTCGCACCGTTTATGACCTTATCTTTTATGGCATTATTGGTCATTCCCGAGCTGAAACTCAGCGACAAGGGTTTGTTTGATGTCAAGCAATTCGGTTTCATTTCAGTTTTTAAGGAATAATGCAGTTACGACAATGCCAACCTGCTGATTTACAAGTTATCATTGACTTGAATGAGGCCATATATGCCGCGTTACCCGACAAGTCGGTGCTGCGTCATAATTCGCCCGAGATGATAGCTTCCTGTCTTGAAGAGCCTAATGTCACTTTGGGCGTTTGGGATGGTGAGTTGTTGGTGGCCATAGGGATGCTCTATGTACCACAATGTATCGAGGAAGACCATTTCCACGACTTGGGTTTGCAAGGTGATTACAAATCGGCAAACCAGAAATTGTTTTTGGTGAGAGACCGCTATCGTGGCTTGGGGTTGCAGAGAACACTCATCCGAGAAGTGGAGAAAACAGCGATTGCTCGGGGTTATAATCTGCTTTGTACTACTGTGGCACCAAATAACGATTTCAGTATCAATAACTTTCTCAAAGAAGGTTATGTGTATGCCAAAACTGAAATGAAATACGGAGGGTTGGTCAGGAATTTGTATTACAAGGTGTTATAGGATGTTCAATCTATAAGCGTCTTGCTTCACAAAAATCGCCAGCATGATGGTGAAGGCCAGCATGCTTGAACCGCCATAGCTTAGGAAAGGCAATGGGATGCCGATGACAGGCACCAATCCAATGGTCATCCCGATATTGATGGCCACGTGAACAAACAAGATGCCTGCTATGCCATAGCCATAAACACGACTGAAGGTGGAGCGTTGTCGTTCGGCCATGAATATGATTTTCACCAATAGAACTATATACAGTAGGACAACGATAGAGGTCCCAAGGAAACCGCCCTCTTCGCCTACCGTACAGAAAATGAAGTCGGTGTGTTGCTCGGGGACAAAATCATACTTGGTTTGGGTGCCCTGGAGGAAGCCTTTGCCAGTCAGGCCGCCCGAGCCTATGGCGATTTTCGACTGGTGCACATTATAGCCTACGCCTTTCGGGTCGTCGAGCTGGCCTAATAGCACCAGAATTCGGTTCTGTTGGTGATCCTGAAGCACTTTGTTGAAGGCATAGTCTACGGAGAAGACAAAAGCAAACATGAATGCAAAAACAGCCACCATCGTCAAGAGCCCCTTCTTCTTGTTCAGCAAGTAATAGGTTAACGTGAGGACGAATAGGCTGCCTAAAATGATATACATGATTTTTTGCGACCAAATCAGTGTGAATACAAACAGAATAATAGCGACCACACCAGCTATCATGACCCACCCCGTGCCAGGCAATCCTTCACGATAAAAGACAAAAATGAAAGATACAAAAACGATGGCTGACCCCGTGTCGTTTTGAAGCAATACGAGAGCCATTGGGATAAGGACGAGTGCAATGGCAACGAGTTGGTCTTTGCGCTTTTGCAAGTCAACGTCTAATCGGTCGAGATAGCCTGCTACAGCCAAGGCCGTAGCCATCTTAGCAAATTCGGAAGGTTGGAATTTAATGGGTCCAAACTCAATCCACGCGGTGGCGCCTTTGGTGGCTTTGCCGTAGACCAAAACAGCGAATAATGAAAACAAAACAGCGATGTAGATCCAAAGCGAAAAGGCGTTGAAAAATTTAGCATCGATAAGCAGGACGATGAAACCAATCAGAAGGGAAATGCCAATCCAAACCAATTGTTTTCCATATACTTGCGACATATCGAAGATGCTGGGATGTGCCTCATTGTAACGTGCGGAGAAGATACTGAACCAGCCTATCATCACCAATGCCAAGTAGATGAGTACAATCGTCCAGTCGATTTTCCCTATGATACTATTCCTTTCGTTCATCTTTCGTTCTTATAAGAGATTCTGCCTTCCATCATACGTTTTTCCAATTCCTCACGCGTAGTGTAGCCTCGGATGTATTTTTCTATCATCAGGCTGGCGATGGGCGCTGCCCAAGTGGCACCATAGCCTCCGTTTTCGATAATGACGGCGAGGGCGATCTTGGGATTGTCGAAGGGCGCGAAGGCGATGAAATTGGAGTGGTAGTTGCCGTGTGGGTTTTGGGCCGTGCCAGTCTTTCCGCATTGGGGGATGTCTTTCATCTCGTAACGACGTGCCGTGCCGGCAGGCCCGCTGAACACGGTTCTCATGCCGTTTTTAATGGTTCTGACATGTCGTCTTTCGATGCCAGGTTCAATTTTGGTGGTCATCACTTCCGGAATGGCCGTGGTGTCGCCGAAGCACTTGATCAGGTGAGGAGGATAGTAATATCCTTCGTTGGCAATCATGGCAGCGATGTTGGCCAATTGCAAGGGGGTTACCAAAACTTCGCCTTGACCGATACCTAAAGAGCGGATAGTCACAGAGTTCCATTGTCCGTTGTACATTCTGTCGTAGTATTCGCGCGATGGGATGTTTCCTGCAACTTCATAAGGAATATCTGTCTTGAACTTGCGACCAAATCCTAAATTGTAGGTCATGTCCTTCCAATATTCATAGCCTTTTTTGATGTTTCCGAATTTCGGGTTGTTGATAGTGGCTTTGAAAGCCTCATAGAAATAGGGATTACATGAATTCATGATGGCATTGGCGAAATCGGGGCTGCTGCCGTGGCTGTGGGTGCATTTAATGGGCAAGGAGGCAGGTCCGCTGCAGTGAAAAACAGTGGCAGGAGTGATGGTTCCGCTTTGGAGGGCAATCATCCCGATGACTGTCTTAAACGTGGAGCCGGGTGGGTAAGTTCCACTGATGGCACGGTTGATGAGGGGCTTCATCGGGTCTTTTTGGAGCTCGGTATAGTTGTTGCCGCGTTCACGTCCGACCAGCAAATTGGGGTCGTATGTGGGACTGGAAACGAACGCAAGGATTTGTCCTGTAGAGGGCTCAATGGCTACGATGGAACCCACTTTGCCTTGCATCAACTGCTCACCATAGGCTTGCAGCTCGGCATCCATTCCTAAGTAGATGTCTTTTCCTGCAACCGGGTCTTTGTCAAGTTCGCCGTCCATGAAACTGCCCATCTCGCGGTTATACACATCCACCATCATGACTTTCAGGCCTTTCACGCCTCTGAGTTCTTTTTCGTACGATTTCTCAATGCCTGACTTTCCAACATAATCGCCTTGCCGATAGTAGCCTTCCTGGTCTTTATCCAATTCCTTCTGGCTGATTTCGCCAATGTCGCCCAAGGTGTGGGCTGCGATGGGCTGAGGATAGTGGCGGACGGTACGGGTTTGGAAGTAAAACCCTGGATATCGGTACAGAATCTCGGCGATATGTGCAAAGTTTTCTTTTGATACTTGCGTCATGAAAGGAGAGGGTTTCATTTTCGATTCCTTTGTCGCTTTATTCATCCTTTCAATGAACGAAGTCTTGTCGATATTTAATAGATGACAAAACGTCAACGTGTCGAAAGGATCCGTCGAATCACATTTCATGGCCTGCTTGGGAATAACCATCAAGTCGTAGACGGCTTCATTGAACACAAGCAGGTCTCCGTTTCGGTCGTAAACTTTTCCTCGGGCAGGATATTGCGTCACAAACCGCAAAGCGTTGTTGTCGGCAAGTTGCTTGTAGTGCTTGTCGATGACTTGAAGTGAAAACAACCTGACAATATAAAGCACGCCTATGGCAATAAAAATGCCTAGGATGAGTATTTTTCTGGATGACAGATTGTTATTCTTCGTTTTCATCGAGCGAAATTGAGTTTACAAAAGTACATGTTTTTATTGGTATACGGAAGGCCGTTTCAACAAAAAAACTCCTTTTTTTAGAAAAACTATCCCATTCATTGTGGAAATTATCTTTTTTCGTATATTTGCACGATTTTTTATACTTAAAATGAAGAAGTGTGCCATACTTGTAATAATCTGCTGCCTGTGTCTCTGGGGATGTGGGTCGAAGGAAAAAAATGCGGAAATGTTACACCGTGATTTTTACAATGCGGTATGGGAACGCTTTGATTATGTGCGTACTGATGTGGAAGTCAAGGAGAGTACCACATTTAACTTGAGTATGAAAATCAGTTTTACAGAGGATTATCCTAATGACGACTTTTCTATGATTTTCACTGTATTCGACAAGGACGGACAACCTTATCGCTGTAAAGGATACAAGTTCAATTTGAAGGATGCTGAAGGTCGATGGAATTCGCAACTTTCCGATGGGTGTTACACTTTCAATTTTCCCATTAATAAGAGTTTAATGATAGCAGACCCAGGCGTATATCGTTTTCAAATTGAAAACCGCATGCCAATAACTCCGCTGGTGGGCGTGAAAGAATTGACTTTGTTTAATAATGCAAATGATTAAATTATAAATTATGAAAAACGTTAATAGTCTTAAAAAATCAGGATTTGTTTTGTTATTGCTTGCAATGGCCTTCGTGTCATGTGTGCCGCAAAAGAAAATGCTTTATTTGAAAGACGCCGAAATGGCGGCAGCAAACATTTCAAAGGAGTATATCAATGATCGCTCGGTCGACTACAAGCTGCAGCCTGGTGACAACCTTTTCATTCGAGTGCTGAACACCATTGACGAGCGAAGTGCTTCGGCTATTTCTGGTGAGTATGGAGCCCGGAATTATTTGTCATCTGACGCTTCCATTTACCTTCAATCCTATACGTTGGATGAGGAAGGCTGCATCGAAATGCCATTGACAGGAAAAATAGAGGTGAAAAACCTGACCATCGACCAAGCCAAGGCAAAACTGCAAACCGAGCTTGACAAGTTTGTCAACCAGACAACGATTATCGTAAAACTGTCCAATTTTAATCTTACCGTGTTGGGTGAAGTGACCCGTCCAGGTATGTATAAGGTCTATCAGTCACAAATCAATTTGTTTGAAGCCATCTCAATGGCTGGCAATATGACCAACTTTGCCAAAAACAGTGAAGTGAGAATCATTCGTCAAACCGACAATGGATCTGAAGTGATAACTGTGGATATGGGTCAGGCTGACATCCTTTCGTCACCTTATTACTATCTGAAGCCGAACGATATCATCTATGTCGAGCCGCTCAAGATCAAGCAATGGGGCTTCACTGCATTCCCGTATTCGACCGTCATTTCTGTTATCTCATTGGGCGTCACTTTGGTCACTTTAGTACGTAGTATGCAAAAATAAAAATAGCTAATCGAAACAATAAATAAAAAGAATACAATCATGCAGAACGAAACAACAAATTACAGACCACAGCAGACCACTGACGAGCAATCTGTTGATATCAAGCAATTGATTTACGTTTGTCTTAGTCATTGGTATTTGTTTGTGATAGGTGTTATCATCGCTTTGGCGGTAGGTTTCTTTATCAATAGGTACAAACCCACTGTGTATCAAGCCTCGGGTACCATACTCATCAAAAATGATCAAGGATTCGATCCTACTGCTTTGATGACCAACTTGAGCACGGGTAAATCGAATGTTGAGAACGAAATGGCCATTTTGCGTTCATATACCCTTACCGAAAGGACCATCAAAAAGATGAATCTGGAAGTCACCTATTTTGAAAAAGGCCGTTTTCTGACAAGTGAAATGTATAAGACAGCTCCTTATGACGTGGAATTTGACCGTAGTGTGCCTCAGGCAGTGGGGATTGTTTATGAGGTTTCGGGTTTGGGCGATGGTAAAATAGTGCTTCATGGCACTTCCCAGTATTTGACCAAATACGACTTTGTCCTTTGCCAAACTTTGTCGAGCGTTCCCTCCAAAATTGATTTTATTACTGAGTGTAAACAAGGAGAATGGATCGACAATGGCTACAACCGCATTCGTATTGTCTTGAATGACCGGTATAATGCTGAAACCGATAACACCAAGAGCTTTTCTTTCCGCATTAATAGCTATCCGAATTTGGTCAGGCAAATGAGCACATTCACTGTGGCTGCCACAAGCAAGCAGTCGTCCGTAGCTTCTCTCGTTATGAATGGCAACAACCCTCGTAAGATTGTTGAATTCACGAATATGTTGATGACGGAATATGTGAATAGTGGCTTGGAAAAGAAGAACAGCGTATCGGAAAACACAATTCAGTTTATTGATAATGAGTTGGAAGGAATTCAAGAGTCTTTGAGCAGTGCTGAAAGCGAATTGAAGGATTTCCGCACGCAAAACGACTTGATGAACCTTGATATGCAAACTTCTCAGATTTACAGCCAGTTGCAAGCTTTGGATAGAGAGAGAGCTGAGATGTCTGTGAATGTTAAGATTTACAAACGCTTGCAGGATTATATCAAGGAACAGATCAACGACCCGGAAAACTTGGCTGCCCCTAGTACGATGGGCATCACCGACCCGCTGTTGAACCGCTTGGTCACGGAGTTGGTTACACTTTCGCAGACCAAGGCCACACAATTGTTGACCCAAACCGAACAACACCCGCAAATTGTTAAGCTTGACGAACAAATTGTCACGACAAAGAGAACCCTTTTGGAAACCATCAACAATTTGGTGAGCAATGCGGAATTGAGCCTTGAGGAAATCAACAAACGAATTGCTAAGGCAATGTCCGAATCAAAAGTGCTCCCCGAGAAACAACAGCAGTTGATCAACTATCAGCGTAAATTCAATTTCAACGATGAGACTTACAAGTATTTGATGCAGCGTCGTGCTGAAGCCCAGATTCTTAAGGCTTCCAACACGCCTGACAATGCCATTCTGGATGAGGCAAGAATTGAGAGAGTGATGAAAATCTCGCCTCGCACTTCCATGAATTATCTTATTGCCATCATTTTGGGTCTGATGATTCCTGCCTTGTATTTGTTCCTCAAGGACTTCTTCAATGTGTCTATCAACGACCGCAAGGATGTGGAAAAACTCACGCATTTCCCGATTATCGGTCAAGTTGCTTTGGCGGGTGGCAAGGATCCGCTTGTTGTGGTCAACTCTCCCAAGTCGCCTATTGCCGAGTCGTTCCGCTCAATTCGTACCAATGTGGAATTCCTTACCCAGGGCAAAGCAAAGAGTACGATTCTTGTAACCGGTGATATGCAGAGCATCGGTAAGACCTTCAACAGTATCAATGTGGCTTCTATCTATGCGTTGTATGGTAAGAAGACCGTGCTGTTGGGCTTCGATATGCGTAAACCGAAACTTTTCAAGGAATTCGGACTGAGTAACAATATTGGTTTGAGCTCGTTCCTTTCCAATAAGGAGTCGTTTGATAATATCATCCAATCAACGACAGCCATTCCAAGTCTTGACATCATCACCAGCGGTCCTATTCCGCCTAATCCGGCAGAGCTTATCGCCTCCGATAAGTGTAAAGAGCTCTTCGATTTGCTGAGAGAACGCTATGATTATATCATCATTGATACGCCGCCTGTTGGTCTCGTGACCGATGCCTTCCTGTTGATGAAGTACTCTGATGTGAACTTGTTCATTGTCCGTCAAGGTGTCACCAACAAGAACATCTTTGGTAGTATTATCAAGGATCTTGAAAACCGTGATCTCAATATTTCAATTGTCATCAATGGTATCCAAACCAACAAGGGTGGCTACGGTTATGGTAAGAAGTATGGCTACGGTTACGGTTATGCCTATGGTTACGGCTATGGCAGATATGGCAGCAACAGCAGTGGTTATTATGGCAATGACTATTACGGTGAAGCTGAAAACGAAGGGAAAAAGTCCAAACACAAGAGTAAAGACAAAGAATAAGCTATAAATGAAGGATCAAGCAGTTAGGTATTGGCATGCCCTCTATGTCAGGTCGAGGGCCGAAAAAAAGGTCTTGGCTCAGCTTGAAGATATGGGCATCCAAGCCTACTTGCCCTTGATTACGCACGTCAAACAATGGAGTGACCGCAAGAAAAAGGTGGAGGAGCCACTGTTCAAGTCGTACGTGTTCGTGTATTCAAATGAAAAGGAACACATTCCTGTCTTGAATGTTTATGGAGTTCTTAAGTTTGTAACTTTTGAGCGTGCCGCTGTGGTGGTTCCCGAAAACCAGATTCTCGCCATCAAGCGATATATTCAGGACTACGAGCGTGGAGAAGAGGGTAGGATCATGAATGATAACGAGGATTTGAAAGAAGGGCAAATGGTCCGTATCATCAATGGTCCAATGAAAGGTCTTGTTGGACGGCTTGATGCAATTAAGGATAAGCGACGTTTGATTGTCTATATCGATGTGGTGGGGCAGTACATACCTGTCAATATCCCCAGAACAAGAGTGGAGCGCGTGATTGAAGGCTAATCACCCATCACTTGGATTATTATTATTTTTGCAGAACAATATCAAAACTATAAAACATGGACTCAGAGAAAAAAACAAGAACACCAATTTGGCTTTATGTTCTTCTTGGTTTATTGGCCGTTGCACTGGCGTTTCTGGCAGTTCGCAATTCGTCGTTGAAAAACGACAAGGAAATGCTTGAAGCCGAAAAGGAATTGCAACGTGCTGACTTTCAAGCTGAAGTGGATAGTCTGATGAAGGTTCACAATGAACTGAAGGATAGTTATGGTGAGCTGAGTCAGGAATTGGCTGAGAAAGACAGTATCATCCAAGCTGATGCCGTTGAAATCAAAAAGCTCCTTGATTCTCAATGGGATTATTATCGTGTGAAGAAAAAACTTTCGGAACTGCAGGAAATCTCACAGCATTATGTGCGTCAGATGGACTCGCTTTATACGGTCAACCGTGAGTTGGTGGCCGAGAACGAGCGTATCCGTGAAGAGTTTCAGAACGAACGTCGTCAGAATACCAACCTCACCCGTCAGAAGGAAGAGCTGACCAACAAGGTGAATCAGGCGACTACGATGAAGCTTTATAACTACACCGCACAAGCCGTACGTTTCAAAGGCAGTGGCAAGGAAACACCAACCGACCGAGCTGCCCGTGCCGAGCGTATCAGAATCGATTTCACATTGGCGGCAAACGACCTTGTTCAACCGGGTACCAAGCTGTTTTATGTGCGTATCGCCGACCCAAAACGTGCTATTATTAGCAAAGGGACAGGTGACGAATTTGCCTTTAAATCGAATGGAGAAACCCTACAATTCACGGAATTGGTTAGGGTCAATTTTGATGGCAAAGAAACTCCCGTGCGTGCTTATTACAACAAGCCGGATGCTTATGAGTTGATGCCTGGAACCTATTTCATTGACGTCTATGAAGAAGGAGGCAAACTGATTGGCCAAACGGCCATTGATTTGAAGTAGTTTTCTAAGTGACAAAGGCTTTTAGATGCCTTGAAATCGCCCGTCTATCGATTCCATTCGGGAATGACATAGACGGGCGATTTCGATTTTATTCCAGTACGGTCTTCAACACCTCATGTGAGTGAAAATCTTTCATTATAGGTGCATGAAGTCGCATGAAGATGATGAGTCCGTCAAGCAATCCACGACGCTGACTCACGTTGAGCGGCACTTTACATACCTCGTCAATGCTTGCATCAAGCAGCCGGGAAAGCAAAGCGGCGTCCTTTGCATCGAAATAATAGGGATGTAGTGGATAGTCGTGTACAAATAAGCCTTCCATCATGTCGAAGCAATAGTCCGTGTTGTGGTTTGATTTGGGATAGAAACCGAGATGGCGCGTCAGTTCAAGGGTGAAATATATTGGGAAATTGGCGTAACTCTGCTCCACCAAATCGAGCCATAGCAGCGACTTCACGATAAAGTCATAAAGTGCTTCGTTTTGTTCTTGCTCGGTAATGGTTTTTGTAAGCAGTTCGCTGACATACAATAGGATGGCGCTTTTATTCATCACAAAGGGGATACTTTGATAAACTGTGGCGAGTTGCACTTCTTTCAAATAGCCCAAGCTGCTTTTATTGGGCTTGCCTGCCTCTATATAATTAATAAGGTTTAGGTGTTGGAATAGGGCGGAGCGGCTTTTGGCATTCCGATTGAACGCCCCTTTCACCATGTAGGACTTTAATCCTTGGCTTCGGGTGAATATCTTTACAATCAAACTGGTATCCCCATACCGCAGCGATTGCAGGACTATGCCTTGGATTTTGTCGTCCATCAGTTCATGATAAGAATCTTGGTAGCAAACTTGTTGGTGCCTTGTTTGGTACTGACGAAGATAAGATATACGCCAGGTTCTACTTTCTCGCCATTGATATTAGTACAATCCCAAACGGCTTGACCTCCATCTGATATCAGTTGTGTGACGAAAGCGCCATCAACGGTAGTGATTCTGACCAATGAGTTGGCAACCAGACCTTTGATACCAACATATCCGTTGTAACCCATTCGGACGGGATTAGGATAGACTACCACATCACTGATAATGGGTTCTGGGGTGGCATATTCACCGCGATAGGAGATGATGCCGTTGGAGGTGCCGAAAAACACCTCACCGCTCTTGTCGACGGCCATAGTGGTGACGGCATTGTCGAGCAAAGGACTGTTTGTCGTGTTGAAATAATGGATTTCCTTGGGCTTGCCGTCGAACGACATGAGATATACACCCGACTCAAGTCCGAACCAGATTTGGTTGGTGCCTTCCATGGCGGCCATGGATAGTACATTGGAGCCGTCGAAGAGATAGTCGTATTGGTTGGTGCCATCATTGCGAGGCACTCTGACTTGGGTGGCGTCGAAGTTGGAGCCATTGAAAATCTTTTTTGAGTCGTCAAACAAGCAAGGGCCTTTGTCGGTGCCTGCCCAAACATTGCCTTTGTTGTCGACGGCGAGACAAGCGACGGAACCAGTCAGATGCCCGTTGCCAGTGGCGGTGGTGAGGTTGACAGTTTGGTCGTCAGCATTAATGTCTAAAGTGCCGTTGTCGTTGAAAACGATGACTTCGCCATTTCTACGGGTAATCCATTTGTAGTTGTTATGGTCGACGAGGATTGTGCCGATATCGATGCCGCTGAGGCTGCCTCCGAGGTTGAAGGAATGCCAAGTCCCGTTAGGCTCAAGCACCGAGAGGAGATTGCTGGCACCAGTGTTTGCCACCCAAAGGTTGCCTTTGCTGTCGAAGGCCAGGCCACTGATGTTGATAAGTTCTGGGTCGTTAACCCAACACTCAAGAGTACTGTTTTCTGTGTTGTAGACTTCAGCTAATTCATTGTCCTTGAACTTTAGAATACCGTTGCCCCATGTACCGACGTAGGTAACCGAAGGGTCGTTGGGGTTGGTGGCCGTACAAACAAAATCGGAATAGTCACTAAAGTCAGTGAGGGTGGTGCTGTTTAGGATGGTCCATAAACCATCAAAGCGGGCCACACCTTCTTTCATGTAGCGTTTGCCCCAGTTAGCAGCATGGCCTCCTGTGGCAATCCAAACTTGGTCGCCGCAGGCTTGTAACTCGAAGACGTTTTTTGAGTAGGGGCCATTGGGTTTCACGTCTTGGTTATTCCATCCGTCGGTTGTCATGATGAGGCCGCGTTTGGTATCGCCAATCCAATAGTTGCCACTATGGTCTATTGCAGCTGAAAGAGGCTCAATAGAACCGCCTGGCGAGAAGATGTTAATCGTCTCGTTCATGTTCAAGTCGTAGCCTTTGATGTTGTAGCGGCTGGTCATGAGGAAACAATTATTGTAGGCTCGGAGTTCCCTTTTTTGGCTGATATCTTGTTTGTTGAAATAGCTCCATTGGCTGCCGTCGTTGACAAAAACCGTGTCGGTTTCGAAGCCACCATCGTAGTTAAGATAGAGCATGCTGTTGAAAACTTCCATCTCAGTATAAGCCAAATGAGGATGAATCAAACTGGAGTCGAAATGCCATGCGGAGTAATTGGCTAGATTAGGTGCGTCAAGGGAGGCATAATACACCCCGTCATCAGTGCAAGCATAGATACGGCCGTTGAAGAAGGCAACATCGGTAACATTAACAGCGTCTCCTTGGTTACCAATATAATAGGTATCCTTTACTTCTTCTTTTTTAAGGTCGAAGACCACGATGCCAAAACCACAAGCCACGTATGCCAAATCACCATTGAAAGTGACGTGGTTGATGCTTTTGTTGCCCACGATGTTCTTGTCCTTGATGTCACTCATATTCTTGATGTTGCCGTTGGAATCAATGAGGTCTACATTGGTATTCGTGTAGGCCACAAAGAGTTTGCGCTGGCTCTCATTGTAGCGCATGGTGCTGATGCCGATATCCGACAAGCCGTTGATTTTGTTTAAGATATTGATGGAGTTGTCCTCCGTATCGTAGTAGAACAGTTCAAACTGGGTGGCAGCGTAGATTTTGTTGCCGACAGGCTCCACAGCGATGACTTTTTGGTAAGGCAGATGGGTTCGCCAGTTGCCGATTGATACTCCGTCTTGAGCGAAAAGGTTTGCCGAAACAAGCCAAGAGGCTATAATGAGGGTAAAAAACTTCAGATACTTCATACAATTCAATTTTAGGCGGTAAAAATACGAATTTATAGGATGATAACGCGGTTTTGGGCGAATTGTTTTATAATTTTGCAAGGAAAATACGAACAAAATGAAGAAATCGTTACTTTCTATTTTCGCCATCACATTGACATTCAATGTGATGGCAATATTTATTGTTTCTTTTTCTTCAACGACAATGGTATAGAAAACACTCCTGAAGCAGAAACCTACGTTCGTCCCTACGATTATTGGCCCAATCCCGCCGCAAATCAACTTCACTTACGGTATTCCCCTGATGTGCAGCCTGCTCTTATTGAGTTTTATGACCTGCAAGGGCATTGTGTGTATTTGGTGCAGTCGGATTTTGAAAGTGTTGATTTGCAAAATCTTACATCAGGACAATACTTGATGAAAGTGACTATGAGGAATGGGAAGACCTATACAAACAAGGTGGTGAAAGAGTAGAGGTATAACTACCCAAAACCCCCATTTTGAGGCTTCAAAATGGGGGTTTCTTGTAGCCCAACTAGGACTCGAACCTAGATTTAAAGTTTAGGAAACTTCCGTTCTATCCCTTGAACTATTAGGCCATTGGATAAATCCGCTGCAAAGGTACTACTTTTTCTGAGATAGGAACAAATGTTTTGAAAAAACGTTTACCATGTGGTGAATTGTTGCAGGCCTCAATTGCTATGTCATCCCCGCGAGGGCAGAAGCAGGCAGCAGAAAGCATGTCATTCCAGCGCTGGGCTGAGCGAGGGCAGGTGGGCAAAGGCATGGGATCTATAGCTGTCGAGGCCGTCACATAATGTTTTTACCTTCTTTGAACCGCCTCCCATAGATTGACTACGTCGAATGCAAAGCATTTCCCTCCAACGCACATTTCTCTGCTGGAATGACATGGGAGGCTAGCTATAATGATATGTCAGAGTTTATGCCAATTCCAATACAATAGGACAATGGTCAGAGTGCATCACCTCGGGCAGGATGCCAACGTTGGCGATACGGTTCTCAAGACTGTCGGTCACCATGTGGTAGTCGATGCGCCAACCGAGGTTCTTGGCTCGGGCGCCAGCACGGAAGCTCCACCAACTGTATTGGTTGGGCTCCTTCACCAAATGTCTGAAACTGTCGATGTAACCATCACTGAGGAAGTCGGTCATCCATTGCCGCTCCTCGGGCAGAAAGCCCGAAGAGGTGTCGTGTTTCCTCGGGTTGTTGATGTCAATGTCCTCATGGCAGATGTTGTAGTCACCTGAAAGTACAAGGTTGGGACGTTCTTTCCTTAACTCGTTGACATACTTGCGGAAGAAGTCGAGCCACACCATCTTGAAAGCCTGTCTTTCGTCGCCCGTGGTGCCCGAGGGATGGTAAACACTCACTACCGAAAGGTTCCCAAAGTCGGCACGGAGAAAGCGGCCTTCGTAGTCGTACAAAGGCTCATTCATGCCGTAGACCACATTGTCAGGCTCCTGCTTTGTGATGAGCCCCACACCACTATAACCTTTCTTTTGTGCAGGGAACCAATAATGATGATAGCCCATCATCTCGAAATCCATCAAGGGGATTTGGTCGGGGGTGGCTTTCAGCTCTTGGAAGCAGAGCACATCGGGTTGGTAGTCGTTGATCCATTGCAGCAGGCCTTTGTTGATGGCTGCACGGATGCCGTTTACGTTGTAGCTGACGATTTTCATTGAGTTGAAATGTTGAAATGTTGATTGTTGAATTGTTGTCCGATGGTGCGAAATTAAGGAAAAAGTCATTTCTTTTTTCTTTGCGCGTTACTTTTTCCTATTTTAGCGGCCGAAAAAACGATAACGACTGTGCTTAGAGACAAGCTCAACGGATGGATTGACCAGTTCAATGCTTGGCGTGCGACCCACATGACGGATCGCCGCTTCATGCTGTTGCTCAGCATCCCTACGGGTTTCCTTGCAGGTGCCGCCGCCGTGATTATCAAGAAGTTGGCTCATGGCATCCGGGAATTGGTGTTCAATTTTCAGGGTCAATATGCACATTTCCTCTTTTTTATATGTCCTGCCATCGGTATCTTGTTGACCATCTTGTTTTGCAAGTATATCCTGAAAAAAGATGTTGGTCACGGCATACCTGGTATTCTTTACGCTATCTCAAAAAACAAAGGCAAGGTGGACCGCAGTAGCACTTGGTCGAGTATCATCACAAGTGCTTTGACTGTTGGCTTTGGCGGTTCGGTGGGTTTGGAAGGTCCCTCAGTTTCGACTGGCGGTAGCATTGGTTCCAACATCGCCCAATTGTTGAAACTAGACTACAAACACACCATCCAACTCATCGGCATGGGTGGCGCTGCAGCTTTGGCGGCCATCTTTCAAGCACCCATAACGGGTATCGTTTTTGCCCTTGAGGTGTTTATGATAGACTTGTCACTCAACGCATTAGTTCCTATTATCTGCTCTTCGTTTGTTGCCATCTTGACCGCCTATTGGTTCCTTGGTCAGACAGTGGAATATCCAGCCGTCATCGTGGAGGGTTTCATTCCATCCAATGCCTTGTATTATGTTCTGTTAGGTCTCTTCGCAGGTCTGGTTTCGGCTTATTTCCTGAAGGTGAGTTTCGGAGTGGAAAAGCGTTTCAAAAAGATTCAATCCCCATGGACGAGGTTTTTTGTTGGTGGTTCGATGTTGGGTATTTTAATATTCTTGTTTCCAGCTCTTTATGGTGAGGGTTACGAGGCCATCAACTCGGCTTTGCGTGGTGACTATAGCCCCGTGTTCAACAATCCTTGGTTTGCCAATTTCAAAGAATATGATTTGGTGGTCATCATTTTGTTTGCGGGCATGATTTTACTGAAGGCTTTTGCAACGGCCTTTACCTTCGGGGCAGGTGGCGTAGGTGGCACCTTTGCTCCAGCATTGTTCATTGGGGCATTCACTGGGCTTTTCTTTGCATTGTTGGTCAATTACCTCGGAATCGGGCACTTAGACCCTGCCAAGTTTGCTCTCGTAGGCATGAGCGGATTGGTGGCAGGCATGCTTCATGCGCCTTTGACAGGTATTTTCCTCATTGCTGAAATCACCAATGGCTACGCGCTCATCGTCCCGTTGATGATTGTGTCGGCCTTGGCCTACGCCATCAACAGGCTGTTTTTCAGCCATTCCATTTATACCAATGCCGTGGCAGAGAAAGGCGTGGAGGTGACGCACAACAAGGACAGGAGTATTCTCAATATGTTGGCTATCAATCAATTGATTGAGACCAATTTCAGCCCTATAGATCCCAATTGTACTTTTGGTGACCTGTTGCCGTTGGTGGCTTCATCAAAACGTAACATCTTCCCGGTGGTCGACAAGGAGGGTTTTTTCTGTGGACATGTGTTGTTTGATGACGTGCGCGCCATCCTCTTCGATTCAAGTCATTACGACCAATCGATTCAGAACTATGCGGTCCTGCCCGATTATGTCATCCACCCCGAAGAGCCTATGGAAGAGATTGTGCATAAGTTCCAGAAATCGGGCAAATACAACATTCCTGTGATTCAGGAAGGAAAGTATTTGGGCTACGTCTCGCGTGCCAATGTGTTCTCGGCTTATCGCGCCATGATGAGCGAGATTTCGGAAGATTGATTTTTTTCACGTAAAGGAAAGTGCTTTTTGGCATGCAGAATTATCAGAAGTTTCTGGGCATTCTTGCGAAAAATGTTCGATTTTGCGCAAAAACCCCATTTTTTTTGCTGTTTCGGTAGTAAAAAAAACTTTCACTATGCCAAATTGGTTATTTTTGTAATTTGATTGAATAAATGTTTAATAAATCGTTTAATAAAATTTCAACAAAATGAAAAAAGTAACGTTTTTACTCGCCACCCTGCTTATTGGTGGCATGATGCTCACGGGCTGCAAGAAAGAAGACCCGAAACCAACACCAACGCCGACACCAACGCCGACAACCGCCAAAGTGACCTACAAGGTTGACAACAAGATGAACACGCTTCCTTTCGTCACTTCCGATTGTTTCAAGTACACCATCACTTATGTTGGTGCTGACGGTAACAATGTCACGGTGAATGATGTCACCTTGCCTTGGACTTCACCTGAACTTACGGTGACGCTGCCTTTCGATGCCAAGATGGAAGGAAAATACACCTATAAAGAGGAAGAGCTTCCCGACCAAGTCGGTTTTGGACAAATTACGTATATCTTTTCTGGCGAAAAATTGATTGCCACTGGAACTGATGATAATATTGTATCCCTTCCGAAGGCTGGTTTTTTGAATTACATTTCGCAAAATCCTGACGCCACAAGTTTCAGCCTCAGTGTAAAAGTTGAATAAGATTATTGTTTTTGTTAACTCTTAATCAACAGACAGATGAAAAAAGTAATGTTTCTCGTTATCGCATTGGTAGCCTTAGTGTGCACCTCGTGTACTAAAACCGATACCAAAGGTTATTATTCCTATTCTCCGATAATGAACATTCATGGACCTGGCAACAACACCACAGAGCTTGACGATGCTCTGCGTCCTAAACTCGGCAAAACGATGCAATTGACAAAGTCAGAGGCTCACGCCGAATGGAACAGTTTCATGTCTTCGGTCTCAAACATCAATGTGACTTTGAATGACTCAAGTTACTATACAGTTAAATTCTGCCGTAGGGAAGAGAAAGACGGTCAGTTTGTCAATGTTGAGACCATCGGTGAACATACATGGGGACATGCACCCGCTAATTAAAGATCTATATCTTTTCCATAACTTTTAATTCAAGAGTTTAAAAAAATGAAAAAAGTAATGTTTTTGCTCGCCACCCTGCTTATCGGTGGCATGATGTTCTCGGGCTGCAAGAAAGATGACCCGAAACCTACGCCAACACCTACGCCGGCAACGAAGACAGTGGTTTACAAGATGGATAACACTTATTTTGACCAAATATCATCATATACGGCTACTGTTTCTCCTTGCTTCCATTATACTTTCAGTTACAAGGATGCCAATGGAACGATGGTTGAAGTGAATAATCCCACTTTGCCGTGGACAAAGGAAATCTCAGTGACGACTCCTTTTGAAGCCAAACTGGAAGGAAAAGTGACGTATAATGAGATTGAACTTCCTGAAGAGGGAAAAGTTTATTTTGGTGCGCTGGGCTCTATCACTTTTAATCATACTACAACAACTAATCCAAATTTTAAAGAGTTCCATAACAAGCAGCAATTCCTCGATTTTCTCAGTACCCATCCAGATATGCTGAACTTTAGTTTTACCATGTCGGTTAACTAAGCATCGGTAAGGAGATTCTCTTTTATTTGCCCGACTTTCCCCTGTTTGGAAGGCCGGGCAAATTGTTTTTTGTGGACAAACATCTCATTTTTTCTGAACATTGTTGCAAAAACTGTACTTTTGCGGTCATGGAAACAAAAGAACAAACCCCTATCGAGAAGGCGGAAAGCATGGAAAGCCAGTGCCTTGTGAACCATGTGGACAGCGGCCTGCCGCGTTGGCTCATCGAGGTGGCTTTTGTGTGCTACCTTTTGCAAGCTGTCGTCAACTATGCCCCGCTGATGCACTGGTTAGAGGAAACCCATCTTTCTTGGGTACGAGGCATCATCCAGACCTTTGGGGCCTTGGTGATGTATTTTGGGCTGTTGCGAGGCATGAAGCCTCTTTACCGTCCATTCACGACATGGTGGTGGGTGGTCATTGCGCTGAACCTCGCTGGGTTTGTGACAGAGTTGGCTCCAGCCATCATGTATAGTGTTGGTCTGCCTGTAGCCGTTTCGCTCATGTTGGTTTATCTGCCTTTGGGCTGTGTCATTGCTTTCAGCTACCGTGGTCGGCTCCGTCAGGTGGGCATTTGGATGGCGCTCTACATCTTGATTTCCAGCATTATCCCCGTTGTCTCCTTCCTGCTAGTCGGCCCCAAATCGGGTTTGGCCAACCTACCTATGGAAATTTCCACCATGGCTGTTATCGTCATTTATGCTTGGGTGCAGCGGCGGGTATTAATCTGAAGTTTGTGGTGTTTCTTGATGGGCGGTTTCCATCCCCTGTCGGTATTGCAAAGGCGTGATGCCAAAACGGTGTTTCATTTCCATTTGGAAAGTGCGGCGACTGCCAAATCCGGCTTCCGTTCCAATGGCTTCGATGGTCCAGTTGGGTTTCTCGCGCAGTAGCCTACAGGCCAACAAAACACGTTTCTCGTTGAGATAGTCGCCCAAGCTGGTGTAGTTAGGATGGCTTTTGAACAAAGACCCTAACCGCCGTTGCGTCAGTCCCAGGGCGTTCGCTAAGGATTTCAAAGTGAGATTGGTGTCGGTATATAGGCGCATTTCGTCCATCTTTTTGTCTATCCAAGCCAACAGGTCATCGTCGCTCATGTCGGAAGTCAGTTCGATGTTCTCGCGGTACTCGCGCGTTTGCTCCCTCAGTTGAGCCACTTCACCTCCTGTTTGGTTCTACAGTTCTTCCTCCAACTCATTAATTCGTTTTTTCAACTCGGTTTTGTCTTTTTCCTGCTGCTTGTTTTGCTCCAATAAGGCATTTTGGTTGTCCACCAACCTTGAATTGGTGGAGAACATCTTTTTGGCATGGATGTTTAGCACGACCATTGTGATAATGAAAGCCAATACGAACGCAATAATAATGGCTAATGTAAGCAGTTGAGGCCCTGTCATTGAAATCTTGTCTTAAAAGTGTGCAAATTTACCATTTATTTTTCGGCAAAATTGCAATGATTGCACAGAAAAAGCTGTTTCGCGCAAAATCATCTTCTTTTCTTGAAAAACTCAGTCAATAACGAGAGACATTCGTCGTGCATGATACCAGTATCGATCTTCGTCTTGGGATGGAGCATGTTGCCGAAGCGTGAGAATCCATTTTTCGGGTCGTCGGCAGCCCAAATGATTTTGCCGATATGGGCATGGCATAGGGCTCCGGCACACATGGGGCAGGGCTCCAAGGTGACATACAGCGTACATTCGTCCAAGTATTTGGCTCCTAATGCGTTGGCAGCGGCAGTGATGGCCAGCATCTCGGCATGGGCGGTTACATCGTTGAGGGTTTCGGTTTGGTTGTGGGCGCGGGCGATGACCTTGTTGTTGCACACTACCACAGCACCAATGGGGATTTCTTCGGCCTCAAGGGCAGCTTGAGCCTCTTGATAGGCTTGTTTCATGTAGTATTCGTCGGAGAAAACGGTCAATGGCATAGTTTTAGTTTTTGATTTCAAACCCATCCCAATCGGGTCCCAAAGGGAATTTTTGTCTGAAGCGCTCCAGCTTTTCATAGTCCAAGGTGCAGTGTATCACCGCTTCCTTGTAGGCTTCAGCCTTCGAGATGACCTCGCCACGAGAATTGATGACCTGCGACTCTCCGCTATAGTGCAAGTCGTTGGCATCTTCACCGACACGGTTCACACCTATCCAATAGGCTTGGTTTTCGATGGCGCGGGCTACCAGGAGTGTGTTCCACACAATCATTCTGGAGTCGGGGAAGTTGGCGAGATAGAAGGCCAAATCGTATTCATATTGTCCGTTTTCGTAGCGGTTGCGGGCCCACACAGGGAAGCGGATGTCATAACACACCATGGGGCGGATGCGCCAGCCTTTCAGCTCTACAATCAGTTGCTTCTCACCGCGTTCCACCAATTTGTCTTCGCCACCCATAGTGAAGGTGTGCCGCTTGAAATAGAGTTCATAACTGCCGTCGGGGCGCATCCAGACGAGACTGTTGTAATAGTGTCCACCTTTTTCCAACGGGAAAGTAGCGCAAATCACTGCGTTTTGTGCTTTGGATTGCGTTTTTAGCCACTGCATCGTCGTGCCGTCTTCTTTTTCGGCATAGTTTTTGGGGTCAACCGGGAAGGCCGTTGTAAAAGTCTCTGGGAGAAGAATCAAGTCGGTTTCGGGTTTGACTTGTTCCAACAACTGGTTGAAATGCTGCAGATTAGCTGATTTGTCTTCCCATTTGAGATCGGACTGAATGTAAGCGATATTGAGGTTTTGCATGATTAAATTGAATACTGATGCAAAGATAGAAAAATCTTATTACTTTTGCCGAAAAATAAGAATCAAAGCAAACGAATAATACTAAACAATGAAAAAACTACTCTATTTACTTATGGGAGTGCTACTGATGCTGGGCGTTAGCTCCTGTAGTGGCTTTGGTAACGAGGATAACTTCGACGCGACGTTGTTGTATGGCCGTTGGCAGGAAGGCTCTGTGTTTGAACGCTATGACAATACTGGGTTGGGGGCCACATGGGATGTGAGTGATGATGTTAGCGAGGCAGAAGCCCAGCTCTTCAAGTGGTCGCTGGATGGTGCGACACTTGTTCATGAGCATATTGGAACCTTTGTTACCGTCCCCAAAGTATATACGGTCTCTTCGCTTACCCCATCAACGCTTGTTTATAGCGACGACTATGGCAAAACCCATTATTATACGAAAGTCGAATAACCCATGAAAAAAGCACTGAAAATCACGGGAATAACTTTGGCATCCCTTGTCGGATTGGTGCTTGTTGTTGCTGGCATTGCAGCAGCGATGATTACTTCCTCGGGTAGACTCACCAAAATGGTCAGAAAATACGCACCGCAGTTTGTGAACTGTGAGATGCAGTTGGGCAAGGCTGATCTTACCTTGTTCAAGACCTTTCCCAATGTAGGCATTGCAATCGAGAATGTCGCGCTCATCAATCCGATGGCGGGTTCGCCTTCCGATACCATGGCCAACATCGACAACCTTATTGTCGTTGTGGATGCCAAGAAACTTCTGAATGAGAAGGAAATCATTCTCAGGCGTTGCATCCTTGAGGACGCTTTTGTCAACCTCTATACGGATTCTATTGGCAACAGCAACCTCAATGTTTTCAACTCAAATGATGATGATACAACCCATACTTCTTTTGATTATCTGGTTGACATAGAGGAAGTGAAACTGAAGAATTCCACTTTGCTGTATTCTGATGACTGCAATGGAATGATGGCTCAAGTCAAAGGCCTCAATCTTGATTTGAAAGGCAAGATGCAAAATCAAGACATCAGCGCAAACCTGACCTTGAAAGCAGATGATTTGAATCTGAAGATGAAAGCTATCAAAATGGCATTGAAATCATTGAATCTGGATTTCGATGGCGATGTCACTGAGATGAATCAGATTTCAGGGGTTTTGAAATTGGGCACTCCAGGCATTTGTCTGGATCTCAAAGAGCCTTATCTGAAAAACGATACTTTGAGTTTGAATTTACCGCTTCAGTTGAGTTTGAAGGACAAAGCCGCCCATTTGGATCAAGCGCAAATCGGATTAAACAGTTATCTAATTGATTTGGGAGGCGATGCTGGAATGGCTGAGAATGGTGATTACAATCTTGATTTGAACTTGAATACCAATACTTTGCTCATCGAGGATGTGTTGACCTACTTACCAGAACGCATTCAGCAGCGGCTGAGCGATATTAATTATTCCGGCAAGTTGACACTCAATGCGGTTGAGGTGAAAGGCATATACAACGACAGCCTCATGCCCGTGATATTGGCTAAAATCCAAACCGACAATGCCACGGTCAACGTTCCACGTCTGCCTTATCCTTTTACAGCTATCAATCTGGATGGCTTGCTGGATTTGGACCTCAACGAAAATACGGGTAGTGTAGAAGTCAATAGCTTGAATGCCAAATTCAATCGCAGCGACCTTAATCTAAAAGGCTCGATCAAGGACTTGTTGGGTGACATGCGTTTCAAATTCAACGTGAAAGGGGATGTGCCGATAAATGATTTGAAAGGTTTTCTGCCTAAGAACCTCAAGTTGGACGGCCGTACTGACCTCAACCTGGATGCCAATTTCACACTGAAGCAACTGATGAAGACTCTGAAAGACTACAACCTCAACCGTCTTGTTGCCAAAGGAAAGTTGAAAGTCAAGAATTTTGCATTCGATATGGATACCATTCATGCAACGGCACCTATGCTTCATCTGGGACTCACCTTACCTGCCTCGGCAAAGGAAAAGGGTCGTAGGGGAGGCTTTGTATCCCTTGCTTCCGATGTGTTCCAGGCCCGAATGGGTGAAGGCATTCGAGCCGATGTGAAGGATTTTGCCGTTGATGTGAGTGCCGACAATATCAAGAAAGGAATGGAAAAGATGGACCTGAATGCCGACCTGAAGTTCGGCCATTTGGATTTGAAGTATGATAGCATTTCGGCACAAATCAACCGACCCTCCGTTAATTTCGTTACTCAGCCTACCAAACATTCAAAGGGACTGAAGGCACATGTCGTCTTCAACAGCAACGAACTGGATGCCGCCATGGGCAAGAGTTATGCTTTGAACACGAAGTCATTGAAAGTGGATGCGTCAGTGGATCAAAACAAAGACAAGAAAGATTTCCTGAACCAATGGAATCCGTTGGCCGACTTTATGCTTAACAATGCCGTGGTGCAGGTGTCGGGTCTCGATGAAGAAATCCGCATCAACAACATTGATTTCCTCTTTAATTCCGACGAACTCGATTTCAAGAAGAGCACCTTCCGCATTGGGCAGTCCGACATGAGCCTGCAAGGGAGCATCATTGGTGTCAAGAAGTGGATAGAAGACCATAAGAATTTGATGAAAGGTGAGATGCAACTCACCTCCAATCTTATGGATATCAACGAAATCATGGATTTGACCAGCGGCCTTGGTGCTTCGCCTTCATCTGAGGTCTCAGCAACCGAAACCAATGATAATGGCGAAGATAATCCGTTTATGGTTCCTGAGGGAGTCGATTTCAGCTTCATCCTAAACACAAAGAAAGCTTTGTATGACAATTTTGACCTGAACAACCTCAACGGAACGCTCACGGTGAAGGATGGTACCTTGATTTTGCAGGAAATCGGTTTCACCAACAAGGCTGCCGAGATGCAACTTACGGCCATGTACCAGTCACCACGGAAGAACAACCTCTTCTTGGCCATGGACTTTCACCTGCTCAATGTGCAGATTAATGACTTGTTGCACATGATTCCCTATATTGATACGTTGGTGCCTATGCTGAAGACCTTCGATGGACAGGGTGAGTTCCATCTTGGGGCTGAGACCAACCTCAAGTCGAACTACGAGCCCAAGATTTCCACCTTGCGTGCCGCTGCCGACATTGAGGGCAAGAACCTGACGGTGAATGATAAATTCACCTTTACGAAGATTACCGACATGCTGAATGTCAGCACCAATGGTGAGTACCGTGTCGATAGTCTCGATGTGCAACTCACGGCATTTAAGGATGAGATCGATCTGTGGCCTTCGCAGATTGCCATCGGGAAATACAAGGTTACGGTTGACGGACGTATGACGCTTGACAAGAACGGCGAGTACCATCTTTCAGTGACGCAGTCGCCTTTGCCAGTGAGATTGGGATTGAAGATTTCGGGACCGTTCAACAAGTTGGAATACAAGCTTGAAGACTGCAAATACCCCAATCTTTACAAGCCCAACAAACGCAGCGACCGTGAGCAATTGTACTTCGAGCTGAAGAAGAAGATTGCCGACCGCTTGAAGGCAAATGTGAGGTAAATGCTTTCGTTTTGCCTGTAGGGCTGTCACATCGTAGCCGCTGCTGTGTCGTTTTTATCGAGCTGCTGCCGTAGTACGACAGCCCTACAAGCTCATGTTTATCGAACCACAAATTTCCGTGTTTCGCCTGCAAAAGTGATGAAATACATTCCAGCAGGCAATGATTCAATATTAATTTGTTGTGTTTCGGTGGTGATGTTGCCTTGCAGCAGAGTTTGTCCCATGAGGTTGGTAATTCTGAATTCTGAATTCGGAATGCTGAATGCAGAATGATGAATGGTGAGAATGCCGTTGGCGGGATTAGGATAAACCACAAAGGTCCCTGAGCCTGCCGAAGGGTTGTCCTCTACGCCGTTGTGCAGTTGTTCATACACCTCGTCGCAATCCCTGTCTCCGTATTTAAAGACCAATTCTCCGTCCACCCAATAGCAACGCATGCCTTCCACACGATAACCTTTTCCTCGATTCATCAGCCTTTCGGGGAAGAAACTGGTGAGGTGGCCGATGCCACACACGATGTCGCCACTGAAAAGGTCATTGGAGTCGCTCACATGAAGCATCCGATAGGTTCTGCCTTCATATTCGTAGTTTTCTATGGCGTCCACATGCATGGTGAGGCTTTCAGTTCCAACCTTGATTTCCCATTCGTCGCCAACGTTGGCATTGAGGTTGTAAAGTGTGGTGAATTCTTCCAACTCATTGTTCCACCAATAGACGAAGCCGTTTTCCTCATAGATGTATTCGTGTGATATTTCAGTGACGGTATCGCGGTCGTAGTGTGTGTTGCTGCGCACGATTACCTTAGGTCGCTTGCCTTGCATGACGGTGTCGCCTGTGCATTCCAAGTGTTGGTAGGTGATGCTGCCGTCGTCGTTGAGGATTTCGTAGTACCATTCGGAGCCTTCCATCGTTATGCTGTCTAAGCTTGTTTGTCCCCAGCGGAAAGGATAGTCGGGGATGGTGCAGAAAGCCATTCTGTCTAAATAGATCATTTTGCCTTCAGGAACAAAGATGCCATCCCAGTAAATTTCCATCCATCCATAGAAGTAGTGTTCGCCAACAGTTTTTCTGAATCCGAATCTTTTTCTATAACTATCCAAAGGAAATCCATTCGATAGGTCATCGGCTTGGAACCAGTTAATTGTATCAGCATTCAAAATGGTATTTTCGTTTGAGCGACATAGTTGAAAACCATTCGACATGGCAATGTTAACAAGAACGGCGCCATGTTGTGTATAACCGGATAGGGTCATATCGACTGTGCCGTCAAGGTCAATGTCGAACATAAAGTCTGATTCATGGCTGGAAGTGATGAACTTACAAGTGTCTGGCTCATAGTCGGTATAGATGATGGGTTCTTCTTCGATAAAGTTGGTGAAATAGTTCCAACCCTCGGCGTTTTGATAAGCTTCTGTGCAGCCAAAAGGTATATGAATCGGAATATTATTATCGCACTGTTGAAAAGCAAGTGTATTAAGCGTGGGTGGTGTCGTGTTTGGAGAATGGATTTCATCGAAGGCAGTGTACGCAAATGCCTCACGGCCAATTTCGATGAGTGAGGTAGGTAGTTTTAATGCACCTGTTAGATGAATACTATTCCAGATGTTATTAAATGCATTGTCTTCAATAGTTGTGACAGAATTTCCTAAAACAAGTTCGGAAAAATTAGTGAAATAAAAAGCTCCCTCACCGATATGGTTCACTGAGTTTGGGATGATTAAGGTACCATTACAGCCAACATGTTGGAAAGCTCTTTTATTAATTGTGGAAAGTGATGAAGAAAGTGATAAATTACCTGTCAAATGACTACAATCAGAAAAGGCATAATTCCCGATCTCCGTTACGGAACTGGGAATGCTTAGCGAACCTGAAATATGACAATAACTAAATGCCTTCACACCGATGTATCTCAATGAATCCGAAAACGTGATTGTTCCTGAAAACTGGCTTTCATAGAAAGCATAGTCATTGATAGCTGTTACAGAATTGGGGATAACCAAATCACCGCCGTCACCAGCTCCCTGAAAAGCCGAATGGCCAATGGTTTCAATCTCGTCTGGAATGGTGGTTGTTTTACATCCCACCACTAAAGTTTTATCTTCTCTTCTGATAATGGCATTGTTTTCTGAATAGAATATCGGATTCTCGTCATCAACAGAAATGGACTCCAAAGAACTACAGTAAACAAACGGAGTACCGTATCCATAATCTAAGGAAACTATTACTTCTAGGCTTTTGGGTAGTGTAATGGATGTAAAGTTACAATGACGAAAAGCCCTGGATCCAATGGATACGATACCTTCGGGTATGGTTAGGTTTCCCGTCAAACCACAACAATAATTGAAAGCATTGTCATCGATTGCGGTTATGAAGTATTGTATATCGTTGTAAGTCACAGTTAATGGCAGAGTAATTTCTCCTTGTGGCTCAGGATGACCATCATAATAATTATCGCCCGTAAACCAAGAGTTTTCTTCCGAAAACGGGTAGGTTAGCATTACTGTTTTTTCTTCCTCGTTTGAGATACGGTAGTACAAGGTTTGTCCTGTCTCACAAACAGCAGAGAAATCATAATGGAGGATTTGAGCAAATCCACCCATGGCCAAAGCCATTAGAACTGTAATTGTAAGTAACTTTTTCATGGTATTTTAGGTTTTTATTATTTGATTCAAAGATTCATAGACTCAATATTTCAATTGAACAACTGAATAACTGAACAACAGACAACTATATCGAATTGATGATCTCTTCAAAACTCCGTTCGTCCTCCAATCCGTTCATTTTTTCCTGCTTGATGCGCGACTTGCGGCGGGCGTAGCTGTTGGTTTGAAGGTTCATCAGGATGGAAATGACCTGGTTGCTGAAGCCTTGCTTGGTGAGGCAGCAGATTTGCAGGTCGCTCTTGGTAAGTGAGGGGTATTTACCCATCAACCGTTGGGTGAAGTCATCGTAGACCTTGTCGATGAGGTCAACGAAGTCGTCCCATTCGTTTTCATTGAGGTTGAAGTCGAGGGTCGAGGCGGTGATTTGCTCGGTGAGGGCTAGGGCGGTCACATACACCTTGTTTTTCTTCAGTTCCAGCTCAAGTTGGTTCTTCATCTCCTCGGTTTTCAACTTGGCACTGAGTGTTTTTTGTCGCAACAGCAGCAATACTATGGCCAAGGCCACCACCAAGCCGACGAGGATGAGGTAGAGATAGAGACTCTTTAGTTTCTGTTCGGCTTTGAGGTTGATTTTCTGTATCTGGAGGTCATATTCCGCCTTGATGCGTTGCATTTGCTCGCTGCGGTGGGTTTGGTTGGCCTGCATCATGTTCTCGTTGAACAGCTCTTGACATTCAAGGGCTTTCTGGTAATCTCCAGCCAACTGATGGATGAACGCCAGGCTTTGATAGGCCGACATACGTACACCTGCCATCTCGTTATGGGTGGCTTCGGTGAGGTGGACGATGGCGAGGCTGTCCTGCTCCAGATAATAGTAGGCCAAGCCCAAAGTCAGTGGGCCGTCACCTTGTGCGCCGTTGGCCAAGGCTTGACTGACGTGTTCAATTACTTGTTCATAGTCTTCCTTCACCAACAGCACGTCGCGGCTCGATTCCAAAAGGATTTCATTTTCCATTGTTTTGTTGTTCAGCGCCTTGGCTAGTCCAAGGGCTTCCTCAAAATGTCGTTCTGCCGCATCGATGTCGCCCAGCGAAGCAGTAGCCCGCCCGCAGTTGCGCAGGGCATTCATTAATAAAGTGGAATCGCTGAGTTCACGAGCCAGTGTGACGGCATCTGCATGCAGGTGTAAGGCTTCGTCGAAGAGCTCGTGCTTCCAGTAGCAGAAGCCGAGGTTGTCCTCGGTTTGCGCTTTCAGCCGTTGCACTTCAGGCTTTGCTTGATTGCAGTGATCAATGGCAATCAGTGCTTGGCTGAACGATTCGGCAGCGCTTTCCGATTGTTTGGCGGCGCGTTGTTCGAGGCCTTGCTGATAGAGTGTTTCGGCCTCTTTGAGCCATCGCGCCTTTTGCTGGCAGGCTGTGAGACCTGCCAGCAAAAGGAACGCACATATTATACATCGTGTTTTCATTGTTTCACAAATTTTGCGGTTTGTTCGCCCACGCTGATGAAATACATGCCCGCAGGCAGGTTTGCGATGTCAATCTGCTGGGTTTCAGCGTTAATGTTGCCAGAAAGGACGGTTTGGCCCATAAGGTTGGTAATTCTGAATTCTGAATGCTGAATGAAGAATGAAGAATGCTGAATGGTGAGAACGCCGTTGGTAGGATTAGGATAAACCACAAAGGTTCCTAAGCCTGCCGAAGTGCCGTTTTCTTCCACTCCATGCAATTCTTTATAAACCGCATCGCAGTCTTCCTCGCCGATTTTAAATATCAAGTTGCCGTCAACCCAATAGCAACGCATGCCTTCCACGCGGTAGTTTTTGTCTCGGTTCATCAGCCTTTCGGGGAAGAAACTGGTGAGGTGGCCTATGCCGCACACGATGTTGCCGCTGAAAAGGTCATCGGGGTCGCTCACTGTCAGCATCCGATAGGTGTAGCCTTCGTATTCGTAATTCTCTACGGCATCCACGTGCATAGTGAGGCTTTCCAAGCCGACTTTGATTTCCCATTCGTCGCCCACATCGGCATTGAGGTCATATAGAATGGTGAATTCTTCCAAATTCTTATTCCACCAATAGACGATGCCATCCTCTTCATAAATGTATTCGTGCGTCACTTCGATTTCTTCGCGGTCGTAATGCGTGTTGCTGCGCACGATTACCTTAGGTCGCTTGCCTTGCATGACGGTGTCGCCTGTGCATTCCAAGTGTTGGTAGGTGATGTCGCCGTTGTCCCACTCAATTTCGTAGTACCATTCTGAATTGTTTGGGTGTGGTGAGGGTGGGACTGGGGGAATGAAACCGCTGATATCGAAGGTAAAGCCTTGGTAAAAATTGTTGCCACCATCTGGGTCGTCGTCTTGGATGAAGGTACCCGTTTCACTATCAGTCTGGACAGCAACCACGAGGATTGATCCAATCACAGCGGCTTGTGGATAAACGAACTCGTTGAGTGTCCACATAAAGTCGTCACTAAGATGAATTTTGGGAAACCATTGAAGTCCACCGTTAGGGGAATAGCTGCCGAAGAGTTTATAGTAGTAGTTGCCGGAACCATCTATGTTGTTCTCATCCAAAGCAATCCAAACAGCTATTAGGTCGTCGTCGGTGTTAGGCACCTTGCAGAGGACAGGCATGGCCACTGGACCACAGTTATAATCGCCGTGTAAACCTAAAAGGAGGGTGTCTCCTTCGTCAATGTAGCCAAAAAATTCAGTCCATATCTCTTGCAAAGGGTTGTTCCAGTTATAGTAGTTGTTAAAGGTGTTGTACCAGCTATTATAAAGTTCGAGTATGTAATCAGTGTTCATGACAAAAGGCTGGCCAGGAGTGGGGGGTGGGGTCTCACCATGGTAAGGCAGGCTCTCGCTCCAAAATGCAACACCGCCAATGCTTGGATCGTAGTTTCTTGAACCAGGTTCACCAGTGGTGCAGTTAAACTCGTAGGCAAGACAGAGCTCATCGTTGGCTCCCCAGACACAGGAAGTCCAACGCGGATACATGAACCAAGTGTCGAAAGTAGTGTTGATGCCAGGATGATGGTAGAATACCTTTCTTTCCCATGTTTCACCATCGTCATAGCTGTAGATAACCATACCGTCGCTCCAAGGGTTGTTCACGACGAGAGCGAGGCAGTTGTCTTCGGTGGTCTCCATCCAATAGCAGATGTGGTTGCCCCAAGCAACACCATATTCAGGACCCATGTAGGGAAGAACGATGTTTTCTTTGTCCCAAGTTTCGCCACCGTCCATCGAACGGAAGTAAATGATGGGCATGTTGACGCCTTCAGCACCAGGAACACCAAAATCACTATTGGCAGTGGCAACCACGTGGATGATGTCCCGGTTGGCTCCCGAGGTCATTACATTGGGACAGCGAGGATCGTATGAGGGGTTGAGGTAGCTGACAGGGGGCACGCTGTTAGGGGTTATGTTGTCTTTGTCCTCCACAATGTACAATTTACACATGTATTCAGTTTGGGCAGCAACAACAATGCTGTTTTCCTGATAACGAGCAATGGAGCCGAAGCAGGTTTTTTCGGTTTCGATACGTCCATCTGACGGAATCCATTCGTCAGTGATGGCATTGTAAGTGCCAATGCCAGTTCCACAGTCGCTGAAGCTATCGTCCAATGCATAGTTGTAAGCGAAGTTCACTGTGCCGTCAGGCCAAACGATGGTGCGGTTGATGTTGCTCCAGTTGGTCTGCCAATCGTAGACCGTGTAGTCGAGTTCGCCGTCGGTGCGGGTCTTGTTGAGTTCGCTTTGCTTGTTCTTTAAGCTTTCCATGCCTTTGGTGACTTGCCTGGTAGCGACTTTATTCTTAGCGTCGTTCTTCGACACCTTTCTCACTTGTGAGTGGCCCATTGTGGCTACCAACAAGATTAATGCTAATGTAAATAACTTTTTCATGATGGTATGTTTTTAATGGTTATTGTTTCGTTTTTGAGGTTTGCAATGCAAATGTATAGCATTTCTCCAAACGAAAAACAACTTGTCAAGCCCTTTCAGGGCTTTGTCTATCAATCCGCAAAGATAATAAAAAATAAACGATTGGATTTCAATTTGTTGTAAAATCGAAATTCAACCGTTGTCTATGGGGTTGTCTATGTTGTTAAGGGATTGCTTCGCAAGAAACATATCAAAATCAAAACAAAAAATCTCCCAAAAACTGAATTTTGAGAGATTTTTGAAGATGATTTTTCTCGGATTTGGCTACGCCGAAGGCAGAGCCTTTCTTGCCGGAGGCAATCCTAATACTACCAGTCCGAATCCCAATCGGTGCTACCGCTGTCCCACGAGTCATTGCCACTATCCCAGTTGCTGTCGCTGTCCCAGCCGGAATCGTCGCTATGGCTCCCTGAATCGTACCAGCAAGACTCTTCAAACGATTTACCAGTATGGTGGTAGGTTTGGTAGTCCTTTGCATTTTTGTCCGTGATGTCGGGGTCGTCATAGGATTTGAACCAATCGTCTTGCCCTTTGTCGTAGTAATACCATGACGAGCCCTGATGGTAGTATTGTGTACCGTTGTAGTTGTAGTAGCCGTTAGGAGGTGTGTTGTCAAAAACGGCCATCAAGATGCCCATGACAAAAAAGATAATGACGGCAATCAGGTAGCCTTTTCTCCTCTTTTTCTTATTGTCCAATAAAGGCTGCTGCGGGCTGCTTGCAGGACGGTTGCCTTTCTGGTCGGCGATTTCCGCCTTCAGGCGCTGGTACAATTCATTAACGGCATACTTCTCGTCGGCACCTTGATAGCGGATGGCACGTTCTCCAGTCGACTTGTTCTTGTAAACCACAAAGTCGCCATTGCCGTCTCTATAGATGCCGAAAGCTTTGGGCTCGGTGATGTTCTTGCCGATGAAGAACCTGGTGATTTCTTCTGGCGGTAGATGGTGCGCCACATACCAAGCTTGCAGCTCTTCGATGGTCTTGGGCTGCTCAGCGGACGTACGGTTAGCACCCGAGAGCGGAGCGCCGCAATTCGGGCAGCGCTCCTTTGTCTCGTCAATCATCGCCCCGCAGAAATCACATTTGACTTGCATAGGTTTTATTTCTTCGGCTTCAATTCATCGAAAATCATCGTACGCAGATTCTCAATCGGGACGCGTACTTGGGCCATCGTGTCGCGGTCGCGCACAGTGACGGTGTTGTCAACCAAGGTGTCGTTATCCACCGTGACGCACATCGGTGTACCGATAGCATCCTGTCTTCTGTAGCGCTTGCCGATGGAGTCTTTCTCTTCGTACTGGCACATGAAGTCGGCCTTCAGCGAGTCGATAATCTCGCGGGCTTTTTCTGGCAGACCGTCTTTCTTGACCAAGGGCAGCACAGCGACCTTATAAGGTGCCAGGATGGCCGGCAGCTTCAGCACCACGCGCTCCGAGCCGTCTTCCAGTTTCTCCTCGGTGAAGGCGTTGCTGAACATGGCGAGGAACATGCGGTCGAGGCCAATGGAGGTCTCGATGACGTAAGGTGTGTAACTCTCGTTGGTGTCGGGGTCGAAGTACTGGAGCTTCTTGCCCGAGTATTTGGCGTGGGCCGAGAGGTCGAAGTCGGTACGGCTGTGGATGCCTTCCAGCTCCTTGAAGCCGAAGGGGAAGTCGAACTCGATGTCGGTGGCGGCGTTGGCGTAGTGAGCCAGCTTCTCGTGGTCGTGGAAGCGGTATTTCTCGGCGGGCAGGCCCAAGGAGAGGTGCCAAGCGAGGCGTTCCTGCTTCCAGTGTTGGAACCATTCGAGTTCCGTGCCGGGACGGACGAAAAACTGCATCTCCATCTGCTCGAACTCACGCATACGGAAGATGAACTGGCGGGCCACAATCTCATTACGGAAGGCCTTGCCGGTCTGCGCGATGCCAAACGGGATCTTCATACGGCCAGTCTTCTGCACGTTGAGGTAGTTGACAAAGATGCCTTGTGCCGTCTCGGGACGCAGGTAAATCGTGTCGGAGCCGTCGGCAACGCTACCCATCTTGGTGGCGAACATCAGGTTGAACTGACGCACGTCGGTCCAGTTGCGGGTGCCGCTGATGGGGCAAACGATTTCCAAATCGAGGATGAGTTGTTTGATGGCGTCGAGGTCGTTACGCTCCATGGCGCCATAGAGGCGGTGGCTGATTTCCTCGATCTTGGCTTTGTGTTCAAGGACGCGTGGGTTGGTGGTCACAAACTGTTCCTCGTTGAAGGCGTCGCCAAAGCGCTTGCGGGCTTTCTCCACCTCTTTATTAATCTTCTCCTCGATTTTGGCCATGTAGTCCTCGACGAGCACATCGGCGCGATAGCGTTTCTTCGAGTCGCGGTTGTCGATGAGCGGGTCGTTGAAGGCGTCGACGTGGCCCGAGGCCTTCCAGGTGGTGGGGTGCATAAAGATGGCGGCATCGATGCCGACGATGTTCTCGTGCATCTGCACCATGGCCTTCCACCAGTATTCGCGGATGTTCTTCTTCAGCTCCACGCCATTCTGTCCGTAATCGTAAACGGCTGACAGTCCGTCATAAATCTCGCTCGAAGGGAAGATAAAACCGTATTCCTTCGCATGAGCGGTTATCTTTTTGAAAAAGTCTTCTTGGTTCATTATTGTTAATTATTTAAAATTCAAAGATTTAAAATTCAAAATTCAAGTTTTGTTGCTATTGGCTTGTTTGGCTGTTAGCAGTTAGCTATTAGCTTTTAGCAGCGTCACTGCAAGCTAATGGCTAACAGCTAATAGCTAACAGCTTATATAATCAGCATCGCGTCACCATAAGTGAAGAAACGATACTTCTCGGCGATGGCTTCCTTGTAGGCTTTCATGAGCAGGTCGTAGCCGGTAAACGCTGCCACTTCCATCATCATAGGCGATTTGGGCAGGTGGAAGTTGGTAATCATACAATTGGCCACTGAGAAAGTGTAAGGCGGGAAGATAAACTTGTTCGTCCAGCCTTTATAGGGCTTGATTTTGCCACCGATGGTCATGGCTGTCTCAAGGGCCTTCAATGAGGTGGTGCCCACGGCAAACACATTATTATGGCGTGCGTTGGCTTCGTTGACCAAGGTGCAGCATTCCTCGTCGATGTACATCTCTTCTGAGTCTGGTTTGTGCTTGGTGAGGTCTTCCACTTCGATGTCGCGGAAGTTGCCCATGCCGGGATGCAGGGTCAGCTCAGCGAAGGAGGCACCAACGATTTCCAAGCGTTTCATCAAAATCTTGCTGAAGTGCATGCCAGCGGTAGGGGCAGAGACGGCGCCCTCTACTTTGGCATAAATGGTCTGGAAGTCTTCTGCGTCTTCGGGGCGTTCGTCGCGATTGAGTTCCTTTGGGATGGGGGTATGTCCGAGTCCGGAAAGGGTTTTCTTGAACTCGTCGTAGGTGCCGTCGTAGAGGAAACGCAACGTGCGGCCGCGCGAGGTGGTGTTGTCGATGACCTCGGCCACCAGTTCGTCGCCTTCGCCGAAATAGAGTTTATTGCCGATGCGGATTTTACGGGCCGGGTCGACGAGCACATCCCAAAGGCGGCTCTCGTGGTCCAGCTCACGGAGCAGCAACACTTCAATCTTAGCACCAGTTTTCTCCTTCTCGCCGTAGAGTTTGGCGGGAAACACCTTGGTGTTGTTGATGACAAACACATCGCCGTCTTTAACATAATCCACCAGGTCCTTGAAAATGCGGTGTTCGATTTTTCCAGTCTTGCGGTCAACGACCATCAAGCGGGCTTCATCGCGGTTTTGTGATGGCTGTAGTGCAATCAGCTCGCTCGGCAGGTTAAATTTAAATTGTGAGAGTTTCATTGTATGTAAGGTTTGCTATTTTTTGCTCTAAAGAAGCGTGCAAATATAATGCAGGACAAAAGTTTTGTCAAGTTTTTTTTCTTAAAGGTTTGGTTTTTAATTATTTATTTAGCGTGATTCTAAAAGTGGTTCCTTCGCCTACCACTGATGATTTTACGAAAATTTTGCCCTTGTGGTAGTCCTCGATGATGCGCTTGGCAAGTGAGAGCCCCAAGCCCCAGCCACGTTTCTTACTGGTGAAGCCTGGATTAAACACCTGCTTGATTTGTGACTTCGGGATGCCTTTGCCCGTGTCGTTCAGGTCTATGTGAATGTGGTCGCCATCGTCAATAAGGTCGAGGGTGATTTTGCCGTGGTCGCCCATGGCATCAACAGCGTTTTTGGTCAGGTTCTCGAGTACCCAACGGAATAGGGAGGGAATCAACGGCATGATTAATTCACCTTCGGGCAAATTAATCTCAAATTCGAACTTTTTGGAAAACCGCTTTTGTAGGTAGTCCATCGTGTCGCGGATGAGGTAGTTGATGTCGGTTGGCTCAGGTACGGGAACGGAGCCGATTTTCGAGAAGCGGTCGGTGACGATTTGCAGGCGTTCGATATCTTTCTCCATCTCATGTGTGCCCACAAAAGGTTCCTCTTGCATCTTCAGCAGTTCAATCCAACCCATCAGTGAGGAGAGCGGTGTGCCCAATTGGTGTGCGGTTTCCTTAGCCATACCTGCCCATACCTGATTCTGTTCCGAACGACGGGCGTAGCTAAAAAGCAGATAGGCAATCAATAAGAATAAAGCAAATACAACAAATTGAATGACAGGATAGTAGCGCATTTGCTGGACCAAGTCTGTTGTGCGATAGAAGATGGTGGCTTTGCCTTTGTTCATGAATTCGATTTGGAGGGGATCGTTCTCGTCGCGCATGATTTCCAACTGTTGCTTGACATAGTTGGTGTCCTGCATGAGTAAAGAGTCGAGGTTGCCGAAATTGAGAATTTGGGTTTGGTCTTCGTTTGTGACAATGACGGGAACGCCCATCGAGTTAAGCGTGATTTCCTCCATGAAGTGGTCGCTCATGTCTTCCAGAACGGCCTTCAAGTCAGTATAGATTCTTGACTCGTTGTAATAGAGATATTGCACGATGCCATAGCCTGGGTCGATTTTGATAGGCGGAAATTTCGAGTAGGCACGTTTCATCTCAGCATCAAAGACCGTTTTTCCTTCTTGGTCGGGAGGAAGGTTGTTGCACGATAAGATGTTGCCTTTTCCATCGGTGAGTACCAAGGGAATACTGATGTTGTTTTGTAAGATTTCGAGATAGATGGCCGTGTTTTCGTTGGATGAGATGTCCATGATGCGGCGATAGGCGTTAGCCAAAAGGTCGACACGAAGCTGTTCCTGTTCGTTCACCTTATTAAAAAACTCTTCCGTCGACTTCATCATCACTGCGTGCTGCTCCATGGCCGCGGCCCACATCTTCACTTGCTTGACTTCCTGCTGTGCAATGGATTTCACCAAGTGGTTGGTATACCACAAAGAGACGCCAATGATGAGCAAGGCGATGACTGCCAAAGCCCATTTCCAACGTTTTTTGTTTGTATAGAGATTCGTTTTCACAATGATAAAAACGATAAAGTTACCGAATTATTATAGTTCGTATAGTTCGAGCGAATTGCAAGTCCGGCCGAACGGAACAGGGATATGTAGTCCCCGTAAAGTTACATTTTCTTTCTCATCCTACCTACAGGAATCCCGAGTTGTTCCCTGTATTTCGCCACTGTTCGGCGTGCAATGGGATAGCCTTTTTCTTTCAGGACCACCATCAGTTGTTCGTCGGTCATCGGGTTGGCCTTGTCTTCATTCTCCACAGCGTCTTTCAGGATTTTCTTGATTTCGCGGGTCGAGACCTCTTCGCCTTCGTCGTTGGTGATGCCTTCGCTGAAGAAAAACTTGAGCAGGAAAGTACCATAAGGTGTCTGCACATATTTGCTGTTGGCCACGCGTGACACGGTGGAAATGTCCAAGCCAATCTTGTCGGCTACATCCTTCAGAATCATGGGTTTGAGTTTGGTCTCGTCGCCGGTGAGGAAATATTCTTCTTGGATGTCAACGATGGCTTTCATGGTGATATACAAGGTGTTCTGCCTTTGATTGATGGCATCGATGAACCATTTGGCCGCATCGATTTTCTGTTTTACAAACTGCACAGCTTCTTGCTTGCTCCGGTTGTCTTTGCTGTTCGAGAATTCCTCCAGCATCTTGATGTACGACTTGCTGATGTGCAATTCAGGCGTGTTTCTGCCGTCCAAAGAAAGTTCAACTTTTCCGTCCCTGATATAGACAAAGAAGTCGGGCGTGATATAATGGATGTTTTTTGAACCTGAGCTGGAAGCGTCGGCGGGCTTCGGGTTGAGTTTTAGGATTTCGTCCAAAGCGGCTTTCAGCTCACGGTTGCTGACTTCCAACTTCTTTGCAATCTTGTCGTAATGTTTCTTGGTGAACTCCTCGAAATAGTCTTTGACGATGGTGATGGATAGGCTGTAGTCGTTATATGGGTTTTCTTCTTGGAGTCTTTTCAGTTGTATCAATAGGCATTCTTGTAGGTCGCGGGCGGCGATGCCGGGCGGGTCGAGCTCCTGCACAATTTTCAGTACTTCATTAACCTCATCTTCAGAAGCCGAGAGGTTCATGGTGAAGAGCAGGTCGTCAGCGATGTTAGGTACAGGACGGTTGAGGTAACCGTTGTCGTCAAGGTTGCCTATGATGTATTCCCCGATTTCAAGTTGCTTGTCTGTCAGGTCGCGGTAGGCAAGTTGTTGGTTCAGATAGTCTTGGAAAGTCTCTTCGTTGACGATGGGAGCTTCATACGGATCATCATCGCTGCTGTAGTTGTTGGCTTGCAACTTATAGGAGTAGTCGTCGCGGTCTTCTTCAGGAAGGTAGTCATTGATGTCAAACTCATCGTCTTTGCTGAAGTTAATCTCGTCGTCGTTGTAGTCGTCGTTTTCGCCTTCGTCGCTGTTGTCGTCGTTGATTGGCTCGTTGTCCTCATAATCGTTCTCATGGGAGTCTTCCAAGGCGGGGTTGATCTCCATCTCCTCCTTGATGCGTTGCTCGAGTTCAATTAATGGCAGTTGCAACAGCTTCATTAGCTGGATCTGCTGCGGCGAAAGCTTCAGTTCCTGCCGCTGGGTTTGAGTCAATCGTTGGTTGTTCATCATCTGTTGAATTATGAATGTAGAATGTAGAATGCAGAATCGTTTGTCACTATTATAATTCTGCATTCTGCATTCTTCATTCTGCATTAATATAGGCAGTTCTTCGGTGTTCTCGGGAACGGGATGACGTCGCGGATGTTGGTCATGCCGGTGATGAAGAGCAGCAGACGCTCGAAACCGAGGCCGTAGCCCGAATGCGGCACCGAGCCGAAGCGACGGCTGTCGAGGTACCAGTTCATGGATTCCTCAGGGATGCCGACCTCGTGCATGCGGTCGAGGATCTTATTAATATCGGTCTCGCGCTCTGAACCTCCGATGATTTCACCGATGCCGGGGAAGAGCACGTCCATGGCGCGGACGGTCTTGCCGTCTTCGTTCTGCTTCATGTAGAAGGCTTTGATTTCCTTCGGGTAGTCTGTCAGGATGACAGGTTTCTTGAAGTGCTTTTCGACGAGGTAACGCTCGTGCTCCGACTGCAGGTCGACACCCCAACCATCCACAGGATATTGGAACTTGCCCTTCTTGTTGTAGTTGGAGTTGCGAAGGATATCGATGGCTTCGGTGTAGGTCAGGCGCACGAACTCATGCTCAAGCACAAAGTGCAACTTGCTGATGAGCTCCATCGACTTGTCTTCCTCTTTCTTGCCCTTCTCTTCGTCTTGCAGGCGCTTGCTGAGGAACTGGAGGTCGTCCATGTTGTTGTCCAAAGCGTATTGGATCAAGTATTTCAGCATCTCCTCGGCGAGGTCCATGTTATCGTTGATGTCGTAGAAAGCCATCTCAGGTTCGATCATCCAGAACTCGGCCAGGTGACGTGTGGTGTTGGAGTTTTCGGCGCGGAAGGTTGGACCAAAGGTGTAAATCTTGCCCAATGCCGTAGCGGCCAATTCGCCTTCGAGCTGACCCGAAACGGTGAGGTTGGTCGACTTGCCGAAGAAATCTTGCTTGTAGTCAACATTGCCTTGTTCATCGCGGGGCGGGTTGTTGAGGTCCAAGGTGGTCACCTGGAACATCTCGCCAGCGCCTTCGCAGTCTGATGCCGTGATGAGTGGCGTGTGAATGTTGTAGAAGCCTCGCTCGGTGAAGAACTTATGGATGGCAAACACCATAGCATGACGCAAACGCATGACGGCGCTGAAAGTGTTGGTGCGGAAGCGTAAGTGGGCGATGTCGCGCAGGAACTCCAAGGAATGTTTCTTGGGTTGCAACGGATATTCGTCGGGGTTGGCAGGACCGAACAAGCCGATCTCCTTCACGGAAAGCTCCACAGCTTGGCCGCTGCCCATTGAGGCGACGAGGACACCCTTGGCCCACAGTGAGGCACCGGCATGCATTAATGCCAAATTTTCTTCGGGGATGACGTTCAGGTCAATGACCAATTGCAGGTTGTTGATGGTAGAGCCGTCGTTGAGGGCGATGAAGGCCACGTTCTTGCTGCCGCGCTTGTTGCGCACCCAGCCCATTACAGTAATTTCATTGTCAGAGGCTTGCATTTGCAAGGCTTGCTTGATTTCTACTCTTTTCACGGTATGTTGATTTTATTTGTTGCGTTATATAAATAATGTGCAAAGTTACAAAAAAATGCAATGCAGGTTTGAAAATGTTGTACTTTTGCAAATCATTATGGCTAATACATATACCCAGTTATACACACATGTGGTTTTTCACACGAAAAGCACGGGCATCGTAATGCGTGAGGAAGATTTAAGTCGTGTGTTTGAATATATAGGTGGCATTATCCGCAGTGAAGGCTCTATACCATTTGCTGTTGGTGGTGTTGCTGATCATATTCATATTTTAATGACGTTGCCGAAGACGGTTGCTATGTCAGATTTTGTGCGAGTCATCAAGGCAAAAAGTAGCAAGTGGTTGAAAACGGTGAATACGTATTATGAGCCATTCCAATGGCAGGAGGGTTATGGTGCTTTCAGTGTTAGCCCATCATTGATGGAACGGACTACAAAATACATTTTCGGTCAGGCTGAGCATCATAAAGTGAAATCGTATCATGACGAATATTGCGAAACGTTGAAAGCGTATGGAATCGAGTATGACGAACGATATGCATTTGGGGATTGACGAGGCGGATTCCTATCACTCCTACGGGGTTTCTTCAGAGTCGGTAGTTGGTTGTGAGCAGGAGTTTCACAACCTGCTTAATGTCCGTCACCCCTACGGGGTTTCGCCCAGTCCCGTAGGGACGCAGGACATTAAGCAGGCGGATTCATCCCCTGCTTTTACAAACGAAGGACCGATAATCATCGCCGGCCCCTGCAGCGTAGAAAGCGAAGACCAAATCCTCGCCACGGCGCAAGCCCTATCCAAAATCCCTGAAGTGACGATGCTACGCGGCGGCATCTGGAAGCCCCGCACACGCCCCGATGCCTTCGAGGGTAGGGGAGAGCAAGGCCTCGTCTGGCTCCGCGAAGCGAAGCAAGAGACAGGTTTGCCCATCATTACTGAAGTTGCTACACCAGAACATGTCGAATTGGCTCTGAAATACGACGTCGATGCACTTTGGATTGGTGCCCGCACGGTAGTCAACCCGTTCTCGGTGCAACAATTGGCTGACGCACTGCGTGGCGTTGACATCCCCATGTTCATCAAAAACCCCGTCTCCCCCGACCTTAACTTATGGGTGGGGGCTTTCGAGCGGTTCCAGAAGGCTGGCTTGACTCAACTGGCCGCCATCCATCGTGGTTTCGCTTATTATAAAGAGTCGCCTTACCGCAACTTCCCCATGTGGGAGATTCCCATTGAGCTGACGCAGCGATTGAATGTACCGCTCATCACCGATGTGAGCCACATCTGCGGCAACCGCGAACTGCTGCAAGCCACAGCACAAAAAGCCCTCGACTTAGCCACTGATGGATTAATGATAGAATGTCATATCCATCCTGAAGAAGCTTTGACCGATGCCAAACAGCAAATCACCCCCGAAGCGTTAAAGCAGTTGCTGGCCAACTTGACATTCCGATCAAAGCAGTCGGGTAATGTGGAACGCGACTTGGCCGGACTTCGTGGCGAGATTGATGATATTGACAGTGAACTGCTTCAACTTCTGGCACGACGTATGGAGGTGAGTGCGCAAATTGGTGAATACAAGAAGCGTAACAACGTCACCGTGGTGCAGATGGACCGCTGGAAAAAAATCCTGGCTGACCATGTCGCCACAGGCATCGATTTGGGTTTGCCCGATTCATTAATCGTTGAGGTTTTCGAAGCCATCCATCAGGCCTCCATTGAGCGGCAAAGCTGTATTATGGAAGGTGACAACGAGTAAAGCCCGCCGAAGACGGGCTTTATCGATACATGCCGTCGTACATTGTTGATGCACCAAACTCAGTAGTTTTACGATTACGCTGCAAAAGTATCCCAAGCCCAAAAACTGGGCAAGAAAAACCTTCTCTCATTTCTCTAAAATTATCAACAAATTTCAAATAATAAGTTGATTATTAAGAAAATACTTTACTGATTTGGCTTTAGTTTGAAATGGTCAAACGGCTTCCATCATATTGGGTATGGTATTGTACGAGCGGGTAAATCGTTGTGCCATCTGTGGGAAAGCTGGGTATTTTGTCGGGCTCGGCAATGATGATTTGTCCGTTAAGGATGTTGTAATAGGCATTGTTGCAGCGGTCGACGACGAAAGGGAAGTCTACCACAAGACGGCTGGTGGTGCCATGGCTGTTGGTGCAGGCATCGGGCTCGTTGGGCGGAATGCGGTCGTAGGCCAGAAACTCCGTGTCGCTTTGACGGTAGACGATGATACCTCGGCTGGTGCTTTCCACATCGGAAGTGATATAGAGCCACCCGCTCACGAAGTTCAAGTCGTAGTATTGCATGGAGTTCGGATAAATCGTGATAGGGGTGGGGAGAACCGGTCGGTTGGGGTTTTCGGGGTAGTGTTTGCACCCATGAATGAAAGGCAGGAGTGCTATTAATATTAATAGGTGTAGTATTGCGTGTTTCATAACGGTTGAAAAACGCTGCTTTTTTGAAAATCGTATTTATTTCGGGAAAAATCTTATTTTTGCCCTCAAATTTTGAAGCTATGAAGAAACTGGTGAAACTTATTTCCGTGCTGTTAGTGGGTATCCTGCTCTTCAGTTCATGTGCTTCGTCAAGGTCAAGGGCGATGCGCAAAGCCGAGCGGCAGATGGAACAGATGGAGAGGAAATCGAAAAAACAGTATGAACGGGCCAAGACCACGCATTACAAACGTCAGGCAAAAAAGACCAAAAAGATGATTCAAAAGGACAAACGCCATGCCGAGCGGATGCGCCGTCGTCAAAAGACCAATCCGTTCTTCTAGGAAACTATATTAATAAGGTATCATCTAGGGGAAAGGCATTGTAAATGAAAAATTACGACTGAAGCGGAAAAAATCTTGTTTAAATGGTGATTTTGCAAATGACTGAAAATCAAAAATATAATTCTTTGCAGCATTTTTTTCTTGAAAAAAAATCACTGAAAAAGCACATTTTTCTTGCGTACTTTCAAATAAGGTTGTAATTTTGACGACTTTTAATGCACCAATATGCACCAAACAAAGTAGTATTACATAAAATTACAAGGTATGTTTAAAAATTTACTAATGACCCTTGCCGTAGTATTGGCCACCTGCTCGATGACCATGGCTCAAGCGCAAGGAAGACTCAAAGGCAAGATTACCGATGAAACAGGAGAAACGGTACCATTTGCAAACGTCATTGTTGAAAAGGGCGGAACGCAAGTGGGAGGTGCCTCCTCAGACTTTGACGGTAATTATGACATCAACCCGATCCCTCCGGGAACGTATGACCTCAAGGCGAGCTGCATCGGCTACAATCCCTTTGTTCTGAAGAACATCGTGATTCCGGCCAACAAGATCACCTTCTACGACATTAAGATGACCAGTGGCGCCATCAAACTTGACGACGTTGTGGTTATCGATTATGAGATTCCTTTGATTTCGGCGGATAACACCTCGACTGGTGCCACGATTACTGCCGAAGAAATTGCCAAGTTGCCAGTCCGTTCGGCTGAAGGTGTCGCTTCCAGCGTCGGTGGCGTGTTCTCGTCCGACGGTGAGGTCGGCTCCATCCGTGGTTCACGTGAAGGTGCCGTCTATTACATCGACGGTGTTAAAGTCATCGGTAGCAACAGCGTCCCGCAAGGTGCCATCGACCAGGTCGACGTCATCTTGGGTGGTACGCCCGCCATGTATGGTGATGCCATGGGTGGTATCATCAACATGACCACCAAAGGCCCCAGCCGTACTTGGGGTGGTGGTCTCGAAGCCGAATACTCCGTTGACGGTTATGGTCACGGCCGCTTGGGTGGTACCATCAATGGACCGCTCATCAAGAGCAAGAAAGACGATCAGGAAGCCCTCCTCGGTTTCTTCCTCGCTTTTGATATCAACCGTGAGCAATACGGTAGCCAGTCGGCTGTGGGTTACTGGCGTGCCACTGACGATTGGATGAAACACATCAGCGAACGTCCTCTGACTTTGGCGGGCCAAGGCAACAGCACCTATCAGACTGCTGCTTTCACACAAAGAGACAATCTCTTTAAAACCCGCTTCCTCAACAACACGGCTAACAATAACATCAACTTGACTGGTAAGATTGACGTTCGCACTGGTAAGAACACCAACCTCACTTTCGGTGGTTCGATGTATAGAAGCGGTGGTTACTACGACTATGGTAGCGGCCAGCATTTCTTCAATACGGCCAAGAACTACCTGTCGAAGTCGGGTACCTATCGTGGTTATGTCCGTTTCAGCCAGCGCTTCCCTGCTCCTACCGAGGGTGAAACCAGTTCACTGATCTCCAACGTGTATTACAGCATCCAGGCTGACTATTCGCACTACAAAGGCGAATCGGGCGACCCCGACCTTTGGGACAATATCTTCGCCTACGGTAACATTGGTAAGTTCACCACCACACGTGAGCCTAACTTCTATTACTTGACCGGAAGCATTGACTCGGTTTTGGTGGATGGCCAATACAAGACCATCAGCAATGCCTGGGTGTTGAACAACTACTACGACACGTATGTTGATTTCGAACGTTCCAATTTCAATCCTCTGCTTGCCACATACGTCGAAAACTTCTATGACTTGTACGAACCTTTCGGTGCAACAGGATATTATGACAACATCTCCAACATCATGCAACACCAAGGTTTGGTCAATGGTATGTCTCCCAGTGCTGTATATAGCATATTTGCTGTGCCTGGCATGGTACAGACGGCTTATGCCAAGACGGTCAGGGATCAGATCGCTGTCAATGTCAACGGCTCCATGACCCTTGGAAGAGGCGACAACTCGCACGAAATCAAGTTGGGCTTCCAATACGAGCAGCAGAACAATTCTAACATGAATTACAGAATTAATAACAGTAATAGAAACCCATGGACGCTGATGCGCCAAATGGTCAACTCCCACATCATGGAGCTTGATCTTGCACACCCCTACGCAATCAGCTATGACGGCTTTGTCGATACAATCATGTACAACAGATTGTATGATGGAACCACCCAGTTCGTCATCGACTCCCGTCTGCGTCAGGCCATGGGTTTGCCTGTTGACGGAACGGATTGGCTCCTTATCGACACCTACGATTTCAACAGCAATACGATGAAATATTATGATGCCGATGGTAACCTGCAGACTGCAACGGTGAAGGGTGGCCTCAATATGAACATGTTCGGCGCTGACGAACTCACCCGTGACGCCCAGCTGTCTGTTTACTATTATGGCTTTACATACGACGGTAACAGAAAATATGGTTTCACAGAGCGTCCTTCACTCGCCGACTTCTTCAACAAGACAGATGACCAGGGTGTGCTGACCCGCCCGATTGGTGCACAGCAGCCCATCTACATGGCTGGTTATATCCAGGATAAGTTCGCTTTCAAAGACCTGATCTTCAACATCGGTGTGCGTGTCGACCGTTTCGATGCCAACCAAAGTGTGTTGAAGGATCCATACGTACTTTATGATTTCTATACCGCTGGCGACCTGATGCAGAACGGCAGAAAGATCCAGATGGACGACCAGTCGTGGGCCGAGGTGCCAGAGAATATTGGTAACGATTATGTCGTTTACGTCAACAAGCTGACGGAAAAGACCTCCATTGTCGGTTACCGTAACGGCAATACTTGGTACAATGGTGATGGTGTCGAAGTCAACGACCCGACAGTCATTGGTATGGGTGCCGGTTCCGCACCTTGGCTGAAGGATGCCAAGCAGCAGAATGTCGACATCAACTCCTTCAAGGATTATGATCCTGCTTGGAGCGTCATGCCGCGTATCTCCTTCTCCTTCCCGATTTCTGACGAAGCCTTGTTCTTCGCCCACTACGACGTTCTGACCCAGCGTCCTTCGAGCGACTTCTATTGCAGCCCGTTGTACTACTACCGCTTCAACGAAAACAATGATGATATTGCCAACCCCAACCTGAAACCCGCTCAGACCATCGAGTATGAACTCGGTTTCACGCAGAAGGTGACCAACACTTCATCCTTGACCATTTCGGCTTACTACCACGAATTGCGTAACATGATTCAGATGTATCGTTTCAACGGTGCTTATCCTAAGTCATACAACTCGTTCAGCAACCTCGACTTCGGTACTGTCAAGGGTTTGACTGCCAGCTACGACATGCGTCGTACGAAGAACGCCCGTATCCGTGCCAGCTACACTTTACAGTATGCCGACATGACCGGTTCTTCGACCTCAACGGCTTCGGCTTTGATTGCTGCTGGTGTGCCTAACCTGAGATCCACCTTCCCGTCAAGCTCCGACCGTCGTCACAGCTTCAACCTGTCACTCGACTATCGTTTTGCCGATGGTAAGGACTATGATGGTCCTGTCATCCACCGCAAGGACGGCAAAGACATCCAGATCCTTTCCAACACTGGCTTAAACCTGTCGGTTAATGGTGGTTCTGGTACGCCTTACACCGCTTCACGTACGGTCACTTCCCCGATTTCCGGTGGTAACAGACTTTTGCAAGGTACTTACAACGGTTCTAGAATTCCCGCTTCCTTCCGTTTCGACCTCCGTGTTGACAAGGACTTCACCTTCAAAATCGGTGCTAGCAAGGATGGCGAAAAGAAAGGCCGTGATGCTTTCTTGAATGTTTACGTGCAAGTGCTGAACCTGCTCAATTCAAAGAACATCGTTGGTGTGTACAACGCCACGGGTAATGCCGACGACGATGGTTACCTCTCGGCTCCCGCTTGGCAGCGTGAAATCAACGAACAGATTGACCCGCAGGCCTTCATCCAGATGTATCAACTGATTGTGAATAGCGGTTACAACTACTCCATGCCTCGCCACATCAGAGTTGGTTTGAGCTTTAACTTCTAAAATGAAAGAAAATTCATAACGATAAATTACAAGTATTATGAAGAATATATTTCGAACTTTGTTTGCGGCGCTGCTCATCGTAGGCGCTGTGATTCCTGGAAAGGCTGAGATGTTGAAAGATGTGCAACCTGGCAGAAACCAGCGTGCACAGACCGCAGCCGGATGTACGCCTTCGTCTTCTTACGATTGGCTTGACATCAACAATGTTAGAACGCGTATCAACTCTGGTGGTGACATGTGGTGGGACCTCCCCTCTGGTACTGGTTCCAAGTATTTCATTCCCGCCAACGGTTCTGCTACTTCACTGTTTGCCGGTTCTCTTTGGATTGCTGGCGTTGACGTCAATAATCAGTTGAAGTGCGCTGCCCTGCGTTTCCGTCAGGTCGGTAACGACTACTACACTGGCCCTCTGACCGTTGATGGTTCGGCCTCTATTACTCCCGAGACCTGCGCCAAGTGGGATAAGATTTTCAAGATTACCCGCGCTGAAGTCGACGAGTTCCTTGCCGCCTATAATGAAGGCAAAATTGGCAATGGCTATGAGATTCCGTCCATCATCAAGGATTGGCCGGCCATGCGTTCAAGCGACGACCCCGAAGGCATTGCCACGTATCTGGCTCCCTTCTACGATGCTGATGGCAGTGGAGACTATGACCCCACCCAAGGTGACTATCCTTACTACGACATCAACAACGAACTCTGCCACACCAAGATTCCGACCATGGAAGAGGAACTTGATGGCACCATGCACGGCTCCATCCTTGCTGACCAGGTGCTGAAAGGTGACCAAACCCTGTGGTGGATTTTCAATGATAAAGGTGCTTCTCACACCGAATCAAAGGGTCAAGCTATTGGTATCGAAGTGCGTGCCCAAGCTTTCGCTTTCGCCACCAACGACGAAATCAACAACATGACTTTCTACAGCTACGAAATCATCAACCGTTCCACCTATACCTTGACGGGTACTTACTTCTCGCCTTGGACCGATGTTGACCTCGGTTATGGCTGGGACGACTATGTAGGTTGCGACGTCAAGCGTGGTCTGGGTTATGGCTACAACGGTGCATCTGTCGACGGTAGCGGTGAACCTGAAGCCTACGGTGCTCAGCCTCCTGCGATTGGTATCGACTTCTTCCAAGGCCCTTATATGGACCCCGACGGAATCGACAATCCCAAGTTTAACTTCATTATTGAGAGCCACTTCAGCCACCTCGATCCTGCCACTGGCGACTCCGTCTTCATCAATGATACTACTGAAGCCATTCAAGTGGTTGACGAAAGTATCAATGGCGTGAATTTCGGCAACGGCATCATCGATGACGAACGTTTCGGTATGCGCCGTTTCGTGTATCACAACAATGGTAATGGCGATAACTGCGACCCTCAAACCGCTCCTGAATATTACAACTACCTGCGTGGTATTTGGAAGAACGGTGCCAAGATGCGTTACGGTGGCAATGCTTACACCGGTAGCGATGTGGTGGGTCCCGAATGCGACTTCATGTTCCCTGGCGATACCGACCCGTGGAACTGGGGTACCCAAGGCACGCCTCCTAACGGCAACTACAACACTGGTGATAAGTACTGGTCGGAAGAGCAGTGCCAAAACGCCCCGAGCGACCGTCGTTTCATGCAGTCGGCTGGCCCCTTCACCTTGGAACCCGGTGCTGTCAACTATATCACCTTCGGTGTGCCGTGGGCTCGTGCCACCTCTGGTGGTGCCTGGGCTTCTGTTGAGCTGCTGCGTGTGGTCGACGACAAGTGCCAAGCCCTGTTCGACAACTGCTTCAAGGTTATCGATGGCCCCAGTGCTCCTGACTTGACCATCCGCGAACTCGACCGTCAACTCATCGTTTATCTGTCGAACACCGCCCTTTCCAACAACTATAAGGAAGGATACATTGAAATCGATCCTGAAATTCCGGTTTCGAGAATCGACAACACTACGACTATTGATACCAATTGGATTCTTGACCCGAATACGGGTGATACCCTTGCTCCTTCGGTCTCCATCGAGAACCATGAAGAAGAGATTTTCTACGACAGATACTATCGTTTCGAAGGTTATAAGGTGTATCAGTTAGCCAATGGCGAAGTGGGTGCTGACGAACTCGGCAATTCCGACAAGGCCCGTCTGGTGTTCCAGTGCGACGTGCGCAACAATGTGGCCACCCTTATCAACTATGAGTTTGACGAGTCGCTGCACGCCAATGTGCCAGTACGTAAGGTGGTCGGTGGCGATGCCGGCATCACTCACAGCTTCGTGCTGACCCAAGATGAGTTTGCCATGGGCGATGACCCGAACTTGGTCAACCACACCGCTTATTATTATATGGCTGTGGCTTACGCCTACAACAATTACCTCACCTATTCTCAGGAGCCTGGCGATCTGAACGGCCTTCTCGGTCAGAAGAAGCCTTACCTCGAAGGTAGAAAGAACATCCAAGTGTATAAGGCTGTGCCTCACAAGACCATCAATGGTACCAAGCTTCGCGCCTCTTATGGCGACAGCCCAGCCATCACCCGCGTCGTTGGTGTCGGTAACGGAGGCAATGAGCTTGAACTCTCACAAAGTACCATCGATGAAATCCTGAGCAAGAGGATTGCTGATGGTTACACCGAAGATGCAGATCATAATCTCGTCTTCCAGGATCACAATCCTGACGTAGCCACCCCTGTTGTCTTTGGTCATTCCGACTACCCAATCAGCTATCATCCCTCTTATGAAGCTGGCAATGGTCCTCTCGCTGTGAAGATCATCGACCCGTTGAATGTGAAATCACACAAATATGAGCTTTATTTCGATGACCTGGTTGAGGTTTACACCCACAATGTTACTGGCAACCAAGAAATTCAAGGTGACTCTGCTTCACGTATGGTGAGCCATTGGCACTTGCTGGATCTTGATGAACCTGTCGACGACGAGGGCATCAACCCTGCATACAGTGACACTACGACCATCTACGACAACGAACAACTGTTCATCGACAAAGGTATCTCTGTCACTATTGCCCAACCGTATAGAATCGGCCGTCTTGAAATTGGTAAGTTCTACTCTGACAATGAGTGGAAGACCTATACAGACGTGATTGCCAAGAACAATGGTGTGATTACTTCATCCATTGAGTTCCAGAAGCCCGACTCCGTCTGGTTGGATGGTATCCGCGACACCGATGATGCTGGTGCCCACTCCTTCCTCAACTGGATTCGTTCTGGTAACTATTCCTCTAAGGACGTGCCTGCTGATAATGACCACGGCTGCTCGGCTGCAACGGGCGATAATGTGAACAATCCTTGGGATCCGACCGAGAACTTTGAAAAGCTGGCTAACCGCACCTTTGCTCCTGCTATCCTCAGTTCCTATTCCGGACAAGGTGAGCATGAGAACCCAGGTCCTATCTATTCAAGTAATGCCTATATGGATTCCATGTTCTATAAGACAGCAAGTATCGATATCGTGTTTACTGCTGACAAGAGCAAGTGGAGCCGTTGTCCTGTCATTGAGATGTGTATGGACAAGAACCTGTCTGAAGGTGGAGCTGCCCGCTTCTTCCTGCGTCGTCATCCCTCTGTTGACAAGGATGGTAATTCCTATACCAACAACTGGGATTGTAAGGAAAACGAATATCTCCTCCAAAACAATCCTGACGACCCGAATGCCGAAGGCTTTGCCTATGGTTCAACGAATCCTGACGATGCTAACTTCATCGCTCCTCAAGGTATGGGTTGGTTCCCGGGCTATGTCATCGATGTGGAGACGGGCATGCGTCTGAATGTGGCCTTTGGTGAAGACTCCTATTATGAGGATATGAACGGCCGCGACATGCTCTTCAATCCTGCCAAGTTGCAGAAGATTACTTTGGAAAACCCGTTGAATCAGTTGATAGATCCCGCCCTCTTCCGTGGTGCTAACTTGGAACCCGTGTTTGGTGGTAAGCACTACCTCTATATCTGGCGTTGCGACTCCATTCCTACCAATTCGGATTGGAAGCAAACCAAGAACTTCGGATATGATGGCGGCCAGTTGCTGTTCAACTCCATGAACTATGTTCAGAATGTTAAGAACATGAACAGCCAAAATGTCTTCAACAACTACTTCTATCGTTTGTTGATGTGGGTTGGTATGCCAATGGGTATTGAAGGCATGAAGTGGTTGCCCGAAGGCAACGACTGCCGCATCCGTATCCGTGTTGCCAAGCCTTACGACAGTGGCTACGGTTATCCGTTGCAGACGCCCAACCAGGAGTTGGTGGTCAACAACATGTTGCCGAAGTACACCTTCAACATCGAGGGTTGGGATCCGCTTCTGAACGAGCCTGAAAAGACGGAAAGTGACCTTAATCTCATCACGGTGGTGCCCAATCCTTACTATGCCTACGATGCATACGAAGGCAACGCACTGACCAACAAGGTGAAGATCGCCAACCTGCCCAACAAGTGTATTGTTTCCATCTACACGTTGAGCGGCACCAAGGTGCGTCAGTTCCGTAAGGACAACGAAGAACCGAGTATTGAATGGGACCTCACGAACTTTGCCAACACGCCTGTGGCCAGTGGCTTCTACCTGATCCACATCAAGGATCTGACCAGTGGCAGCGAGCGTACCATCAAGTTCTTCGGTGCCATGCGTCAAGTTGACCTGAACACATTCTAAACAATGTAATTGCTAACCGTAAATAATTTATCATCATGAAGAAATCATTTAGATATATCGTCTTGAGCTTCGTAGTCCTTATGGGATTAAGTGCTCCTCAAGCATTTGCAGGAAATAAAGACCGTTCAGGCCAAGCTGGCGCTTCAGAGCTGTTGATCAACCCTTGGGCAGCTTCGTCTGGCTGGGGCAATGCAGGCATGTCGTTTGTGAATGGCGTTGATGCCATTTTCGGCAACGTGGCCGGTATCACCTCATGCCACTCCCTGGATATTAACTTTAGCCACACCAGCTGGTTGGTTGGAGTAGGCAACGACACTCGTATCTCCTCGTTCGGCTTCTTGGCTCGCGTGGGTGAATCGAGCGTGTTGGGCCTCTCCTTCATGTCGTTCAGCATCGGTGAAATTCCGATTACCACTGTACAGAATCCTGACGGTGGTCTCGGTACTTACAAACCCAACCTGATGAACATCAACTTAGCCTTCGCCAAGTCGTTCTCCAACAGTATCAGCGGCGGCTTCAACTTGAAGATCATCAGCGAGTCCATTAAGGATATGGGTGGTGTCGGTGTCGCCATCGATGCCGGTATCCAGTATGTCACCGGTCCTTTCGACAACGTCCACTTTGGTATCACCTTGAAGAATATCGGACCCACGATGAAATTCTCGGGCGACGGTATCTCTCTGCGTGTGTTCATGGACAACACTAGCAACCAGCAGTTCACCATGGTGCAGCGCGTCGACGACTTCGAATTGCCCACCCAGTTGAGCATCTCGGCCGCCTATGACTTCCTGTTTGCCGAAACAAACAGAATCACCATTGCCGGTAACTTCTGCTCCAACTCCTTCACCAACGACCAGCTGACCGGAGGTTTGGAGTATGGTTGGAAGGAAATGTTCATGATTCGTGCCGGTTATACCTGGGAAAAAGGCATCTGGTCGAAGCAAGGCTTCAAAGAAGGCGTCCTTTACGACGACAACTGCATGAACATCAACAGAGGCCTGAGCGCTGGTGTGTCCATCAAGGTGCCGCTGTCGAAGAAAGAAGACGGCTTGAAGCTCGCTGTGGATTATTCCTACAGAGACACCTACACCTTTGGTGGCACGCACAGTGTTGGCGCTAGAATTATTTTCTAATTCTGTCTCAGGATAAGAAATAATTCGTATCTTTGCAGTCGCAAACCAAAAGAAGACCCTTATTTCGGTAAGGGTCTCTTTTTTGCAACTTGTAACGAATTGAATATTATATAAATTACTATGTCAGAAATTAAATACTTTACCCCTGAAGGGTTACAGAAACTGAAGGACGAGCTCGACGACTTGATTCTTCGCGAGCGTCCGCGCATTGTGCAAGCCATACAGGAAGCACGCGACAAAGGCGACCTCTCCGAAAACGCCGAATATGATGCCGCCAAGGAAGCCCAAGGCTTGCTTGAAGCCAAGATTGCCGAATTGCAAGACTTGATTTTCAACGCCCGCATCCTCGACGAATCCAAGATGGATAACTCTAAGGTGCTGCTTTATTCGACCGTGAAAATCAAGAACACCAAGTCGGGCATGATGATGACCTATGCCATCGTGCCGGAAAAGGAAGCCAATTTCAAGGAAGGCAAACTCTCCATCAACTCGCCTATCGGCCAAGGTCTTTTGGGCAAGCAGGTGGGCGAGGTTGCCGAAATCCAGGTGCCTGCCGGCAAGGTTCAGTTCGAAGTAATGGAAATCACACGTTAATACTAATTGTTATGGCTACCATTTTTTCAAAAATCATTAAAGGGGATATCCCTTGCTATAAAATTGCTGAAGACGAGCGTTTCTTTGCTTTCTTGGACATCAATCCCGTGATGAAAGGGCATACATTGGTGGTGCCCAAGCACGAAGACGACTATATCTTCAATCTCGATGACGACGAAATCGGGGCCATGATGGTCTTTGCCAAAAAAGTGGCCAAGGCCATCGAAAAGGCTGTGCCTTGTAAACGCATTGGCGTGGCTGTAATAGGCTTGGAAGTACCTCATGCCCACATCCACCTCATTCCCATCACTCAAGAGGGTGACTTGGACTTCAAGAAAGAACACGTCCATCTGAGCGAGGCCGAGTTCCTTGAGGTGCAGAAACGCATCGTGGAGCAGCTTTGATTTCCAGCGAAGTTTCCGTTTCACGCAGAATACGCAGAACACGCAGAAGCCAGTCGGACGCAAGCATTGTGTCGCAAAGCGCTTCCCAAGATTCGGCGAATTCTGCGTGAAATAGTTTTTCCGTTTCACGCAGAATACGCAGAACACGCAGAAGCCAGTCGGACGCAAGCATTGTGTCGCAAAGCGCTTCCCAAGATTCGGCGAATTCTGCGTGAAATAGTTTTTCCGTTTCACGCAGAATACGCAGAACACGCAGAAGCCAGTCGGACGCAAGCATTGTGTCGCAAAGCGCTTCCCAAGATTCGGCGAATTCTGCGTGAAATAGTTTATGGTAATCGGAAAAAAGAGTATTTTTGCCGAAATGTATGGTGTGATGAAAAAAAGTGTTTTCTTGACGACCTTGCTTCTGTGTGTGGCAGGTCTCTTTGCCCAGAGTTTCGACTTGCCTTGCGGCAATATTAACTACAAGCCCCAAGTGCAGACGGTGTTGCTTTATGCCGACGATGACCAACTTCACGACCCAATCATCCCTTTGGAAGACATGTTGGGCAGACTGACCCTTTCATTCGACATTATAGATGGTGAGGGAGAAGTGCTCAACTATACTTTCATCCATTGCGATCACGAGTGGCAGCCTACTGAACTTCAGCGTATACAATATGCTTCGGGCTTCGAATCCGACCGTTTGGATGACTATGCTTTTTCGCGTAACACATTAATAGAATATGTGAATTATGAGCTCAAGTTTCCCAACGAGGACATGATGCCATTGGTTTCGGGGAATTATCTGCTCATCGTGTATGGCGACGACTTGAACGACCTCTACTTCACTCGCCGTTTCATGGTGGTTGACGAGAAAGCCCATGTGGGAGCCACTATACCACGCTATCCTGATGATTTGTCGTTGACCGACACTCACCAGCAACTCGATATCAGGGTGAATGTGAACAACTATCTGACGGGCAACACGCAGCAATTCAGCTATTTGACCATCCGTCAGAATGGTCGTTGGGACAATGCCGCCGAGGGACTCAAACCCACTTACGTCTATCCTGATTATCTTTCCTTTGAACATCATCCCCAGACCGTTTTTGAAGGGACCAACCAATACAGACGATTCAATACCAGCAACTTCTATTTCCAGTCGGAGAATTTGGCCCATATCCGGCAAAACGATGATTGCTATGAAATTGACATTGCCACTTGTGAACCGCGTGCGAGGAAAGCTTATGTCACTTATGAAGACATCCATGGCGAAAAATACATTTATGTGGAGAACGAAAACTTGGACAATGCCACTGAAGCTGACTATTGCCGCGTCAATTTTTTCTATAAAAGCGAGACACCACTGACCCACGAGGACATTTACATTATGGGCGCACTCAACGACTGGTGCTTCAACGAAAGCAACAAGATGACCTACGACTACCGCTTGCATGGCTACACCTGCTCGATGGTGCTCAAACAAGGCTATTACAACTTCATGTTCGTCACCCGCGACCGCACGACCGACGTGATTGCCACCGAGCTGACTGCAGGCAACCATTGGGAGACCGACAACGTGTACAAGTTGTATTTCTACTACTTTAACTCCATAAAGGGCTACGATGAGCTGATTGGCTATTCCGTGGTGAATTCACATTAATTGTCTCACGCAGAATACGCAGAATTATGAGAAATGCAAAGCGACGCAAAAATAGCAGCTGGTAGGTTCTGCGATTTCTGTGGATTCTGCGTGCAAAAAAGACCTATTCCCATGAGCGACTCCCGTATCACCCTCTTTGCTGAAATCTTACTACCGATTCCGGTTCCGAGCACTTTTACCTATCGTGTTCCGTTCGCTTTGAACGAACAGGTGCGCGTGGGTCAAAGAGCCGTGGTGCAGTTTGGCAAGACCAAAATCATGTCGGGACTGATTGTCGGGTTGACGGAACAAGTGCCCTCGGTGGAAGTCAAATTCCTCATGGATTTGCTTGACGACCAGCCTTTGGTCAACGAGAAGCAGTTGAAGTTTTGGGACTGGGTGAAGACCTATTACATGTGTCATCTGGGCGAGGTGATGCAAGCGGCACTGCCTTCCGCACTGAAGCTGAGCAGCGAGACGACGGTGGCCCTTTCGCCCGATTATGTTCTCGACTCGGTGGCATTGAATGACTTCGAGTATCTCATCGTTGAGGCTCTTCAAATCAAACCAAAAATCGCCATCAGTGAGGTGAGCAAAATCATCGGTTTTAAGAAAGTGATGCCGCTTGTTCATAGCATGATGGAGAAAGGCATTCTGGTGATGGAGGAGGAACTGAATGAGAAATACAAGGCCAAATACGAGCGTTTTGTGCGGCTTGCCTCGGAATACCGCGATGAGGCGAAAGTCCATGAGTTGATGGACACCCTGACCAAGCGTGCCTATAAGCAATTGGAAGTCTTGCTGGCTTTCATCACCCTTGGAGGCGATGCCGACAACGATATTTTGGCCAAAACTTTGCTGCAAAAGGCCAACGCCACTTCTACCATTCTGAAAAACATGGCTGAGAAGGGCATTTTCGAAGTTTACGAGCGCAAGGTCAGTCGGCTGAAAGAATTCAAGGTGCAGACCGATGTGGACAGCATTCAACTCACTGATGCCCAACAAAAGGCTTACGAGTGCATTAAGTCGGGTTTTGAAATGAAGAAGCCAGTATTGCTCCATGGCGTGACTTCAAGCGGCAAGACAGAAATCTACATCAAGCTCATCAAGGAGGCTATCGACCAAGGGAAGCAAGTGTTGTATCTATTGCCTGAGATTGCGCTTACTGCCCAGATCATTAACCGCTTGAAGGAGTATTTCGGCGACAGATTAGGCGTGTACCATTCGCGTTATGGCACCAATGAAAGGGTAGAGGTGTGGGAGCAGGTACGTGATTTTGGTCAGACGCAATCGCCAAAACATCAGATTATCATAGGTTCACGCTCGGCTATTTTCTTGCCTTATTCTGACATTGGACTTATCATCGTCGACGAGGAACACGACAGCAGCTTTAAGCAAATCGACCCTGCACCGCGCTATAATGCCCGCGATGCTGCCATCGTGTTGGCCGCGATGCACAAGTCGAACATCGTGTTAGGTTCGGCCACACCTTCATACGAAAGCTATTACAATGCATTGAACGGCCGCTACCATTTGGTGGAAATCACCGAGCGTTATGGTGGTGTGCAGATGCCCGAAATCATCCTCAGCGACATGCGTGTGGAACGCCGTCGCAAGACCATGAAGGCCGACTTTGGCAGCACTTTGCTGGACGCGATGAAGGAGACTTTGGACGAACACAACCAAACCATTTTGTTCCAAAACAGACGCGGCTTTTCGCTTCGTTTGGAATGTGACGAATGCCATTATGTGCCCCAGTGCATCAACTGTGACGTGAGCCTCATTTATCACAAGAGTCAGAATGTGTTGCGATGCCATTATTGTGGCTACACGGCTTCTGTGCCGACTGAATGTCCCGTTTGCCATAGCACAAACATTCGGATGCATGGCTTTGGCACTGAGAAGATCGAGGAGGACCTGAGTCTTGTCATGCCCGAAGCCAAAGTGGCCCGCCTCGACCTCGACACCACGCGCTCGAAAAACGACTACCAAAGCATTTTGGAGGCTTTCCAGGACCATGAGACCAACATCCTCGTGGGTACGCAGATGGTCACAAAAGGATTGGACTTCGACTCGGTGAAGGTGGTAGGCATCCTCAACGCCGACAATATGCTTTCTTTCCCCGACTTTCGGGCACACGAGCGCAGTTTCCAGCTGATGGCTCAGGTGGCGGGTCGCGCAGGCCGCAAAGGCAAACAAGGCAAGGTCATTATCCAGACCTACGAGCCGGCGCATCCCGTTTTGCAGGATGTGTTGCGCAACGACTTCCGTGGGCTTTACGAGAAACAGATGGTCATCCGCAGGCAGTTTGGCTATCCGCCCTTCTATCGCCTAATTCTCATCCGTTTGAAGCACAAGGATTACCAAAAACTCAATCCCGCTGCCGCTGAGTTAGCCATGATGCTTCGACCCATCTTCAAGCAGGACTTGCTCGGGCCGGAATACCCTGTTGTTTCAAGGGTCAAGAATCTGTATATCAAGCAAATGATGGTGAAGTTTCGTAGGGATTTCAATACGCAGAAAGTAAAGGAGTTGATCGCCCAACAGATTCATTTGTTCCAGCAGAATTCCGAGTATAAGGCGGTGCAGGTTCAGGTGGATGTGGATCCGATGTAGGGCTATCGTTGCAGCAGCCATGTCATGCCAACGCTGGCAAGTGCGTCTGCGGGCATCTATGGCTGCGTCGTATCGGTCAGCGAAACTGAAGATGCTCATTTTCTGCAACATTTTTAGCGCTGTATTGCCCAAAAAGACCTATTTTTGCAACCTTAAAACGAGCAAAATTATTACTATGAAAAAAACTGTTTTATTCTTTTTGGCGCTTCTATGTTGCGCCCAATTCTCTTTTGCCGCCATTACTGTTAAAGGTCGCGTTTTTGATAATTCTACGGGTCAGCCTATGGAATATGCCACGGTGCGCGCCTGTACTTTGCCTGATAAAACATTTGTTTCGGGCTGCGTTACCGATCCCTCGGGACATTTCACCATGGAACTCGAGAAAGGCCGCTATGAGCTTGAAATCCAGTATATGGGATTCAATACCTCCTATAAAAACATCAACCTCGATGGCACAAAAAGCACGGTCGATGTGGGCAAGATCAGTCTATCGCCCGACAGCCGCATGCTGAACGAAGTGAATGTGGTGGCTGAGAAGAGTACCTACGAGATGACACTGGACAAACATGTGTTTAACGTTGGCAAGGATGTGGCCAACACTGCTGGCAACGCCATCGAGGTGCTGGAGAACATCCCCGCTGTGTCGGTCGACGTGGAGGGGAACGTCAGTCTTCGTGGCGACGACGGTGTGCGCATCCTCATCGACGGCAAGGAATCAGGCCTTTCGGGCATGAGCACTCAGGATGCTTTGCGTACCCTTCAAGGTGACATGATTGAGCGCATTGAGGTCATCACCAACCCTTCTGTACGTTATGACGCTGAAGGCTCTGCAGGCATCATCAACATCATCCTGAAGAAGGACAAGCGCCAAGGCTTCAACGGGGCGGTCAACATTAGAGGAGGCTATCCTTGGATGTACGGCGCGAGTCTTTCGGGCAACTACCGCTTGAAACGTTGGAACTTCTTCGGCAGTTACGGCTTCAACAACCGTCGCAACATTGGTGGCGGCATCAATAGAACCAAACGTTTCAGTGATATCATTGACGGCGACACCCTTTTTACCCAACTCACCGACCAGACCACTGAGCGCAGGATGAACCGTATGGGTCACAATGTGCGTGTGGGTGCCGATTATTACATCACGGACCGCGACATTGTGAGTGCAGCTTTCGTATATCGTTACGGCAAGTTGGAGACGCATCCCGTGGTGCGTTATTCCGATGAGTATCCGCTTTGGGACTCTGCTTCGTATGATGTGCGCGCCGAGGACTATTGGGAATATGACCCCATGTATGAGGTTACTTTGGACTACGACAAGACCTTTGAACGCAAGGGCCGCAGTCTGAAAGCCAATGTGCGTTTCTTCACCAATACCGAAAACGCGGGTTCCGACATCAATGAGTCGCTTTATCCTAATGCTGACGCGCAACAGGCTTTGTGGACCATCTATCAGAAGACGGGCAACGACCAGCGTATGCGCAACCTCCAGGCCAGCATCGACTATGTGCATCCTTTCAGCACCAAGGCGCAGTGGGAGATTGGCGGCAAATACACCAACCGCAACATCTTGAGCAACGACAGCGTATGGCAGAAGAATGGTGGTATTTGGGAACCTTTGTCCAACTATTGCTACGACTACGAATACAGCGAACAGGTGGCTGCTTTGTACACCAGCCTCGGCAACGAATGGGGACGCTGGTCGGGACAGGTGGGTCTGCGTGCCGAGATGACCGACATCTTGACCAACCTGAAAGGCTATGCCCATGACGGCACTGACTCCATCAATGGCGGTAAGCCTTATTTCGACTTCTTCCCGAGTGCCCACATCAACTATTCGGTGAACGAGTTCAACCAGTTCCAGGTGAGCTACACCCGCCGTATCCGTCGTCCGGGCTTTTGGCAGATGAGCCCCTTCCGTTCGTTCAACGACAACCGCAACATCCGTTTGGGTAATCCCGCCTTGACGCCGACCTACATGGATAGCTATGAGTTGGGTTACATCCATTTCTGGGATAAAGCCAGCTTCAACTTCACGACCTATTATCGCCACGGCACCAATATGATACGCAACTACACCTACGAAGACGATGGCGTATTCTACAGCATGCCCATCAACTTCGGTAAGGCCGACGACTTCGGCGTGGAGGCTGTGGCCCAAGGCCAGATGACCAAGTGGTGGAACCTCAACGGCAACGTCAACTTCTTCCGTTCCAAGTTCAAAGGCACCATTAACGACAAGGTCTATGACGATGCCACTTGGATGCTCTTTGGCCGTGCCGTGTCGAAGTTCAAGATCAGCAACTGGTTCGACTTGCAGCTGACGGCCCACATCATGGGTCCGCACAAGGAGCCACTCGGTATGCGTAAGGGCAATTGGTGGGTCGACCTCGCGGTGAGCAAGGAAATCTTCCATGGCAACGGCACCATCACCTTCAACGTGCGCGACCTCTTCAACAGCCGCAGCTGGGGCGGCGAGTCGTGGGGCGACGGCTTCTGGCAATACAACACCAGCACTTGGAACCGTCGTTCGTTCTCGCTCAACTTCAACTACCGCATCAACCAGCAGAACCTGAAGCGCAACCGTCCTGGCGGCGAGGAAGGTGGAGACGACGGTGGCGGCGAAGAGCAATCCGAAGAAGGGTATTGAAAACAAGAAAGGCGGCCTCGCGGTCGCCTTTCTTTGTCATTAGCCATAAAAATTACATCACGGTCACGCGTTTGGTGCTGATGCCCTTTTCAGAGGCCACGCGCACCATGTAGACACCCGCTTGGTATTGGCTCATGTCCAAGACCTGGCTGTTGGTGCTGACGGGCATGTCCATCACCATTTGGCCCATGGCATTGAACACAGTGATGTGGTTCATGCCGGGGGCGGCCACGGTCACGTTGCTCGTGGTGGGGTTGGGATACACGGCCACGTTGCTGTCGAACTCGCCGATGGCGTCGTAGTCGTCGGCGAAGGCCCACAAAGCGAAGCTGTAGCCGGCACCGCCTTGCACCGAAGCCATATCCATCCAGCCGTAGCCGTCAACGCCGATCCAGCGGCTGTTGGGGTCGCCCATGTCGGTGATGACGCAAGCGGCTTGTTGCACCGATCCGTCTTGGTAGAAGGTCACCCACAGGTTCTGTGAGCCGTCGATGAGTGCGGGTTGGTCGAGCGGAAGCGGGACGATGTTGTTGACCGTTCCGGAGATGGTGAAGGCTTGGCGGGCGATTTCCGTTGCGGGAGCTGTGTCGCCACCTTGCCAGATGTGCACTTCGTAATCGCCAGCGGAGTTGGTGTAGTCCACGTAGGCGACCTGGGTCAAATATTTGCCATCGTATTCGGCAATCATCTCGGCGGGGAACATGTAGCCCCAGCTGAAGGCCATGCCGATGGAGAGGAATCCGGCAGGTGTCATGGGTTCGGGAGCATAGGTCAGTACGACGGGAGCTCTCAGGTCTGAAATGGTAGCGTTGACGTCAGTGTTGACCGTCACTTTGATTTCTTCTTGTGCCTTAGCCACGCCCATGAAGGCGAAGCAGGCTAACAACATCATAAAGAATACATTTTTCTTCATAGTACTTTTGATTTAATTGTTGATAAAGATGTTTTGTTTGAATCAAGTTTGCTTTTTCTTGCATTTTTGTTTTGGTGCATGGGATGGCGGAAAAATAACGAAATCGTGGGAAAATAATCAAAAAAAGAGGCAACCCGTGCGGATTGCCTCTTCTTTTCGGTTTGATGGCTGCCGTGGTACGACAGCCCTACAAGCCTAATTATTGCATGACAGTGACGCGCTTCACAACCACACCATTTTCGGTGTTGATGCGAACCATGTACATGCCAGCGTTGAATTGGCCCATGTTGATGACCATTTCGTCAGCATTGACATCGGTGTCGTAAACCACTTGGCCGAGGACACTCGTCACGGTGATGTGGCTCATGCCAGCGGCTTGGATGGTCACGTTGCCGTTGGTCGGGTTCGGGAAGAGGGCGACATTGTCGCTATTCTCACCGATACCGACGTTGACAGCCACGAGGACGTAGTTCTGCGTCTCGTCGTCGGCGTTGAGGGCCGGCGTGGATTCGCAACCGTCTTCGTAGACCGTGCGGACCTGGTAGTAGTAGTCGTCGCTCGTTTCGGGCGTGTCGACGTACTCGTAGTAGGTCTGGCCTTCAACGTAAGGCACCGAAGCGATGAGCTCGTAGCTGGTGTTGTCGGCAGAACGGTACACGTTGTACTGGACAGGCGCGAAGTCATACATGACGTTCGTATGGAGCGAGCCAGCATTGACATTGATGACGTTGACGTTGATGTCGCTAATGTTGACACCGGTGCCGGGGTTAACGGCAATGCCATCGTTCAATGTCAGGCCAGCCGACTTGTTGCCACCGAAGTGGATCATCTGGACGAAGCTATAGTTGGCACCCATGCTTGCGAAGTCCATCCACGAACCCATAATGCCGACCCAACGAGTGTTGGCATCGCCAAGGTCGTTGACGAATGGCAAAGGAGCACCTTGCTGTGCAGGATCGGTGTAGAACATGACCCACAAGTTCTTGTCGCCATCAATATGGATCGGGTGATCAAGGTTGACAGTTTGCATGCCATACTCGTTACCAGTGACTGTGAAGGATTGGCTGGTCATCCATGTTTCAGGAGCCTGGTCACCTCCGAGGTAAATGTGCACTTGCAGATTTCCTGTGGTCTCAGGATCAGCCATGTCGAGATAAGCAATCTGGTCAAGGTTGCTGCCGATGTATTCTGTCAGCACCGAAGTGGGATACATGCAACCGCCGTAGAACGGCAGTCCACCACCGTTAGGATCGCCTAAGGCGACTGCACCTTCGGGAGTAAACTCTTCAGGCAGGTAGGTCAGCCAGCCTTCGGCACGCTCGCCCCACCACACTCTGGCTTGGTCGGTGTCGGTCATGGCTTCGCCGTGGATCATGATTTCGCTTTCGCACATCAGGGCGGCTTCGCACTCTTCGCAGCTCATGGCATAGTAGAAGTTGTTGTCGGGCAGTTCGGCCGTGCCGTCGTAGACCATGCGGACGCAAACGTTTTCGGCATCGCCTTCGTAGACGTAGCTGTTGGTCGGGTACTCGACGAAGGCTTCCCATTCGCCATCGGCGAAGATCATGGCGCCGAGGACGTTGCCAGCCGGAACAGGAGGCACAGGAGCGCCGTCCTCGATGTAGGCACGGAGGTTCCAGTTGCCCGTGATGCCACCGCCAGAGGCGACGTCGATGGGCGAGAAGCTGACACCGTCGGTCGAGACGAGGCCACCATTCGGGTTGGTCATGCCGCTGTCGTCGATGGCTGCGGTGTAGCCAGGAGTCGTGCTTTCCATCACCACCCACAGAGCTTGCGTGGCGTCGACGGCCACAGGAGCGGTCAAGGCGATCTCGATGTAGGTCTCGGTGCCGTTCACTGCGTAAGGCTGCGCGTAGACCTCAGCGCCAGGAGTGCTGTTGCCCGTGCCGCCTTGGTAGATGTGGATGTTACCCGTGTGGGCCACATAGTCGTAGTAGCCAACCTTGGTCAGGCTGCCGCTAGTGTAGCTGCCGGCAGGGAACATGATACCCCATGAGAAGTTGGCAGTGCCGCTGCTCAGACCGATGGCATCCATGTTGTTGCCATTGTCGTAGTAGTACCACTGACCCTCGCGGCTGGAAGCGATGTTGTCAGAATGACGCACCACTTGACCCGTGGCCACGTGTTGGAAGGTGGGCTGATACGTTCTGCCGTTGCGGTCGGTGACGGTCAGGTTGACAGCGTCGCCAGTGCCGCTGGCGGAAACAGTGTAGGTGTAACGTTTGCCACCTTCGTAGACCATATCGTCGCCCTTGCTCTCAACGTTGCCGGCGCCAGCAAACCAGATGGTGCTGACCTTGTCGGGGTTGATGATGGCGTAGTCGTAGGTGCCAGCGGGCACGGTGATGGTGACGCTGGCTCCAACCACCACGTTGGCAGGGTTGATGCCGTAGTCGGCGTTTTCAGGAATCGTGTATTCGAAGCCTTCGAAGCTGCCGAGGTCGTTGAAGTACTGGGCGGCTTCAAGTTGCGTGTACATCGAAGCATCGGCATCGAGCAGCATCTGATAGCCAGAGCCGTCGCCCCAGATGTCGGTGGGCACGTTCAAGACGATTTCGGCATTGTCGCCCGGGACCGGAGGAACCGGAGGTTGAGGACCGCTACCGTTCGGGTAATCCCAACTGATGACATTGCCGTCAACGGTCACGCCGTTGAGGGTGCCAGCATAGTTCTCGCAGCTTTCATACTGCCAGATGCATTCGGTCCAATCGCTCATGCCAGTGCTGTAGACGGCAGCTACCTTGCAGAGGTAGTGTTCGCCTTCAACCAGTTCAGCGGTGTTCACTTGGCAGAAAGGCTGCGAAGCAGGAACGTCGGCATTGAAGATGGGCTCGTGGTCGAGGCTCTCGCACATCACCTTATAATATTCGAGGTGACGATCGTTGTTGGCAACATTTTCGCGCACGCGAGCAGCAGCGTTGGCAACGTTGTGCTGAGCGGCGGGCTTGATGCTTCTGCCTTCGCGGTCGGTGACGGTCAGGTCGACAGCATCGCCAGTGCCGCTTTCGTAAACGGTGTAGGTGTAGGCCTTGCCGGCTTCAAACACCATATCGTCGCCCTTGCTCGGGGCATTGCCGTTGTTGGAAGCGAAATAGATGGTGCTGACCTTGTCAGGGTTGATGATGGCGTAGTCGTAGGTGCCAGCGGGCACGGTGATGGAGACGCTGGTTCCAACCACCACGTGGGCGGGGTTGAGGCCATAGTCGGCATCGGCAGGAATCGTGTATTCGAAATCGCTGAAGCTGCCAATTTCGTTGAAGAAGCTGACGGCATCAAGTTGCGTGAACATCGTGGCATCGGCGTCGAGCAGCATCTGATAGCCAGAGCCGTCGCCCCAGATGTCGGCAGGAACGTTCAGCACGATCACGGCGTCTTCACCAGGAGTGGGAGGCGTGGGCGGGGTAGGAGGAGTCGGGGCAGCGCCCTGAGGATCCCACATGGCCCAACCAGTGCGGCTCACGTAGAGGTTTTCGACACCGTAGATGATCTCGGTCATCACATAGCGCATGTGGGTCTCTTCCCAGATGCTCACGGTGTCGACGATCGGGTAGTAACCCTCAAAGTTGATGTTGACGATGTAGTCGCCCTTGCGGAAGAGATCCCAGCTGTAGAAACCAGTCTCGTCGAGGACGATGTCATCCATCGGGTGTTCGGCTTGTTCGTTTTCGTCGAGGTTGGTGAAGCTCACGCTGACGCCCTCTGGGCTGTCGGCGCTGTTGAGCAGCACGTTGATGTCAACCATGTCTTCGCCGAGGTACATGCCCTTTTCGAGGCAGTTGGACCAGATGGTCTCGCTTTCGCGAGGCAGAGCCAGCTCGTTGATGTTGCTACCAGGAGTGGGTTCCGGGCCAGGACCAGGTTCGGTGTAGGCAGGAATCACCAGACCAGTCACTTCGCCGATGTTGGCGGCCAGTTCGGTCAGGACTAAAGTGGTCATGTCGACTTCATAGAAGTGGGTGTCGTCGGGGCTGTAGCACTGTGCCCAGTACATCTTGCCGTTGACTTGGTCGATGGCGAAGCTTTGGGCATAGTTGGCATTGTGGGCAAGGTTGCCAACCAAGGTCACGGTGGCTGTGGTCTTGTCGATACTGTAGAAGCTGGCAGGCGAGCCGACGGCGAGGCCGTAGAGTTGGCCGTTGGCGTCGAAGTCGATGCTGGTCATGCTGGCGCCCATGGCGTCGATGTCGGTGGTCTCGCCAGTAGCTGGATCAACCGTCATCAGGTAGCCGTAGTCGTCTTCGCCGTAGAGGATGCCCGTGGTGGGATCCATGGCGATGGTCAGCAGGCCGTAGGTGGTCTCCACTTGGTTGAGGATGTTGCCGGTGGCAGGATCCAATTCGTAGAGGAGACTGTTTTCAATATCGCTCACAAAGAGGTGACCTGTAGCGGCATCGTAAGCCGAACCGCCAACGGCAGCGAGGCTGTTGATGACCGAAGCGCCATTGATGTTGTCCACATCGAAGCTCAGGTAACCCACAGGCAGAGCCAGACCGTCGAAGATGTTCATGCCGTAGGCAGTGGCGCCACGGAGGGCTTGGCCGATGGCCTTGGCGTTGTGGTTGGCATTGGCACCGGGCATCAGCTCAATGCTGTGCTTGGCGAGGCCAGTACGGTCGCCGTTGACGTGGTTGATGGCTTGAGGAGCGCCCCAGCTGATGGGTGACTCGACGAGTTCGCCACGGTTGCCAGCATAGACGCAGCCAACACCCCACTTGTAGATACCAGCCGGCAGGTCGGCCCATTCAACGTCGATGTAGATGGTGTCGCTGGGCCAGTTGGTGGCCAGCAGCACGGTGTTCTCTTCGGTGTAAGGACCGTCGTTGTAGCAGTGCGTACGATAGATTCTGTAGTGATCCAGGCTGCGGGTGTTGCCATTGCGGGTGGGAACACCAACGTTGTGCTTGGTGGTATTGCCCGAAACGGCAAAGAGGCTCGTGCGGCTTTCGCCCTTCACGGGAGCGGCTTTCTTCACCATTTGCGAAGCAGCATCCCAGTTGTTGACAGAAGCGATGTATTCACCCTTGGCGCCGTTGGCCACGTAGGCGCGGAGCATGAAGGTGTAATCAAGGCCTGCATCAACGAGGTCTTGCCAAGCCGTGCCGTCAATGCTGATCCAACGACCGTTCGGGTCGCCCGTGTTGGCGCAGCAAGAAGCCACATATTGGCCGTCGTTGTTGTTCATCACAATCCAGAGGTTCTGCGTAGGATCGATGGCCACAGGCGTGTTCATCGTCCATTCCACGAAGTCTTCGCTGCCGGTGCAGGTGTAGGGCTGTTGATAGAGCAACGTGCCAGGAGCGGTGGCGCCACCTTGGTAAACCATGATGTTACCAGTGTGGGCGGCATAGTCGTACATGCTCACCTTGGTCAGGCTGTTGCCAGCATATTGGCCAGCGGGGAACATCACGCCCCAGTAGAACGAACCGCCGGCGGTCAGGCCGATGGCGTCGACGTTCACGCCGTCGTCGTAGAACACCCAACCGGGTTCCACGGGAGCGGGTTGATGGTAGAAGCTGATGTAGTCCACGTAGAAGCAGTCGTCGTTGCTGTTGACGCTACCGTCCTTCGTGTATCTCCATTGGAAGGTGTGTGTGCCTTCGGTGATGGGGAACTTGCGCTCGGCCCAGTTGCCGGCACCAGTGTAGCTGCCCATCTGTTGGCCGTCGATGAAGAAGTAGCCGTAGTCCCAGTTCTGCTCGCAGCTGATCTTGCCGAAGAAGCTCATCTCGCCGTCGCTGGGGATGTCAACCGTAACGGTCATGTTGCTGGTGACGTTGGCCACGCCAGCGCCGCCGCTCTTCATGCAGTATTGGCCTTCATACGGGTTGGTGGTGGTGATGCTCCAAGGATAGTTGGCATCGATTTGCCAATCGAATTGGCTGAAGTCGCCAGTCTCGAAAGGCTCGATGATTTCCTCACCAGGCAGGCCGCAGCCCCACGAAACCTTCACATACGGGCTGTTCGGGTCGAGGCTGTCGGGATAATACTCGGCGATGACTGAGCAAACGGGGTTGAAGTTTTCGTCCATCAAGAAGTTCACGTTGTCCTCTTGAGCATTGTGGGCCACGGTGAAGGGCAATTCGTGGACGGTGACAGTCTCTTGGTAGCCGTCCAAAGTGGCCACGGCGTTGGTCACGGTGCCAGCATAGATTTGCTTGCTGTAGTAACCGTTGGCACCCGAAGTGACAGTGTAGGTGTGCGGGTCGCCAAATTCGTCGGTAGTGGTCAGGGTGACCAAGGCACCTTGGATGCCCGTTTCACCGTCTTGTTCCCAAACGTAACCGTTGACGCCAGTGGTGTTGGTATAGCCGCTCACGTTCACCGTGACGGTGTTCGACGGGGCGCTTTCGCCTTCGTCGTAAACGGCGGTCACATGGTAGGTGTAGCCGTTCATGTTGTAGGCCAGAGGACCGTCAGTATAGGTGGCGTTGCCGATGTTGTTCACTTGGGTGGTGCCGATGAGCTGACCGTCGCGGTACACGTTATAGGTACGGAAAGTACGGTCGACGACAGCCGTCCAGTTCAACACGACTTGCTCGTCCTCGAAGATGTTTTGGTCGACGGCGGTCAGGTCGTGCGGGCGGTTGAGGTTGGTGGTGAAGCCCCAAATCGGGCTGCTCACGCCTTGCGGGCAACCGTCGTTGCGCATCTCTATCCTCCAGAAGTAGTTGGTGTTGTTCCAAAGGTTGGTCACGGTGTAGCTGTTGGCCAGCTCGCTCGACCAGTCGGTGATGATGGTTTGCGGATGACCGGCTTCAGGATAGTAGGTCGTTCCGAACACCAGGCGCCACTCGGTGGTGTAGGCGGGCAGCGTCCATTGCAGCGTGACGCTGGCAGGCTCGAGGCCGTCGGCATTGTCGGCAGGCGTCGGGTTGAAAGCAAAACCTTCAACCGTCGGGCAAGGCATGGCTTGGGCATCGATGGTCACCTGGAAGTCAGGCGTGGTCGAGGAGGCCACCAAATAATAGGTGCCAGCTTCGACGGCAGCGTTGGTGATGACGGGGCCGTAGCTGATGCCTTCGGCAGTGGCGGTTTGGGGGCCAGTGTAGTTGTTGGTAGCCATGGGGCCGCCTTGGCCTTCAAAGCCTTCCTTGTAGAGGGCCACTTTGCCGTTTTGGCCATTGCTGACGCTGGCGTTCAGCATACGGTCTTGCGTGAACACGAGCTTGTAGACGGCATCATAACCTTCCTCGATTTCGGGGAAAGGCAGGGTGTAGTCGTTGTGCAGAGTGGTATTGTGGGCTGTTGCAGGCACTTCCACGAAGGGGAACGTGGTGGCTTGGGTGCAAGCCATCTCCCACACATCCGGAACGGCGGGGTTGTAGACCTCGACCACGATGGGCCAGATGTGGGCGGCGCGATTGCCTTCGGTGATGGCCACAAACTGACGCTCAACCACGCCAGCTTGTGTGGCATTGGAGCTGATGGTAAGGTCAACACCGTGTGAACGGGTCACTTGGAAAGGCAATTCCTGACCGCTGACGCTGAACATGCCATCGCTTGGGGTGAAGTCGAGGTTGGTCACCGTATAGGTCGGGCCTTCGCTGTACATGGTGAACTCGAAAGGTTCCATCCATGCGTTAATCGGGCGGATGCCCATGTTCAGCGAGTCGATGACCACGTTTTCACCGTCCATGAACTGCACGTGCAGTTTGTCGCCGTTGCCAGCACCACCAGGAGTGATGTCGATTTGGATGTTGGCGCGGTTGGACGAGGTGTAGGAGCTACCGCTGAACGAACCCAGATTGTAAGGGTCGGGGTTTACACTGTCGCTGTGGAACGTCACCACCGTGTTCGCAGCCGAGGTGTAATAAAAGTTGATTGTGCTGTAGCCCGAGGTGAACTCGTGCATGGCAATCAACAGATTACTGCTGCCGTCATACGCAAACGGAGTGTCGAGCGTGATCGTGGTCCACCCGGCGTTGAACGTCACGGTGCCGCTATACACCATGTCCGAAGCGGTGAGGGCTTCGTAATCCGAAGTACTTGAGAACGTGCTTCTTGTCACGTTCTTCATAAAAACCTCAACTTGGTTCGTTTGCGAACCAGAGGACAGATTGAAACTGATGGAGTTGATGGTTCCAGCAGTCCCAATTTCGTTGGCAGTGTAGATCTGCTCAACGCATGAGTAGCCCCAAAGGCTGTTGAACGGGGTCACGTAGCCCGTGCTCGTCCCTTCGCCGATGGTCACTACATCAGCTCTCGCCATGCCCATGAAGGCGAGCAGGAGCGTCAAAACGAAAGAAAATGCTTTCTTTTGCATAAAGTTTTGAAAATTAGTTAATTAATAAAAATAAATAAAAACTCAAGGACATTTTTCATCCTTTGAGGAGTCTAGGTGCAAAAGTCTGGGGAAAAATAACTGCCTTTTTGGAAAAATATTCCACAAAACAGAAAAAGGCGACCTTGAAGGCCGCCCATTTCGCTTTCACTGAATTAATTAACCAATTTATTAAGCTTTCTCATTCTCATTGCTTCTTCGGGGTTCAAGAGGCGTCATCATATGGAAAAACTTCCACATGCAATGGTTTTGGGGAAAATCATTGCGAAAAAAGAAATTGTCTCTGACAAACTAGCATTATTAACGTGATAAAAACATGAAAAATGTGGAAGTCCCGGTCTCTCTGTTTATTCTTGTTTATTCTTCTTTGATGATGATGTCGTCCTTGATGTGGGTCAGTATGTTGTTGCATTCCTCCTGGTCGTCGTAGAAGAAGAGCCAGAGGGTGCGGTTGGCGTGGTCGGTGGCGGTGATGTAGCCGCTGTGGCCGTGCATTTTGGCGTTGGTCATCATGTTGTCGCCTTCCTCCAAGGCTTTCTGGTAGTCTTTGGTGTCTTCAATTTCCTCGATGCTGTCGCGTTGGGTGAAATATTCTTCGATAATGCCAGTGGCGATGGCGTCGGCCACCACGTTGATGTATTCGTCGTAGCTGAGGTCCTCGTCGTTATACGCGATGGGGCCGTTGCCCACGATGATGGCTGCAGAGGGCATGAGCGAGTCGGAGCTTTCGAAGTTGCTCAGGATGTCGCGCAGCTGCATGGCCACGTTTTCGGAAAACATTTTGATGTGCTCTTCGGTGATTTGCTCGCGTGTGGTCAGGCTGTCGAGTCCCATGACGGTGAGGAAGTCGGTCTCGATGCCTACGCCCACGGAGACCACCTTTTCCGATTCAGGGCATACCGAGAGGTCGATGGCTCTTTCGCACGAGTCGTTCTCTATCACCAACCCGAAGTCTTGCCTGAGGCGGAGCCAGTCGTTTTCGTCGTTGGCTTGCAGCATCAGCGCATCGATTTTCTTGCCTTTCAGGTCGAAGTCGCCGAGGTAGGCCACGGTGAGGTTGTCGTTGTCGGCATATTTGCAGTACAACTCAAGTGCTGCATTGTTGCACTTGTCTTCCACATTGTTAGGGTCTTTGCCACTGCCACAGCATGCCAAAACTCCAGCCATGACGATGAAAGCCAGATATTTGATTATGTAGCTCATAATTGTCGGTTTTGTGTTACCCTATTCTTTGATGACCTCGTTGGCGGCAATCAACACTTCGTTGGCCGAGCAACCTTTGTTGCAGAGGAAATGGAAGGTTTGCCCTCCTATGCTAACTTCTTCTGCCACAGGAAGTAAATTGTCAGACTTTACTTTGCGGTTTAATCCGTAAGTGACTATGCCGATAATGAGCGAGGCTGCCGCGACGTATGGGATCCAACGGTGGCGACGTCGCATAACGAGGCTGATTGTGGGACTTTCGGATGACTCGGTATGCTGTCGGGCGAGTTCGGCCATTTTCAGAACGGTGGTGTCGTCGGGCACGTTCATATCGTTTTCATTTTGCCACGTCTGTTTGCGTCGTTCCCAAAGCTGTCGGAAATCGTCGCGATTTTGGTTTGCGTTCATTGTTCTATATGTTCTATATGTTGGTTGTTCGTTCATAAACTATAAGGTGTTTTCTGCTTCGTACATCCGCTTGAGCCGACGTTTGGTGCGTGCGATGCGCATGGCCACGGCGCCCACAGTGCTGTGAGTCATGTCGGCGATTTCCTTGTAGGAGAAGCCGTCGAGGAAGGCGCGGATGGCGACGCTGTTTTCTTCGGGTAGTGCGTCGATGAGTTGCAGCAGCTGCTGGTAGTTGTCGTCCTGCTGTGCTGCCCCTGCAAGGCCTTCGTTGGTTGGGTCCATCGTTTCGGTCTGCGGGCTTCTGACGTCTTTTCGGCGCAGCATGAGCATCGTGTTGGTGGCCACGCGCCACACCCAGGTCTTCTCCGCGCTGCGACCCTCGAACTTGTCGAAGTCGCGCCACAGATTGACCATCACCTCTTGCATGCAGTCTTCTGTGTTCCATACCCTTCCGAGGCTGTAGTCGGAGCACACATGCCAAATCATCGCCTTGTGGCGCAGCACAAGGGCGTTGAAGGCTTCGACGCGTTTTTCGGTGGAGGCAATGGGTGCAGACGGCATTAAGTTTGGCTGTTTATGTTGTTGGGTGCAAAGGTAGGGAAGAAAATAACGGGCTGAGGAGAAAAGTTTTAGTCCTACAGATGCTTGAAATAATTCCGCAACAAATACGCGCAGCAACTATTCACTCCGTTTGCGTTTCACTGCTCCTATGTCAAAGTTGAAGACGGCGTGGTTATTTGCCGCTTTATATGGCCGGAGAATTGTAACCTGCCAAAACTTTCCTCCTCCCTCCGTTATTATCCCTTGCTCTTTTGCACCTAATTAAAAAATAAAGGCAAACTAACTAATTCTGTAAAAAATATGAGAAGAGTATTTATTACTATCACTATTGCGTTGACTATCCTGTTTTCAGTCAATGGATTAGCACAAAATCGCGCTGTCTTGCTTCACGAATCCTTTGATGGTAACACCATCCCCGCCGGCTGGTCGACCATGGGCGAAGGCGGCAACAACTGGGTCGTTTCCCACACAAACAATGCAGGTGGTACACCCAATGAGATGGAACTGCAGTTTTCGCCTTATTTCACCGGCATGGCGCGCCTGGTCACTCCAGCTTTCGACTTGACGGGCGTGAGCGGCGTAACGTTTACGTTCAACCACTCCTACGAGCATTTCTACGGTTCCAACGACATGGGCATTGCGACCTCGTCCGATGGCGGCGTCACCTGGAACGAGTGCTGGCGCCACACCTACAATTCGTCGTCGGTTTACCATGTGCTTGAGTCGATCGAATCGCCCGACATGGGGCAGCCTAACGTGCAGTTCTGTGTGTTCGTCGATACCGACAGCCAGCAGTTCATCCAATGGTTCTTCGACGACATCGAAATCATCAGCAATACGAACACCGATCTGGGCCTCACGAGGCTGGCATTTCCGGTTACGCTTCCCTACGGCGAGACGAATCTCGGCGTGAAGGTGCTCAACTACGGCACCGATGCCATCACTTCGGTCGAGTTGAGTTATCAGGTTGACGGTCAGGAACCTGTGGCGGAGACTTTCTCGGTCAACATCCCTTATATGACCACCGATGTGCTGACTTTCAACACCCCCGTCGACCTTGGTTTGGGCCAACACGACTGTGTTTTCAAAATACTGGGAGTCAACGGTGCGGAAGGCGACGACAACGATGAAAACAATGAACTCGCCCTGACCCTCACGGTGGTTCACGCCATTGGCGAAAGGAATGTGATGATTGAGAGTTTCTCGTCGTCGACGTGCGGCCCGTGCGTGGATAACAACGAGGCTTTGCACCAGCTTTGCGAGGACTATGCCGGCCAGTTTGCCTTTGTGAAGTATCCCACTTTTGGCGACCGATACAATACCGCTGAAAGCGACACCCGCTTCTATTATTATAATGTGGTGGGCGTTCCGCAAGCCTTCCTCGATGGCGTCGACCAAGGCGAAAATCCGGTGCTGTCCACCAATTTCGAACCCATGTTGGAGCAGGTGGCGCTGTTCGACATCCGTAGCTCGTTCTCCATGCAAGGCAGCACCATCAAGGTGGTGGCCGACATCATGCCTTTCGTCGACCAAAACGCCCGTGTCTTCGTTTCGGTGAACGAAAAAAGGACGGTCAACAACACGGGCAGCAACGGCGAGACGGAGTTCTTCCACGTCATGATGAAGATGCTCCCCGATGCCCAAGGCACGCAAGTGAATTTCACTGTGGGCGAGGAGCAACACTTTGAGTTTGAATACGATATGGCATCGACCCATGTCGAGGAAATGAACGATTTGGAAGTGGCCGTCTGGGTTCAGAACCATGCCACCAAGGAGATTTACAACAGCCGTTTCGCATACGAATACACTGACGAGCATCCTTATTCGGTTCAGAATCTGAAGGCCGAAGAGGAGGAAGGCGTGTATTGCCATTGCCTCCTTGTTTCGTGGGATGCCCCTTCGCAAGGCACGCCGACGGGCTACAACGTGTATGTGAACAACGTTTTGGTTGCGGAAGCCACCACTGAAAACGAATATGAGTTCACATACCAACCAGAAAAGCTATATGTCATTGAAGTTCAAGCGATTTATGGCGAAAACAAGACCTCGGTGAATCAAATTGTGATGTTCCAAGAGACACAATCGGTTGACGAGACGGAGAATGTCGGGTTCGTGGTTTATCCCAATCCTTCCAACGGCCAATTTAATTTTGACCTCGGCGAAGGCCAATGGAACGTGGAAGTCTTCGACCTTATGGGCCGACAAGTTTACGAAGGCAGTCACGAAGGTCAATCAGCCATCGACCTTGGCCAGTGCCCGAAGGGCATCTATTTCCTGAAGGCCACAAACGAGGGGCATGAGATTACAACCAAACTGACAATTCAATAATCTGAATATTCAAGCAAACAATAAAATAAATTGCTACTAATTTAAACTTTACAAAAATGAAGAAAAACCTCTTTTTACTCATCGCCGCCATGCTTGCCATGCCTGCGATGTTTGCCCAAACCAAGAACGTGGCGCGCGAATGCGTGCTTTTCGAACTGATGACTGGCGTGCACTGTGGCAACTGCCCCGCCGCCGACGAAGCCATCGAAGAGATGTTGGCCGATGGTCTTCTTATCGCTCCAGTGTGCTATCAGGCTCCTTCCTATTCCGTTCCGGAACTGACTAATGATGAAGTGGCCGCTCGTGTCGCTTATTACGATGCCATGGGCTATCCCACCTTGTTTATGGATGGTTCCATCAGCCTTCCTGGTGGTTCCCCAGGAATGAATTACATGTATTATCAACCGTACTATGAGCAGGAAATAGCCAAGACGAGTCCGTTCACCATTGCCATGGAACTGGATGCTAACGGTGACAATTTGTATACCGTGAAATGCCATGTGGAGCAAGTGGGCGATTGCAATGGTAGCGACGTGCGACTGTTCGTTGTCCTCACCCAAAGTCATATCCCTT
>Ga0247611_10000445_pt1 | contig 83805 bp, 68 predicted proteins | sample 177DNAGHGhighgp2_FD_192422 | JGI IMG/M metagenome (GOLD analysis project Ga0247611, IMG submission 192422) | Sheep rumen microbial communities from Palmerston North, Manawatu-Wanganui, New Zealand - 1770 DNA GHGhigh gp2 | ecosystem: Host-associated > Mammals > Digestive system > Stomach > Rumen... | reverse complement strand
GTTTTTCCATATCTTTTTGGAAAGTAAGAAGAACATGCTGTTTTTCTTTTGATTGATCTTCTGGAGTAAAGATAATTTCTACTTCATAATTAGAAGCTTTTCATTTTTTTAAAGTGTGTTTCATTAATTTATTTACTGAAAAATAAAATACTTAAACTTTAAGTTTATGATAGATAAACGGTCAAGAAATTCAAGTTGTATTTTGAAAAATTGGAGTCATTTAGACTCCAATTTTGGTAGTTTTTGATTAAAATTAGAAATTAAGATTTTCAAGACAGTTATGAATTCTATTATTTTGTAGTTTTTGGTATTCTCTTCTTTTTTCCTCTGAGAGATTCTTAGTATCTTCTCAGTATTCTTTCATGAGAGATTCCCAAGAAAATTCTTTATTGCAATTTTCCCATCTATTAAACCATATGCTTCATGTATAATAATCTGTATTATCAATACTTTTCTTTAAGATATCCATCCACTCAGTAAATGTTTCATTTTCTTCTTTTCATAAAATTAGGTTATACATGAATTGGTCTACTTCTTTTTTACAAATATTATCTTCATTCATATCCTTTCATGATTCACAATTTAATTCTTTTTCAACGATATCCATTGGAATTCATGACATTCATCATTGACTCAAATAGACTTTGTTATCAGGGTATTCATATTCATTATATTCTTCTAAATCATGTTTATAATGAACATGCCGATAAAAAAATTCATCGGTATATGAAATAATTTCACACGGCTTATCTAAAGATTTATAAGTTAAATAATATCCCCATCATCATCAATTTCATCAATAATTATATCAGATATATCAATCTTTATAAGGTATTATAAACTCTCTTTTATAAACAGGATATTCACTATATCATCATCACATTACTTCATAAGGACACATTGCCACAACATCTTCTAATTCTTCAAAACTAGGAATCTGAGCATTATTTTCAGGCTCCTCAATAATTGGTTCGTCAATTTCAACTAAACAGCTATCATCTATAGTACAATTATTCTCAATGATTTCAGGATTCTGGATTGTTTTATTACATCCTGTAAGTAATAAACCACCAATTAATAAAGTGGTAAGAAGTCAGAATTTTTTCATTTTTAATTACTGCAAAAATAAATGTTAATTTATATTATTATATACGAAAAAATTTATAATTTGTGACTAAATAATCATATTTTTTGTATAATAAATACATCAAGATTATTCAGCTTTCTTTTCTTCAGGTTTTTCTACCACATCTTGTAATTCATAGAATTCAAGGATATCGTGTTCTTGTATTTTCTTTCCTGTCTTTACTTTCATTCCACAGTCTTCTCATTCAATAACTTCTTTTACTTGGTCTTTATTTCTCTGTAGTGATAAGATTTCTCAGTTACAAATAATATCTTCTCATCTATGAACACGGAATCTAAGCTTATTTTTTACTCTTCATTCGATAACCATTCAACCGATAGTCATTTCTTTGCTCTGAGTAAAGAATATTCCAAGTACATCAAGTTTTCCAACTGTAACTTCTTGTTTCTCCACCTCAACCATTCATTGAAGTAAGTTCAATAAGTAGTCAGTCAATTCATATATAATATCAAATGATTTAATTTCTACTTTTTGCTGTTCTGCTTTCTTTTTGAGAATTGCATTGATTGAGACATTAAATCAGATTAGCAAAGCTTTAGAAACCTGACCTAATGAAACATCAGATTCAGAGAATTGTCATACATCAGCATGAATTACTTTTATTGTAACATTCTTTGGTAATTCTAATCATTGAACAGCTTGTTGTAAAGCTTCAAGACTTGATGCTCATTCAGCTTTGAGAATGAGTCTAAGTTCTGAAACTTTATTATTAGCTCATCATGCTTTAAGTTGTGCAAGGAATTCTTGAACAGCTCATTCGTTTTTGTGTGAAGCTTCCTGTTCTTGGATAACTGAAACTTTGTGCTGAGCTTCTTTTTCGTTATTTACTATTTCTACGATTCTTCATGCTTCTGGCAATTCAGTAAATCAAAGAATCTGAACCGGTTCTCATCATGTAGCTTTTTGAATTGGGGCTCATTTCCAGTTCTGCATTCTTTTGATTTTTCCATAAGTATTATATGCCATGATAATATTTCCAACCTGTAATGTTCCAGTCAGAACGATTATACTTGCGATAACTCATTGTTTTGCATCTTTGTATGAATCCAAAACTACTCAAACTGCACTACGGTTTGGATTGTATTTCAATTCAAGCATTTCTGCCTGTAATAGAATATTCTCTAATAATTTATCAATTCATTCTCCTGTCTTTGAAGAAACTCAGATTACCGGAACATCTCCTCACCATTCTTCAGGAGTAAGTCATTGAGCAGCAATATCTGCTATAATCTGATCTCTTTTATGTCCTGGTTTATCTATCTTTGTAATAGCTATAATGATAGGTACTCATGCAGCTTTTGCATGGTTGATTGATTCAATAGTCTGAGGCATCACAGAGTCGTCAGCAGCTACTACGATTACAGCGATATTTGTAAGTTTAGCTCATCTAGCTCTAAGAGATGTGAATAATTCATGTCCTGGAGTATCGATGAATGTAATTTTCTTTCCGTTATATTCTACTACTGAAGCTCAGATAGACTGAGTAATTCATCCAGCTTCTCATTCAGCCATAGATGTTTTACGAAGATAGTCTAGTAATGATGTTTTTCAGTGATCTACATGTCCCATTACTGTAACAACTGGAGCTCTTTCCAAACGAACAGGAGCTTCTTTATCTAGGTCAAGAATCTTTTGAAGATCTCCAGACATAAAGCTCTCCATATCAAGTTCAGCTTCTTTCTTCTTTACTTCCACTCCAAATTCAGCTCATATTAATGATGCAGTATCAAAATCAAGTGATGAATTGATTCATGTCATGATTTTATTTTCCATAAGTTTCTTCATGATCTCGATAAGAGAAACTCACATTTTTTCAGAAAACTCCTTTACGGAGATTTTATCATCCATAAATAATTCTGATTTCTTTACCAAGTTTGCTGAAGTAGTGGCTTCGTGATGTTCTGTAGAAGCTTGAATTACTTGTACTGCCCTTTCGTTTGTAGGCTTTTCATTTCAGCGATGTTTTTTATCTGATTTTGATTTATTGTTTTTCTTGGCTATTGATTGTACTGGCTGTTTTCATTCTCTTTGTGCTTTTTCAGCATTTTGGCGACGAATAGATTCAAAGAAATCTGAACCTGATTCTGTATTCTTTTCTTTAGCAACATATTCAGCATGCTCAATCTGGATATTTCACTTTGGCTTTGAATTTTTGTGTGAATCTTTCTTTTCTTTGTCGAATGATTTCTTTTCAGGTTTATCAAAAGATTTTTTCTTTTTCTGTCCAGAAGAATGAGATGCAAAATTGAATATATCACTTGCAGTCGCAACTGGTTGTTCTGGTTCAGCAGTTCAGAAATATTCATCTAAATTTACTTTTTCTTTTTCAGGTTTCGTTGCCTCTTTTTTTGTTGTTTCTGTACTTCAAAATCACATTCCAGAAAGGAATCCTCCCCCACCAAATCAACCTAATTCTCAGGCTTTGAGGACTTTTCATTCAGATTTGTCTTGCTGTTTTTTATCAGCCATGCACAATTTTTCAAAAAATTAAAAATATTTCTGCCTTTGAATGTACGAAAATGTATTGCTTTTTCAAGTCTGAATAGCTTGTTTATTATTTTTTTATAAAAAAAGATAGTAGATTTTTATCTACTATCTTTGAAATTTTTCTAAATTAATTATTCTGCGGTTCTCATAAGCATTGTCATTACATATCCTCTTTTTTCTTTCATTTTTGCGTTTGTATTATTTATTATTCATTCACTATATAATTTTGCCATGTGTGGTTCGTAATATTTTACATTTCATTTTCAATCTTCTGTATTATATAACATTCTTGATAAAGCTGTAGCAAATTCTGCTCTTGTTACTTCATCATATGGTCTAAAATTATTGTTTTTCATGTTTTGTCACATAATTCATAATTGATATGAAAGAGTTACTGCGTTATCATACTGTTTATTTAATTTGTTTGTCACATCATTGAATACTGGTGTTCATTTTGATAAGTCGGGACTTTTTCATAGTACATTTATCGCATAATTCGACAACATTTTTGCCATAGCGATTCTTGTTAATGGTAAATTCATCTTTGCTTTATTGATATCATGAATCGTAGTTATTCAATTACTTTTAGCAAATTGGTACGCTTCTTTCATTTCTGTTGTATATCAAGCATTTATTACTTGTCATGAAGTTAAGTTTCCATATGTTGTTTCCCCTGGTGTAGATCAGTAAATTTTCCAAGGTTCTCAAGTCTTTGTTTTAAAATAATCTGGATAATCTTCTCTCTCTATTGTTATATTATCTCCCCATCAACTCATTACAGAACTATTTATTTGATATCGAATAAAATTGATATTTTGATCAAGAACCGAATTATTAACAGTAAAAGTGTATCAGTCTTCATATGATCAAGAACTGTGACCAGGGAAGCATGTTCCTGCATGAGTTCAAGTTGATGTTAACAAACAAACAAAATTTGTAAAATAATTGTCATCATATTTTTCAACTCATAATGTGAATTTTGTGTGATCTCATCTATTTTCTTGTTTTGCTATATACACTAAGACTGATACAAATCTTTTTGAAAACGATTTATTTATTGATTTTCAATTTATTGATTTTATTTTTGTTCAAACTGTATAATCATCATACTCAAGTTCTTGATTCAAAATTAATTTTACATTGACTCATTTAGAAGATATTTCCATATCTGGTTGGTATGTAAATGTATGATTTTTTAATGATGTAAGTTCTTGTTCCGTATTATCAATTAATAATGTAATATCATCATCTTTAATTAATGAAATATCGATATCAAGTGACAATTCATTTAAATATGCGCTATTTCATTTAGATGGTTTTAATGTGAATTCAGCAAGTGTTGAATTTTTTGATTTTAGATAAACTGTATCTTGTTTTGATGGTGTTTGTATAGAAAATTCGTTATCTCTTGCTAATATCTTTACTGGTGCTAATTTTGCAGATATTGATTTTGCTCAATAATGAGGTATATTTCAGTTTTTATCTGTAAAATACAATGTAAAATTATACATATCATCTTCTTGTACGTATCCATTTATTTCAAGCTCAACTTTAACAGTTTTAGATTGTCATTTCTTTATATTAATATTATCAAAAATGTGTCCAAATCATGCTCATTGGCCAAGATTACAAGCATCTTCATAATAAGTTGATCAAACTAATTTTCAATCTATATAAATATAAAACGTCATATTTGTTTTATTTTTTTGACATCTTTGCTCAAAATAAGTATCATCTCGACCTTCCTGATACATTGCCATAGTATCAATAGTATAATCGTTGATTGAAATATCTTTCAATGCTTTAATAGATCAATCAAATACAGTACGTGTAATCACTTCATTAGATTTAAATTCTACTGTTTTTGTAAGATTATTAGTTAATATTCCGTCAGGTTTACAAGCATTTGGACAATCTTGATATACATCTGCTTCTGGATCTAGACATGCTAATACTATTGTAGGATCTTCACAATTTACAACATCGTTTCATTCTGAAGTATTCTTAAGTATATTTAATGCATATCATTTAATTACATTTGTATTTTCAGGATTACTGATTTGATTAATCAATCAAGCGGCTTGAAGTGCATTTAAATGATTATTATAATATGGACTCCCTCCTTCATATTCATCTCCCCATAATGCCTTAGATAAAATAGTACCAAATTTAGCCATGTTTGTTTTTTGTCCTGGTTCGAATGAATTAGTTTGATATGCCATTAATCCTAATTGACATGTTTTTATAACAGTATCTCGTTCATATCATGTTAACATATTAACATCATTAAATGAACAAAATTTATTCGTATCTGGGACTCTTCATAGAAGATTTTTGCTGTATTTATTCATAATTTCAGCTAATTCAAGGTTTGTTAATGCTTTATACAAATTTGCACTATTAATTGATGCTTCTGAAATAATTCAGTTTTCATATGCCCAGTCGTAAGCATCTTGAAATTCTTTGGGATATTCATTTATTTCGCCAAAATCTCATGCTATATTCGCCCCTGTTCTTTCAATAACACTGATTCATGTGTAATTAAATCTTGCGCTGTCATCACGTATTGATCATAAGTTCTTATTTGATATTATTTTCGTTGATATGCCCGAAGTCGTGTTATCTTTGGATTCACTTACTGTATTTAAAGATGAAACAATTTTAGAACTTGATTGCGCGTTCGTTGAATATGGAACTATTATACAACCTGCAAGTAATACAAGTCCACTCATAAATAAAATTTTTTTGTTTTTTTGCATTTTTCTATAATTATAATATAAAAATTATAACTATATTATATATAATATAGTTATTTTGTCAAATTTTTGACGACTTTTTTAATTTACTATATCTATTGTGAAATTACGTATGTGAGTGATGAAATTTTATTCTTTCTTGTTCTTCCATCTTTCTAAAATCAACATTGCACTAATTGTGTCAGTAGTTTCATTTTTCTTAAAATTTGAAACTATTTCTCAGCTTTCTACGCTTGTGTAATCTTCTTCTATTGTTTCGATTGTAATTTCATCTTTTTCTATGATGTAATTTAAGGATGTCATGAATTTAGTAATTTTTTCTTGAATATCCTTTTGCTTAGATGGTCGTCAGATTACTATAGTTTTTACATGATATCTTTGTATTAAATCTGCGATATGAAAGTAAATCATTTGATCATTAATCATATATCAAACTGGGAAAATTATATCATTTGATTCATGTGTATATGCTAATCAAATATATTTACTTCATCGATCTATTCCTAGAATTGCAGGCTCTACTCTCGGCATTTATAATTTGAACATAATTTAAAAATCTGATTTATATAGTCTTAAGTTTATCTATTGACTAGGGATTTTCAACTAATTGTTTTAGATGCGATTCTGAAATTTAAATATAAATATATTCAACTTGTGTAATAAAATCATCTACATTATATCATTTCATATGAAGATTTCATGATATTAAACGATACATTCATTCATAATCTTTGCGAACTTTTTCTTTTATATCAATTCGATTAATATCTTTTATCATTTCAAGTACTGTTTCATCATATTTTAATTTTCAGATTTTTAGCAGAAATGCTATTGCCGGATATCATAAAAATCACTGATTTATTGATCAACTATCATTGGATATGATACTATTTTCTTTTTCATTGTATAAAATTTTATAAGATTTTCATGGGCTACTTGCAGAATCACACTTTCACTCGCTTGAAAGCAAATCTTCAATAATAATTCTGTTATCAGCTACAGCACTTAATGCTTCAATGATTTTTATTTTTGGAGGAAGCTTCCGCTCTTTCATATTTATAATATCATTGATATAAAAGCTGATTCTATACTTTACTTTATTACTGAACTATCTCCTGAAACACATACTTCGGTCATCTATAATTTTCAATTGAAGTGTTTACTTCTCATTTTATAGCAGGAATATAGTATGTCGTTCAGTTATTGTATTTTGGAATATAAACTATTTCCATGTTATCAAATAATACAACTATAGAATCTTGGTGTAATGCTCATTGACTAAAATATCCTCATCATTTTTCGATTTCTTTTTCGATATAAGATTTTTCCAATGTTGGATAATTAGATATATCGTATGTTGCAATATCTATTCAAATAACTGATACGACTTTTTGCAAATTTAAATCGTATGTAACTTTCATTCAGATTCTTTCATTATTTTCCGTGTCTCGTACTTCTCTTTTCTGAATTTTGAGTGGATAGAAAATATTTACTATTCACATAGTATTATCAAAATTTTCAATATCAGCTTCTCAATCTCAATAGTTTTTAATTGTAATTCCTAATTGTTTTAAATCTTTTTCAACGGCTCTAACAATCTGTCTTTTTGATGGTAATTTGTCATCAAATTTTTTAGCTTGTCGACTATCATTTGGGTAAAAATTTAGTGTTTGACTATCGCTATCAAATGAAATAAAATATCAGTTTTTAGTTTTTTGTTCTATATATAGTCCAGCAATTTCTAAATCTTGAAATTTTTTGAAAGATACGTCTCAAATCTTTAAATTTTTCAATACTTGATTTGGTTTATTTGATCACATTAATATTCAACTCGATTTGTATATTGGATATTCGATTGATAATTTTGGAAAGATTCTATCCTTATATGCAAAGCGATAAGTCTGATTAAATATAAAGTTTCTATTTTCTAAATAGTCTGCAGAAAATATATCATCAACTCACGCGTCAGATGTTGCTGTATAATTTGTTATAGTACTTATAGCATTTCACAAAGTTTGTGTTTCGGCTATTTTTGATATAGAACCAACAGCTATTGATTTTGTTGAAGAATTTATACTTTCTTCAGTCTCTACATCTTCCTCCTCTTCTATATCAGCATCATATGTGTGATTACTTTCAATATCCTTATCAAAATTATATGCCAATTCTAAATTTTCTAAATTTCAAAAAGCTTTACTCTCCTCTAAATATGTATACTTTGTTGGTACGTCTAGTTTTCATGTGAAAATATTTGTACAAAATCATATCAAAAAGAGAGCAACAAAACTAACTATAGCATAACCGTATCCTGTAAGATAAAATCTCCATTTTAGTTTTTTTGGAACAGAATCCATTATAGCTTGATCTGCCTTTTGTTCTTTTGTAATTTTGATTTTATCTTGAATTTTAGCACCTAATTTTTCCTTAAATTCTTTTCTTGGAACAAAATCTGGAGATTTTTCATTCGCTAATTTTTCAAGAAGTTTTTTCTCATCTCATTTAAACTCTGATGCTATTGTTTTAATTGAATCTTTTTTTGTCATTTAGTTTGATAAATTTAAATAAAATTTGAATTGTTTGGTCTATTCTTCAATCCGATATTTGAAATGATTTGCAATTTTTTTTATTAATTTTGAAAAATCTTTTCTACAGGTCGAACTGCGTTTTCATAAAACTTCAGCAATTTCATCACATGATAAATTGTTCCGAATTCTAAGGATGAATAGGTCTTTTTTGTCAGATCAAAGATTTTCTAAGTATGCTAAAATTTGTTCAGATTGAACATGTTTCTGAAAATAATCTATATAATCGGAATCATTTGAAATAATATTTTCATCTTTAATTTGATCATATTGTTTTCTTTTTGAAACATCTAACAAAGAGTTGTATGCAATGCTGTATATCCATGCCACAAAGCTACTTCCCTCTTTTTCTACAGAAAATTTATTTATATTTTCAAAAACTTTCATAAAGGTTGTTGCTGTAACATCTTCTGCAACTTGAACATTTCAATTAGATTTCAATAAAGCGAATGAATAAACTTTTTGAAAATACTTCTCATAAAGTGGGGTAAAGCTATCAAGATTTCACTGTTGCACTTGCAAAATTAATTCAATTTCATCTTTTGTCATAATTTTGTTATTTGATGTAAAGTCTAAAATATACTTTTACATTATTAAAAATGATCACATTATCAAGTAGATTATATTAATATAACGAATTAATTATGAAATTTGTGGCAAGTTTCAAACGAAGAAGTATTTTATTAAAAAAATCAAGATTGCTATAATAATTATCATATATATAATATATATTATTCATTTGCTGAGTTCTTTGACTTTTTCTTTCGGTTTACTTTCACTATTAATTCTAGAGATCATCACTTCAAGATCAGCCTCTTTATAATCCTTACTAGGTCTTTTTCTTTTTCTTTCTAAAATTTCTTGAGACGTTTTTTCCCAGTTTTTATTAACATATTTTTCCACTTTTTTCAAAATTTTATCCTCTTTTGCGTAAGATAAATCTATGTCACTTGGCTTATTTCTAGTTTTTGGATTCTTTTTAATTTCTTTTTTGCTTATCTTTCCTATCTTATTCGTTTTCTTGGGCATTGCTTCTATGGTTGATTTAAATTACTTTGATTAATATTATTTTTGAATTAATTTTCAATATTTTCGTTGAAAATAATGAATCTTTCCATAAAAAATTTTCAGGTTTTTATTTTTCCATTTTGAAATGAAAATTCTAGTTGTAGCTGCTATGCCTAGTGAATTAAAAGCGATTAAAGAATGAATTAAATCTGCAAAATTAAAAACGAATTTGAATATAGAATATTTATGTTGTGGGATAGGAAATTACGAAACTATATCTTCATTAGAACATTATTTAACTCAGAGTTCTGAACCTACTTTTGTTTGGAATATTTGAGTGTGTGGCTATCGAAATCAAAATAAAGAAAAAAAATCTGACCCATTTCAAGTAGCTACTGTAGTAAACATTCATACTCAAAAAGAGATGGTAATCCCTCCGTTTCTGCAAATTGCACCAATGAAAAACTGCTTTTGTGGTGAGAATGTAGTTTTAGAAAAACCCGATATTCAAAATAAGATATGATCAATAAGTGATGAAATGTATTTTGATATGGAAAGTCGAGGAATTGAATTCGTTGCCTTGAAATATAAATTACCTTGTTTAATTTTGAAAATTCCTTTTGATTTTATATGAGAGGAAAAAGTTGTAAAAGAAAAGTGTTATAAAGAAATGTCAGATAAAATATCTGAAATCTTAAAAAATCTACCATATCATAATTATTTGAAACAAATTCTTGAATGGATTGCTGTGTAATAAAACTTTTAAAAATTTATTTGTAATCTTTATTTAAATCCCTATACAAAAGTTGTTGAATTTATTTTTTGTGTCTTTATGAAAAAATTTGTTTTCTTTTGAGCTATATTTTTATTAATTTTATCTTTAGTTGTATTCATATCATTTAAAAATGATGATGAGAATGATGTTGAAATAGATGTTAGAGATACTGGTTTTGAGTATAATGTGGCTATTTGTGATAAGTATTTTGAACTAGTTGAATGTATTATAGATAGAGATACTAATGAAAATCGAACTCAAGAGATGAGAAAAGAGTTTAAAAACGATGTAAAAAAGATTCAAGAAGATTGGAGACAACTGTCTGAGGAAGAATTAACTAAAAAATGTACAGAAGTATTAAGAGACTTTGAAGAAGGATTAAAGCATGATAATTTAAATTCGTTCGGTTGTTTTACAGGTGATATTTAATTAGATTTTATACTTATAATTGTTTAGTAATTACAAGATGGACCCGTTTTCGATAATTAGTCTCGTTATTTTAATTCTGCTTTCTATGTTCTTTTCAGGGAGTGAAACTGCCCTAACATCAATTCCACAGCATAAAGTAGACACATTTTCAAAGCAGCACAAACGCTGAGCAAAGTACTTAAAGTACTGCAAAAAAGAGAGTGATAAAGTTTTAATGGCGATTCTGATTGGAAATAATATTGTAAATATTGGATCAGCATCATTAGCTACTGCTATTTCTATTGGTATAGCAAAATGAATAAATTTTAATCAATGATTAGTAGTCTGAATTGCTACTGCAATTGTAACTATACTTATTTTGATTTTTTGAGAAATTGTACCGAAAACATATGCCCAACAAAATTGTGAAAAATTGTCTCTGAAGATAGCACCTTTCTATTTTTATTTAACTAAAATATTAACTCCAATTATTTGGTGTTTAAGTTTGTTAACTAAAAAAATAAATAAAAAATCTGATGATGAACATGAAATTTCCCAAGAAGAAATAGAAGCTTTTATTGAAAGAGCTATGGAATCAGATGCTGTGGAAGAAGATACCTATGAAAACATTAAAAAGATGCTAAATTTCAGCGATATTACTGTATGAGAGGCAATGACTCCAAGGGTTAGGATTTGTGCCGTTCATGATAATTTAACAGTAGATCAGGCAATAGAAAAGTTTTTAACTTTCCACTATACGCGTATTCCAGTTTATCATGAACGTATAGATGATGCTGATAGAGTTGTTACTTTAAAAGAGTTGTTAAATCTGCGGAAAAAATATGGTTGAGACACTAAATTAAAAGATTTGGTTTTGTACCCTATCCACAAAATTCCTTCACCAACTCCAATTGATGTTGCTATGGAGAAGTTCAAAACATCTCATAAACATATTGCTCTTGTGATGGATGAATATGGGTGAGTTGATTGAATTATATCTCTTGAGGATATTATTGAAGAGATTTTTGGGAATATTCAGGATGAAAATGATATTGAAATAAATCCTATCAGAAAAGTTTGAAAAAACTCGTGGAACGTTTCTCCTTTTGTTAGAATAGATGAATTTTTAGAGGAAAGTAAGCTGACTTTTGAGGAGCTTTGATTGGATGAGGAAGAATTTGATGGAGAAACTCTTAGTTATTTGATTACCTCATTATTGGAAGACTTTCCTAGTGAATGAGAGGAAATTAAAATCCCTTTAAAAACAATAAACGATGATGAAATATGATTTTTGAAAAAAGATGAAGTAAAGAAATTACCAGAAAGGATGTTAGTTATTAAGGTAAAACAAGTGGAGGACAATACGATATGAGATTTAAAAATTTCCATCATTTAAATTAGATTTTAGAGTATGGTTACTGAAAGGTGTTTATATAATTTACTTTCTAATACTCCAAATAAAGTTCCTTTGGATGATTTTTTTGTTATTTCGGATACACCTCCCGAATGATTCCTTTTAAGAGATAGAAGAATTTGATGATGTGCACATTATTCATTAAAAGCTGTGATTGAATGAAAGAATAAAAAAGGAAAACCCATTGAAGATTATGCTGCTGATTGGCGGTCTAGAACTACTTATTTAATGACTCCTTGGTGAATTACAAAAGTACTTAAAAAGTATAAACTAAAGTATTCTATAATAAAAGCTAGAACATTGAGTGATGAAGAAAAATTATATTTACTTAAATATAATTTAAGAAAATGACCGATAATTCTTTTGGTTGCTAACTGACAAACTAAGAAAAAACGATTCTCCCGGGGAAGAGCATTAACTCATCGACATTATATTACCTTATGGTGATATGATGAAAGAAAAAAAATGTTCTATGTGTATGATTCAAATACAAAGAGGAAAACTGAAAATGAAACTATGAAATGAACTATCAAGGTTCCTTATAAATACATTTTAAAGGAATGGTGAATTTGAGCATCTAAAATTATATATAATAATTATGCTATAGCTGTAAAATATTAATATTTTTACTTTGTTAACGTGTAAAATGAAAAAATTAATTTTCTTATGATTGTTTTTATTTTGTTTTATTTTCACATGATGTGGCAAAAATTTATGAGAAAATGAGAGTGTCTATGAATGAGAATTAATTATTGCCTGAGTTTGATCTGAAATTAGTTTTGAACCCACTGTTGAGAAAGGAACTTTAGTGTTAAGAAATGGTTTTGAGGACCATACTGATCATGTATTCTTGAGTAGGTGAATTTGGGAAAAATATTTAAGAGAAGAATCTGATTATCTACCATGAAATACGGTGAAGTTAAAGTGAGTAGTTAAAGCTTTAGATTGAGCTGCAGGAAATCATTATTATGAAGTTGTAAGTATTGATAAATTAAGATTTTTAAATTACCCAGATGCAGCATCTGTAAAAGATTTGCTCAAAACTTATAGTTATTGTGAATCAGATTCAGATTGTTGATATATCATGTGAGAATGTCCGTTATGATGTTACATTCCATTAAATACAAAATATATCGATATTGCTTCAAATATAGTTTCAAATTTTGTAAATCATTTAGATGAGCGTTGTGTATATGGATGTATAGTTATGAATAAAGCTAAATGTGAAAATTATAAATGTGAGATGTATGATGCTGGTGCTGAAGAAGATGTTCATTGATGTTGACCTTTATATAAAGATCCGGATTTTGAAAAAAAACATCCTGAATTAGCTTGTGATAACAGTTCGTATGACCCTGTTTGTGCTAACGATGGGAAAACTTACCAAAATGGCTGTTATGCGTGTACTTCTCCATTAGTTGAGACTTATACTTTTTGAAAATGTGAAAATAGTGCTCTTGTAGTTGAGTGAGATTCTGAATATTTAAATGAAGCGATGAACATTTTGAAAAAAGATTGAGCCATATCTTGTAATTTATTTTACACTAATCAGTGAAGGCAGATTCATGCACTTTTTATGGCTGATAAAAATAGATTTTATAGTGAAAAGGATGACTATTCGGATAATTATAGGAAAAATCAGGTTTATACAATGGTTAGAGATTGAAAAACCTATTATTGGTCTACATTTCCAGATTCTGATGATATAATTGAAAACTCTATCGTCGATATAGAGAGTGAAATTGCTAGTATTTTAATGGATACTTGAAAATATCCAGATTTTAAAATGAATTGTTCTGGATGAATAGAGAATGAGAGCTTATTTACTATTGCTGAATGAAAATTCTAGTTGAAAAATTATAAATATGTGCAATTAGATTTTATCTCTTATCAATTGGAGGTTGTGTACTTATTATTCTTTCATAATCGTTATGAGAGCATATTTTAAACATTTCTCAATTTGGATAAAGAACTATTCTCCAATTGTCGCATGAACGACTAAATTTATATGCTAAATACCCATATTTTTCAGTTTTAATAGGATATAGATTTTCTTTTATAATACTTGTCAGAATTTTTTGGATTTCTTTTTCAATTTGTACATGTGTATATGTTGTGATAGCGTTGTATAAATTTGCCGCAAAATCATCTTTGTCGGAAAATTTACATCAAATCTGTTCGAATAATTCCAAATACCCGTCAATCCTTAGTTCTAAATCTTCTATGTTTCATAATATGAATAAATTTTTTAACAATTTATCTTTTTTTATTCTTTCATCTCTAATTTCTTGAGGTTCTGATGATATAGAGGAAATTAGTTTATCACGTTTGGATTGTGTAGAAGATGTTGTTGCTTTATTCTCAATGGCGTCAATTATTGAAAATTCTGGATAATTGATTATTAATCTCCTTATATATTGATAAGCTTGATTTTCTTTTCATTTAAATGTGTTTTTGATATGTGAAAGCTTAATTTCTCATGAATTCTTTTTTAGTTCTTTTTTTAGAAAAGATTCTATTTCTTGTGAAGTAAGCTCTTTGTTTCATGTAAGTTCTTCTTTTATTTGTTCTGACATTCATTTTGGTAATGTTATTGTTTTTCTAGTAATCTGCTTTTCTTCTTTATTAAACACTGATTTAAATGTATCTTGATACATTTTTACCATATATTTCTCATAATCAAATTCTGTCAATTTTCTGGTCTCGATAAGATTTATCAATTCTTTATTATCAATTTTTTTTGCATATTGATAAAGTGGGTCATCTCATAAAGTTTCAGCGATTCATTCTTCAGTGTCTCTATATAGAGGAATATTTTTTACTCTTTCTTTTCTTTTTTGGTAAAAAGATATTCTATTATCAATATTTTCTAAAAAGTCTGAATTGTTTTCAATTTTTTGATCTATTTCCTTAATCTTTCTGAAATATTCTTTCGCTTTATATAAATCGTGAGCTGCGTTGTTTTCATCTCATTCATTATCTGATTTTTCTAAAATTTTGCATAATTTTCCATTATATTCTTCTTTTTGATTTTGTAAAAAATCTAAATCTAGTTTAGATTTTTCCATTTCTAATTCAGCTAACTTTGAATCAAAAGTTTTAATCATTTTTGAATATTAATGGATAAATGATAATCCTTAAAAATTTTCAAAAATATTTTATGGTTATATACATATTTCTTAATTAAAGTCAATATTAATGTTGTTGTTTTTTATTGGAAGTGGTTTTTATGTTGATTTTTCTTTTCTTATTTGTATAATATGTTTTAAGCTAGTTTAAAGACCCCATGATAAGGCATGGAAAACGAAGTATTATTCGTCTAGCTATTTATACGATGAAAAGATCTAATGAAAAGAGTAAAACCGGTGAGCGCAGAGAAAACAAGAAAAATTTTGAGAAGGCTAAGGCCCATAGAAGAGAATCTAGGAATTGGAAAAGAATAAAAAAGGATTTGGAAGGATAAATCGGGGTTACCTTATAAGGGTTCGTATGATAACAAGTCTCGCGTTTCGTGGGGCTTGTTTTTTCTCTTTATTTTCAACTTGAAATCAGTATCAAAAAGTCAGATTTATATTTTAACGTTTTGTATGGAATCACTTACTTTAAAATCTTATATTCAACAAGTTGAAGAATGAAAATTGAATCCTACTGAAGTTATAAATTTTTATTTAGATAAGGCTTCTAAAGATTCAGATAACTTACATGCTTTTGCCAGATTACATGCAGATTATGTAGAAAAAAATATAAATAATTTCAAGGATTTACCCTTACACTGAGCACCGATATGAATCAAAGATAATATCATGACTAAGTGATATATTTCATCATGTGGTTCTAAAATGCTTGAAAATTATGTGGCTCCATATTCTGCTACATGTTTTGAGAATTTAGAAAAAAAATGATGACTCATGATATGAAAAGCAAATATGGATGAATTTGCTATGTGATCATCAACAGAATATTCAGCATTCTGAAATACAAAGAATCCATATTGAACAGATCGTATTCCTTGAGGATCTAGTGGTGGAAGTGCTGCCGCTGTTGCTGGTGATTTGTGTTTGGCAGCTTTGTGAACAGATACATGAGGTTCCATTCGTCAGCCTGCTGCTCTATGTGGTATTGTATGACTAAAACCGACATATGGAAGAGTTTCTAGGTATGGAGTTCAATCTATGGCATCATCCTTTGATCAGGTTTGAATCTTAAGTAAAACTGTGGCTGATGCTAGAATTATGCTTGATGCGATTTGTTGATATGATGAAAATGATAGTCAATCAAATAAAAAAGCTGATAAAAAAGATTTTGATAACTTAAATTTGAAAGAAAGTGATATAAAGATTGCCGTACCTAATGAAGCTTTTAGTGAAGCTTTAGATCCTAGAGTAAAGGAATTATTTTTAGCTAAAATTGACGAATTAAAATCACTTTGATATACAGTAGATTATGTTGATTTTCCATTATTGAAGCATGTATGAGCAATGTATTATATGCTAATTTCTGCTGAAGTAACAAGTAATCTTGGACGTTTTGATGGAATTCGTTTTTGATTGCAAGAAGATATGAAATGAATCAAAGATCTTCATGAGTATTATACAAAGATTAGAATGGAATGATTTTGAAATGAAGTTAAAAAGAGAATCTTGCTTGGAAATTATGTAGTGACTAAAGAGAATTATGAAAAATACTATTTGCGCGGATATAAGGCTAGAAAACTTTTACAATCAGAATTTACTAAATTCTTTAAAAACTATCATGCGGTTTTAACTCCAACAACTCCGACTCCTGCAAGTAAATTTTGAGAAAAAACGAATAATTCATTGTTAATGTATTTGGAAGATTTGTACACGGTTCCAGCAAACTTAGCATGATTACCTGCAATATCTATTCCAATGTGAAAAGTAGAAGATCGCTGAGAAAAATTACCTGTATGAATACAGCTTATGGGTGCTAAATGGCAAGAATGATTACTTCTTTCTGTCGCTGAAAAAATTGAAATGAAATAATGTTTTTATTTTGATAATTTAACGTTATGTTTCAACTCTCCTACTCTCCTAACTTAAAATGAGAAGTTAAAATTTCATGATCAAAAAATGCGGCTTTACCAGTTGTTGCTGCTAATTATTTATTGGATTTTCCTGTGGAGTTATTAAATAAGCCAAACATTTCTGATATTAGAAATATGGAGGCTTTAGCAATAACGGCTTTAAAAACTTCTAAGGATTATTTTGATTTAACAAATGATTTAGCAAAAAAGTTTCGTGCATCAATTTTACTTATTCCTTTATGATTGATTAAATACTGAAAAGTAAAATTTGTATGAAGTGGAGGATGTAATATCGGGAAAAGGCCTTTAGATACTTTTGATAATGCTTTGGTAAAAGCAGGGATTTCGATTACGTATGATGAAAATTTTAAAGTTTACGAAGTGACTTGAAAGCCAAAAAGAAACATAATGTTACAGCAATTTTCTGTGACGGCTGCTGAGGCTTTGATAACTTATCTCGCTTTCTGCAAAGATGTAGATTATGAAATTACGGTATATCAGGTTGCTACTGAGCCTCATGTAAAAAATCTGATAGCATTTTTGAATAATGCTGGAGCTGATATTACCATGTGAATTGATCATACAGTAACCATAAAACCTGTTAAAAAAATGCAGGTAAAGGAACCTACATTTAGTATTGTAAGTGATTATATCGAGGCGTGAACATATTTTGTTATTTGAGCATGTGCTGATCAGTCGGAATTAACAATCTCAAATATGGATGTTGATGATCTTTCTGCGATGTATAATGTGGCAGAGCAGATTTGAATTAATTTCCGTATTTTAGATAAGCATACTATTAAAGTAGATTCTTATAATAAAGAGAATTATAAAGCCTTAAAAAGATTAGAAATCAGAATTTTTCCATGATTTCCAAGTGATTTACAATCTATATTTTGAACATTATTTACGCAATGTAATGGAATTACAAAGATTTTTGAAACTTTATATGAATGAAGATTTGGATATTTGGCCGAACTTGAAAACTTTGGAGCTAAAATTGAGATTCTCAATCCACATGAAGCATTGATTCTATGAAGAACTAAATTGAAATGATCTTATGTTTCTAGCACTGATCTCAGGTGATGAAGCGCTATGGTTTTAGCATGAATTATTGCTGAATGAACTACTCATATCACGAATGAAGCAATTATTGAAAGATGATATGATAATATAATTGAAAAATTGAATAATATCGGAGTAGATATTAAACAGATTGATAACAACAATTAATATGGATTAAATCTTTATATTCTTACTTCAAACTATCAATTCTACTAAAAATTTCTTCTCGGTCTTCTTTACTAAATCTGGTTCTCTTTTCTTCCTCTTTTCTCTTTTCTTCCTCTCTTCTCTTATTTCTTTTTGTTGTTCTCGCCGCATTCTCTCGCCTTGATTCTCAATACATAGCTGGTTCAGGATAAGTACCTTCCCGAGTATGTCTTCAAGAATTTGATCATTTTATATCTCACAAACTTGATCATGATGTATTTCAGAAACTTGTAGCCCACTCCTTTCATCCTGAACCTTGTCCATGTCCACATTTCTCGGCATATTCAACCGTATTTGTATCCATATTAATAACAAATAAACGATTATCTTTTATCTGATTTTTAGTAAAATCGACCACCGTTAAATATTTCGGATTTTTTATACGTCATTCAGACTCTGCTATTTTATGCACTTTCCAAGCTTTAAGAAATGACTCCCAGTCTGGGATATTTTCTCAATTTAAAGATTCATAAATTACTAGGGCTTCTTTTAACTCATCAGCCAATTCTGTTGTTTCTGAACTAAACGTAGCATCACTTTTATTTTCAATTTCGTTACCTGTATAAGGTACAGATTCTTCATTGAGATTATTAATATCTTCCATTTTTATGAAACTAATAAGTAAAAATATCATATAATTAATTATACACAAAATATTATTTCTGTCAAATTTTTGAGGACTTTATGGTAAAATATTAAATAATTAAAAAAATGACTCTCAATTGTGAAAGCCATTTTTAATTTATTATAAATTAGGATTTGGTCATGTTCTGAATGGAAAGTCTTCTGGAACTGTATATCATTTAATTTTTGATAGACATTTCATCACATTTCTTTGTCGATTAATTGGACTTGAAGCATATATTTTTCAGTCTTCATTTCAATATCTTGATAACTGATTAATCGTATGATATCATCATAAATATTGGTTATTTAATGTTGTTGCGATTAACCTTGCTCATGCATATGGCGTATTATATGCCACTCTGTCTCACCTATCATTGTTTCATACATTTCAAATATTATTACTTGTTGTCAGATGTTTTCAAAGAGTTGATTCAGCTACTCAAATACAAATTACTACATCTCTATCTATATTTGTTCATTCTACTACTGAATTCCAAAAATCTAAATCTCTATATATTCAAACTCCATATCAATTTAATAATCTCTGAGCCCTTTCGTCTACAGTTTTTCATTCCATAATTTTTAAATCTGAAACATCAATAGGTCTAACAAGTTGATCGTTCAAATATTTTAGTCTGTAATCTTCTGGTAGAGTATTTTCCCAATCTGTTACAACGCTTAAGTCTAATATTGTTAATGGATCAATTGCAACTCAATCTTTATAAACTCAGAATGTTAGATTTTCTCATTCAGATGCAAATCATGCTCACATAGTTCCTGGTTCTCATCCGCTATATCCAATTAATTGACCGCGTTGAACTATATCTCAATCTTTCGCAATAATTTGGTTTAAATATTCGTATAATGTAACATATCAATCCTTATGCATAATCATAATCCAGGAAATTCAATCAAATCAATTTGAAACATAATATACTACACCATCTCTAGCTGCATATACTGGAGTTCATTGAGTGGCTTCAATCTGAATGGCTTGATGTTTAAATCAATTTTCTTTTTCAAAATCTGCATCATTAAAATAATGGGTAATTTTTTCTATTGGATAAATTGGCCAAGCAATTGGTGATGCGTCATCGTCACTACTATCTGGTGCTGCTAACATTGCATTGATATTTTCTGGAATGTTATCGTTTGTCCTATAATTTTTCTTAACTATATCATCAATAAATGCTAACGCCATTTTATTAACATCTTCTTTGTTTGTTAAAATTGATTCAAGTTTGGAATCAGCTTTTTCTCTATATAAATTTATAAAACTGATTAAATATTGTTTCTTTTGTTCTAATGTTTCAATCTCATTACGATATATTTGTATATTTTCTTGTGCTGCAATCTTTAATTTTCAAAGTCTTGTTAGTAAATTGGTCTTTTTCTCCTTTTCTTTATTGGATTTTTCTATTAATTCTCATAATTGGACTGTCATGGATGATAATAAATCGTTTCCAATGAAAGTTTCGTTAAAATTATCAGAATTTACGAATAGTCTAATATCATCGATTTTATCTCCATCTTGGTCATAAATCTTAAGTTGTGTTTTGTATAATAATGTCATATATTCATCCAAATATTCTTTTGATTTTCTTTCAGAAAATTGAGCTTCCTTTAATTGCTTGAGAACTTCTTTAGTTTTTTTCTGATATTGAATTAATTTATTCAATGATGAGGAAAGTTTATTGTTTGCTGAATTTATTGTTGTTATAACTCTAACAATTTCACTTCTTGCTTGCCTATAATTTGTGGTCATTTCCGGATTCTTTGCTTTTTGCTCTTCATCCAATTTAAACAATTCATCTGTAATAGTTTCAATATCTGCTTGGAGTTTTTCTACTCTGTTTATGGCTGCATTTATTAATGAATTATCATCACTAGTTAGCATAACAGAATCTTTCAAACTGGACAAACTAACTTCTCATGTTGCATGAACAAATGAAGAGAAAGAAAAAAAAAGTCAGATTACTACGATGATTGACTCAATTCATATTGCTTTAATCTTATTATGCATTTTTTGTTTATTCTTCCCAATTAAATACGGTTATTATTATATATTTTTTTTAAAAAAATGCTAATTTTGGAAAAAAATTTACTGTTTTTCTCCTTCCTTTTTTTGGTTTTTGATATTTAATTATTATTTTAAAAATCTGTGCCTTTATTTTAGGCAGAATTTATATTTATTTCGATAATTATACATTAAACTTAAATATCATCACATCTCAATCCTGAACGATATAACTTTTTCATTCTAGGCGTAGTAATCATTTTTCTCTAGCTTTTGCTCGTGAACCACATTCAACTAAATCATTATATCAAACAACTTCAGCTTTAATAAATCATCTCTCAAAATCTGAGTGGATAGCTCATGCTGCTTGAGGTGCAGTTGATCATTGCGGAATAGTCCAGGCTTTTGTTTCCTTTTCTCATGTAGTGAAGTAATACATCAATCACAGTGTATTAAACGCTAGAGAAATTAAATCATCGAGAGTCGGGATTTTAGAAGCTTGAGTCTCAAGCATTTCTGCCATAAATTCTTGTTTTTCCTCCGTAGACATATCCATCATTTCTTCCTCAATTTTTACACAAACTACAGCCACTGGAGCATGTAATTTTTCACTATATTCAGACTTTATTGCTTCCGCATTTACTAAATCATCCTGTGAAACATTCAGAGCATAGATGAATGGTTTAAGTGTAAGGAAATTGTATGATTTCAAAACTTTTAAATCTTCAGCAGAAAACTGATCACGAACAGTGTGAGCTAATTTTCAATCCATCAAAGTTTTGTAAATTACTTCCAAAATTTCGCACTGCTTTTTCTCGTCTTTCGTACAATTTGAAGCTTTTACTTTTTTCTGTAAAGTTGGCAGAATTCTTTCAATATGCTCCAAATCTGCAAAAATAAGTTCAGTATTGATAATTTCTACATCTCTCATTGGATCAATACTTCATTCTACATGAACTACATCAGGATCTTTGAAATAACGAAGAACTTGAACTATCGCATCAGTTTCACGGATATTTGCCAAAAATTTATTTCCAAGTCACTCCCCTTTTGAAGCTCATTTTACAAGTCATGCAATATCTACAAATTCAGTAGCTGCATAAATTTTTTTCTGGCTATGAGACATTTTAGCTAAGACATCAATTCTAGGATCTTTTACATCAACTATTCATACATTTGGATCTATAGTACAGAATGGAAAATTTTCTGCAGGAGCTGCGTATGATTTAGTTAATGCATTGAAAAGTGTAGATTTTCAAACATTAGGTAATCAAACTATTCCAATTTTCATTATAAAAAATGAATAACTAAAATCTGATTTAAATAATAGTTATTCATAATTTAAATTCAAGGATGGTTATTAACTTTATTATTAAGCTAATCAATTTTCTTGCAAAAGTCTATCCGCATCTTGTTGATCTTGTTGATAAGCATATTGATTTGCATCTTCCAGTGCACGTTGTCTTTTTTGAACTCTAAGCATTTCTCCTTCATTTAACCTTTTTTCAAAGTTTGGTAAAATATTATTAAAAAGCTCTTCTGGTGTCAGATTGTCTATTCTCGTATGTTTTCAAGAGTCATCAGTATCTAAATAAAATGTACCATTATTCATTTTAATCAAAGAGTATCTTGTGTTTATATCTGGAGTTTTATGTCTCTCAATGCAGATTCCCTGTCATTCACTTCAACTATTATAATTATAAACATCGTTGTTATCAAACTTAGTCTCTCATCCAACTCAAAAAAATGTAATATCAACATCAACACCATTTTCATCAGTATATTTGACTAACCTTGAAGAAATTTTGTTATATAGTTCATTAAAACTATGGATTGCTAATTTTTCTTGTTCTGATTTTTTTTCAAATGTATTTTCAAACAAAATATTTCATCCATCATATCAATCATAAACTACTTGATGTGCAGTATTTTCATCAATAATAATTTGAACTTTTTTATCTCATCATCAATATTCAGAACTTCGATAATTTATTTGTAATTTTCAATCATCAGCTTGTAAATCTAAAGAATTATTATCTAATCATAAGGAAAAATCATCATTTAATTGCTTAACAAGTGAAAATAACTGGGAATCTAGCTCTTTACCTTGATCTACATTTTTATACCATTCAACATCACTTTTATGCTGATTCAAGTCACGAACTTTATCATAAATTTCTTGAAAAGAAAATTCCCTAGGTTCCTGGTTTACCTCAGTAGATGTTTCAATTTTAGCCATTTCAAATCCATTAAAATTTAAAACTGGAATACTTAATTATACACACAAAAAAAAGAATATCAAATTTTTGAGGACTTTTTTCTTTACTTGCATTTTATCACATAATTTCTACAAGTAAAATATATTTAATTCCGACAATTAATAATGCTCTGACTACTATTCTACTGAAGATTAGAAAAAGAAAAGTGATTTGATCAGTTAGTTTTGGCAATCAAAGAATTAAATAAGAAAAAAGTTGATTTTGAAATATTTATATTCTGAAAATGAAGTCTAGAATCTCAGCTTTTTGAGGTTCATGATAAAAACGTTCATTTTTTTGGTTGGAAACCATTAGATGAAATCAAAAAATATCTACCAAATATAGATTACTGTTTGATGCCATCAGAATTTTTAGAAACCTTTGGATTATCCGCATTAAATGCATTGTCTCGGTGAGTACCTGTAATTTGATATAAAAAATGATGACTTGAACCTTTTATTTTTCAGGAATGCAATTTATTTTTAGCAAAATGAAATACGACAGCTGAAAAAATTGTTTCAATTGTAGAAAAACTTGCAAAAAAAACAAATCCAGAAAAAATTAAAGATAAAGAAGAATTAGAGTGAAAGATTAAAAAATTATTGCCTGAATATACAGAGGATGCTCGGTATCAGAGATTCCTAAAAATTGCAAATGTTAAAGATAATGAAAAAAAGAGAATATTGATTATCAGTGATTTTATCAATAAAGCATGATGAATTGAGACATATATTCATGATGTGAAAAATCTACTGGAATCTCGCTGACATGAAGTGATTCTGCGATGAAGCACTCTCCCATCATGAAGCAAATGACAACGAAAAAAGAAGTTCTGACTTCTACTTTCTCCTTTTAATTTTTGGAGTATTGGAGATTTGAATAAAGTTCTAGAAAAAGAAAAGCCTGATATAGTTTGGTTTAATTCTTTGCTTCGTTGGCTTGGTCCTAATGTAGTAAATGCTGCCTGAAATTGGAGAAAAGAAAATAAATCTGACTGTAAATTTTGGGTGATGTATCATGATTTTGGATATTTCTATCCGTTTCCTTCAGAATTATATTTTATAGAAGATTGCAAAACTCCACTAACTAAGGAAAACTTTATATCTGCATATAAATGAAAAAATTTGATTACTAAAATGGCAGTTTTGTGTAAATATTATTGGCTACAGCCACTAAAAAGAGTTTTAAAAAAAGAGATAGATCTACATCTTTCCCCATCTGATTGTATTACTAATATTGTCCGTGATAGTTATAAGATTTCTGAAAAAAAGTGTAAATCATTTCCTCATTTCATACAAAAATAATACTGGTTCTTATGATACAGAAATATTAAATCTATTGCTAACATAGTCTGAACATTTTTTGCCCTTTATTTTTCTGTCTGGTCAATATCGAAGTTTCGGATTTGTCTTATATTTTTCGTAACAATAATCCAATTGCTTGTATGGATCTTTAAAATCCGGAGAATTTATAAACTCTTTGTTATAACTATAATGTAACTGACATAATCCATGATCGTGTGTTTCTGAAACCCTTTTAGGATCTCGTCTACCATTTTCACACTCAATAAGTTTAACAAAATCTATTCCTCAGAGATCATATGCATAATTAATATAATCTTGAATGATTGAATCTGAAGCATATCAGTTATGTACGATAAGTTCCTGATGTTCTTCTTGTTGCTGAACTTGTCATTGAAATTCTAATTCCTGGTTATTTTTCAATAACATATTTGGAATAGTTAAGTAAGGCACTGCCATAGATATTGCGATTGTTCCTAACATTTACTGCACTAAAAATTAAAATTTAGCATATCTATTTTTTTGTTTATGTCTTTATATTATATTAATTTTTAGCCAAAAAGCAATAGCATTAAATTACAGATTGTTATTGTGTATTCTCTCACTTGAAACAGGTAAAGAAAAAAATATTCTGAATTAAGATTTTGTATGTATGAAAAATTATATGTCGCTAAAAGATGAACTAAAAACAACGCCTAGATATGTTCAAATACTTGCTCAGAATGGAATTACTACCATGAAGGATTTTTTCAATTATTTTCCCAGAACTTACGAGGATAGATCAAAGATAGCTCCACTAAATTCTCTTATATTTGATGCGAAATGAGTAGCTGCTACGAAATGAATCATTATAAAAAAAAGTAGAGTCTTTATACATTGAAAAACTATTTTTGATATTACGTTTCAAGATATTCACTGAAATGTAGGTCATATAAGTATTTTCAATTCATGATTTTTAGCCTCTAAATTGGCTGAGAATTGTTGGTATATTATAGTTTGAAAACCTCAAATTAAATACTGAAAGATTACATTTTCTCATCCTGATGTGATACCAACAGTTGCTCCGGAAGAAGAAAGTGAAGATGGAGATAGTTCATATAATTCTGGAAGAATTTTTCCCATATATTCAGAAATGCTATGAATTAAACCTTGATGGTTTGCTCAGAAGGTTTGGAATAATTTGTGAAAGATAGATCAGATTTTTAGTGAATATTTACCCGAAGAGTTTGTAAAAGAATTCCAATTATTGGATGTAAAAAAGACTATTAAAAATCTGCATTATCCTGATAATGAAGAACTAAAAAATAAAGCTTTGTATAGGTTGTTTTTTGATAGATTACTCAGAATTCAGATTTTTTCATTACAGAATAAATTAAATTATCAGTGAACTATTGATGATTTACCTGTAAATGAGAATCCACATCGAGAGATTTTGAAGCCAATAACGGATTTATTACCATTCCAGTTAACAGTAGCTCAGAAAAAAGTTATAATTCAGATTTTAGAAGATTTTCATAGAAACTCCCCTATGCTCCGTCTCCTACAATGAGATGTTGGAAGCTGAAAAACTATTGTTGCAACAATTGCAATGTGGTATATTTGGAAACAATTTCATGGTCAATCGGTTTTATTGGCTCCTTTGGAAGTATTGGCTAATCAGCATTTTAAGACTTTGGCTAAATTCTTATTGCCATTATGACTTCGCGTGGAATTATTAACTGGTTCATTAACGAAATGAGAGAAAACTAAAATAAAATCTGATTTGAAGGAGTGAAAGATAGATGTTTTGGTAACAACTCATGCTGTTTTACAGGATGATGTAGATTTTAAAAATTTAATGTTTGTTTGTATCGATGAACAGCATAAATTTTGAGTTAAGCAGAGAGCTGTATTCAAGAAATTCAATTCCCCTCACATCTTACAAATGACTGCGACTCCGATTCCTCGTTCGATGGCTTTGGCTTTCTTTGGAGAATTTGATGTAAGTATTATTGATCAACTGCCTGAATGAAGACAAAAGATTGACACTAAAGTTATTTCTGCTAATGAGTGGTTGAAATTAAAACCATGGATATTGCAAAAAATAGGTCAATGACAGCGTGTATTTATAGTTACGCCATTGATTGAAGATTCTGAAAAGATGGAAGAGGTTCAATCAGCAGTAACTGCTCATGCAGAAATTTGTGGCTTGTTTGAAGAATTACCTAATGATGAGATTGCACTTTTGCATTGAAGATTATCTTCAAAAGAAAAGGATGCTGTTATGCAAAGATTTAAAGATTGAAAGGCTAAGATTCTTGTTTCAACTACTGTAATTGAAGTGTGAGTAGATATACCTGAAGCCACTGTAATGGTTATAAAGAATGCTGAACGTTTTTGACTTTCTCAATTGCATCAGTTAAGATGAAGAATTTGAAGATCAGAATTAAAATCTTATTGTTTTTTGGAAACTGAAAAGAAGTCTGGAGATAGTTATAAAAGATTGAAAATCATGGAAGAGGTTTCTGATTGATTTAAATTAGCTGAATATGATTTAAAAAATCGTGGTTCTGGGGAGATTCTTTGAACTATGCAGTCATGACAATCAGATATTCCAATTGAAATATTGTCAGATTTGAAATTTTTGGAGAGAGTTCAGCAGTGAGCTAAATGGCTATTAAAGCATTATCCTAATTTGGATGAATTACCTGCATTACAAAAATTTTTGAATGAAAAAATTGGAGATATATTAGCATAAATGTTTACTTGATTTTATTAGTGAAAATCCTACAATTTAATCTGTATTTTTATATAAAAAATAAAAATAATGCGAACTTTATTTAAAGTATTAAGATGATTCTTCTACTTTTTAACCATCGTAACAGGAATCGTCTATATGAGAGGTGAAGTTCTTTTTGGGTGAAATTTTGAATTAATTAAATCGATACTTATCCCTGGATACTTGGTATTTTGTGGTTTAATGTTGTGATACCTTATTGCTACATTTTGGGTTGGAAACGAAAGATTTAAGGAAGAAATAAATAAAGAACGTATAGCTACAAGGTCGTTTTTGATTGGTTCTGTATGTGGTATCGTGTTTGCTATAATATATATTTTGACTATCGCATAAAATGATAAAAACTTGCGTATGTAACTTAATATGAATTATATTTTGAATCATGTCTTGCAGTTTATTGGTCTGATGCTGAGATTTTTGAACATGAGGTGAGAATTTTTCTGTGAATTTATACTGATATGATTTAGAATATAATGGCAAAATCAATCTTGAAAGGGTGGCGTTAAAAAATGATGATTTAGATGAGATTGTAGATTTATACCAGGAAATATGAGATAATTCAGAATATAAAGATTCCCTTTTGGTTGCCGAAAAATATGCTCAATGACTTTGAGCTAATGCATTTGCTCAGGACAATCTGGATACATTAGAGAATCAATGATTAACTGTATCAAATGTGAAAAAAACTCAAATTTGATTGGAAAGATATGGAGAGATAATAAATGCTGTGCTTGTTGAATATGAAATTACTGAATGATTGATAAATGAGATACCTCCGTTATATGTTAGTCAGATTTTTATTCCTGATGAAAATAATATGGTATTAATGTCATTCATAACTGAGGATCAATCATCTCATTTAAATGCCTCAACTATGTTTAAAAACATAAAATAAATTAAACCTTTTAATCATAATTAATCAATAATGACTGCTCAAAATTCAAATCTATGAGAGATGCCTCCAATTGGAAATTCTCAAATCTGACAGAGCTCTATTCAAATTTCAAATAATATGAAAAAGCCTGATATTTCCATGTTTGATAATGCTCCAAGTGATGTAACTGCATGATCATTTTTTTGAAAAATCCTTTTAGGAATAGTTGTTTGAATTTGTGTTGCAGCATTATTGTTTGCTACTCTATCTGCCCTATGATGATTAACAGGGACGGATGATAGTGTAAATTCTATTATTTGAGTGCTTTTGCCTGTAGTTGGATTTGTAGTTTGATTAGTATGAAATCTAGCATTAGCTCTACTATATAATATCTTTTTCAGTAAAAGATACTATAGCTTTGGGAAGATGGCTGGATTAATTTTTGCTTCATCTTTGATTATTTTCGTGTTTTTCTTTGTGCCTTATTTACTGTATATGGGAAATATAACGGCATTATATACAATGCTCTGATTCCAGATTATATTTGAGTTATTTATTGCAAAGAATTTAATAGACTTTTTATCTCAGCCAAATTATTCTGCTTCAAGTTTGATGTGAAATACACTTTGAGCAATTTTAGCTGTTGTAGTTCATTTGGTAATTATTAGCACGTTTGATTTTAATATTCTATTAATTATCGCTTCTGCTGTTATTGCTTATGTGATAACGGTTATCTGATCATGAATTTGGGATGCGATATATTACAAATTCTACGAATGGTGAAATAATCCGTTCTATTTACCTTCATTAAATGAGCTTAGAGAGGAACGCAGAAAGGAAGAGGCTAAAAAAGCAAAGGAGGAAGAAGATGTAAACGTAGATATGAAATAATTAATTTAGTTATGATTTTAAAAAAATGATAGTTCAGTCAAATTTTTATAAATATTTATCTTTGATAAAATTAGTTGTTGGATTAATAATATTATTCGTAGATTATGCTGCAATTAATGTTTTTGAGGATCCTTTCGTTGCAATATGAATTTTATTGGTTGGAAGTTTTTTAGTAGCGCGATGAGCTAGTTTTTTCTTTTTTATGTTTACTCAAAAGATATTTAAGAATAAAAAAATTCAGAACTCCCCTGAATCTGAAAGCTACAAATTATCATTCCTTTTTGGAATGTATGCAATGCTGAATATTATTTTGATATTATTGTGACATCGGAATAAAACTCGAGGATTAATTCTTTTGTGAGGATTCATACTATTACTTTATTTCTTGATGATGGATAGTACGAAAAATGTGAAAAAATCAGAATAATGAATTATATGAGAAAGTAATTGAAAAGCTGAAAACTGTCTATGATCCAGAGTTTCCATTGGTTGATATGTATACTCTTGGATTAATTTATGGTATAAATTTAAAAGAAAATAAAAAAGTCTGTGACTTAACTATGACTTTCACTACTCCAACCTGCCCTATGGCTGATATGATTATGGAATTGGTTAAAAATGCTGTCTTGGATATAATTCCTGATTGGGAAGTTAATATAGATATTAGCTTTGAACCGATGCGAGATCCTAGCATGATTAAAGATTCAGACTTGCAGAAAATGTTTTTATAATTTGTGATAGTAATATATGAATTGAAAAACTATTTTTATAAATATATCATCAGACTCTGTATTGACTGATACATGAGATAAATATAGAATCAGCCTTCCTCGTAATCACGTGGAAAGATTATTGTGAAAGGAACTTGTAAACCTTTACAGAGAAAAATGATTCCAGAATGTTATTGTTTTGAATTGACCTGGAGGATTTACTAATCTTAGAGTTGGGACCTTATGTTTGAATATATTAAATACTCTATTGGAGAATCAGCTTACTTTTTATGATATTTCAAAAATAGATTTGTATAAAAAAGCGTACGAAAGATGATATTTACCTAAATATTGAGTAATATATATTTGACAAAAAAGAAATATTCGATTGCGGGATTTTGAAAAAAATGAAAAAGTCTGACAATATTCTTTCAATGAACTGAAAGATTTAGGAGTAATGGAAGACGTTGATAATGTGTTTATAGAAGATGTGGAAGATGAAAATTATTATCCTGACTGGATGGATAAATATTTGAAACATCATGTTTTATATGATTGAGGTGTAATATCTATAATTGATAATAAGGTTTATGATGGAAATTGATTTTCAATAGATGAATTAGATTTAAAACCATTAAAATCTATCGCTCCAAATTATATGATAGAACCGAGCGTAACGTTAAAATAAATAAGATATGTAAATAAAAAATACAAAAATATGTTAAACAAAATAAAAAAATGTATGTAATATGAATAAAAAAGATTTTAAAAACCTACAAAAGGCTTATAATGCCGTTTTTGATGAGAGAGGACAAATCAAAAATTGTGGACGAGATGCTTGTATAAGACTTATTACTTTGATGAAGAGGTATACTTCTAAAAATATAGGCAATGAAGATACTGGCACTCTCGAGACTGATACAATTAAATCGGAGTTCTATCGAATTATTGTATCTTGACATTGATTAACTTTAAATCGTGTTTGGTGTGTCTGAACACGATTTTTATTTATAATTGAAAAAAAATAGCCAATTTTTATACTGTCATTTAGTTTAGATTTAAGATCTATGATGATTGAACTGAATTGAAATTGCAATACTGAAAAATCTCTATCCAGAGCATTGATTTTTGATTCGGTTTTTGATCCATATAAATGAGTATTAGCTTACGTGAAAGTTGTTGATTGAAGCTTCAAAGCATGAAGTCCTGTATATCTAATTCATTCTCAAACTGAGTTTACTCCAACTGAAGTTGGATATTTTCAACCAGATTATAAGGCCGATAAAGAATTATCAGAAGGTCAGATTTGATATATTATGACTTGAGAAAAATCAGTTAGGGATGTAAAAATTTGAGATACTATGGTGAGTGGATATGGATCTTTGAAGCAAGAATTGCAAAAAATAGAATTACAGAAATCTGATAGTGAAGAAAAAAATGTGAATTTGTTTCAAGATTATATCATTCCTGGATTTAAAAAAATGACTCCTTTCGTTTATGCGTGAGTCTACCCTATCGATTCCACAGAATATGATAAATTAAAAGATAGTTTAGAAAAACTTTCACTAAACGACAGTGCTATTGAATATGAAATGGAAGATTCTGGAGCTTTAGGATTAGGATTCCGTTGTGGATTTTTGTGAATGCTTCACATGGATATCATCAAAGAGAGGCTCTGGAGAGAATATGGACTAGATACGATTTTCACTATTCCTACGGTTTTGTATTTAGTTAAATCTAAAAATCTGAATATACCTCAGATTAAGACTTGAACAAATCTGAAAAGTTTAGTACAGTCAGGTTTATATCAATATGTTTTGAAAGAAATCTGAATAAAACTAACACATCGCCAAAAACAGCGTTTAGAAGATAATCAATGAATAACTTCTGTAATGCAAGAAGAAACTTTTTGGGCAAGACTTGCAAAAGAATTTCAACCATGGATTGTGGTAAAATCATGATCTGAAATGATAGATCAGTGAATGATTGATAAAATTTTTGAACCTATTGCTGAAGTTGAAATAGTTTGACCTAAAGAATATGCCTGAAATGTGATGGCTTTGTCTCAGGAATATAGATGAAACTTGAAATCTATGGAATATTTGGATGAAAGCCGTGTAGTTTGGCATTATAATTTACCTATGTGAGAGATTATTATTGATTTTTATGATAGGCTAAAATCTGCCACAAAGTGATATGCTACAATGAACTATGAATTCAAATGATATGAACAGTCAGATTTAGTTAAATTGGATATTTTCATCAATAATGAAAGAGTAGAAGCTTTGACTTGGGTCGTGCATAAAGATAAAGCTTATTATCTTTGACGTGATGCAGTAGAAAAATTAAAAACTCTGATTCCGAGACAGCTTTTTGCTATACCTATTCAGGCAGGACTTGGAACAAAAATAATTGCTCGTGAAACTATTTCTGCTATGAAAAAGGATGTTTTAGCTAAATGTTATGGTTGAGATGTTTCTAGAAAGAGAAAACTCCTTCAAAAGCAGAAGGAGTGAAAGAAGAGGATGAAAGCTATCTGAAATGTGGAAGTACCTACTGAGATTTTTGTAAAAATGATTACTAGGGATTAAGTATCTGAAATACTTATTAAAAACAAAATTAATGTGAAATAAAATAAAAGCTGAAAGTTATGGAAGTAATGAAAAATTTAGAATTAGAACTTCAAAAATATCTTCGTTTACGAAAGATATTTAGCGTGTTTGAATTTGTTTGCTTAGCAGCACTGTTCATCGTGTTTTTATACTCTGGTAGTGATAAGGTGACTGAAATTTTCGGTTGCGTAGCCGCTGTACTAATTGTCCCTGAATCTTTTCTCTTAGTTCGTAGAAATGTCATCAAATCTACAATTAGAAATAAAGTTCTACTCACAAAACGAGATTTAGAATTTTATTCTGATATGAAATTGGAATGTGAAAAGATTAAGAATGAATTTCTTACACAAGGCTCAAAAAAATTTATTTCGGATGAATGCAAGCAACTCGTCTGGAAGGAAGAAATGGGAATTGGTTGGCTATCAATTAAGATAAATGAATTTGAGAAAAAGTGCGATGAAGCAAAACAAATCATGGAAAATTTAGAATCAGTCAAGAAAAGGCTAGTTATTTTCTAGCCTTTTTTATGTAAACTAATTTTTACTTATTTTATTATTTAGAGTATATCTAATTATTTCCTTAAAGTTTTCATCGTATGGAATATTTTCCATATCGTATTGTAGCCACATTTCTGACCAGGTTTTATTTTCTTTTAATAGTTTTTGTACTTTTTCATTCTCAATAGCATTACAGCTTTGTTGTTTATTCAAATCCACACATCACTCTTCATCATACAATTTACATTGTAAATCACATTCCAATTTGTCGCATTGATAAGCAAAATTCGCTTCTTTGGTTTGATGTTCATCAAATTCTAAAAATATTTTTTCTATCTCTTCTCAATCTATCAAATCTTTCAAAATTTCATGAACTGCATCATGTTCTATCCTGATTTTTTCTTCTCTTGATACTTGAAATTCTGTCAAATCTCATATTATAGTTTCTCAAAGTTCGTGAATTGCTATCATCATTATAACTTTAAATATATCAACATCATAATTATATTCTGATTTCATCGCTATTGCGAGCATTTGTACTCCAAAAATATGTTCGGCCACACTTTCAAGCCTTTCTCTTTGTACATTCCAGTCTTTCCAACCCGTTCTAATTACATTTTTTAGTTTATTACATAATACGTAGTAATTTATAACTTTTTCTTCTTTCTTCATATTTGTTATTTATAGCTAAATATGCCAAAACTTTATGAACAGCATCATGTAAAATTTTTTCTTTTAATTTTTTTAATCTAGAGCCCCTTTCTTACATAATACAAAAGAAATGAGACAAGGAAACATAAAATAACAAGGAAGGGGATAATATAAGATTTTAGCGTATTTAACGCTTCCGTTTGTTTATTTATTGCTTCTTTTATATTGTCTAACTTTTCTTCAAATTCTTTAATTGTTTCGCTTTGGCTTTCTATTGCTAACTGATTTTGTAAAAGATCGTTTAAGCGGTAAACTATTGTTTCTAAAAGGTCTTCGGTTTTGTTTGTTTTCTTTTCCATTATATAAAGCGTATAAAAAATAAAACTAACAAATTTTTTCTTTGATTATAAATATTTTCATAAACAATAATAGTTTAATTACAAGATAATTATTTTCTAACTTTCTTAAATTCTGATTTTAATTCATTTCTCATCTGCTGTTTTCTGTATGAATTAGAAAATCTATGAGCCTCATCACGGAGTTTTACCAAAAATCTATCGGCCTGATCATAAACTAATGGAATTTCTTCTATACTAAATTTATCATCTACGAAACGATAAATCTTTTCTCAAACTAATCATTCATGTCAGCGTTTTGATGCTAATCATATTCAGCTTTTTCTTCTTGCTTCTCATTTTCATAGTGAAACAAAATCTACTTGCTGAAAGACTTTATAAAATTCTGAGGATTCTTTGCATAGGTCTTTAACTACATTCAACTGCCCTATTCATCAGTCTAAAACAAATACATCAGGATATTCAGATTTTTCTTTTCATAAAAATCTTCTTTGCATTACTTCTTTTAATGAAGCATAATCATCACTTTGTTCTGAAACAGATTTGATTTTATATTTACGGTATTTCTTTTTTTCTGGTATTCCTCAAACGATACATGATAATCATCCACTAATCCAATCTCAATTCATATGCGAGATATCTACGCATTCTACCCAATTAGGGAAATTCTTGAATTTGTAGCGGTTTTGTAATTGTTCAAGCAATTGATTATGCAATCATGGTCACTGTAAAGTGGAAGATATGACATATGAATCAAAGAATCATTCGAGCATATTTATCAATGCAGATTTCTCTTCTCTATTGAATGATACTTTATTTGAATAAGCTAAAAGAGAAAAAGCTGAGTTTCATTCTTGAATATTTAAATCTCATATTTCTGCTTCAAATCACGATTTTATCCAATAAATATCTCCATCATCAATTGGAATTTCCTGGCGGATTATATCTATGAGTTTTCATTCATAGAAATTTAGTAATACACAAATGTGCGAATATGCTATTTTCTTTATGGCTAATACATATCACGTTAAGTTTTTTCAGAGTTCTACATGCTGCCTTTCTACCAATTCTTCAATATGCATATAAATATCACGGATTTCACTTGCCCGCTCAAAATTTTGTTTAGCTACTGCATCATCTATCTGAGATAATAGTACCTTTTCTATCGGCTTTGTATTTCATTTAAAAAATGAACTAAAAATCTGAAGGTTGTTTTTATATTCATCTTTTAACTGTGATAATTCAGATTTATTTTTACATTTTTCACACCATCCTCCACATAGTCAGAAATAGAAATCTGAACAGATTTTTCATTCTTTAAACTGTAAATTTGAGCATGTACGATATTTCAATATTGTACGAAGATATTGCATCAGCTTTTTTAATTCTTTTGTGTTATGCTTTGGTCAAATATATGTTGCCTTATCATTTCTCTTGTTTCTTGTTGTCAAAACTTGAGGGAAATCTGAATCTGAAAATTTGATATAGGTGTAACCATTTCATCATTTCAGCATACAGTTAAAAAACGGTTTATGCTTTTTTATCAGATTATTCTCTAAATATAGAGATTCACTTTCATTAGCAACAACAAAAAAATCTACTTTTGATGCTTTAGCTACCATTTCCTGTTTCCAAAGTGAATTTGGAGTAAAATATTGTGAAACACGTTTCTGGAGATTTTTTGCTTTTCAGATATACAAAATAGTACCTTTCGAATCTTTGAAAAGGTAAACTCACGGTTCTTGTGGAATATGGGAAATATCTATCTGCATATCTAAAATAAAAATAAATTAGGAATCTAATTTTCTCACTTTTTGAACTTCAATTCGTAGTGATTTTATCTTTCATCGATTAAATCATGCTATTATTCAAACGTAAATCATACAAATTCATGCGAGCATAAATAATAGTTGCCATCTATTTTGGTCTGGATAGAATAATGTTGAAATGTTTTTTATCCATTGGAACAATAAACATAGAATTCAGACTATTAATAAATTTTTTAAGAAAAATTTTCGATCAAAACTGAATGGGTATTTCTTTTTGATGTAAATAAGTCATCAAAGAAATTGGATTATTCGTGATAATGCCAAAACTGAAATTACAGCATGTAAATCACAATTGAATACAAATAATGCTAAGACATTACATGTAATATTTATTACAAGAGAAACTAAAAGAATAACAAATCTTTGCTTAATTTTTCAAAGTCATGCAAGCAAATAGAAATTCAAACTACTCAAGCAATTAAATATTAAAAATGGTCATAAAATTTGGAGTAATTCTCATGAAAATCTGAACTTTTCTCCGTATAACAAAACCGAGACCTCTTGTCAAAATACTAAGAATATTCATCATGCGACTAATGCCAAAAACGCAAAATGTGTATACATCATTGATTCAAGCATTTTAAATTTCTCTTTCTCTTTCCTTGTTGAAAGTTCCGTTGTTATAGGGAAAAGTAGTGCTAAAAATGGTCACACTATGGCTATAAATATACTCAACAGTGAAAGCATATTTGTAAAATATCATGAGGATTCTGCTCATAGTTTATTAATAACTAACTGTTGATCTACATTTCATAGTAAGGTTCACACATTGTAGGTTAAAAATACCCAAAATGCATATTTAAACTGGGTTAAAATCAGCTTTTTATCCAATTTATCTCTAGGTAATTTTAACAAATGGTTATATTTTCTAAAAAGCTGGATTAGTCAAATTCAAATTCAAACTGCTACTCAAATAATCCATGCTAATGCAAATAATGATACATTAAAACTAGCAGAAACCCAAAAGATAACAGAAAATATCAATACTGAAAACGAATTACAAAAGCTCATTAGTCATGAATTAAATGTATCTTGAAATGCTACAAATATTGAATTACAAACCTGTATTAAATTTGTTCACAAAAAATAAAATGACATAATTTTAATTACATTTGTGGCTGCAATTTCATGAAAATGATGGATGGCTAACCACTCTGCGTTAAAAAACAACAAACAAAAAATAAGTACTCATGTTATTAATTGCATGAAGAATGAGAGTCAGATTGTATTCTTTATTTGTCATTTCTTTCATTCTAATCGATATTTCGGCAAAAAATATTGCATCGACTCTGTCAATCCAAGATCATTATAACTTGATAAAAGTCCGAACAAGCTAATTACTCAATAAATTATTCATATATCTGCAACAGATAATGTATTGGATGCCACCAATCTAATCAGATATCCAAGTGGTGCTGTAAATACGACAAAAATATATGCTCGGAATCACTTATTTATTAATTTATGAGAAAGAGGTTCTTCTTTTAGTAAATTTTTCTCCATTTATCATTGTTGGATAAATTTTTATTTCACCTTAATCTTATTTAATTCTCATGAAATTATTCAACTTATGCTATCTGTAATAATTCAATTAAGCTGATCTACTCAACTATTATAATATCATTTCAGATTTTCTTTAGCTCATGAAAGTCAGTCTTTAGCCACATCGACATATCCTTCCAATGTATCTTCATAATATTTATTTGCGTATCATTTTGCTTCATTTCGCTTTCACGATAAACTACCAGGAATAATATTTTTTGTATCTATTTTTGGTAGGTTTCAATTTCAAATCGAATTTTCTAGATTTCCTTTTGAATTAGGATTATCAATATTCATAAAATTATGGTTAACGCTACATCATGTTAATGCAACAACAAAAGGAATTATACTAATAATTATTTTTTTCATATTGCAAAAAAAACTAAAAAAACGTATTTTATGCATGTATGTAATATATTATAATTTCTTACAAAAACAAGAGAAAACTCGCTACACCAATAAAATTATTTTAATAGCACCATCTTCTAAAATTATTTTTCCTTACTATTTTACAAAAAATCGTTTATATAGTTCAAGAAATCTTTATCTTCATGTATTTTTGGATATTTTTTTTCAAGATAATCATTTTCCAAAATATCAACATCATTCATGTTATTTGTGACATCCCTTTCGAGATCTCATCCATTGGACCGATGATACAATCAATAACTTCACATTACACGATCTTCTGCACTTTCTCAACGTGGATGTTTTTCAGCATTGTGATGTATAAAATTTATAAGGTTCACTGTACGAAATCATTCATCTATATCAGAAAAAGTCATATCTAATCAGTCTATAGTTATTGATTTTAGTTTTTTTGAATTGTCCATGTTTATGGTAATCTTCTCTGAATATCATCGACTACTAAATTTTCATGTAACTTTTCATTCTTTATTTTGTTTTGTATCTGCCTCAAATTTTGGTTCTTTCCTTTCATTTGCCCAATCTACATGCTTCATTGTATTTATTATATTTTCTGTTATATTGTCAATTTCTTTATGAGTATCTACCTCTGCTAGCTCAACTTTCCTTATTGATGTTGTATAATCAAATTTTGGTAATACATTTACAGACTCATCGTATGCCTTCTGGAATCAAGTTCCATCTAATCATTTCTTCATTTTTTCCTTTACCTTTTCCAAATCATTGTCACTAAAATCTTTCGTTGTTATATTATCAACATTTCACGCTGAATTAAATTTTAGAACAGCTTGTTCTAAACATAATTCACATATTTTTTTTGCTAACTCTTGTCATTTTCTTTGGTTAGTTTCATCCTCGTCTAACAATAAATTTTTTACTGTTTTTCATGTAGTTCAATCTTTGTAAGAGTCAAATAAATCTGGCAAATGTTTTCTAATGGCCTCATTTATTGATTTATTAATTTCCAATTTTCAATTTTTCACCACAGCAACATTAAATCATATAAATTGCGTGGCTTGTAAAAAATCAGCAGAGCTATCCATATCATTTGAATTTAGTAATCATCCAGCTCGTTTCATATTCGTCACTCTATTTAAGATTCATAAATACATTCAATTGAAAAAATTGAAACATTCTTCAGATTTTTCTATCAAATAATCATGTGCTACTTTTGGTTCCATGTATAAAACAGATTTTTTCAAATTACCCCACTCAATACTTTTTTGGCTCATAATTCTCTCTAAATATTCGGGAATGTCTAAATCATCTGCATGCTGAGGAATTATTCATGCAATAGATCACTGTTTACCTCTGAGTTTGTTTAGCTTTTTTTCCATATCATCTACATAACTTATTAATTTTTTTTCTTGTTGAGTTAATTCACTACGAAGAGGATTCAATGCCTCATATTTTATATTATTATCATCAAAATGTAGCACAGTATTTACCGTATCTCAACGACATAGTGCGATGATTTGTCATTCTTCCACTCTAAATAAAAATCTATGAACATCTCAAATTCATGCTTTTTTTGCATTTATTACAAGATTTTCTGGGAGCTCTACATAACCATCCTGTCAATTATTATTGCTTTTTATAAAATCAATAATTTGTTTTTCATAATCTTTTTTCTTTTCTCTATATCCATATTCTCTATCAATGATTTTCTTTACTCTTTCCCTAAATTCCTGTGTTAAATTATCATCAGCCGCTTCTACCACAGAATCTAAGTCCACTTCTTTTACAATCATATTCAAAGCTTGTTCCTTTGTAAATTTATCAGGATCATCTACTGTTCTATCTTTTGTCCCAAAAAATCAGCTTACATCTTTTATTTTTCGCTTACCATCCATATATATTCATGTACTATCTCAATCACATGTATAAAAACTTACCAATTCTAATTTATCATTCTTTCATGTATATCCGTGAACTTCCCTAGCAATACTATAAATTACATTCTGAAATACACTATTTGATACCTGAGAATCTATATTCTCCGTCATGTTATTAAATTCATCCAATGTTAAATAATTCAACGTAGGTTCTTTATCCCAAGTAGGTCTTTTATCTATGGAATTTATATCTATAAGCACTTGTTCTATATAACGATAATCTATGGCATTAAAATAATTTCACTCTGTGGCTTGTTTTTCTACTGGTCTTCCAATATTTAAATATTCCTCATACTTTACTATAAAATCCATATTTCTTTTTATTTTCGTTTTTTCTTGTTCTGAATAACACGCCTCTCAACTTTCATTTTCCAAAGACTCTCATATAATTCACTTAAAATTTGATGTTCATCTACAAATTTCCCAAAGAAGAGAAGAATTTTCTTTCCTTAATTTTTCAAACATAGCAAATTCTTCTTTATATTCTTGTGATAATTGTTGTTCATACGCTTTCTTATATGTATCCACATTTAATTCCTTGTAATTTTTAACATATGCATCTTCATGATCTGATTTCAAATATGAATATACTTTTGAGTCTGCTAAAAGTTGTTCTACATATTCAAGTCATTTGTTATTTTTTAAGGCATTTTTCATTTCTTCATATTGTTTTGATTTTTTATCTTCTTTTACGTATTGTTTTATGTATTCCATTCTTAATTTTATAATATTTTCCATTTCTTTTTTCTCTTCTTCGTATTGTTTTTTCTCTTCATCATTTAATCCCTTTTTATAATCTCACTCACTTTCTCAACTACTATAATATAATTGTAAACTCTGAAATCTTCATTCCATGATTTCTTCTTGGTAAATCAGCGCCTCCCAGGCATCTTCCATTGTATTAATTTCAGATTTTGGACCTCTATCGTCTTTTATTGATTTTTTCATTCATTCATGCATATTTAAGCGATCTGATTCAAAGAGTTGTACTATAGATTGTTTTACTTCTGTTCTTTTTTTATTAATAAAATCATATCTGTTTTGAGCATAAAATTCCTTTTTTTCATAATGAGAACTTGTTATAAAACTAGCTGCTGCAATGATAGCTCAAACACATAAACCAACTACTGTTCAAATAGGTCATCATACACTTCCACCAGCTGCACATACTCCTCGAAGGGCTAAAGCTTCTAGTGCAACTCATCCAAGTCAAATAAGTAGTTGAGCTGTTGCTTCATCCTGCTTTGCCTGACCCCTTACCTCATTAATTTTTTTGACTAAATCTGCTTCTTTGCTACCATCAAAATAGTATCGTACATCTAGTCACATAAGTAGAAAAGTAATAACTCACATTCATTTTACTCATTTTATGAAACTGGATAATTTTCTTCCATTTCTAGCAATGTTTGTTATTTGTTTAATTTCTTGTACATTTCATGCTAATTTTAAACTCTTAGCAAAGTCTTCAGAAATTTTGATTCATTTATTTCCTAATATTTCTACCACTTCTTTCTCACTCTTACCAATAATTTTTGCTAATTCATTTTCAGGTAATGCATCTATCAAATCTAATACTTTACTGTCAACATTTAGATGTTTTAAAAAATTTGGAGGCATTTTTTTTCATAATTTTTGTCGATCTTTAAATGCCATTGCTGTTTTTTTATCTAGAGAATCTGCAGCTTCTCTAAAGTTTTTTATTGATTTATTATATGTATATTTCTGTAATCTACTCATTTTTACTCCTCAATTCGCCTTAGTTTCCATCTGGTCTGCGAGTCATCTTAGAGTTTTTTGAGTCTCGGCTGCATTAAATTCTGTTGGAAATTCTTTTGGGGCTAATCCTAATTTATTTTCAGCTACCTTTAATGACTTTTTATATGCTATGGCTGAAGTTACTCATGTTGCTACTCATGTTTCTACTGGATGATTTTTTGGATCTAGTCATTTTTCCTGCTCTGTATCTCATCATTCATTCTGCTGTGGTGTTACATCTCATGTTTCTTCCTGCTTTGTGGCTCATCATTCATTCTGCTGCGGTGTTACATCTCATGTTTCTTCCTGCTTTGTGGCTCATCATTCATTCTGCTGCGGTGTTACATCTCATGTTTCTTCCTGCTTTGTGGCTCATCATTCATTCTGCTGCGGTGTTACATCTCATGTTTCTTCCTGCTTTGTGGCTCAAATCTCATTAACGCTCTGATCTAAATTACCTAATTTTCAATTAACAACTACATCTAAAAGTTCATCTAATTTTCACTCGGTTTGAGCTTGGATTATTTTTTCTTGTTTTTCTTTTAGAAAATTAAATGTTTTATTCACTAAGTTTTCAAAAAGTTGTTTTTCTCATATTTTTATTCCCAAAATATTTCTCCAAAATCACAAATCTTCCAAATCTTTGATATTATTTGCTTCAATTTTTTTATCAGATTTTAAAATACTTTTCATTTTCGAAAAAACTGGGGTAAGAAAAATTTTTTCAAAAAAACCAAGTTCTTTTTTAAAATCCTGTATATATCTATCTGATATACTTTCTTTACATTGCTCTGCTGATAGCATTTTAATTTACAAAAGGATAAAACTTTATAATATTTTGGCTAAAACTTTTGCAAAAGATTTTAAAAGTTTTGCTCATTCAGCAAGTTTAACTCATTGTTTTACCAATATATTATCAAAACTTTTTACTACATCATCAACATTTTTGATTCCAAATTCATTAAATACTTTTCATAACTCTGGTTGCTTCAGTAATCCTTTAAATTCTGCATAATTTCACTCAGACAATAATCTTTTTAATCTTTCTCATAACTTTTCTCATGTTCCTAAAGGCTCAGTGATAGCAAATATTTTTTTCAAATCTGGCACAATTTTAGCATCAAATCATTTGTTCATAAATTTAGTAAATACTTCCATTTCTTCATCAGCCAAACTTGCATCTTTTTTCAATGCCTCCAACTTTTCTATATGACTTTCATAAGCTTTAGGGTATGGACTCTTTTTTAATTGTCATATAGTCGCATCAATACTTTCATTAAACAATCTTCTGGCTTCTGTGATCTCGTTAGTTACTTCTTTAGTAACCTCTTTTACTTCTCATGCAGAAGAAGATATTATTTTTTTAACATTTTCAGCTTCTCCATTTACCACGGCTCTTCTAAGCTCTTCTGAAGTATCCCATTGTTTTACCAATTGACCACTCATCTTTCTAATATCTTGAAAAGCATCTAAAGCTGTTGGTTTTTCTTTAGCCAGCTTATCTATCATTGCTTCAAAGGTGGCCTTTTGTAATCCAACTTTATCTCACTTATTAACCCTCGAAAGATTAAATGTCTTTTCCCACGCTTCTCTAGTATTTCATGAAAACAATCAAAATGTTTTACGATCAACAATTTCCGTTGCACGCTCAAGAGAAATCCTTCAATCTACGAGATCTTTTAAGAGAGTTGTTGATCAATTTTTTCATTTATATTTGAATATATTAACTTTGTGTGCAAAATCTCTTACCGGTGCCACACTCATTGCCTTTTTATATAGTAATTTTGCCGGCAGTGATACAGGTAGTGTTCATATAGTTATTAATCCTTTTCATACTCAACGAGTACTTTTTGACATAAGCATTATTGTTCATGCAGCAGTGATTAAAACTCAAGTTCAAAGTGCCCCACTTGTCATATATTCTATTCATTCTTTCCACTCTCCGCCAATTAATTTACTAACTCACTTTACGAAATTTTTTGCAGATCAGGCTAAAAATCATGGAATTCTATATATTATATTTCCATATTCATCATAATCTTTTTCTATAGTAAATTTTCATAATTCAACCTCTTTTTTTAATGCTAACATTGAGTTTATTGTTTCTGCTAATTCTATTTTCTTTTCATTTGTTAGTTGACCACTTGCTAATTTTTGTTTATTCTCCAGTAATATTTGTTTATAACTTTCAAACATCTTATCTAATCAAGATTTTTCCAAGTATTCTCTTAAATTAGCATCTCCTGTTCTAAGCAAATCTCCCCAAACATTCCATGCACTTTCTTCCGCTGCTTCAAGTATATCATCTACAGAGTTCAACATTCCATCACAAGCTTCTCATAGTTTTTTATCATCATTATCGTTCAATGTCTCTGATTTTTGTTTTTTTTCATTTATTGTTTCAATGATATCTTTTCCTCAATCATTACATCAAAGGATTCTATTTCTGTCTGCATCTATTTCTTTAACATGATTTTTTAGTTCTTCACCAATATGCTCGTCGAAAAGATTATTTTGTGATAAAATAGTAACGGCTAAATGTGTTGGACTGTTCAAGAAATTTTGATATTGAGGATCTTTTGTTATATATTTATCAAACAAGTCTTCATCATTCCGTATTTCTTCTTCACTTTTTCAATATTTTTGAGCAGCTTCTTTTACCAATTTTTTTGCTAATTGATCTCTTTTTTCAAATAAATAAGTTTGAACTCTGATACTTTGTCTAAAAAAATATTGCATTTCCTGTTCTGCTTTTTTATTTTCTACTTTCCACTTATCTATTTTCTCACTCAAAGATCATGCCATACCCTTAAATGGTGCTCGTGATGGCAAATACTCTAAATAAAAGTCAGCAAAAAGTTTTAAGAAATCTTCTCATTTATCTTTTACAAAATTTACCATTGAATCTAAACCTTCATTTAAAGCCGTTCTAAATGAAGAATTTTGTCACAAAATTCATTCAACTGATTTAAATTGATTATCTAGACAATAAGGAACTATTCATTTATAAAATTTTGTTCATTTTGATTGTTCTTCTGATATTTTTTGCATCTCAAGTTCATCTTCATATCATGATTTTAATTCTTTACCATAAATTTCTTGGTACACGTTATCTACCTTACCTCACAATCATTCATAATTATCAAATTTCTCTTTATTCTCTTCTTTTTGTGCAAATTCATCGTATGAACTATATTTCTCCTTATCTGAATCCCTTCATGTCGCTCATTCCTTTCACCATCGACCAAATTGCTTTCATAACCAATTGATTCAAAGAGCTCATCATACACCAACGGCAGTCCATTTCAAAAATTTTCAGAATGGTCTTTTTCGAAATCACTTTTTTTTCTTTTTCTTTGGTGTTTCTTCCTCTTCTTCCTCATCATTTTCTCCTATTCAAAATAATTTTTTTACTCATTTATATGCGAGAGAAATTGCTCAAATTCATGTTGCTGCAAATCATACCGTGCGAAGCAAATTTTTTCATCATTCTGATTTCCATTTTCCCCCGTCCCATATATCTGATCGTTGGCTTCATATCCAATCTTTTGCCGTTCAAAAAAATCATTTTTCTTCCTCTTTTTGTTGAGAAGTGGATGTGCTAGTTACTTCAGTAGTAGCAACTTGTCAAACATTATTTCATGAAACATTGTTGATTACCTCTTGATTTGTACTTGTGGTATTGCTAACTATTTCTGTATATAATTTAGTCATTTCGTCTAAACTTCCTAATAGTTGCTCAGCTTTTGCTTTCTCTGATTGAATGCTCGCATCATTTTGAGCATTTAACTCCGTAATCTTTTGTTGTACTTCCGTTTTAATTGTGTCTGCTTGTTCTTTTAATTCCTCTGCTTTCTTTTTCTTTTCTTCTACTGAAATAGTTTCAGTTTTTAAAGCCTGTAAATCATCTTTAATTTTTGAAGCTTTAGCTTCTAACTGTTCCAATGAATTCATTTTTATTTTTTATATAAGTAAATATATAGTAGTTTTATTATACATACAAAGTTTTAAAAAGCAAAAAAAATCGGACTTTTTTGTGTAAATACACTTTTATGAAAAAATTTTATCCTTTTCAAAAGAATCAAAAACATAATTAATTTATTTTATATATTTTCTTTAGTTGTATATTTTCAAATTATCATATTTGAAGTTTATTCAAATAAGCAATGAATCTTGAAAAATTATTACCTTCTTTTATTGTAGAACAACATTTTCACAGCGATGAGTTATTATCAATTGCATTTCATAGTATATATCATCATATTCAAAGTCATAAAGCTCATCCTATTCATACTTTTAAATCATCTTTTTTATATCATGTTGCTCATCATAGTGCCGCTCATGCTACACCTAATAAATTTCACCAAAAATCTGTATTACTTCAAGACAACACTTCACTAACTCATTTATCTGAAAAATAAAATGCAATATCTCATCATGTTTTAGTTTCAGAAAATGCTTGTTTTGCTCATCATTTTCATTTTAAATTACGTTTCAAACAATTAACAATATTAGCTGCGTGTACAAGCTCTGTATTAGTTTTAAATTTGACTGTTTCAAGTCAAACAAGACACATATTATTTTCATCAATTTGAGTAGATTCTCAGTACGAAACTATATTATGATTTTCCTTGTCGTACTTAATTCAGCCTTCAAAATTTTGCCTATATATATTTTCATCTACTTTACCACAATTAATTTCTCATGCTGCTAGTTCCAAAGATTCCTCAATTGTCAAAGGTTTTTCTTTCTCAAATAATCATTTAATTTTATCCCAATTTTTATATCATAGAAAACCTGCCGTTCATATTCATAATACAGCTAATCATTTTTTCCACCATGAGTTTTTCTTTCCTTTTTTTGATATTTCATTTGTCTCAGCTTCTTTTTCTTTATCTCCTGTTTTTTCTTTTCAGAATCCCCAATTCCATAATTTTTTAATTCACTTATAAGCAAGAGAAACCGCTCATACTCATGTCAATGCAATTCATGCTGTACGAAGTAAGTTTTTTCACCATTCCGTTTTCCACTTTCCTTTATCCCACACATCATACCGCTGATCTCTTATCCAATCTTTCGTTTTTATATAAGTATCTTTTGTCTTATCAAAAATATTCTTATTCTGTTGTTGTAAAGTAGATTGTGATTGTTCTAGCATCTGAGAACCTCAGGTACCTTCATTTGGATTTACAATAGAAGAATATAATCATACTGTTTCGTTTAAACTGTTTAATAATGCCTCAGATTCTTCTTTTTTCATTTTAGAATCATCATCTGTCTTACTTGACAAAGAATTGATTTCTGATTGAATCTTTTCCCTTGTTTTTTCGATTTTTACATTAAATTCTTCCACCTTTTCCTGTCTTTCGGTTTCCGAAATTGTAGATAAAAAACTTTTTAATTTTTCCAATCATATTTTGATCTCATCAACCTCTTTTCTTAACTCTTCAATATTTGCCATTTTTTTATTTAAGATTAAAATTTTTTTAAATACTAAATTATATCAATATGTAATATACTACTTCTTTCGTATGGAAACATTTTGTTCATCAGTTATTCCATCATTTAGAAATTTGATAAAACTCTCTCTTCAATAATTTGCTTTGAATAATGTAGGCATGTTTTTTTCAAATCTTTTTCGTGATAATACTTGTGTATCTATTCATGAATCACTAAAATAAATTCCTCTATTATACGTTTTATCTTCTCATGGAAATCAAAGTATATTACCAATTCAAGAAACTGTGGCTTTAACTCAATTCCAGAATCTTCATCAGTATGAGAATCGCGGATAATCATTTCATTTATGGGCATAATTGGACAATAAATTACCTAAAAATGCTGTCATATATAATCATTCTTTAAGAGGAAGCTCCAAATTAGAAATATTTCATTTAGTCAAATCTGTTTTTATTGCAGGTTCTCATCATGAAATTGATAATATCTTCATTTTTTTAAATAATCCCGATTGTTCTATTATATTTTTCTTTTCTTCTGGTAACTTTTTTAAAACTTCTTCAAATACACCTCATGATCACGATACTTCAACAGATATTTCCCTTCCATATACTTTTATTGTATATTTATTTTCATCATTTGGATCCTGTATTGCATCAAACTGCATAGTTCATCATACCGCTCCTAATTCTGGATTCTCTTGTTGGATTTCTTCTACAATATCTCGCACAGCTTTCTTTATTGGACTTTCTGTTATATCTTTTTCTGTCTGATTCTTTTCTTGTCGACATCCTAAGCTATTCAAATAAGCTTGTAATCTCTTTTTTCAATTATCATCATCAAGTTCTGGCATATGGTCATGCATAATATTGTTAGCATCATATGCATCACCTCACATATATCAAACTATTCATCATGATATTCATACTGCAGCTCATGTCTTAAGTCATCCAAATATTCACGACACAATTCCTAAAATCCCTCAAGTAGTAACTCCTACTATTTTTCCCCCATTTCATGTTGAATCTATAGCCTCTTCATCGCCATTTCAAGTATTTACATTTATATCTCATTGCCAAGATCAATTTAGATGAAATGGAGCATTATTTTTACACTTTCATGAGTATTCTTTTTTAAGATATGCAATTAATATAGCTACATTGATCATGTGTTCATATTTTTTAAACTCAACATTTTTAAGTCATTTTATCATTCTTTTCTCTTTATCTATTTTAATTCTTTCTCAATATGCCTCTATTTCTCATGTGTCTTCATGATATTTTAAATTCATTCCATGAGCCATACCATCCTTATTATTCTGGTTCGCAAGCGCTCATTCACAATAATTCATAGCTTCATCAAATTCTAACTTTTTACCCTTTTCCCAATCCCGTAAATCTTTTAATCATCGATTTTTTGTATATAGTCAATGGGCTAAATAATAAGCTCATGTTCACACTGACAACACAGCTGCTGTTCATTTTAGAAATTTTCATACGGGTCTATCCCAAAATGTTTTCTTTTCTCCTGACTCTTTTTCTTTTGTATCTTCCGCTTTTCCTTCTTCCTTATCATCTTCTTTCTTTTTTCAAAAGGCCCAATTCCATAACTTTTTAACTCATTTATATGCTAATGCTACTGCTCATACTCATGTTGCTACAAATCATACTGTACGTAGTAAATTTTTTCATCAATCAGATTTCCACTTTTCTCCATCCCGTATATCATTCCATTGATTTCATATCCAATTTTTTGATTTTTCGAAAAAATTTTTATCATCTGTTGTTGGCTGTGTTGGACTATCTGATGTTGCTGGTTGTGTTGGACTATCTGGTGTTGTTTTCCCAGCTATATCGTTATATAAAGTATCTATATCTGTTGTTGTTGTGTTTAGTGTATCTTTTATCTCGTTTACTTTCTGTTTTTCTGCTGCTGTTGCATCTGTTGCCTGCTCTACCCTTGAAATTTCGTTATCTATCTCCTGTTTTTTTGCCTCCGCTTTCTGTTTAAGTACATCTGCCTCTTTTTGCTTATCGGTCGGATTTTTACTTGTATCTTGTTTTATTGCGTTTAAATCTTCTTTAATTTTGTCATATTCTTCTTTTAATTCCTCAATTTTGAATTTTGGTGTTGTCATTGTTTTTTTGTTTTATAAATTAAAATAACACTCCCTCATTATACATACCTTTATTTGAAAATGCAAATTTTCAGAGACTTTTTTATAAGAATAATTCTTTTTGTTTTCTATTTTTATACATTTTTAAAATAGTCCTTCTCAATCTTGTATAAGATTATATTTACTATCTTTATTGTTATTTTTATAATTATTTTATTATTTATAAATTATAGTGTTAAAAAACACTGGATTTTAGAATCCAGTGAAAATATTATTCTATGTAAATAAGAAAATAATTTTATTAGCTTTTTTTCTCTGTATTTGATAAACGATCAAAAAGTCGATTTGCTGCTTTTTCCAATGTACTATCTTTATCTTCTGCTTTTCCTTCTTCCTTATCATCATCCTTTCATCATCAAAACATTTTTTTTACTCACTTGTAAAGAAGTGCTATAGCTCATATTCATGTTGCTGCAAATCATGCTGCACGTATAAAATTTGTACTTTTTTCTGTTTGCCATTTACTTTTATCCCATATAGAATTCCATTCTCCTCCTATCCGATTTCAAACATTACGTATTTTATCTCATATCCAATCTCATGCTTTCTCAAAGAAATTTTTATCATCTGTTGCTGGCTGTGTTGAACTATCTGGTGTTGTTGGCTGTGTTGGAGTATCTGATGTTGCTGGCTGTGCTGGAGTATCTGGTGTTGCTGGCTGTGCTGGAGTATCTGGCGTTGTTTTCTCAGTTATATCATTATATAAAGTGTCTATATCTGTTGTAGTTGTATTCAATGTATCTTTTATTTCGTTTACTTTCTGCTTTTCTGCTGCTGTCGCATCTGTCGCTTGCTCTACCCTTAAAATTTCGTTATCTATCTCCTGTTTTTTTGCTTCTGCTTTCTGTTTAAGACTATCTGCTTCACTTTGCTTATCGCTCGGATTTTTACTTGTATCTTGTTTTAATGCATTTAAGTCTTCTTTTATTTTGTCATATTCTTCTTTTAATTCCTCAATTTTGAATTTTGGTGTTGTCATTGTTTTTTGTTTTAAAAATTAAAATAATACTCCCTTATTATACATACCTTTATTTGAAAATGCAAATTTTCGATGACTTTTTTACTTGATTTTTATATACGAAATAATATATAGTATTTTTGGTACTCGATGTGGTATCCTTTTTTCTTGTAAATGAATGCATTTAAGCATTTCAAATAGGCTTATGACCTAACTACAAAGCTCTTCCACTCAATACCTCAAATACAAGACTAAGATGTAATTTTTTTGTGAACAAATTTTTTGTGATTATTTAGCATTATATACATATATATGAACGAGGAAAGAAAAAAAATCTATGAAAACCTCATGGAGGATATTTCTGAATTAAGTGAAGATTTGCAAGATTTGCTTTTGAAATGAGCTGAAAAATGAAGTCTTTTGGAAGAAGACTTGATTGCATCACTTGATAATATGGAAGGATCCATTAGAATTTTGGAAAAATTCTATGATTTGTGTGATAAACTCAAAATTAAGGTAATCACTATCGAAGAAGAGCTCGAAAATAGAGAAAAAGAGGATAAATCTACAAAAAAAGAATCAAGACTTTGAAAAGTTTCATTATATGGAAAGACTGATTTACCTCCTGATATGCAATATAAGGACTATATTAAATTATACTTTAACGATATTTCAAAAATTCCTCTTTTGACTGCAGAAGAAGAAAAAGAAGTTGCCAGAAGAGTGAAAAAATGAGATGAAGCCGCCAAACAGAAGTTAGTTGAATCAAACTTGAGATTAGTAATTGCGATTGCTAAGCGTTATTTTGGAGGAAGACTTGGATTTGCTGATTTGATTCAGGAATGAAATATCTGACTCATTAAAGCTATTGAAAAATTTGATCCAGATAAGGAATTTAAATTTTCAACTTACGCAACTTGGTGGATTAAGCAATCTATCACAAAAGCTATTGCCGACATGTGAAAGAATGTTAGAATTCCTGTACATCTAATTGATGAAATCAATTCTTATAATAAGACTTATTCATTATTATTTCAAAAATTATGAAGGGAGCCTACTAGTAAAGAAATCTGACAAAAATTATGATATCCTATTAAAAAAGTTAAGAAATTGGAGGAAGTTATCTTTGGTAATGTATCACTTGATAGAGAGGTTGGAGATGAATGAAGAGATACTTTAGCAGATTTGATTGAAGATGGAAACACTTTACGTCCAGATCAATTAGCTGAAAGAGATACTCTTAGAGCTAACTTGGATCAGATTTTATGAATGTTGGATGATAGAGAATCAAAAATTGTAAAAATGAGATATGGAATTGATGGACCGAAATATACTTTGGAACAGGTTTGAGAAGAATTTGAAGTTACTAGGGAAAGAGTAAGACAAATTGAGCAGAAAGTGATTCAAAAATTAAAAGAACATCAATGATTGCAAAAAATGCTAGGAATTGAAGATGATATCGAAAAGATGGAGGATGAAAACATCAAGAAAAAGAGAGCTAAAAAAGCACAAAAAGCTCCTACTAAGAAAAAAGTTGAGGATGAAGATGATGAATTTGATTTCGAAAGTTGGGAAGATGATGGTGATGATGATGTTGAGGATCATTTTCCTACTGATGCAGAGGATGATGATTTTGATATTGATGTTGGAGAGTAAACAAAAAAATGTAAAAATTTTTATTCCTTAATTTTTGATAAAATGGGTGACTTAGAATTAACACCTCTTTTTGATAGAATTTTTGATGAAATTATTGGAGGATTAAATGAACTCAAAAGTGATATTTCTTCGCAAAAAACCGAAAAATCAGAAAATACTACTCCCATTGATACTAAAGTCTTATGATTTTCTAGATTAATATGAATTAATGAAAATATTACTCGCGAATATCTGAATACCATAAAAAGTCTTGGTGGCAGTTCAAACGAATTAAGTGAAAATTTAAAGAAAGAATTTTGATTCGAAAAAATAGAATCAAAAATAACCGTAAATATGTGATGTTTTCTTTTTTATGTGAAAAAATGTTGTAACAATAATTTTGAAAATATTTTGCCTTTGGTATATAATATGATGTTAGGCAGTGAAAATGTAATAACTTCTTATATTGAAAACGGTTATTTCAAAAAATTTCTATGATTAATTGAAACATATTGAGATTCTATTTATGAATATCTGAAATTTTGTTCTGCTTTTGATAATAGTTATATAAATAGGTGAATTTCCCATATTTATGGTAGAAATTTTTGAGAATCAGTTGATGCAATGATAAATCGTTATAAATCCATATTAAAAAATTTATCAGATGCGGGAAATAATAGTTTTTCTAGTGTAGAAGATGTTGTAAAGGCAAAGCAAATTTGACTCAAAAATACGAGTTCTTTAGTTCAATTTATTGAAAATTTTGCTGAAGAATCTGAATCAATGAATCTCTTTTCTTTTTTAAAAGAATACCCTCAAAAGATAAGTAATTTATGATGAAAAGAAGTGGAAACAATTAATTTAAGTATAAATTCTTGAATTAATTTTGCTTTCAGGTGAATTATTGAAATGGTTAAGAGCAGGACAGATATTGATTTTCCTCATTTAAAGGATAATGCTTCTGAAACTGATAAAAATAAATGGAAGCAACAGTGGGAAAAAATTATAGAAGAGTATGGAAATATGTTAAGAGATTATATTGCTAAGGATAAAATAGATGATTCTGATAAAAAACAAAAAACTTTTGATAAAATATTTTTCACATCATCTCATGCAAGCACTTTGAGTGGTAGTGATGATGATGTTATGCCTACCAAAGATTGGAGCTGACAATTTAGTTGAAATGATGTATCAGATTATTCAGTTGCAAAATCAGAACTTAACACAAAAGCAAGTAATGAGAGTGGTGATAGAATGTTATCAGACATCGAAAAATATGTAAAAGATCATCCTAACGAAAAAATATTGGTTTGTATAAATCACCATGGATTGTCTGATTGATCATCTGGAAACTGATGGTCAAAAGAGGATTGGATGAGACTTGCAAACCTTTCACCAAACATAAAAATCCGATCTATAAGATGTTTTTTTTGAGCAGCTTTTGATGATGAAAATCTTTATAATTACTCTGCTTCTCTTTCTTGATTTTCTAATAATACAATAACATTCACAAGTGTAACAGAAATAATTAATGAAGCATGGAGTAAAAATTTATGATTTCATGAAATGGAGATTTATACCAGGCTTAACTATCCTGTTTCCATAACTCCACTGACTGATAGGATGGAATATGAAAATCGAAATACATGAGAATTGGAAAAGTTGAATATTTGACTTGCCCAAAATGATGAGCAAGTGAATAATGATTTTGATGTGAATTATGCTTAAATTTTGTATTGTTTTTTATAAATATAATCGTATCATCTAGTTCAGATTCAGAATGTGGATGGATTTGTATCGCTTGCAACCACGTAAAAAAATTGCTAAAGACAATTATTCTTTACGAAGAAGTTATGATAACTTCACAAATCCGAAATACATTTGAGAATCAGCATTTCTAAATGTATTTTATTTTTTATCTAAGAAAAGATGACTTACCTATTTACTTCAGAATCAGTTTCTGAATGACATCCAGACAAAGTTTGTGATCAGATTTCCGATGCAATCGTTGATGCTTATTTGGCTCAAGATCCGCACTCAAAAGTGGCCTGTGAAACTTTGGTTACGACTAATAAAGTCGTACTAGCTTGAGAAGTGAAATCTACCGCTCATGTAGATGTGGAAAAAGTAGCTCGTGATGTGATTCGCAGAATCGGTTATACGAAGGATGAATATTGATTTAATGCCGATACTTGCGACATCGAAGTACTTTTACATGAGCAGTCAGCTGATATTTCTCGTGGAGTGGAAAGAGAAAAAGCTGAAGACCAATGAGCTGGTGATCAGTGAATTATGTTTGGATATGCTTGTAATGAAACTGATGATTTGATGCCTTTGACTTTGGATTTATCTCATAAATTACTCAGGACTTTGGCAGAAATTCGTAAAGAGAAAAAAGAAATGCTGTATCTTCGTCCAGATGCAAAATCTCAATTCACGATTGAATACTCCGATGATGATAAGCCAATGAGAATAAAAACTATCATTCTTTCTACTCAACATGATGAATTCGCCTCTGATGAAGAAATGTTGGCTAAAATCCGTGAAGATGTGAATAATATTTTATTACCTCGTTTTGTGGATTGACTAGAAGATAAAGTAAAAGCGTTATTCAATGATCAGATTGATATTCAGATTAATCCTACATGAAAATTCGTAATCTGATGACCAAATGGAGACACATGAGTAACTGGAAGAAAAATTATTGTAGATACTTATGGATGAAAATGAGCACATTGATGATGAGCTTTCTCTGGTAAAGACCCAAGTAAAGTGGACCGTTCTGGTGCTTATATAGCTCGTTATATAGCTAAAAATTTGGTAGCTGCATGAATAGCGGACAGAGTTTTGATTCAGGTTTCTTATGCTATTTGAATTGCTAGACCACTTAGTGTTTATATAGATACTTATTGAACTTCAAAAGTCTCATTAACAGATTGAGAAATTGCTGAAAAAATCTGAGCATTATTTGATTTCAGGCCTTATGCTATAGAAAAAAGATTCAATCTCCGCTCCCCTATTTACGAAGAAACTGCTGCTTATGGTCATTTTGGTCGTGAATGTAAGATTGTAGAAAAATATGGAAAGAAAGTTGAACTATTTCCACGAGAGAAATTAGATTCAGTGGATTTATTGAAAAATGAGTTTGGAATAAATTAGTTATATACTTTACTTGGATCAACCATATCTTTACTATATCTTTCATAATTTTCTTGAAGTTCTTGATCTTTTTCATTATCAGAAACAGTATTCTTATTAACATATCAACTAAGTATTGGACGATTATCCAGATTTGTCATTATGGTAAAATGTAAGTGTGGTTGCCACTGACCGTTTGTTTCATATCAATCGATTTTTCATATTTCTTCTCATTTTTCCACTATCGAGCCAATTTGAAGACTGTCTTTGTCTGTGATATGTATATATAATGAATAAAATGTTTTTCATCCGATTTGATGCTCAATAATCAATATATTATCTAATTTTCAATTTTCTCAGTAAATTTCTTTGATATGTTTTATTACTGTTTCATTTCCCATTATCTCTCTACCAGAACGCTTTGCGACTACAGTTCAATCATAAATTGAATTTATAGGAGTTCATTTAGGTAAATTATAATCTACTCACATATGCCAACCCCGAGTTTCACTTCATCATCTATTTCATCTATCTTCTACTCATAAAATAACTCCTTTACTAGCTCAAATACTATCTAAAAACTCTTGGTAAAGCTCATTCTTTTCTGAGAATAATCTATACAGCTGTGTACGTAAATTTGCCTCATCTTTATCATCAATAGATTTTTTAATTGTGTTCCATGAAATTATTTCTTTATGTTTATATTTAAGTGTAACTTCTTTCGTTAATAATCTCGCAAAATATCATTTAACTTCATCAATAAATTCTTCATCAGTTTTAAATGATTCTATTTTTTTATTGTCCAATATTTCTGGATTGCTTTCAAATATTTCATTCCATGCTTGATTTTGTTTTATATATTGTAACTTTACACTATCTCGATTTATGTCTTTTGGATTTATTTTTATTTGTTTTATTTCCTCCCAACTGCATAATACTTCATCTCAATTTCATTTTTTGATGTTTTCATCAATTTTTTCATTAAAAAATCATGAAACTTTTTCCATCAAAATACTTTCTGGTATTTCTTTCATATCCTTTACTCCTTCTATTGGTGGAACTGTTTCAGATTTTAGTTCCTCGATAAGTTCATTTCTTTCTAATTCATTTATCCTTTCACCTGTAGAAACATAGTTCGTATTAGAATTATCATTATCCACATATTTCTTATTGTCTAATTGATGTTCAAAATTTTCCATGTTTCAACGAGAAAATAAAATAACTTACAAGATTATTATACTTTATTTTTAAATTAATTGCAAAAAATTTCTGACTTTTTTAATTTTTTCTGAAAATTTACAAAAAACTTAGATTCAGTAAATTTATTGAAGAACGAGTTTGAAATAAATTAATTGTATATTTTGCTTGGATCAATCATATCTTTTAAATCTTCACTTTTTCAGTATCAGTGTAATACATTTTTATTATCAAGATTATTCATTATTGTAAAGTGTAAATGTGGTTGCCAATGACCGTTTGTATCATATCCATCAATTTTTCAGATTTCCTGTCATTTTGTTATTTTTTGTCCTTCAGAAAAACTCTCATTTGTAATATGCACATATAGTGAGTAGAAAGTTTTTCATCAGATTTCGTGTTTTATTACTAATATATTTCATGTTCATCAATCAGCATCTTTTTTTCATACACTAGGAAATGCTGCTATTATTTTTTCATCTCAAAATACTCATTTATCAGTTTTTCATCCAACCACAACTCAGTCATATATCGATTTAACTGGAGTTCATTTTGGTAAATTATAATCAACTCACATATGATATCATCGACTCTCACTAGATCATCTATTTCATCTATCATTAGCTCATAGAATGAATGGTCATCAGATTTTATTTAAAATTTCTTCATAAAGCTGGGTATTATCTGATAATAATTTATATAAATATTGCCTAATTTGGGGAGTCGGTTCCTTTCATGTTTTAATTATATCTCACAATATAGAATTAACATTTTCTCGAGTTATGTTACCCAAAACAATTTCGTCCTTTCAGTTTTGACGCTTTTCTTCACTTATCTCGTATAATGACTTGAGAATTCACTCTAAAGCATCATTTTCTGATAGAATTTGCATAGAATTAGCACCTTCAATTGGTGGAATCGTTTCTGACTTCAAAAGATTAACATCTTCATTAAATAGTTCTCATGTTAATTGTTTTATTTTTTCCGATGATTTTTTGGATTCTTCGTCTTTTAATATGGAAATAGATTGTTCATGTTCTTTTTGTAATTTATCATACTTTTCAAAATCTACTTCTCATAAATGGGAAGTTCCAACTAAATTATTCAAACCATCTATCTTATTACGTTGTTCCATACTTTATCTGGTAATAAAATTTAACAAGATAATTATATCTTATTTTTAAAATAAATGCAAAAAATTTCAGACTTTTTAAATTATGTCTTCTAAACATTTTTATGTATCTGGTTTATTATGAAAAAATATTATTTTGAAATAGAATGGAACAATCTATCTTTATATTTTCATTCATTAGCAGATCACTCTTCTTTGAAATACTTTATTGTGTCTTTTATATTTTTAAATGTATCAACCATAAAATCAAAATATTGTATTCCTTGAATTCTTGAATCCCTATATTTATCTGCAAAGAGAACACATCTACGAAAAATATTTTCAAACGTTTCCTTCAATCATAATTGCTCAATAATTACACTATTGTTTCTTTCTTTTTCCTCATATATATTATTTGACCATCAAGAACAAAAATCTTTAAAATATGTAAGGATATCCTGTCATTTACGGTAGAATGTTTCATTAATTTGAGTTGTTGATACTCATGCAACAAGCATTTTGTGAATTAGATTATTACCTTCCTCTTGCATAGATTCAGCAAAACTTTTTAGATTTTCACAAATTATTAAATAGTCTGATTGTTTTTCAACTTTCCCTTCGCTTTGTTCTTCAGCTTCATAAGCTCTTTTTGCTCCTAAATAAGCAGAACGTAACTTTTGAGCTTGTTTATAATCTGGATTGCTTCTTAATTCTGTAGCTCTTTCTGAAAAGGCTTCAAAGATCTGTTTTTTAGCTCAAATTAATGGTTTATACATCAATCATGACCTCTCTAATTCTTTTATTTTTTTATCTCTTTCCTCCTTCAAATCTTTAAATTTTTGAATTTGGGTATCAAATGTTTCTTTGTGAGTTACCATTTTTAAGTAAATTGTAGTAAAGGAGCCTTACTATATATTATTATGATAGAAATTCAAATAAATCTTTTACTTGAATATATCAAAATGATATTGATTTATTAATTATTTTTTAGTATATTCTAGTGTTTTATAGTCCTATATAAATGCACATTATATTAAATATTTCGGATTCTGATAAGCACTTTTCAATCGCTATTGAAGAATATCAAAAACGTCTATGAAAAGATGTAGTTTTTGATACTTTGAAACCCTTTAAGGATGATAATCATAATTTGGTTATACAAAAAGAAACTGAATCGGTAATAAAAACCATAGAAAAAAAATATATGAATCACAAAAAGATTCTCCTTGCTAAGGAGTGAAAACTTTTAAGTACGGAGGTATTATGAAAAGAGATAAACTGACAGAATTGTGTATTTATAATTTGATGACCTTATGGATTAGATAGAGAAAGACTGAAAAACTGATTTTCTGATTTAAATGAAATTTCATTTGGGGCGATTACAATGCCTCATTGATTAGCTAAGCTTGTGTTGATTGAACAATTATATAGGTGTAAAACTATTCAGATTTGAAAAAGTTATCATTACTAAATTTCTATTGAATTTGACATATTAAATATTATATATATGATATATGTTTATTTTTGATAATTTATAAAAAATTAGGCATGAATAACTGTGAAAATGATGAATATTCGAAATGATTATGAGCGACTAAACGCATCACAGGACCTGATGAGTTTTGATTTATTTGTAAATTTTTTAAAACTAAAAAACTTATGCCACCTTTGGATGAACAAAGACGCATACTTGAAAAAAAGAAACAATATTTCTGAGAATATATTCCTGAAACTATTTTATGTGAAACTCAAGATGGAGGATATTTTATTAGACAAAAATTTATAAAGTGAAAAACATTATCATCTACTAATGTTTCTGATTTGCCAGTGGAAACAATTTTTAAAATAATTGATTTAATTAAAAAATATTTGAAATTTCATAGAGAACAATGATGAATAATGGATTTAGTTTGATATCAGCATTACAAATCGGAACCCCGAGTTCTAGAAAGAAAATTTAGAAATTTTTTAAAAATTTATAGGAATTTTCTATCATCGACAAATATAATGGTTTCTGATGATTGAAATGTATACATGGTGGATGTGTGTGAAAGTACAGAAGTTCGCCTTCAGTGAAGAATTAAAAATTTTTGTGCAAAGCCTTTTATAAGGATGACGATTCATAATTTGGAAAAATTATTACAATCTAAAATTCAAGCAGAAAAAGAAAAAACAAGTAATGAGTTAACGGACGCTTTAAAATAGAAAATTTACATAGTATTTTGCAATAGTTTTTTAATCTGATTTATTTCTTTTCTTTTTTGTGTTAGAGAGACCGCTTTTAGTAAGTATGTTTTTGCCTTATCTAAATCCCCCTGTTGTATATAATAATCTCCTAATGCTTGGTATAAATATCATTGAGGATACTCTGAAACTAAATTGAGTAAGTATTGTTCGATTCCATCAAATTGTCATAATGCGATATTTCTACCAATAGTTCAGTATGTACAAACTCATCTATCATCTTTTGGAAGAGTCATGGTACATACGCGTAGCATTTTGTTCGCCAACTCTGTATCTAATGCAAAAAGTTTATATTCTGATCATTCTGAATATGGATGGAAAAATACTTCATAAAAATATGTATAAAAGTCTGAAGCTACCAAGTTTTTATATCACAGTAACTTATTCCAACTAGATATTAATTTATTACTTTGATTTAATTGTAAATAATTATTAATTAAATACCTTTGAGCATCTAGGCGTAAGTTATTATCTTTTACTAATGAAAGCATTACTACTGATTGCTCATATTTTTCATTTCGATAAGAAGCAACTCACATTAGAAAACGATATTTCTCTGCATTATTAGAATCTAAATCTACAAGTTTTTTTAGATACTCAATGGAAGTATCCCATGAATTTGTTAGGAAATTTGAATAAGCAAGAACTTGATATGGTAATATATAATTTGAATTTTGTTGTAACGAATAGAGTGCTAAAACTTTGGCGGGCTGAAACAATCATTGATTAAATAACTCCAATGATACTAGTGTATCAAAATAATATTCAGGCATTCACATCTGTTTAGAAATTTGATCCTTGTATCATTGCAGTTTTACTGCAAATGCTTTGTTTTTTGCCGATGTAAATCACTTAGATATTTCAAAAAACTTATCATAATTTTGATCCATTAATGCTAATATTCATAGATATCGATTCTGATCTTCTGCTGGTATTTCGTTTTTTGAACTATATATTTTAATCAATGCTGATAAACTTTCGGTATTGGTTCTTGAACTAAGAGGGAAAGAATTAAAAGCCACACGTAAATTCAATGATGGTTTTAATTTATTGCTGTAGGATTCTGGAAGATTTTCTATGAATTTCTTTGCTTTCACAAATTGATACTCATTTAAGTAAGTTTCAACAATTAAATTCATCACATTTACATCTTTTGTTTTTTCAAAAATTTTCTGCAAAAATTCATCATTTTCACTTTCTAATGTATTTATGTCTATTTCTTCATTTTTTAGTAAATTCTCTATCATAGAATCTGATAATCAATTTTCACTGCTTTCCATATCTTCAACTTCAAATTTATGTGTTATTGGTAATCACTTTTTTAAAGTTAATGGATGTTTTTTTAGTTCATATTTTTCGATTTTTATCAAATTATCTGATTTTTTTATCTCATTCACTCTTGTTGAATAATTTATTATTTTTTGTTCATCAATACTAGTATACTCATCTGATAAAATATTATCATCCATAGAAGAAGCTTTTTCAGCTTTTTTGATATTAAGTATGTGAGGTGTGTGTGTATATTTTTCAACTTTATACAAAGCTTTATCCTCAATTTCAAACAATTCTCATGAATCAATTGTATCTATAATTTCTTCAACAATATCATTTGATGATACTCTCTGTGAATTATTATTTATTTCTTGATGTACTTCAATCTCTGCACTTTCTTGATTTTCTTCATTTTTGTGATTATCCTTATTCTCCTCTCACATTTTCAAATTTAAACTATGTTCGTTATGATAATATTTATCTACAGGATAATAGACGGTTTCTTCTTTTTCTTCTTCAATAATATTTTCCGTAACATTTCTATAATCTATATTTTCTTCTCTTTCTGTTTTATTTTCTGTTTTAACTTGGCGTTCTAGTCATTCTGAGATACTAGATGCATCATCTGTATTCAATGCCATTTCGATTGATTCTGCTGATTTCTTTTCTTGTTTCTTTGCTATCCTTTCTTCTATTTTTTTCTCCTCTTTTATTTGAGCCAAACGTTTTTTATCTATTCCTTCCGCATAACGTAATGTTTTTGGATTTTGGAATTCATAATTTATCTGGATCAAATCTGAGTTTTTACGAATCATATCTTTCTTAATATCATCTCATATTTTTGTATTATCTTCAGCAATTAAAAAATCTGGTTTATTTTCTATTTTCTCTAGAACTACATGATTATTTTGCCACTGAATTTTATATCACTTTTCATCACAAATAATAAAAAATACGACTCAAAAGATAAATATCATTCATAGTAATTTTCTGACTCTATCCATTATTTATGATGTTTTTATTTATATATATAAACTCAATATTTATTTTTAGTAATATTAACTACAAATACAATAATTTAAACTATTCTGAATCTCATTCAAACAAATCCTTCAATATATCTTTTTCATCTTTTTTGGACTCTTTATCTGAAAGATATGTCTCCAAATATGGTTTTTCCTTCAATAATTTATCTACACTTGTGAGTAAATGAGAATAATCTCATGATTTAGGATAAACATATGTAATTGGATCTAACAATCATGTTGGACGAATAATTTGTTCTACTACTTCATCTGATAGATTCAATTCATATTCTGCTGGAGTAGCTGATAAGAATATCGATTTTGCTCAGGTTTTTATTTTAGATTGAAGGTTTGCACGTTGATTTTCTGCACGAGCTTCTTTATTTATTAACGATTGATTCTTTCATTTTGTGACTCATTTTTCTCATTCAATAACTTGAAGATGTGTAGTTGAAACTAAATCAAGATTATCAGTTGCTTGATCTAATTTTATTTCATCTAATGATTTCCATCAAAGAGTAGCTTCTAATTCCTCGAAACGTAATGGACGATGATCGATAGCGGATGGAAGACGGAATCAATATTTAATCAGATTATTTTTTCTGGCTCTATCTCACTGTGACATCGCATTTAATTGAGGAATTGTCATATGAGATTCATCTATAATGAGTAAGAAATCCTTTGGGAAATAATCAAAAATCGTATTTGGAGCTTCACCTGGCAAACGTTTATCAAAATATAATGAGTAATTCTCAATACCATTCACGAATCCAGTTTCACGAATCATACGTAAATCATATTCTACACGTTTTTTGATTCTCTCAGCCTCCACTAGCATTCAGGCTTTTTCAAATTCTTTAATTCTGAGTTCTTTTTCCAAATCAATCTGCTGAAGTATAGTTTCTAAATCATTTGTGTCCTGTAAATATTGTGTAGCAGGCCAAAGAATGATTTGATTTGCTTGAGATTTTAGTTCAAAAGTGACTGAATCACGGATTTCAATCCTTTCTATCACATCCTCATCGAAAAAGCAACGATAAACTGATTTTTCAGTAGAAGAATACACATCCAATCTCTCTCATTGTAATTCGAACATTCATGCCTCAATTTTTCCGTGAACAGGTTTATATTGCATATGCAAAAGTTGGTGCTTGATCTCTTTGAAATCATAGGACTGCCCCACTTTGAGTTGGAGCATATTTTCCTGGAAAAATCTACTCTGTCATAAACCGTAAAGAGAAGATGCAGAAGCTACTACAATTACATCGTCACGAGAAAGTAGACTTGCCATTGTAGCTAGTCTATACATCTCTATTTCATCATTAATTGTAGCCTCCTTTTCAATATATGTTCATGAAGATGGAAGATATGATTCTGGTTGGTAATAATCAAAATATGATACAAAATAATGCACGGCATTATTTGGGAAGAACGCCTTAAATTCAGTAGAAAGCTGAGCCGCAAGAGTTTTATTGTGTGAAATTACGAGAGTAGGTCTCTGAACTTTCTGGATAATGTTTGCCATAGTAAAAGTCTTTCACGTTCATGTAGCTCAGAGTAATGTGATATTTTTCTTTCAATTTTCAAAAGCTTCCACAATCTGATTGATTGCTTTTGGTTGGTCTCATGCTGGTTTATAATCGGCTTTTAATTCAAATGGCATTATTTGGTTTAGATATAATTTTTAATTAGAAAAACTTGACTGAATGATAGTTTTTCATATAGAAAATGCAAGATAATAAATGTAATTTATATTATTAATAAATATTCATATTTAATCATATTTTCCTTGAATTTTAATGACATTTTCTATATATTATATACATAGTATATATGTAAAACAAAAAGATATAGTAATTTATGAGAATTTTTATTATCTGGTTGGGGGTCATTTGCTGTGGTATAACGAATGGCCTATTGTATTCGAAACTTGAGACTCCCACAAATTTTATATTTATGTCTCTCGTTTTTGTAATTTGTGTTGGGTTTCTCCTGTATCATAGGAAAACTACTAAAGATTGGGAAAAATCTTCCTTTGTACCGATTACTTGGCGTGAATTCCATATTCCGGTTTTCAGAATTACCATGTTGTTGAGCTTCTTTTTCTTGGTTATTCTAATATTTAGATATCAAGATTATGAAATACATATTGTAGCATGTATCACTATATTGATAGCATCATTTGTGGCATATAAAAAAGAACTCAGCTATACTCATGGTTGGTTGTAAGAAAAAATGTTTTTTGCTAAAAAAGGTAGTTGAAATCAGCTACCTTTTTTTATAATTGATTTGTATAATATTATAATCCTTCCAACAATAAATCTACATCTTCTCATGCTCTTTCTTGAGCCTCTCTTTCTCTAAGTTTCTGCATATAGTCCTTTGATTTATCAAACTGTGCTAATTCTCATTGCACTTTTTCTTGTTGAATACGTTCTACAGAATCACAAAAGTCCTTGTAAATCGAGTCTATTAAATTTTCTGGTATTTTATCCATTTTTGATATGATATCAAAAATCTCTTGTGCCTGAGCATTTCAACGGTCCTTAAGATTCGTTATAATATTCATAGATATTTTCAATCTCTCATCATACGATAGTGACTGAAATTCTTTCATCTTTTGTTCAACACTAGCCATATTTGTATTGGATATAAAAAAGTAAGTTTAATAAACAAGATAACTGATATTTTTATCAAAAAAGCGCCGCTCCCTGATCCTGATCCATATATCAAAACATTCAATTATCTGCTTGTTTTTTAGCTTTATCTTCCTCAATTTTTTTCTGATTTCTCTCGTTATCCTCTTCTTGCCACTGATTAATTTGGTCTACCCTACTATAAAATACTGGTAACACAAATTCATTAACATCTTCTGTTGTTTTTGGTTCAGTTTTATCAATCAATGTACCGTCACTAGTCTTTCATTTTTGATGCAACATATAGGATCCACCTTGAATTTTAAACAATTCATAAATTGTTTGTGATTCAGGGTCAGGTGTTTCACCAACATAAAGGACGGATGTTGTTTTAATCACTCCATTCTCTGAAGTCATTTTCCATTCTCTATCAAGAGTATTTCAATTATCGTCTGTACCTTCATGATGAGTATATGATAATGGTAATTTACTATTCAACTCATCAATTCTTCTTTCCATTTCGGATTCTGGATTCTCTGCGGATACACCATTATTCTCTGCGGATACATCATTACTCACCTCAGCCGGTCCAGATCAGATAGGTCCAGATCAGATATCTCAATTTACGTCTTCTGTTTTACCCTCCTGACTTCTGTTTTGTTCTAAACCTGCTACATACTTTGCTCTATTCACTGTACTGTTGAAATTAACTTTATTTACAGGAACTTCTCTAGAATTTTTTTCCGCCTCACTAGCAATAGCATCTTTAGCTTTTTCAAGAACGTTTACACCTTCACCAATGTTATTTTTTCCTGACATTTTTATAAAATTAATAAATAAAATTATTTTATATAGTTAATTATATACAAAACATTAAAATTTGTCAAAATTTTGAGGACTTTTTTAATTTCTAAAAAAATACGACAAAAACTCACTCTACACAGCCAATAAAACAAAAGCTGACATGATTGCCAGCTTTATATTTTATTCTGATTTTTTCTCTATTTTTAATCATAAATCATGTAGTAATTGATCATCAATTTCTGATGGAGATCAGAACATTGGATCACGATATTTCTGATTCTTTGGGAATGCAATTACTTCACGGATATTTTCTTTTCCTGTGAATACCATCACCATTCTATCTAGTCAGAATGCACATCATCCGTGAGGTGGTACTCAGAATGTGAAACATTTCAAAATATGACCAAACCTAAATTGAATATCCTTTTCTTCTAATCATAAAATAGTGAATATAGCATGTTGAAGTCTTTGATCATGAATTCTAATACTTCATCATCAGATTTCATATCAACATGCCACAATATCATAAGAATCAGATTCCATAGTTGTAAGTTTTTGTATATCTTCATCAGTTAATTTATATCAATCTCTCATCTTATCTGCTAATTCAATTAAGTATGGAATATGTTCATCCTTTGGCTTAGTGAATGGATGGTGAGTAGAACCGAGTTGGCCATCACTTCACAATTCAAACATTGGAGCATCTGCTACGAATGCGAAATCTAATAAATCTTCCATTCATTCAGTCAGCTTTAATTCTTTGAGTAATTTGATTCTCAATGCTCATAATAATTCAACTACATCAATCCACTCTCAAACCTGGAAGAAGATTGTTTCTCAGTTTTTAGCTCATGTAAGAGATAATAATTCTGATTTTAATTCATCTGTTAAGTATTTAGCCAATGAACCTTTTGGTCATTCAGTTTCATCTAGGATTAAGTATAATAATCATTTTCCTCAGTTTTCTTTGATAACTGGTTCTAATTGTTTCTCTATTTCTCCACGAGTAAACTGTTTTGGAGCTACGAGAGCTTTTACACATTTAGCTGAGTTTAATAATGAGAAATCTACCTTTTTAGCCCAATCTGAGACATCTACGAAAGCTAATCATTCATAACGAAGATCTGGTTTATCGCTTCCATATTTATCCATAGCTTCTTTCCATTTTATGATTGGGAATTTCTGATTTTTAATTTTCTTATTTGGAAATAATTTAGTCATTTCTTTGAAATATTCTTCCATAACTGCTAGTACATCTGGTTCTTCTACGAAAGACATTTCAAAATCTACTTGAGTAAATTCTGGCTGACGATCTCATCTAGGATCCTCATCACGGAAACATCTAGCGATTTGGATATATCTATCGTATCATGCTACCATAAGCATTTGTTTATATTGCTGTGGAGACTGTGGAAGTACGAAAAATTTTCCTTGATCAAATCTAGCAGGCACTACAAATTCACGAGATCATTCTGGAGTATTCTTTGTGAAACATGGAGTTTCAAAGTATGCAAAATTTCTATCATGAAAGAATGATACAGTATTACAGAATAATGCATCTCTGACCATCATAGTATCGCGAAGTGATTTTCTACGAAGATCCAAATAACGGTATTCTAATCTTAAATCCTCTCCTACTGCATTTTCATTATCAATAGTAAATGGTAACTCTGCACATGTAGAAAGGATTTTTACTTTAGATGGATTGATTTCTACTTCTCAAGTAATCATATCTTTATTTACCATATTATCAGGTCTAGCTACCACTTTTCAAGTTATCTGTAAAACATATTCAGATTTTATATCTTCTATATTTCATCATTCACAAATAAAATCTGATTTAGGATCTATTGTAATCTGTGTAATTCAGTAACGATCACGAAGATCTATGAATGTTAGTCATCATAAATTTCTTACTCTATTAGCCCATCCGGCTAATAAAACTTCTTGTCCTACTGAGGATTTATTCAATTCTCCACAAGTGTGCGTACGATACATGGTTATGTTTGTTAATTATAAATTGTTTATATTCAGTCCCCCTTTTGCAAGGGGGAAGAAGCGTAGCGACAGGGGAATTTAATCCCTCCGCTTTACTTCGTTCAGCACCTCCCTTACCAAGGGGGCTTTTTAATTATTCTTCCCCAATTGCTGAATTTACTTGAATTGCATGATTAACCTGACGCTCTGGAATTACATTAGTTTCCACTAAATCTAATCAGTCAAAATCTTTCTGGTCTGTAAAACATGTAATTGGCTCATCATCTTCTACATCTATATCTCACTCAGGAAGTGGAAAAGATGCAAAATCATCAAACATAGCCTTCATAGAGTTGAAATAATCTAAAAAAGCTGGCTTTTGATCTTCTGGTAATTCAATCGCTGTAAGTTTTAATAATTTCTGTAACTGCTCTGGGGTCATTTCGTTTTGAGAAATATTAAATTCTGATTCTAAGAATAATATTTTTAGTTCATCTTTCAAGTATAACTTAAAGAAAAAGGATGGTATTTCTACCATCCTTTATATGAGAATTTACATTCAAACTAAGCTTCAACTACAGTTTCTTCTTTTCCTTCGTATTTGTAGTTTCCAAATCCAAGAATTAATATGCAAATTGGATAGAAAAGAACGAATAATACTGAAGTAAACACTCCCCATCCATATTTTCTAGCAAATTTGAATAACATAACGATATATATAATTCATGTAATTGCACTTCCTATGTTAGTAATTAGTTCTTGTTGATCTGGGATACATGCAGCAACAATTCACGCTATAACTGCTATGAGTAAACCATACCAGAACCAATTTTTCATTCCTGATAATTTATATTGAATATAACTACAATAAATAGGTACAAGAGCTTTCCATCCTGGTTCACCAGCTCTTTCAAATGCTTTCCATAATGCAATTATACGAAGAATTCGAAGTATTATCCCAACTATTGCAAGTGGAATCAACAATATTCCAAGTCCTGCAAATAATCAAATAAGTCATGCAGCTTCTTCGTTACTTAAATCTAATTCTCCAAGTGCATTTTTAACTTCTTCATTTTCGAATAAAGAATTAAAATCCTCAATTCATTCTAGATTTGTAACTTCATCCACAGCATCTTCAACTTCATTCACAACTTCATCTTCAGCAGCTTCCAAAGTGTTTCACATTTCGTCTACTCCATAATTAAAGTCTTCTTCTGCTTGTAATACAATAGCATCAACTGTATCAACATCATCTTCTACATCCTGAGCATAGATAGGTGTAACAAAAAATGCTAGCAATCCAGCCAATCAAAATAGACTAAATAGTGATAGTTTTTTCATGAAAAAATGTATTAAGATGTAAAAATAGTTATACATGATTTGATTATGTAACATAATGAATCGTAATTTCAATAGAAAATTAGTTAATATTATGATTTTAAGTAACTTTTTATTCAAGATAAGAAAAAAGCTGAATGGTGATTACCAATCAGCTTCTTTTTCCATTTTTCTCCTAAAAATGGAGAAATGAATGAAATAAGAAGAGTAAATTATACACCCACGATTTTTTTATTGAACGAATGTTCTTTATCGTGACCTGAGAAATCTTACCAGGCTACCCTGGAATAATCTCTGGAGTAAATTATTTTTCCCAGCTTTTCAATTTCACAATTTACTTTTGAAAAGTATAACCAATCCCTTTATATTTTTCCATAGCTATCGATGTCGAAAAAATGGTAATTTGGTGGGCAAATAACCGAACAATAGGCAAAAGCATTATTCAGATTGGAACGAATTATTCAGATCCCCATAAAAAGCACAACTCTTGTGAAAGGGATGATAGCGTTTTGTTTTTATTTCGTGTACTTTTTTTATCATTTACTATCTCTAGTAAAGATTCAGATTTTTTTCGAATCTGACACAGAATAAAAATAACACCTCCAATAGAATAATTTCTTTGATTTTCTATAACAAGAAATGTCATAAAAACCACCTATTATTCTGTATAATTTAAAGATCTTCTACCGATTAAACATTTGATTTAAAAATCGAATTAATGTTGTCTCGGCGATGTAAGTATAATCCAAACTATATTTTTTGTCAAATTTTTAAGGACTTTTTTGTTTTATGTGTCTTTATGCTATTTAACTGCATAAATTCAATTTTGTTTGCATTTATTGTTAAACAAACTTGTATTTTTATTATTTGCTTTTTGTAGAAAAATTAATAGTATTTGGTTTTGTCAGATTTTATGATAAATTTTTGAATCTTTATGAAAAAATGTAAAATGATATTAAGACGAATTTTCTGGATATTGATGATTATATTGGTTTGTTGTATAGCTTTTTACAGGTGTTATTTTTTGCGTCAACCTTATCGTAATGTTCCAAATGATGAAAATCTTTTTGTTAGCCCAGCCAACTGAAAAATCATCGCAATAATCAAAAATCCTACGGACCATACTGTTATTTACAAGGATAATAATGCTGTTTTGGACCACTTCATCGATGGAATTGGTAGCTGAGCGACTATGGTATCAATTATGATGACTCCTATGAATGTTCATTACCAACGTTCTCCAAACAATGCAACATTAATCGAAGAAAAATACGTTCGTGGAAGAAAACGTAATGCTATGAAAAAAGATCCTACCATGAAATCTACCCTACAAAATGAGTATAATGCAATGCTATTTGAGGCTGATAACTGAGTACGTTATAGAATAATCCAAATAGCGTGAGCTATGGCTAGAAGGATTGTTTCTTTCGTGGATATAGATGATGAAGTTGACCAGTGAGAAGTAATATGACTTATTAGGTTTTGATCTCAAGTTACAGTAATATTTGATAACAATGTAGAAGTTATAGCTAAAGTATGAGATAAAGTGGTAGATGGTGAGACTGTATTAGCTAAGATGAAAAATGTTGCAGAATCTAATGGGATAGAATTTTTTGGGAAGAAATGATAGCACTGTTTAATCTAGTAAATTTACAATAATAAAAAATCTGGCTAAAAAAGTCAGATTTTTTTTGACTTTTTTATTAAGTTCAGATATAATCAAGGAGCGTAAAATTTTATTTGTTTTTTTTACTAAATAATATGGCAGGAGAGAGGATCAATTCATGATCAAATGAAATTACGGTGGAAAATGGAGAAAATCTCACTTTTAACAATACACTGGCACTACTCCGTAATAATGAAGTAAAAAACAATACAAAAAATACTTCTGTAGAAAATAATGAATCTGTAGAAAATCGATTATATAATAATGCTCCTCAATGAATGTCCAGAGCTCATCTTAAAAAACTGGCATTGAGTTTAGGTCTTCATAATAATGAAGTTCTTAATATCATAAATCAAGCTCCTAAAAAGGATCAGTTTAATTTATTTTATCAAGCTGCAAATCTTAAAAAGAGGTATAATAATATAAGTACTATAGAAGCTTTACAGCGTGCTAGCGAATGAGAAACGGCATCTAAACTATATTTAAAATGATTAGACTATACTGATCATGAGACTAAAAACATCTTGGATGAGATGCTTAATATGATTAAAGAATGAAAAGACCCGCTTAAAGAAGATATACTCTTCACTAAAAATAAAATATTTTCCAATAACATCGTTACTTATGATACTGAAGATAATAAAAAATTTTTACGTTTCGATATGTTACCTGAGAATGTTCAGCGTAAATTATTAATATGAATTGAGTGAGAATATAAAGATATTCTTCGTGAGACTATATTAGATTTCTTGTGAAAGAATCCATGAATGGCTACAAACGAATCTTTTTATAATGATGAAATTTTTCAACTCTGTACAAAATATTATATTGTATTTAATCTGTTAAAATTAGATTGAAAAAAAACTCTTCTTGATCAAAAATCTTTATCTAATGATGAGAAACAACTTTCTCAAGAAGATTTTAACGGAATACTTTTACATCTATGATTTGATGTAGACAATGTCAATGAAAATATTCTAAAAGATTTGGAGCAAATGGATAACCTTATCCGTGAAGAAAACGAGAAACTATTGGAAGAATACAAAAAGAAAAGCAGAGAACTAAATGCGTGATTACAATTAGATTTTCCCATTGAAGATATAGGAACCGAAACCAAAGTAGTTGAGAATATAGATATGCAAAATGCATCTTGAGTAGATATCGCTAAAAATGCATGACTCTGAAAAGAATTAATGGAACAATATAATAATGTTGAAAATCAAGAAGAATGACAATATGATGAACATGTCTTTTCGATTACTTGGTCAAAATTCATCGAATCTCATAATGAATTGAAGAGCTATATTACTGAAGATGTTATATCGAAATTATATGATCAAAATGATAACATCATTAAAAATCTAGATGACTGAGCTCGAGATTGATTGAAGAAAATATTTCAAGATCATCCAGATGAAATTCAAAAAATATACAATCAATTGTTAAATTTCCCGGATGAAATTAACAATACTAAGAAAGAATTAGCCGAAAATGCTGAATCAAAAAGAAACATATATGATGAGAATAGAATTAACTATGTAATCGGATCCGTCATTGATGATGTAAGAGATGCTTTTTCAACGGTTAGTAATAAGAAAAATATTGATAATATAAATTGAAATTTTAATTGATTCAAATTAAACAAAGAACTTCCTGTCGAGAAAGTTTGAAATGATATTATTATTCGTGGTTCTTTTGCAGGATCTGAAGTAAAAGTGCGCTACGATTTAGAAACATGAAAACTACTTATGAATTCATTTTTACATAAATTAAGCGTTGATAAATTTAGCATTTGAGATAATTCTTTAATTGATTTGCAAATAGGTCAGATAAAACCATTTAATCATATTTTGAATGAATATAATACTCCACTAAAATCTTCAAGCTATGATAATTCAAATAATGAAGTGGATAAGGTATTATACAGTCAAATGGACTTAATTGGTAATGCAATAAAAGAAAACACACAGAATCAAGCATATAAAAATTCTGCAATAACTAATTTTATGAGGACATTTAATGTTATGTCTGATTCTTGAAGCTTCAATAGTTTCGATTTCAATAACTGATCAAATCTTTTTGATGTGATACAGATTTTAGATAATTCTGATTCTTCAAATTTAGAATATTTCAATGACGTTTTTATGCCTACCGTTATGGAATATTCATGATTGAGGTATTGAGAAAAAAATATTATTCAAGACAAGAAAAATAAAAAATCTGAAACAATATTTGAATACAATGGTGATAATGATAACAAAAAATATTTAAAAGATAAAATTAAAAACTTTAATTCAGAACAATTTTCATGAATTGCTAATTTTAATAGCAATCATCAACTTTGATTCGCTGATTTAGTAAGGCTAAAAATTACTTCATGAAGTAAACCTAACTGGAAACTAGATATTAAGAAGATGGATGACTTTATTAAAGACATAGAAGGCGAAAATGAGCCATCGCCAAACAATGTTATATAATTTTTACTAATATTACTTTATACTTAAAAATATTAAACATGACAGGTAATCAAGAAATTAATCAAAATAAAAAAGAAATATTTAGTGCAAAAGTGGTTTCTTTTGATATTGAAAATGGAAACGGACATATTGTAATGCTCAATGCTGAACAAGCTGATAAATATTGAATTAAAAATGGTGATAAAATTTCTCTAATAAGGAAAAGAGAAGAATTCGTAGTTGATGTTGCGCTCACAGATAAGTATGTTCAAGCTAATGAAATTTGAGTAACTAATGATTTTTTGGAAGAATATCCTATCATGCATGGGGATACTGTATTAGTAAGTTTTGTAAAAAACAATCCCCTTTCTATGCAAGCTATTAGAAAAAAACTTCTTTGAAAAAAAATAACAGATGAAGAAATTGATGCTATTATCGAAGACGTAAAAGATAATAAAATTCATGATTTAGTATTAGCTTATTATGTAGCAACTAGTTTTTTCTACAAATCTGATGTACATGAATTAGCCTATACAACTAAAGCGACAGCTTATACGTGAGATATGTATCGTTTTCCATGAATAGTAGCTGGAAAATATTGTATCTGATGAGTACCAGGAAATGAGACGACCATGATTGTAATTCCAATTCTAGCATCACTCTGAATCACCATGCCAAAAACTTTTTCGAAAGCTATCACCTCTCCTGCCGCAACTGGAGAATGTGTAAATGTTTTGATGGATATTGAATTTGATAAGCAGCAGGTAATTAGACTTGCTGATAAAGTTTGAGCTTGTTTGGTATGGAATGAAAAGCTAAATCTCGCACCAGTTAATGATAGAATTATTAAAGTTTCATCTCCTCTTGGAATGGAACCATATGCTAGAATGATTTCATCTATTATGGCTAAAAATTATGCAATGTGAATTAATCATTGCTTGATTGATATCCCAATGTGACCAACTGCAAAAGTTGCAACGATGAAAGACGCAAAAAGAGTGGCAAATCGTTTCAAAGAAATTTGAGAATATCTATGAATTAAAATGGATGTTCAAATTACAGATGGTAGTCAACCCATAGGTAAATGAATCTGAGCATGTTTGCAAGCGAGAGAGGCTCTCAGAATTTTACAGCAATATAAAATAAGATCAGAAGATTTAGAGAAGAAGGCTATATTCCTTGCTTCCAGAATTCTAGTTTTATGCTGAAAAGCTCCAAACATGAAAAATGCTAAAAAATTAGTTAACGACCAATTGTCTAGCTGAGAAGCACGAAAAAAAATGCAAGAAATTATCAAAGCTCAAAACTGAGACCCAAATATCAAATCTGAAGATATTCAGCTTGGTAAATTTTCATATGATGTTATTGCTGAAAATGATTGTATAATAAGTAAAGTTGATATGAGATATCTAAATACTATGGTGAGATGACTTTGAGCACCTAAGGAATATCAAGCATGAATTTATTTGCACAAAAAACTATGAGATAGGATAAAAAAGTGAGAAATCATTTATACAATGTACTCCCCTTCTGCAAATAAATTGAATTTGGTAAAAGAGATGCAGAAGGAAGGAGATTTTTACGCTTATTCCTCTAAAATCAAAGATAAAGTAAAAAATCTAATAAAAAAGCTGACTTAATTGGATGGTCAGCTTTTTCTTATTTGCATAATTTAATTAACAAAAGGGATGTTAACTCATCGAAATACTACTAAATCTTTAACTATTATTACTATTCATAGCAGTAATATTAGATAGAAAAAGAACATATTTACATATCACTCATATTTGAAATATTTTTCTGGTTTAAGGTTAAATGTTGACTGTAATATCATTCAAACTGCTCTACCTCAATCTAGTGCGGGAATTGGCAGTACGTTGAATATTGCTAAGGCTAACGAAATTATAGCAGCAAATGCAAAATAAGCTCCCCATCATCACATTTCATAGAATAATCATCAGATTTTTACTGCTCAAACTGGTCATGAAAGGCTATTCAAAGCATCTTTCATTTCTCATTTATTGAATGAAAACAATCACTTTCAGAGAATTCACAATGCATCCATAGTTAAATTTCGTTCAGCTCAAATTTCATGGAATGCAGCAATCATTGCTCATCAGAGTCAAAATTTTATGTCACTTAATTGTAAATTTCCATTTTCTGAAATAATGATTCCAAATGTACAGAATCAATCACAGTCAAATTCTTCTGTCTCAATTTCAATATCTCATCTTTTAATCGTAAGTGTGTGAGAGTTATTATCTCAAGATTGCATTATTGATGAAAAATTTGAAAAATCCAAATCTTTGTCATCAAATTTTAATAATACATCGTTCTGTTTTAAACCTATTTGCTCTCACAATCATCATTCATTCACTTCTTGTATTAATACCCCACTTTCAATTTGTCATGTGAGGAATCATCTTTCTTTAAGAAATGAAGAACTAGCCATCAAATAACTTGTTGATCATTTTTCTTCTGCCATTTGTGAAACTGAAAGGGGTTGAACCCCATGCCAGAATATACATGTAAATATTACTTGAGCTGTCAAAAAATTCATTGTAATTCATGCAAAAATCACTATCAGCCTTTTCCAAAGTGGAGCTGTGAAAAGAGTATTTGGATTTTTAAAAGATTCTTTATCTGTAGGATCATCTCATTCAATCTGACAGAATCATCCAAGTGGAATCCAATTTAGTGTATACTGTGTTCATTTCTTATCTTTCCATAGGATACAAGCTTTAGGAGGAAGTCCTATTCAGAATTCTGGTACTTTCATTCAGCATTTTCTAGCTGCCATAAAATGACCAAATTCATGTAGAACTACCAAAATCATAAATACTACGATTCATAATATAACAAACAACCACATAATTATATATACGATTAAAAGATAAATTAATTATTTTCTGCTCACTCTTTAATAACTGCCTTAATATCAGCTAACTGATATCATCTTCTCATTAGTTTCTGTATAATATCAAATCAATCTACTCACTTTTTCTTGTATGCTTCTATTTCTTTTTTTATCGCTTTATGCATTCACTGTGATAATTCTTCCTGCTGCTCTGATATCTTTTTTGCTAGTAGTCATTTATCGATTCAGCGTTGGATAAGCTTTTGCTTGATAATAAATAATGGACGTCATTTCTTTTCTACTTCTGAATATAAGAAACTATCAGCAAACTTTTCATCATTGATAAAATCATTCTTTTTAAGAACATCCATACAATGCTGAATGTCTTCAGAATTATATCATCTTTTATAAAGAATTATACGTATTTCCTGCTCTGTCTTTGGGTAACGAGATAGATATCATATTGCATAATCGATAGCTGATTGAGCCATTTATTGGAATAAATTTCAAAAATAAACTAAGAAAAGATATACAAAAACTTACGTTAAAAGCAAGAATAAAAATTTTTTCTTAGCTAAAATTTGACAAAATAAGAAGAAAAAAGTATAATTAGGTGTTTATTTAACATAAATAACCATGGATAAACAAAAAGTTCTCAAAATTCTAAATGACTTAAAACCTCATCGAGAATTAGCAGAATGAATGATTGCATTGATTGATGCCTGATTTATGGATAAAGAGACATATCAAAATATGTTATTCATGATTGCATCAGCTATCAAAAAAATGCAGGATTGAGAAAATAAAGAGAAATTAAAAAAGGATTTTGAAGAACTAAAAAATAGTGAAAAAAAAGAAAAAACTAGAGAATAGTTAATTTAAGTCTACTTTTTAAAATTAATTTTAAAAAATATTTTTCTCCATCAAAATTTGCATTTTAAGGTATTTCTGAGTATAATTAGACTGTGCTAGGTCTAATTTTATTTTTTGATAATTATCTATTTTATGCCAAATCAATTAATAAATACGATATTAGAGGTAAATGATATAAAGGCACTACAAGTAGATTTTTCTCAATTAAAAAAAATTCCTCGTGAAAATGCTGCTTCTATGCAGGTTATTATTTATTACAAAGATGAAGAAAATTGAGTGTACGTTTTAACAACAAACAATCACCCAGAAGACCTTAAGAAGATAGAAAAACAACTGGAAAATAAATGATTAAAGATGAAAGTTTACTATACTTCTCTTGAATGATTTAATGAATGAATGAAGTGGTATGATAAATTGGAAGCAGAGGAACAACTTGCGAGAGAAGAAAAAGAAAAAAGAGAAAAGGCTGAATGAGATTCTGCAATTTCACTAATGAAACAGTTTTTTGAAAAAAGGGCATCTCTTGACCCAGGAGAATTTATTCTAGAAATGGTTAGACTTTGATTTCAGTCTGGAGCCTCAGATATACATTTTCAGCCAGAATGAAAAAACATCACTCTTCGTTTACGTTTGGATGGAATTTTGCAGGATGTAGTTGATTTTGATGCCAATGATTTTTGGAAATATTTACAAAAACTAAAATTCATATCTTGAGTAAAAATGAATGTGGATTATATTCCTCAGGATGGTAGATTTTCATTTGAGGCAGTGAATCATGAATGAAAAAAGAAAAAGGTAGATGCCAGAGTTAATTTCATGCCATGAATGCTATCAGAATCTACTGTAATCAGATTCTTAGATTCCCAAAAATGAATTGCTACATTTGAAGAAATCGGATTTACTGATAGAAACTATGATATACTTAAAAAACATATTTCAAAGAACACTTGAATAATAGTAGTTACTTGACCTACTTGATCGTGAAAAACCACAACTCTATACTCGATTCTGAATTATTTAAATACTTGAACAAATAAAATTATTACATTAGAAGATCCAATTGAATATGAAATGCCATGAATACAACAATCTCAGATAAATTATGCAAAAAACTATGACTATGAAACTGGATTAAAAGCCATTCTTCGTCACGATCCCGATGTTATATTGGTTTGAGAAACTAGATCCAAAGAAACTGCAGATATCGCTGTAAATGCAGCCTTAACATGACATCTAGTTTTTACTACATTACATACAAATTCAGCAATCGCATCTGTTCCTCGTTTACTTTCAATGTGAGTTGAGCCATATTTATTGGCGCCAGCGATTCAATTGGTATTAGGTCAACGTTTGGTTCGTAAAATTTGCCCAAATTGTAGCGATAGAAGACCCGCAACTTATGCTGAACAGGCAGAAATTGAGAAAACTATAAAAAGTTTAAGTGATTTGGATATGAGTAATATTCCTGCTTTTGATGGGACTGTAGTAGAATCTCATGGTTGTGCTAAATGTAATGAAACGTGATATCAATGAAGATTAGCTATTCTTGAAGCTTTAGAAATTACAGAAGATATGAGAAATCTCATTATAGATAAAGAAAATGAAGCATTAATTTTAACAAAGGCTCGTGAAAACTGATTTGTAACTTTGTTAGAAGATTGAATTGTCAAAGTTTTGAGATGAGAAACAACTTTAGATGAAATCCATAGAGTAATATAATTTTGGTGTATTCTATGGAGAAAATAAGGTGAATTTATCTTGTTTTTTTGTTGTAATTAATTAGTTTGTGTAATTATGAAAAAACAAACTTTTACAGTGTATTTTGATGAGGCTGGAAGATGACCTCTTGCAGGTCCAGTTTTTGTATGACTCGTCTGCCCTATTAAAAAGTTATCAAAAGAAGAATTATTTAGTTTTTGTGATAGTAAACAAATTTCTGAACAAAAAAGAGAAAATCTTTTTACGCACATAGAAAATTTGGAGTCTGAATGAAAAATTATTGCCTATCCTGCTCGAATGACGGCTGCCGAGATTGATAAATATGGAATGAGTAACTCTTTGCATCTTGCAATTCTCAGATGAATGATTAAGATTTTTAACCAATTATTGCCCAAATTTGAGATTGGAAATAAATTACCAAATCCATTAGCTACGAAAATTAAAACAAATCTGAAATATACTGATGTTTTGAATTATTTTTCTGAGTTAAATTCTAAATGAATCAAAATAAAACTTATTATGGATGGAAATCGTGATTTTTGATTAAAAAAAATGTTTCCTTTTTGGGGGATAAAAACGATTGTCTCTGGAGATGCGAAGGTAAAAGAAATCTGAATGGCTTCAATTACAGCTAAAGTTTCACGTGATCGTATAATGGAATCTTTGCCAAAAAAATATGCTAAATACAATTTTGATAAGCATAAGTGATATGGAACTAAAAAGCATAAAGAATTACTAGAAAAGTACGGTCCTTCTGATATTCATCGTAAATTATTTTTGAAATGGATTTTTCCTAGCCATACATTCTCCAAAAGTTTACCTGAAAAATTTTAGTATCCTATGACATAAGAGATACATTTAATCACTCTTTTGATTTTTCGATAAAATCATTTAATTTTTTAGTTAAAGCGTTTGGTTTAGGTACAAAGAATAATTCAATCGCTTTTGAGTCGGCTGATAAATTTCACTCTGGATGTATAGAAACCTTTCAGTAATTAAACAAAGATCACCAAAATCAGCTTTTTGAATCTTTTACTATTTTAATTGTAGATGTTGCTATATTCATACTTTCTATCTTAAAAAATCAATGCTGACGAAATATCATAAATTGATCTACTGTGAAGATATTAAAATCCATTTCATAATCAATAATTCTATCTAATACTTTATACAAAAGAAACAAGAAACTTATATTTACGACGATTCAAACGATATTTAGTACAATATTTGATGTGGCATCAGTTTCTGCGAAGAAAGATACTAAGGAATTTATTATCATCAGTATTACTTGCAAGCCTCCTGATATAAATGTATGTTTCAAAAATATTTCATATTTTCAATCTTTTAGATCAGCTTCACCAATCTTATCTATGTATCCGTTCTTGTTATTAATTTGAGATTGCATATCATACATAATCATCATTAAGCTATGCACACATCGTGTAAGCGTTACTGCTGAATAAAGAATTGTCATAGCCCGAAAAAGTAGTACATATTCTGGATTATAAAATTGCTCATAAGCAAACCAAATCAAAAGTCAGAATGTTATAAAAGCAAACAACATCCATATCATTGGGCGAATCAAAAATATTCGATGTTTTTTTGTCATTATTGCATTTCATTGTCAATTCTCCTGTATCGCGTCGTATAATTCATGTTCATCAAGTTTTGTATTAAAACTTCATAGTATTTTCATCTATTATGAATTATTAGGTAAATATATGGCTACCTCACTAATAATAAAAAAATTTATCATAATGTCAAATGTTTTAATTTTTAATTACTTATTCTAAATTAATTCATTTATTTGCATTTTATGCGAAAATATTTATTATATTTTCGTATTTAATTTAAACCAAAATTACTATGAAAATCTTGAATAAAATCTGATTTTTTTCTTTAATTGCATTTTGAATGATTATTTGAAATATTAACCATGCTGCTAATTGGAATCTCCCCTGAGTAAAAATAATTTCTCGTGCAGAATGGGGAGCCGATGAATCTATCAGATTTCGTAGTACACCTAGACCTACAAACAATTCTTCGAAAGGAGAAAAAACTGAAGCTCAAATAAAGGCTGAGAACATTTCAAAGATTCGTAATGTTTGGATGGCTAAAAATTTTCCACTAGAACGAAAATATGAATGATCTAACACTATGTTTTGAAATCATTATTTAATTTATCCAGATTATTTTAATCATCATAAAAACAAGATAATAATTCATCATACTGCATGAAACTACAATCCCAATCGAACAATTAGTAATGTAAAAAAAGAAATTCAAGATATTTATAAATATCATACTATAAATCGTAATTTTGGAGATATTTGATATAATTTTTTAATTGATCAAATGTGAAATATCTATGAATGACGTGCTTGATGAGAATGAGCTGTATGAATGCACGCATCTAATAATAATGTATCTTCGGTTTGAATCGCTTTGATGTGAAACTTTGAAAATGATAAACCAACTGTTGAACAAATGTCTGCATTGGTTAATTTGACTACGGCTATAGCAAAATATTATCACATAGACCCTCATGGATATACTCATACATTTTCAACAAATTCAACAAAAGAACCATATGTTACCGCAGTCAAAAACCCAAATATAATGTGACATAAAAATGTAAAAGCAACAGCTTGCCCCGGTAAGAACTTATATATATTTTTACCTAAAATAAGAGATGAAGTTTTAAGTAGGATGAAAAAATGAACAGTATGAAATGTTGCATTACCAACAAGCTGGGTTAAAGATTTAAAAAGCAGTGCAAAATCGCAGCCAGTAAATATGGCTAATACTGCTACAGCGAGTAATACAGTTTCAAAAACTTCGGATTTTCCTAAACGTTTAGCTCAACTACAAAAATCCAATCCCCAAATATTTAAAAATGCTGCCAATGTTGCTAAGAAAAATTATAAATGAAATCTGAAAAAAACCACCAATCAAATGTCAAAAATTGTAACAAAATACACAGTTAATGATGTTAGAAGTTTGGTAAACCAGAATATTTCTGTTTTGTTGTATGAACTTTCTACAAAGTATGATAGTTTTGAGATTATATGTGATGTTAGCTGTGTGTTTAATATCGATGGTGTGAATTATACTCGAACCTGAGCAAACTTAACCTTTTTGTCTAATAAGATTCAGGTTAATTCTGACATGATTTTATCTGCAAATGATGTTTCGGTAAAATCTTCTATGTCTAATGGTGTAGTTAAAATCTCAAATTATAATCGTAAATCTTATGCTTGAATACCATGGAATAGTTTTAAAGGTAGTTTATATTTTGAGAGATGAGTCTATCCAACATTAAACTGAGAACAAAAATCTGATTTTATCGTAATCAATACGCTACCATTCTCTGAATACATGAAATGAATTGTTGAAACTAATGATACTGAAACTTTGGAGAAAAATAAAGTAATGGCAATGATTTCAAAAAACTATGCTCTATTTTATATGAATGGAGAGAACATACATCCTAGTATTTCACCCGATGCAAACTATACCGCGATAGATGATCCAAATTTCTTCCAAAAATATGTATGAGCAGGATTAGAAAAAACCTTAACTAGATGGTATCAGGCGTTAAATGCGACTAAAGACAAAATTGTAATGTATAATGATTATTTACCAATTCTACCATATTTCAATTGTTCTCCTGGATTTACTTTATCTGCAGAAGAGAAACGATGATGGAATGATACACCTTATCTAAAATCTGTTTATGATTTTGGAACTTGTAGTGATTTTGTGTGACATTGAGTTTGATTAGCATGAAAATGAGCTGAACGATTTGCTCAACAGTGAGTAACTTATGATCAGATTTTGAAATATTATTATGAATGAATTGAAATTAAGGATATAATTTAAATAGTAAATTTTTAACTTGAAAACGAAAGGAACATTAATATAAAAAGATGCGAGATTTTTATTATCTTTAAATTTTAAACTATGGCAGACATTACACCGCTTGAAAAAGTGAGAAACCTGGGTATCATGGCACATATTGATGCCGGTAAAACTACTGTTACTGAAAGAATTCTTTTCTATACAGGAAGAACACATAAAATCTGAGAAACTCATGATTGAGAATCTCAAATGGACTGGATGGATCAGGAAAAAGAAAGATGAATTACTATTACATCAGCTACTACTGTATGTTTTTGGAAAGGTCATCATATTAATATTATCGACACACCAGGGCACGTTGACTTTACAATTGAGGTAGAAAGATCTTTGCGTGTACTTGATGGTGCTGTTGCATTACTTGATGGACAAGCCTGAGTAGAACCACAAACTGAAACTGTATGGAGACAGGCTGATAAATATAATGTTCCTAGAATGATATTCGTTAATAAAATGGATAAAATGGGTGCTGATTTCTACAATTCAGTTGAAACTATTAAAGAAAGATTAACTGACAAAGCAATTCCTATCGAATTACCAAATGGTGCTTCTGATACTTTTGCAGGAGTTGTAAGTCTAGTTAACATGAAATACTACACTTTCGAAGGAGAAAAATGAGTAAATGTAGTGGAACACGAAATCCCTGAAGAATTAAAAGCTAAAGCTGAAGAATATAGAGAAGCTTTGATAGATAGAGTTTCACTTTACGATGATGAATTAGCTGAAAAATACTTGGAATGAGAAGAAATTCCTGTAGAACTTTTGAAAAAAGCTATTAGAGCTGGAACATGTAGTGGAGATTTATTCCCCGTTATGTGTGGATCTGCTCTTGGAAATAAAGGAGTTCAATTAATGATTGATGCAGTTGTTGATTTCTTACCTTCTCCATTGGATAGAGGTGAAATCGTTGGAACTGATCCAGATGACCCAGAAAAACAAATTACTAGAAAATCTGATGTAAATCAACCAGCTTCTGCTATCGCCTTCAAAATTATGACAGATCCTTTTGTTGGTACTTTAACTTATGTTAGAGTTTACTCAGGAGTTATCAAATCTGGAGATATGCTTTTGAATCCTATCACAGGACAAAAAGAAAGAGTTGGAAGACTTTTGATGATGCACGCTAATAAGAGGGAAGAAATTACTGAAATATCTGCTGGACACATTTGTGCTTTCCTATGACTAAAAGATACTAGAACTGGAAATACATTGTGTGATATGAAAAACCCTATAGTTCTTGAAAGTATGACATTCCCTGAGCCTGTTATTTCAATTGCTGTTGAACCAAAGTCAAAAGGTGATCAAGAAAAAATGTGACTTGCTCTTGCAAAACTATCATACGAAGATCCTACTTTCACATACCATTCAGATGAAGAAAGTGGTCAGACTATTATCTCTGGAATGGGAGAATTACATCTAGAGGTACTTATCGAGAGAA